>Ga0116178_10002891_pt1 | contig 13241 bp, 7 predicted proteins | sample AD_STIC12_MetaG_FD_89880 | JGI IMG/M metagenome (GOLD analysis project Ga0116178, IMG submission 89880) | Active sludge microbial communities of municipal wastewater-treating anaerobic digesters from USA - AD_STIC12_MetaG | ecosystem: Engineered > Bioreactor > Anaerobic > Digestate | place: USA... | reverse complement strand
TAATCTTGCCATTGCGGGCATGATCTCACTGAGCGGTGCAACAATGGCCATCTACAGCATTCTGCAGGCAGCCGGCATCGACATTCTTGCCTGGAATTCAGACTACCAGATGGTCGGTACTTTCAGTAATCCAAATTTTCTTGCAGCATTTCTGATGGTTACTGCAATGGTAAATATCGGAATGCTCAACGAACCAGGCCTTAAGCCAGCAGATCGGGCTGTTTTTTCACTGTTTCTTGCGGTTCAGGTATTTGCTGTAGTTTTTTCGGGCCGTGCCGGAGCCATTTTGAGCATTGCGGTCGCCGCAGGCTTTTATTTTACCAGCTTCTGGGAAATCCGCCCCGGCAGACTGATGCGTCGCTCGGCTTTTCTTGCAGGCTTGACTCTCGCCATTGTTTTAACAATCTTCTATGGCATGGCTTATTACGCCACCACGTCATACCCCTGGGAATCGATGAGCAAAATGCCTTACCGCTATATGCCCGCAGTAACCAGGCTGGTGCTCTGGCAGATGGGTTTTGCCATTTTTCTTGACCACCCGGTTACCGGGCTCGGGCCTGGAGCCATATCATATCTGATGCCGGCACAGCGCCCGCCTCAGGGCTCTCTGATCGGCATTAAATCTTTCAATGACGACCCCCACTCTGCCACCATCAGCATACTTGCTGAAACCGGTTTTATCGGTCTCTGGGGTGCCTGTACCATTTTTGCGGTAATTTTTGGCTGCTATGTCTGGCGACGCTCAAAAGGTGTTAATCTGAAACTCGCAGAAGAACAGGTGTCGACAGCATCCACACCCGAAAATGCATCTGCAGACATTGATACCCCGAAAGTTCAGATTACTGTGACAGATACCCCGGTCGCAGCGGCTGCACCACAACCTGATGCGTCCGAACCGTATCAGAATGAACCTCCTGCTACTATTCAGACCATCAATGTCTCTGAAGCAGTGGCAGTGGCAATGCCAGCCGGCTCACCGACAGACATACCGCCAACAGACGGCCTGAAAGCGGTCGAAGAAAAAGTTGCCGATCAGTCGGTTGCCCTGAGCGAAACGCCGGTCTTCTTTCCATGGAATTACTCGGCGATTGCCCTGCTTATATCATTTCTGGCGTTCAGGGCCGGTTTTTTTGAAGCGCCGGTGTTCTTTTATTCGCTGCCGTTCATTATTGCGGGCTTTGGCGTATTAAGCGCCATCTGCTCGCCCGACCAGAATTACAATCATAATGGTCTGGCATTGAGCCGTGGCAGCATGGTTGCCATTATAACCTTCTTTTTTTACAGCCTGTTTAACAACAGCATTTCGATCGTACCCCTGTCGGGCTTCATGGTTCTGATTGTCAGCCTGCATTTTTCATGCTGTCTGCGCGACCTCGTCTGGAAAAGAAAATTCAGCCCGGCCGCCGTAGTTTTTCTGGTTTTTCCGCCACTGTTCGTCTTCTGTGCCTACAATTTTCAGATCGCTCACCACCTCGAGCAGATAAATCTCTGGAAGGGGCAAAACCTGCTTGCAGCCTCCCCGATTGATGCTCAGGCCGCTTTCAGCACTGCAATCAGGGCGAATCCGCAGTCTTTAAAAGCCTACTATGGCCTGGCAATAAGTCTTGAAAAGCAGAATCGCCCTGAAGAAACCAAGGAAGTTCTGAAAAAGCTCGACGCGATGGTTCCGAATGCCTTCAATTCGAATTACGAGCTTGCAAGAATCATGCTTGCCCGAAAACAGGTTCTCGAAGCCCATCGGCACGCCCTGAAAAACCTCGAATGGGATCGGGCGCCGCGTTCTTTTGAACTTCTCGGTCAAATTCTCGTGGTTGAGGGAAAAAGTGGCGAGGCGGAAAAGGTTTTCAACGAAGGCTTATCCCTTTTTCCCGCTAACATGATCGAAAAAGAAGCCTCTGACCGCATTCGCCTGAATCTGGCCGGGCTGGCGGCCAGCCGCGGCGATTTTGCCCGCTGCGAAGAGCTGCTGCTGCAAATCAGATCAGAAGTAAAAAATGACATGAACAGCCTTTACCTGTCGGGCATGCTTCTGGCAAGAAAAAATCAGAACGAGAAAGCTCTCGAACTTTTTGAAAAGGCTCTGGAGATGTTTCCGCAAAACCCGAGATTCATGAACGCCATCGGCTACATCCTCTGCGAAATGAACACCGAGATGGACCGGGCAAGAGAGTTGCTGGAAGGAGCATACCAGATTATCAGAAAGTCAGAACCGGTCGACCTGGGCGAACTCCTCATGATCTCCCACAGCCTCGGAAAACTCTACTGGAAACAGGGACGCAACCGCGAAGCCGGCGAGCTTCTGAAGATAGCCTGGCAGCAGTGCCCCGAAGAGTGGCCGGTGCTGAAAGAAGAGCGCCGCAGAGATTACGCGGAATTCTGCGTCAAAACCGGGCAGGAGTTTGAGTAATGACAGAGTTATCACAGTATGTCGGCCTTTTTATCACCAGTTTCTTATTGATTGCCGTCATTGCAGTTTCATCGTTTCAGCGCAACCGGCGCACGCAATCAGAAGCGCCAACAACTGAAGACAAAAGGCTGCAGCAGATGGCTATACAGCTGTTCTACGAGACCGATTTTCCGACAGCCGTAGTCAATCGCAATTTACAGATCGTTTTTGCCAGCAATAATTTTCGCGACCGTTTCATGCATGGCGAAACCGGCACGGATTTCCGCACCCTTTTCAATCAGGCACCATTCGCTGGTGTGGTTGAACTGCAGGCTGCGCTCGGCGCCTATCACAAAGATGGCAAATTGCCGGAATGCCCGTGTTTTGTCGCCCTGAAGCTTTTTCTTGAAGAGGATGAATGGCGGCTGCCCGCAACTTACTTTCTACTGCGAACCATTCGCCCGGACAAAGAATCCGGCGAAAAGCTTCTGTCAATATCGATGATAGACGCCGGTTTTGTTGCATCGACAGTCATGGAACTCAACCAGAAAATTGCTCTGAAAGACAGCAATCTCAAAAAACTCGAAGAACTCGACCGCCTGAAATCTGAATTTCTTGCAACGCTTAGCCACGAGCTGAAGACACCTCTGGTCTCAATCAAGGGTTATCTCGACCTGATGGCGACCCAGAAGATGGGCCCCTTAACCGAAAAACAGCAAAAAGCTCTGGCAGTTTCGCTTAAAAACACTTCACATCTGAACAATCTGATTTCTTCGATTCTTAATTTTGCACGCATGGAAGCCGGGAAACTGAAATTTGACATGGTCAACCAGAAGCTTCAGCCCAATATCGCCGATATCGTCGATTCACTGAAGCTCCTGGCAGACGGCCGCAATATCGCACTTGTCACCAACATTGACCCAGGCCTGCCAGCGGTAGTAATGGATCCGGACCTTATTCACCGTGTGCTGTCAAATCTGATTGAAAATTCAATCAAGTTTTCACAGCCGGGCACCACAGTCAACATAAGGGTCTTTCAGGCTGATACAAGCAGGTTACAGATTGACATCGTCGATCAGGGGTGCGGAATTCCGGCCGACAAAATAGACAGCATCAAAGCTCCATTCTTTCAGGCAGACAAATCTGATACCCGCCCAACCGGCGGTCTTGGCCTCGGCCTGGCGATTGCAGATAAGATTCTCGCCGGCCATGGCACTTCACTTGCGATCACTTCAGAAGAGGGCAAGGGCACCTGTTGCAGCTTCTGGCTGAAAATTGCCGTAGCTCACTGATCTTCGGCAGAACCTCTGGCGATATCGAGTTCGCGCAGCTTCAGATAGAGATTCTTGCGATGCATGCCTGCCAGTCTGGCAGCTTCAGACATGTTGCCCGAGGTTTTTTCAAGCAGGCCCTCGAAATATTTGCGCTCGAATGTCTTCAGCAGAATATCCTTGGCTTCTTTGTACTGCATAGACATCATGCCCTCTTCAATAAATTTTTCATTTTCGAGCCGCGATCTGAGATGAAAGCGGCTTGAGTCGTTCTGAAAAACACTCTCATCTTCAAGGATTATCACCTTTTCAATGAGATTCTGCAATTCGCGCACGTTGCCGGGCCAGCCATACTGCATCAGTTTGCCCATGAACTGATCACTGAAACTCTGCTGCCTTCGGTTGAGTTTTTCGCAGTATTTTCTGGCAAACGATTCGACCAGGGCCGGGATATCAGCCAGCCTGTCACGCAGCGGCGGCAGGTGAATATTTATTACATTGAGGCGATAAAAAAGGTCTTCCCGAAAATTTCCTTCATTGATCGCCTGAATCAGATCGCGATTGGTCGCGGTTATTACCCTGGTGTCAACGCTGATTGTTTGATTGCCACCAATTCTTTCGAATTCTCTTTCCTGCAGAATCCGCAGCAGTTTAGTCTGGGTCGCCATCGTCATTTCGCCGATTTCATCGAGAAAGATCGTGCCTGAATCGGCAATTTCAAACTTGCCAAGACGGCGGTTGAGAGCTCCGGTAAATGCACCCCGCTCATAGCCGAACAGTTCGCTTTCGATAAGGTTTTCGGGCAAGGCGGCACAGTTAACGCGAATAAAGGGGCGCGACCGGCGCGGGCTGAGACTGTGCAGGGCGTTTGCCACCAGTTCCTTGCCCGTTCCAGATTCTCCCGTTATAAGAACGGTCACATCATTCGGCCCGACTCTTTCGATCAGATCGTAAACACGCTGCATGCACTCACTGGAGCCAATCAGAGCTGCGAGTCCCTCGCGCTGATGCAACTGTTCTTTGAGCTGCTGATTCTCGATGCGCAGGCGGCATTTTTCAACCGCCCTTCTGACCGTCAGGCGCAACTCATCATTTGAAAAAGGTTTCGGCAGATAATCGTAGGCACCGCGTTTCATGGCTTCGACCGCCACTGCTTCTGAACCGTAGGCAGTAATCATGATAACCATCAATTCGGGCCGTTCAGCGATCAGACGTTCCAGTAGCACCATACCCGAATCGCCTGGCATGGTCAGATCGGTAATTACCAGATCAAAATTTCCCGTCAGAAACACTGCCATGGCTTCTTCCGCTGAAGAGGCCTTGCTGACCAGATAACCTTCGGGCTTCAGCACCGCTTCAAGTGTGTAAAGAACCGATTCTTCGTCGTCGACGATGAGAATGCTCGGTGATCTACCTTTTTTCTGATTAATCCGCGCCATTTTCTGCTCCATTCGGCAGGAATATTCTAAACTCCGTCATTTTCTGCCCAGAGTCAAATTCAATTTTTCCGCGATGCAGCTCGACAATTTTTCGGGTGATTGCCAGGCCAAGCCCGGTCCCGGTTGCCTTGGTTGTGAAGAAAGGCTCAAAAATCCTTTGCTGCAGGGGCTCTTCTATCATCGGTCCGTCATTTTTCACCCTGATTACGAGCCAGTCCGGCAGGCGTTCAACGGTTATTTCAACCGTGCCACAACGCCCAACAGCCTGAAAGGCATTCAGAACCAGATTTAAAACCGCCTGCTTGATCTTCTCTGCATCAACCCTGACAAGGCAATCGCCCTCAGGAAAATGCCGCCGCAGGCTGATTTCATTTTTTGCCGCCTCATGCTTTATCAGCAGAATGAGTTCGTTGATGATTTCTACCAGGTTGCATACTTTCAGATTGGCCGCCTCAGGCTTCACAAGGCTGAGAAGTTCTGCAACAACCCTGTTCAGCCGCAACACTTCACCAAGAACGACGTTTGCGTGCTCTTTAAGGTCACCCTGAACTTCTTCGCCGATGATTTCGACAAGACTGCGGATAGCGACCAGCGGGTTGCGTATTTCGTGTGCGACAGAAGCGGCGAGCCTGCCGAGAACCGCCCACTTTTCAGCCTCTATCATCTGCTGCTCGAACTTCTTCTGGTCAGTTACGTCATCGACTACCAGAACCGCGCCCCCGATCTCATTGCCGGCCCGCAGCGGCAAAAGATTGATGGCAAACTGGCGCAGAAGAGTGCCGGCACTATATTCAATCACTTTATGAACTCTGGAGTCATTGACGGCAGGGCTGAAAATTCTCTCAAAAAAGGCAGCCGTCTCAACGTGCATCGCTTCGGCAAATTTTCTGTCGGGAATCTGATCACAAAATTCTCTGAAGCCATGCGAACCGGTATCAAACGCAGTCATGCCAAGCATCCCCAGAAAGCGTTCGTTCACCACCAGAAATTTTCGATTCCGGTCGAGTGTTGCCAGCCCCTGGTTGATACTGGCAAGAATGTTCTTCATGCGCTGGTTCCAGTCTGATAACTCTTCATACAGACTGGCATTTTCAATAATCGAGGCCAGAACCGGCGCGATGGTTTCAAGAAAGCGGCGCACCCCTTCTGAATAACCGCCAGAATCATTTTTGGCAAGGATGATGACACCATTCATCCGACTTCCCGACAACAGAGGCACGCCAATGATCGATATGCCATCCACGAGGTGTTCGTGCAGGGTCTTACTTATGAAGCAGCTGTTAACAACCCATTCAATAGCATCCTGACCCGGACTTTTCACGGCCGCAACATTAACCACTTCCTCAAATCTGAGCGTGCGACGGTTCTGAAGAACAATCTGAGCAAATGAGCTGAAAGAAAGAGTCTGTGCCTTTTCAAGAAACTTTTCGAGAATAACTGCAAACTCATTATCGAGAGTCACCTTGCGCATCAGCTCATAAATTTCCCATAGTTCCTGAAGTTTTTCGTCGATGGCCCGGTTTCTCTGCATGTTTTCCTTGAAGGTTTCCTGAACGGTCAAAGCCATTCTATTGAAGGAATCACCAAGCTCTTTCAGTTCACCGGTACCGGCGGCACCCACTCTGACAGAATAATCGCCGCGACCGAACTCTTCGATGCCATGCATCAGATCACCAAGAGGTTCAAGAATGCTGCGTGAGGCAAAAATAGCGACCAATATGCCCACAAACATGCTCAGCAACATCAGAGAAGCAAAATCTGAGGCCGTATTACTGTTTTTATTCTGCCAGATCGGAGGCACCCCGACCCCGACGGCACCAAGAACCCTGCCTTCGGCGACAATCGGAAAAAAAAGCTCGCGATATGTCGTTCCGTTGCCAGTATGAGATTCTCCACCCTTCATCGAAGCCAGCTCAGGGAAACCGCCAGCCGGGATTCTCGGCTCATCGCCCCATCTTTTCCACCAGTTCTCGTCATAGACAGTAAGCATCAGCTCGGCTGAATTACCCGACCGGTTGGAAAAAATATGATCAATTACGCTCTGATCACCATGAAGAAGAAATTGCTCGGCCGGTTTCTGCAGAATTCGCCCCAGAGAGTTGGCCGAATTCATGGTGTCCTCGGAGATGGCGAGCTGCTCGCGCGAAAAGGCTGCAATCGCCAGAAAAGCGTTCGTGATGAAAATCAGAGAGACAAAAAGAAAAATAAGTTTTCCCTGCAGGGTTCTAGGGAGCATTGCAAACTCCTGAGGTCAGATTGGAACCCAGAAAGAAACAACTGTTCCGGTGCCGGAGTCGGAAACGATGTGAAACTCGCCACCGGCAAAACGAACCCGCTCTTCCATACTTATCAGGCCCAGCTTCTTGAGAGTGCCGTATTTTTTGCGAATCTCCGAAACGTCAAAGCCACTGCCATCATCTTTAACCACGACCGCCAGGCGACTTCTGGCCTCGTCATAATTGAGGAAAATATGAACTGAGGCCGGCTCAGCATGCTTTACCGCGTTATTGGCGGCCTCCTGAATGACACGAAAAACTGCCAGTTCCTTTTCACCCGACATCTTGGCCCGTTCACCCTCGACTTCTACATACACCGGAATGCCAGTGCGGGCCTTGAAGCCACTGATAAACTGTTCGAGCGTCGGTATCAGCCCGAGGTCGTCGAGCGCCATCGGTCGCAGGTCGAAAATGAACCTGCGGATATCCTTGAGACTTCTGATGACTGAATCTTTAAGCTCCTGAAGCTCACTTATCAACCCCTGGTTGCCAGAATGCTGTTCAAGACAGTAGTCTATGCGCATGGTCAGACTTGCGAGTGTCTGCGCCGGGCCGTCGTGAATATCCCGCGAAATCCTTTTCCGCTCCTCTTCCTGGGCACGAATAATGCCCTCTGCCTGGGTCTGGCCGGGGGCGGCATCGGAATTAGAGAGCAGCAGAGCATCCACCCGTCTGGCGATATTTTCTGCCTGGGCTGTAAGTCTGCTGTTAAGCATGGGAATCGTCGCAGGGCTGACCGCCGGATCGAGTTCAAGAGCGGCTTTTAAGCTTTCAAAAGCCTTTCTGGCTTTTGGGCCGATTTGAGGGCTCACTGCTGCAACCGTCAGCACGATATTCTCGAGGTCATCAAGCCTATCGACAATTCTGTTCCGGCTTTCTTCAGGGTGCTGCACAGCCGCGAGCACGCTCTGCATTGTGGCCAGGGTTTCTCTGAAAGTGGCTATTTCCTGAGAAAGTGCTTCAAAGGTAGATTCTGGCATTTATATTCCTTATTTTCCCGATGATCTGATCCGGCTGATTTCAAGTTCAGCCCGGCGCTTGAGTGCATACGAATCGCCACCGGCGCGGGCAATTTTTTCGAGCTCGGCAATCGCCTTTCCCCTGTTGCCATTTTCTTCAAGGCATTTGGCATAGCGAATACGCAGATCGATCCGGTGTGGACTTTTCTGCAGCGCCTGTTGCAGATACTTTTCGCCTTTAACGTAATTCCCGGTGGTTTCGGCAAGACGACCGAGTCTGGTCAGGGTTACCGAATCACGACGACCAAGCTGGTATGAGTGTTCAATTGCGTCAAAGGCATCTTTATGCATCGACAGCTTTTCAAAAATTACCCCGATCATATCGTAGGTCTGAGCATCCTTTTTGTGCCTGAGAACCTCGAGGTAATGCGGAAGTGCCGCTTCCCAGTTGCCGCGCGAGAACTCGGCAGCGCCTTTTTTGCGGAATTCTTCGATCTTGCGTCGCACCGACTGCTGGTCAGGTTCCTTGGCGACGGCATTCATAAAGCCGCCATCGTCAGCGTCTTTCGCTTTCACGGGCTTAACTTCAGCTGTCTGAGCTGGCGGCACCGCATTTTTTTCGACAATGGCCGCAGGCACTGCCTGCACCACTATTGGCTGTACCGGAGCCGCTGGAGCAGCATCTGTCTTATTCTGCTGCTTATTTTCGGGGCGATTGTATAATTCGACCCCTGCCGGCCTGGGCAGATCGCCTGGCACGACCGAGGGTTCATCTGGCATCTTGTCAGGCACGGGAGTCGGTTCCGGCACTGGCGTTACCATTTTGGGCTCAGCCTGTAAAGTCGGAGCAACTGCCACCTGCACCGGCGCGGGTGAAGGAACATTGCCAACCTGCTGGTCAACTTTTGCCGCCGGAACAGTCTGGCCCACAGAAGCGTCAAAAAGCACTTTTCCGGAAACCGGAGCCTCGGGGATAGCAACCGCCTGTTTCTCTACCAGACGCCCCTCGCCCTTGCCTTGAACTATAAGAACCCTGGCATCACCGTTTCCTGTGTCTGCGGGCTGACCACCAGCGAGTGCCTGCGAAGCTTCAAGATCATCAGGAACCAGACTGAGAATTCTCTGAAAGTATCTTCTTGCTTCAAAAGCCTTGCCTGAAGCATTGAGCGCCCTTGCCAGCTGTCGATTGCATTCAACGTTCAGCGGTTCAAGCGCCAGCGCTTTTTCAAGGTAGGTTACCGATTCATTGAACAGTTTGAGATCGATGTAAATGGAGCCCAGCAGAAAATTACCTCTGACGTTGTCTGGCTCCGAGCGCAGCCCACGCACAATTGCCTGAGCCGCCTGGGCGAGTTCAGAACGGTCATAGAGCATTTTACCAAGATTGAACCAGGCTGCAGCGTCATCAGAAAAGGTTTCGAGGTAGCGGCGCAGATATTTTTCGTAATCGGCCATCGCTTCGGCACGATAGAAAGAGTTCAGTATCACGCGCCACTGGACCTTGTCGGGCTCGGCCGTTCCGAGTGCTGTGGCAAAAAAGGCGGCGGCAGAAGAATAGTCGCCGGATTTCACAAATTCCATACCCTCTGCAAAAGGCGATACAACAATTGCTGGCTCAGGTTCTACGGCTGCAGGGCTTGTTTCAGGCACAACTGTCGGAACAGAGTCTGGAAGTGGACGGGATTAGGCACTGCGACGGCTGAAGCAGTATGTTGTTGCGAAACCGCCGTTGCAGGAGCCACCACCTGATCAGCAACCTGAACAGCTGCCGCCAGATCAGCCACAAGCTGCCTGGCGCTGTGTCTGCCGGAAGGGATCTCGGCAGCAACGGCAAAAAGAGTATTCTGCTCTGATTCAGTCCTTTCGTCACGCTTTTCAAGCCAGATGCCAACCAGAATGAAAATGGCGGCAAGCCCAAGATACAATTTCCAGGACTGACTGTGCATGCGCATTGCACCGAAGTCAGCAGAATAGGCCACCTGTCCTGGTTCCGGGATTTCATCGTCTTCGGCATCTTTGTCGGAGCCTTTGACCGCCTCCCTTGCCATAACCGGCGAAACTTCGACGACATCGGCATCTTCATGCGCGCGCACAACCTTTTTAGCCGGCTCCGATGCTGCCACCGATTCTTCAGAATGTGTCAGAAGGCCTGCAGTGGACGAAGGGCCGGCGATAAGGCTGCCGGAAGTGTTTTGCAGAACCGGCAGAAGAACCCGCTCAACTTCGAACCAGTCGCGAAAACTACTGAACAGTGAAAGGTAATATGCATCCTTGATGTTGTAAATCCACAACAGAATGAATACTACCGAAAAGAAATAGCTGATGATAACCATCAGATGCGCACCCAGCAGTGGAACTACCGCGTTATGAACGATGCCACCGTTATACACACTGAAAGCAGAAAAAATACCGCCAAAATAAATGGCCATCAGCATTATGCCACGATCGATGTGGCCAGCATAGATTTGCCCAAGACCCATGACAAAAAATGACATCAGGGCAGCCGCCCCCGGGTTACGAGTTGCGCCCTTCAGGTGCTGACGCCTTAATTCATCGAACCACTGGTTGTTTTCTTGTTCTTTCAAAAAACATCACTCCAGAACATCAATAAGACAGCCGCTTTTTACCAGACACAGCTTAACCTGTTTCTGCAGACAATGCTCAACCAGATCGGTGCGCTCGTAATTCGCGATTATCATGCCTCTCAAGTCTGCCGACTTGAACTGCCCGCTCGTTAACTCGCTGCCAAAGGAGCTGGTGTTGGCACGCAGATGCTCAAGCAGATCCAGAGCCTCATTAATCTGAACCGGCTCAGGACTGTAGAGAATCTGAACCACAACCAGCACCCCTTTGCGGTCCTGGCAGAGCAGATCAATTCGTCTTTTGCGCTCATTGCTCAAAGTAACCGAATAATTTCTGTGAATGACGCGCAAACCCTTTTCAAACATGTTTATATGCGCAGCAACCCAAAGCTCAAACTCTTTTTTCGAGTTGAAAAACGAATTAGAAGTAAACTGTTCGAACAACGATTCGATCATGTTTACCTGTTCCTTGAGGCGGCGGTTCTCTTCCTGCATGGTTACGATGCGCTCCCAGAGCTTTTTATTTTCCTCAAGAAGAACGATCAGCCCCTTAACCTCGCCCTCGTTGAATTCACCAAGCGGCCGGGCAAGCAGTCTGGTTATGAGAGAGCGCAACGGGGTGGTGCCATCGAGCTGGGCTTTTTCCGATGGGTCATCGCGCTTGATAAGAAGCACCGGTATTTCCTGGGTTTTCCATTTGATCAACAGATCATCACCAGGCGAAAATACCCTGAGAAGGTCACCAATCATCAGTTTGCGCTTTTCAAAATCCGGGGCACGCCCCTTCATTCTCTTGCCGCCAATTTCGATTTCAAAACCCTCTGTCAGAGAGAACATGCGGGTATAAAGCTCATCTTCACGGGCAAACCACTTGAGATAGCGACCACTGTGCTCCTGATGCGACAGGCGCTTTCTGATCGCCATTTTCTCCTGCGGTGCAAAAATCTGGCAGTTGACCACAGAACCGCGCTCGCGAGAATTACTGAGAACAATCTCCGAATCAATCGCAGCTGTGGCTATTGCCTCACCGACGAACAGGCTGCGCTTTTCCCATTCTACAGAGAGGTTGGCTATCTCCTGTTCGCCAAGCATCATGTTAAAAACAAGGCTGGCCGGGATCACCGACTTTACGTCGGCATCCTGAGATGCTTCCCAGCAGATGGCGCCCTTTTCGATTTCACGGGCCGTCAGTTTTTTTCTGAATTCCGGCATTTTCAGAAACTCCAGTTGATTATTCGATTTTTCAGTTCTTCAGCAGCCTGGCCAAGCTTCTCGACAACGGCGTCGGCGTATTCTTCGAGTTTCTGGGCCAGCACAACCGTCACCGGCACCATGGCCACCCCATCTGGAACAACAAAGTCAAAAAAGCTGTCGGCAATATCGTCGTTCATTTTGTATTCAACCACCTGCAGACGCCCGCGTTCCTGCCCATTGCGATCAAACTCCACCACGTGTGACGGCAGGTAGGTTCGACTGGAAAAAGCCATTTCATAATGCCCGACATCGAAAACCGATCTGAAAACCGATTCCATTTTCGGGTTGAACTTGAGATGGTATATCGTTTCTGAGTCGGAAAGCTCCTCGGCCTTCAGCATCTCGACACGGAAAAAGGTGAATAAAGTCTTGCGGGTAAGGTTGGTAAAAAGCTTTTTCGGGTTGAACCAGGAATAATATGACCCGAAAAAACCACCGGTTTCAGAAAAATGATAGAACACCTCATTGATCGACACAACGTATATCCAGAGGTTTTTACCGTTAAATAGAGCCTTTACCGAACCATCGGCAAAAATTATGGCGAACTTGTCCGGACTTTTTATCGAAAGTGTCACCGATTTGCTGGCGGCGGAATTCTGCAGAACTACGCTGGCAGAAATGGCATTGATCTGGTCGGCACATTTTTCCATGCTGTCAAAGAGGCTATCGACAGACAACGATGCGACCACAGCCTTTTCAGATGCCGCCACCGGCGCAACTTGAGCCAGACAAAGCAGCAGAGCCGCAAGAATGGTAAAGACTCTTTTACAGCACATCTGATGCTCCAGACCGGTTTAGCTCTGCAACTGGCTTCTGGGCAGGCCTCTGCATGGATTCAAGCAGTTTCTGAATACGACGGTTACATTCTGCCTGAAGATCATGGTCGCCGGCAATCAGCCAGGAATACTGATTGTAAGCCCCAAGAAGGCGACAGAATTTTTCCGGGTCTGAACTGTCCCCCGGAAGGTCATGCAGGAGATCTTCTCTGGCAACGGCTGCATCGCAGTTTTTTGCCGATGGCGTCCAGGCGTAATTGGCCAGCAGAGAAGAAAAAGGCACATTTTCAGCCCATGC
>Ga0116178_10002890_pt1 | contig 13248 bp, 25 predicted proteins | sample AD_STIC12_MetaG_FD_89880 | JGI IMG/M metagenome (GOLD analysis project Ga0116178, IMG submission 89880) | Active sludge microbial communities of municipal wastewater-treating anaerobic digesters from USA - AD_STIC12_MetaG | ecosystem: Engineered > Bioreactor > Anaerobic > Digestate | place: USA... | reverse complement strand
CGGAGTTGCCGGCGCACGACACGACGATGCCGAGTGCGATCTTGAAACTCATTCGTTAGCTCCTCTTTTCGCTTCACGCGCAGCGCGAGATTCGCCACGTAGACTTCTCAACCCGGATGAGGCGTTCCTCTGGTTTATCTTTAGAGCTCGCCGCGGTAACCCAAGCGCGGTATAAAGCTCTGCTGCAGCGTCTGGGGCACTAGTCTCTAACTTCTTAGCGGTATTAAGCGCTTTCTCGAAAGACTTCTTGAAGCTCGGGTCACTGGGCGCTGGTAGCACTAATCGTTTGCCACTTTCACCATATTCTATCGCACGGCCTCCGGGAGGGATGGTTGTTTGTTTACGATCAGCGCCACCTCCACGTCGTCGCTTCTCCCAAGCCTTCTTGGCACCTTCGGAGTTGCCGGCGCACGACACGACGATGCCGAGTGCGATCTTAGCCACTGATGCTGATTGTCTGGAGCTCATTTGTGTCCACCTTGATTGGGTAGAGGCGATACACAGGGTAGCCTAGTGCATCGGTGATGTGACCGACGTCGCCTTCATCATCGGTCTCACGTGTGCCTTCAGCGTAGGCCCGCTGCTCAAGGTCATCGATCAAGAACTTGCAACGCGGGTCGACGAACAAGCGCCGATCACCAGCAGCGTTGCACAGCATAGCATTGCACGCCGCGAACCGATCGACCTTCTTTGGGTTGGCCTTTGGGTAATGAACCGATCGACCAGCCTTGACGAACTTCGGATGCGCCATGATCTGCTGGTAGTCTGACGTCGCTGCGCTGGTCTTACGCGCGCCGGCCGTCGCGTCACCATAGAACTCGAAGCCACCCTTATGATGCTGATACCGTTGCCACAGCGTCTCGAGCGCGGCAGCGGTGTTGGTGTTCCTCAGAACGATCTCATCGAAGACCTCAAACTTTTCTTGGTACCGATGCGCAAGTATCCAGCACATCGGGTCAACGTTGAAGTCACTGCCTACGACGATGGGCTTCGTATCGTAGTAGGTCACAGGCCGTACGTTGTACTCGCGGTTAAAGCAATAGAACACGCCACCCGATGCGTTCTCGAACGATGCCTCAAACTGCTCACGGAAGTCCTTCGGGTCAAGCAGCTTTGCCAAGCGTGCGAGGACGCCGGGCTGCACGATGTCGCGTGATGGCCAGGTGAACCCTGCGCCTCGCGTCAGCGCTTCCTCGCAGGCCTGACGATATGCTCTCGCACCGATGCCCGAGCGCTTGGGTACGCCGATCTGCCACAGCCACGGATCACGATGCGTCATAGCAGGCAGGAAGGACTTCTCGACCGCGCCTGGGCGGATGTCACTGCACTCGTCTACGACGCCGCCGTCCCACTGCACGCCTTCAGCGCGGTACGGTCGATCAAGTCCGATCACGTACAGCCATGAGCCGAAGCGCGTCTTGATGATCAGGTCGCCTTCGAGCGGGTTACCGGCGAGCCACGACTTCGGCACCAGTGACTTCAAGTGCTCCCACGCGATGCGCTTGGCCTGCTCACGCACAGGCGCGGCGAAGAAGTACTTCGGGTCGGGCCACGGCTTCTTGACGGCCAAGTACCGCACCAAGCGCCTCTTGGCAAGCTCCGTCTTACCCGAGCCTCGGCCTGCCCACGCACAGACGTACTTGTGCGGGCAAGTCCACAGCGCCCGCTGCACTGGGTGCGGGCGGAGCTGCGTCCAAGATGGCGTTAGGCCTGGGAGCACTTAGCCTAGTCCAAGCTTATTGTAATACGCGCGGGCATTCGGCCCCCCCATGGTCTTGGGACGGGGCTGAGCCTTCTTCTTACGCTGAAGCGCCTTGAAACGATTGGGCTTTCGCTTACCGACCAACTTGAGCGACGTCAGTCCGCGCTCGAGACCACTCCTGCGCGCTGACATGCGTTGCTGCCGTCGCACGGTGAGCGATGCGCTAGGCATGCTTCTCCATGCGCGTATCGTATCGGCTGCCCGCTTACGCGCTTGGGCCTTAGCCACCCCGCTGGAACCTCTCTTGGCGGCCGCTGCGTTAATACGCTTGCCAACCCCGCCCTTACGCCGCGTCTCCCACGCCTTCTTGACGCTTTCACTCGTACCTGCGCACGAGACGACGATGTCCAACGCATAACGCTCATTCTTGTTCATTGTCTTCCTCATCTGATGCGGGGGGCCGACACAGCGTCCATCGCTAGGACTTGCTGGTCAGGAGTGATCTCTGTTCCGTCCTCGTTGATGTCGTTGGCATTGCCCGTCTTGGGCAGGCGCACCTCGTTGCGGATGCGGTGCTCGATGCGCTCGCCCAACGCTTGGCCTTCAGGCGACGTGCCGACCTCACGCTGCACTGCTCGGATGATCTGTGTCACAAGAAGGTCGACCACTGACAGGCTGACCTTGTCCTCAGTGTCCTTCTCGATGCGACTGATGGCGAGGCAGAGGTCCTTCACGCGATCAAGCGCGTCTTGCAAGCAACGAGAGGCGAGCGCCTTCGTCTCGAGCGAGATATCAGCGCCTTCAGTCGCGGCGGTGAACATGACCACAGCCTCAGAGGCCATCGTCCGCACGAGCGCAAGTTCCTCATACAGCGACACCATCTCGTGATGGCTCTCGCCCATGAACTCATCGAACTTCTCGCGAAGAGTCTTGCCCAGATATTTACTGTACTTAGCCAAGTGTATCTTTCGATAGCCTTTACCCGAGCGGCCGCCGTGCACCGCACAGTAGTTGCGACCTCGCAACGCCCAGCGACGGCATCGCTTGTTCGTACGATAGCATCGTGCTCGGCATTGCCACTGTTCGTCCTCTGGGCCGGGTGGTCCGTAGTGCATTAGGGTTTCAGCCTTTCGCGAACACCGCTCAAGGCCTGCTTGATCGCATTGCTGATCGTACTCTTGGCACACCCAGCAGTGTCAGCAATTTCCTGCATCGTCAGACCCTTGAAATAGTACAGGTCTATTAGGGCCCGCTCATACTCGCCTAACGAGCCTACTATAGTAGATACAAGATCAGCATCCTCCAGTTCAACGAACCGCTGGTCGTCCTTTGCGTATCTATCGACTAACTCCTCTTGTCGGCGTTGCAACTTGAGGCGGTGCCGTAAGTGATCGAAGAAGCGCCGCTTGAGTGCCTGTGAGACGTATGGCTTGAACTCTCCACGTGTCGGATCGAAGAGCTGTGTGCAACGAACGATGACTGGGATGCCTACGTCGTGCACCATCTCCATGTCAACACGCCCGCTTAACTTGAAGGCGATGGCCTTCGCAAGCGGGAGGAATTGCTGCACGATGTCCCAGACCACGGCGTGCTGTAGCTCGTAACGTCTTATGTCGGCGGGCGTGGCTTTCCGCTTGTGGCGCGGCGCATCAGAGATGCCCGCGGCATAGGCGGCTTTCCCATCGGCGGTCAGGCGAAACACCTCACCAGTCGAGCTTTTAAAGAAAGTCATTAAGCGATTCCTCTCATATCGCAAGACTTGCACACAGCTTGGCCATTCTCTCTAAGCACCCATGCGCGGCTCGCAAGAACGGTGCGACCGCACCCAGGACACACGCGTGGATTGGGTATCAACGCCTCGCGGCGGTAGCGACGATACTGTTGCATGTAGTAGGCGCGTGACCATGAACGATGATATCCTTTCTCATACGAGTCGAGCGCCTCACGTGGAATGTGTGGCTCATGAATCCTTTTACGACCAGCGCCCGGGCGTTTCCCACCTCGCTTCGTCGACTTCTTGCCACAATTAGGACAAGCGGCACAGCCCTCATCCAACTCAGCATTGCACGTCCCACAACGTGTCATTTGCGAACTCCCTAAATTGTGCCAGACAACTGTTACCAGAAATGCTTTTTCAAACAGGCTATACCAATTCCAAAACCGCTTCACCAAACCCAAAATATATATATAGCTAGCTATATATATAATAATAATAATAACTAGGATTAAGTTGTAAGTGTTGTTAGTTGTTGTATTTGTATCGTGAAGCAGTTTGCAGATTAGTCGGTCTTGTTTGAAACTTCACATCTGGTAACAGTTGTCTGGCAGAAAATCGACAACTCTCTCAGCAACTTGGCGGCGCTCTGCGCGCTTTGCGGGTTTGCAACAACGATCACCGCATCTGTAGTGCAGTTCTGAATGTGTAACATCCCGTCCTGCAAGAACCAGCAAGCCAACGCATTTACGCCTCGAGCGTTAAGCTCTTGCAGCCTCCGCAACTGCAACACCGACAGGCGGCCATCCCAGCGCTTGAACTCAACCCAGCCCGTCCAGTACTTATGCGCGATGTATCGGTCGGGCCAACCCGGCGCCTGCCGGAGTGAAGCAGTCACGGCGAGCACCATAGCGTTGCACTTCGTTAGCAGGCTACACAGCTTACGGGTTTGCTCGCATTCATTTGACATGCGCGCAGTCCTTGCATTGAACGTTGGGCAACACACAAGCTTCAAGGTTGCAATGCTTCGCCCGCAGATCGTCTAATGCCTTCTTGATCTTGGCTTGTGCCATTGCTGCCATGACGACGCTATTGCATCCAACCTGAATCTGGCGGCCCGTGCGAGGATCAGCAACGAACAGCATGCCGTCCTCTTTGCGCTTCGCCAAGATGAAGCCATCGTCCAGCAGCCGGTCAAGCAATTTCAAATACGCGCTGTTCATGCTATGTACCTTATGAGGATTAGTAGAATCGCGATGATCTCGATCATGACCACCGTGAACAATGCTTGCATTACACGCTCTCACATCATACCTCATACACCTCTGGGTCGGCGCCCGGCAGCGGGATGACGATCAGCCGCGTTGGTGCCAAGATGACCTTATGGTAAATGGAATTGAATGGCAGGTAGAAGTTCTGTGCCGTGATGACTACGTTACGCCATACATACGCCGGCGGCTTGTGGTCCGTGTATTGAAAGTGCAAGCCGCGTTGAAAGTCCTCTGGGTCAATCATAGTCCCGGCCTCGCACAATGGCGTAAGCGAAGAATGCGACGCCCGCCCACAGCCACGGGTTGCGATACGTCACTGCGCCGCCCATGCACAGTGATATGCCAACGATGTCAGCGATCAAGTCGATGAGTTGCTTCATACCATCACTGCTTTTCCTTTGCACGGCATCAAGCGCCGTGCGCCTGGCGTCGCCATGCATTCCATCCGTGCGCCGCATCGACGCAACGCGGGGCATGTCTTACAGAACGCCTTGTACGCCCCAGCAGTTATGACGTGACCTTTGTTCGGAGTTGACATGCTTCTTCCTCGGTTATCGTTCCATCGGCCAGCAGCTCACTGATCGACTCTAACGTGTCGGTCACGCGGAATGAGTCTGTCGGGTGCGGCGTGCTCGCCTCGATGTACGAGACCGTTACGCCGCCCTCGTTGATCATCTGGTGCGCGTGCGCTCGGCCGTTGGGAATCGTCAGCGTCTCGTGCGGCTCGAGACGGACGATGCGACCGTCATCAAACCGAACGAGCAACACGCCCGGCGGCTCGATGATCAGCGTCTCCGTCTTGAAGGCGTGATAGTGCATCGACGTATGCTTGCCCGACTTCAAGACGATGCGCTTGACCATGTACGGCCCGAGGTAAATCATCTCCTCGTGGCCCCAACGTTTCTTAATCATACGAAGCTCCCAATGTAATGCATCGCGGCCTGCTTAACTGCCTCGATCACGCGTGGCCGCACAACGTGTCGAAGCTCCGATGGAATCTGGTCGAAGCAGTAGTGCCCTGTGACGATGAGCGCACGTGCCGAGTCACTGGCCCACTTCTTCCAGTGGCCGGCCCGCATCACGCGGTCCTGCCAATTCGTGACATCCACGCCCAGCTCGATGGCGTACCGCAGCGTCGTCAGAGTTTGAACAACGCCCAGTGCTGGCGCGACATTGATGCCTTGCACTTCGCCGATGAATGACTTGAGTGTCTTGGCCCACAAGTAGTCGCAATTGTGCGCGCGGAGCGGGACGCCGAAGTCCTGCATGCGACGAAGCCGGTCCCACACAACCTTGTTGGTGTTCGACATTCCTTCGACGATCTTGCATCCAGTCGGGAACGACAGCCACTTGAGGTTGGGCGCCTTCGGTAGACCAGTGAAGAAGCGGAGCATCGATAGTTCATCCGTCGGTCGATCCTCGCCCGGGCCAATCTCCCACTCGAGATTGGGAAAGGCCGAGAGCAGGCGACTGGCAAGGTCTGTGTCAGCCCACGTGTGCAAATGAACGCCGGTCCAGCCGTTATCGGAATCGGCTTGAGCCGCAACGAAGACGTCCTCGCCGCTTCGGCCCAGGTGGTCGCGGAACAGCTTGAGCTTCGTTCCTTCGACGCGCTTCCGCAATGACGGGCCACTGAACCCGGTGTACCCCGGCCAATGCAGCCCGACCTGCGACACAGTCGCGACGAGGCCGATCGGCATGTCGATCTCGACCAGCGCATCGATGATCTCATCGGACAACGGTGAGAAGAAGTACTTACACACGATAGTACCCGCCATAACGGGCGAACCATTCATCGGTCGACGTGTCTGCGCCCGCAAGCAGATCGTCAACGCACGAGTCAAACAAGGTGAAGTCCGGCTTCACGAGATACCGCCACCGCTTGATGTGATCGTCGTAGTCTGACATCGTGTGATCGACAATGCGACGCAGGTCGCCAGGTTGAATGATTCGGTCGCGTGACGTCAACGGCCGAAAGATTCCATTCGGGTCCCACGTATACGGGTCGGTGCCATCACCATACAGCAGCGGCACACAACCCGCATTCACGCAGACATAGACCTTGCCCGTGTAGAAGCCGGGTGCGGCGGCGACGGCCGGGCAAGTAAACGATCGACTCAGCAGGTCAGTCACCTCGTTCGGTCGCACCTTGCCTGGGAACAACCCGTCCCAGTGACCGTCGTAGTGCTCCCATCCAGCACCATATACTCGCATGCCTTGGTTGTAGAGCTGGGCCACATCGATGTCGGGCGCGAGGATGTTCTCCCACGACGTGTGCCGGCCACGCTGCTTGCATCCATCACGAATATGTGCGTGGGCGATCACCGTGCAAGGAATTTCGCGAGGCAGGATTGTCGATGGCGGCTCGAGGTACGCCCACGACTCAGCTCGCGCCCAGACAGACCTGCGCTTATATTTGCGACCGCCGACGGTCATGAACCGTTCATCGTTGCATTGATCGAGAAGCGCAGCAGGCCGCACCTCAGGCCAGCACAACGACATCTCCTGATCTTTGGGATACGACCGTGGATCGTTGTTGACGACGATGCGTGGCAGCTTGAAGTGCCGGATGACATTCAGCATCGGGCCTTGGTAGCGAACGGCCGCCGCTTGCGTCTGTGCGCCGTTGGGATTATCGATGAGTGACATCGTCGGCGAGTAGCCCGCCACATTGATGTATGCGACAGGGTTGAACCCAGGCACAGCCTCGAGCGCGGCGACGTCAGCCGCAAAGGCTTCCTCCTGTTCGCGAGCCAGCGAGTCCTCGTTCAGACCATCGATGTGCGACGGTACATGAACGAGGCCATCGAGCACTGTGCCACGCCACTGCCCGAAGTAGATGAGCTGATGATCGCCGCGCGCGAGCAGATGCCGGATGGTTCCTTCCGTCTCGCCTTGCTCGCCGACCGCGGACGCCTTGCGGGCCTCCTCACGAGTGTAGAAGACAGACCCACCTTTCGTGATGATGATGCTCTTCTTCATGAGTTTGCCTTCCAGTACGCGTAGTAAGAGTCGACTGTCCCGATGTCGTACCACCCGTCCTTAGGCATGACGACGCCTTGCGCTTTCATCGTGTTGAGAAACTCAACGGATGACAGCGTGCTCGTCGCCTCCATCGGCCAACGACGCGGCAGGACGTACCATCCAGCAAGGCATTGAGCCTCGAGGTGCGGGTTCTTGCGGTCGACCCAGATGCCGGCGAGGAAGCGGTCGAGGTGGATGGCTTGGGCGCCGGGCTGCTCACGGATGGAAGCGTACGCATCAGCCGCAAGGTCAGGCACGACCTCGTCGTCTGGGAACACGTTATCGCAGAACGACACGATGAATCGGTCCACGCCGCTTACCGCTTCGATGCCAAGCCGGATCGCATTCACGACACCGACTGGCACGCGCTGCAGGGCATAAATGAGATTATCGTATCCATGCGACTTGAGCACCATTGGTATGACGCTCTGCGGTGGAACGACGACGACGGTCGTCTTAGCGCCTGACCGCAAGCAGAGGTCGATGGACGACGTGATCGCTGGCTTGCCACTCACAAGCGGCAGCAACGGTTTGTTCGGCAGGCGAGTCGCTTCGCCGCCGGCCAGTACTATTCCCGTTCGCATGGTAGTCCTTTATTTCGTTCGATGCACACGGCTCGACAGGTAACGCTACCGTCGGGCTTCGCATCGTTGTAGACGATCCGTGGGCCACGTGGAGCGCCCATAATCAATACGTTATAGAAGAGGCCAAGGCTGGCCAGCAACGCTTCCACGTAGTCGCGTTGCGATTCGCGACGGCCAGTCAGGATGATGATCATGTCGCCGTTCTCTTCCCAGCGCTGAAAGGCCTCTTTTACGCCAGGCAGCAGTGTCTTGGCCTCCCACCATTGATGACAGGCGCCTTGGCCTTCATGCTTAATGATGACGCCGTCTATGTCGACTATGCGTGTGCACGCAGCCATTCGTTGATCTCCTTGATACGTCGGCGAGCGAAGGCCTGACCGACTTCGTTCACGTGACGAAGCATGCGGACGTAATGTGTGAGCAGCAACGCCCAATGAATCGGCGCCGGCCAGAAGCAGGCGCTCTGTGCAGGCGTGGGCGTCCATCCACGGTACGCTTCGTCGAAGCCGTCGAGAGATTGCAAGAGCTTGCTCTCATCCATCTCGCGGCAAGTCAACCCGCGGTCACAGCCCGGGTCGATGAGGATGACACCACAGTGCGGATGAAGGATGACGTTGGCGAATGTCAGGTCGCCGTGGCACATGCGGACTGGTGTGAGCGGCGCACGCAGAATAATACTAGTCGCTGCAGTGATGTGCGATGCGCTTACGTGCGTGTCGATAGAGGCGCACAATACATAATGTGTGTACGCCTCACGATTGTATCTCTCAATGGGTTGCGTGTCTCCATCCCAGCATGCGACCTTCGTTGCATCCCACACTGCCTTCCATTGACGGCAATGCATGCCCTCGACCCAGTCGTACTCGTACGCTTCGTCATGCGCGCGCACGATGTTCGTCGGCTGATAGCCATGCATCTGCTCATAAGCTGCAAGCTGAAAGTCGACGACGTCCTTAGGTTCTTTCTTCAAGTATCTCAATGCCGGGTACCTGCTTAAGAAGGCTCAGTGCATCCGGGTAGACCTTGCCCCATGGGCGATCATGCCATGGGTAACGCTTTACATCATGGACCAATTCATACGGGTCCTCACGAGCCATGAACCATCCGACTCGTTGGCCTCGCCACTCAGGCAGGTTACGGTACTCGCCGATGAATGCAGGATCGACCTTCTCGCCCGTGCTTGCTTCGATGACGAGCGAGATGAGCTGCTTGAGTTGCGGAATTGTCGCACGGAACTGAACGCCGCATCCGAATGGCAATTTACATGGGCCGGACATAGGGCCATCGTCCTTTGTCTGCATTACGCTCTCCAGTAGGTGGCGAGCTGAGCGTCCTGGTCGAGCGTGCAGGCGTCCGCCGACTTGTCATCACGCCATCGCACGAAACGTGGATGCCGCAAGCGTCCTTTAGCCCCGACGTATTGATACGCAACTTCGACGACGCGGCCGAGGTCCTTGTCCTCATCGATCTCGCAGCGTGTCATGTCATCCATGCCCGACACCCAAGCGATGGCATGGCCTTCGACCGAGACTTGCAGCGCACCGATGAGGCCGAGGTACTTGCCATCACCATCCTTGAATCCTGTGACGACTGCATCGATGGTGCGAACTGGCTTGACCTTGTACCACGTGTCGTAGTTGGATGCTTTGAGCACCCAGCCTTCCCAGCCTTGTGCGACCGCTCGAGCGCACAGCTCATCACGCGTTGGCTGTTCTGTGTAGATGAAGTATGGGGCGAAGCTAAGACTCCATCCACGGCAGAGCGACTCAACCTCGTCAAGTCGCATCGACGCCGCGGATGTACCGCGGAAGAAGGGGACAGCGAATGGCATTAGTTGTAAGCGGCCGTCCCGCTTAGCAAGCGAGGACTTAACTTCGCTCGCGGGTAAGCCCGGCACCCAGAGCTCGCAGTCGACTGATGTGTGGCACGGGACCTTGCGAAGCATGTTGAGATACCACGGATAGTCCCGCACATACGTCCAGAGGTCATTGCCCTCAGTGGTGAGCAAATGAACTTGGCCCGTGGGTTGCTTGAAGCATGTAACGCGTATGCCATCGAACTTGGCATGCGCGTACATCCAGTCGAAGTGTCGCCTCTCGTTCCAGTCAGAGGCACGTAACAATTCATGGGTCCACATACTATGTCCTTTCGTTGAGCGACTACCGCCCAGCGAGTATTATACCAAACTCGACTGTGAATGTCAACAACAAATATTCACATATATAAATATTTTATATGAAACGAAGAGAAAAGAAAACGGCCGGCGCACGATGAGGAAGTGTGCGCCGGCCGTTCGATTTACACCGGAGGCTCGATGCCTTTGTCGCGCAGCTCTTGGGCGAGCTGAGCGGCTTGCTCTTTCAGTCTTGCGAGCGTCTCGAGCTTGTTGCGGTTGACTAAGATCTTCTTGCGCTTAGTCAATTTGTCGATACGCTTCTCACAGGTCGAAACGCGTTCTTGCCAGGTGTTGAACCCGTCCTCGAGTTGCTTCAACTCGACGCTGAGTTGGGTCATCTTCTGCTCGATGATGGCGCGCTTCTCGGCGAACTTGATCGGGTCACCATCATCGCGATACTTGCTGATACATGACCGCTCGATGTATATCGACCGGTCGATCTCAACTATCTCGTGTTCGATGGACAAAGCGCGATGAGGCTGCACGACTCGAGGCTTGGGCTTCTTCTTCAACCCAACCGCGGCCTCTGGGCATGACGAACATCGATCAGGCGTGCAGCCTATGCGCTTGCACGGCCGATCATTGAAATGAATCTTCTTTGCCATGTACTCTTTCCTTTCACTGGTTGAATAAGGGAAGGCCCGCTACACGTCTCACGACGTGGTCTAAGCTGGGCCTGGGCTGTCTCATCAGTACGTGGGCGCCTATCCCACGTATACGGCAGGGCGGGTTAGGCCCTGCCGTTTCGACTACTCCTCGTCCTTCTTGCCGGCGGTGGCCAGGAGCGCCTCGGTGTCGATGCCCTGCGCCTGGAGCTGCTTCATCAGCTCGGCCATCTTTTCCTGCATCTTGACCAGGCGCTTGGCCTTGGCGCGGTCCTTGGTGCTGCCCATCTTCTTGGCCTCTTCGGCCTGCGTGCGGAAGGCCTTGGCCTTGGCCTCGAACTCCTCGGCCTTGTAGATGAAGAACCCGTCGTCGCTGGCGAAGTCCTTCTTCTTCAGCGGCTTGTGCGACTTCCAGTCGAAGTCGCCCGGCGTGGACTTGAAGGGGTAGACCTTCACGTCGTCGTTCCCGACCAACGGGTGGGCGGCGCGCTTGGCCTTGGGTTCCTTCTTGCCCGCGACGTTGACGGTGCCGGGCTGGGAGGACCTCTGCTGCGGACCCTTGTTGGACTGAGCCTGCTTTGCCATGTTTCGTTTCCTTTCACAATGGCGGGACTAGACTTGGCCGCACCCTGCGGCCATATCGACTAGACTTGGCCGCACCCTGCGGCCATATCGTTTCAATAGACTAATCGAGACTGGGTGTGCACGTGTTTTCACACGTACGAAATTTTCACCTGCCTCATCAGCGTGCGGCGGTGAGTCCGCACGGACCCGGCCTAAGCCGGGTTTCGGCTACGTGTTCGACCAATCGTCGGGATCGTCCTCATCCATGATGATCTCGTCTTCGTTGACCGGCCTCCAGTAATCGGGCGGTACTGGATAGATGCCGGTCTCATCTTTCGTCTTGTCACGCACGTTGAAGATGTGGCCATCTGGTGTATGACAAATCATTTCATCGACCTCTTCATGAATCGCTGTCCGATGTCGTCAGCCAGCATTCCCAGCTCGCCGAGATCGTTGGCATCCTCGGTGAGCCCGCCGTCACGGAGGGCGGCGACGTCGTTGCCGATGTCAACGACGAACTCGGCCAACTTGAGAATGATCATGCGACGAGCGACGGCGACGAGTGTTGCCTCAGCGACCACGTCCCGCTTCCTCTTCGAGTATCCCATGTGCTCTTTCCTTTGTGAGGGACCTGCCTCATCAGCGCCGTGGAGTCATTCACGACGGACCCGGCCTCATCAGCCGGGTTTCGGCTTACAGCGGGTTAGTGCGACGAGCCTCAGTGAGTAGCTTGACGATCTCTTCTACGTTCTTTTGGGCAACTACGAGATACTCGTCTCGCGCCTGAAACGATGCAGCAGTTATCGCCATGTCGAGATCGGAATGTAACTGGTCCGCCAACCATCTAGCTTTCTCCATTGCGTTCATCAGCCTGCTCCTTAGTCCGCGATAACGACGTGCTGCTCACGGTTGCGGTCGCGGTGCGGGTTGACGTAGCGGAAGTCCCGCGGTTGAAGATCGACTTCGTCGGTCCAGCCTCTCTCGACTTCGATGACCACCGCGTCGAGATCGGCCTCACTGCAATCGATGTGTACCTTCCTTGCCATGCTCTTTCCCTTTCATTGAGGAACCTGCCTCATCAGGCCCAGGCGGTTAATCCTGGACGACGCGGGCCAGCGCCCGCGTTTCGGCTAGTCAACGTGGTGCCTCTCGATGTTCACGCCGTTGAAGCTGGCGATATGGTTCAGCACGGCGCCGCAGTACCTACGGAGGTAAAGCACGTCCGAGCTGATGTCCACGTTCGCGGCGACGCGTGAGTACTCTGCCTTAACTCCAACATCTTCAAACGCGACAGAGAACGCGATGGCGTTTTGAGCTAGGTAGTTCATCAGGCTACTCAGCTTCCCAAGGTCGTTGACAATTTGGATGCGATGCACGTACGTCGTGGTCATGTGCTCTTTCCTTTCACGAGGACTACTGGCCTCATCAGGCGACGCGTGACGTCGCGACGGCGAGTGGAGGTCCTCGCCGTTTCGGCCTACAGCTTGACGCCGATCTTCTTGGCGGCATCCATCAGGCGGGTCATCTGGGCGCGGAGCTTGTCGGCCTTCGCGGCCTGTCGCTTCTCGGCGGCAGCTTCCCGCTCGGCCTTCTTGGCCTCGCGGTCGG
>Ga0116178_10002889_pt1 | contig 13249 bp, 13 predicted proteins | sample AD_STIC12_MetaG_FD_89880 | JGI IMG/M metagenome (GOLD analysis project Ga0116178, IMG submission 89880) | Active sludge microbial communities of municipal wastewater-treating anaerobic digesters from USA - AD_STIC12_MetaG | ecosystem: Engineered > Bioreactor > Anaerobic > Digestate | place: USA... | reverse complement strand
TGACCGGGTTTCACTTCCTGCATGTGGTGGTGGCTATGCTGTTCCTCGCGATCCTGCTGGTCAAGACGCTGCAAGGCGCCTATGGCGCACGCGACCACCATGCGCTGGAGTCGGGTGCGGCCTTTTGGCACATGGTAGATCTGCTGTGGATCGTGCTCTTTCCTTTGGTGTACGTGATGCGATGAAGGGCGCAACTTCCATGTTCTCTGGGTCAGTCAACCACATCTGGCTGGTTCTTCTGGCCGCCACGGGCGTAACCTTCTGGTTGGGCGAAAGTGGCCTGTCTGGCCGTGCCGGCATGACGCCGGTGCTGGTGATGTTTGCACTGGCCTTTGTGAAGGCACTGCTGGTGATGCTGGACTTTATGGAGTTGCGCCATGCGCCTGCGCTGTGGCGCAGGCTACTGGTAGGCTGGCTGGTGCTGGTGACAGGCGGCATTGTTCTGGCCTACTGGGTCGGGCAGCGCTAGACTGGGGGCATGAAGAGCCTCCTTGGTTACCCTTCGATTCAAATTGCGCTGTGCACCCTGGGCTTTGGCCTGACTGGCTATTGGCTGGTGGGCAATGAGCTCGGCAGAATCTTGCTGATACCCCTGATCTGGGGATATGGTGCAGCGGTTTCACGTCCGCTCATCAACCTCATGGCCAATTTTCGCCACACCGTGCGCGCGGGAGTGTGGCTACCGGTGCATGGCACGCACTATGTGTTCAAAGACACCACCATCCATGTTCTGGAGGACGACGACACCTGGCGCTGGGTACCGCTGGCCGACGTGGAGCGGGTACTGGGCCGAAAACTCAATGCGCGCCTGCTGGCCATTACCTACCCTGAACGCCTGGAAATGGGTGGCAAACCAAGCCGCATGCATATACGCGACGACGCGCTGATCGCGCATCTATCCCGGCTGAGCGACCCGGTTGCGCTGCGGTTTCGTACCTGGCTGGAGCGCAGTGTGGCGCTACCTGCCAGGCGCATGCGCCAGCGTGCGGCCGGTCAGGCTGTTGACTCGTTTTGACGGGCAGCGAACTGTGCGCGCAGCGCAGTCTTGAGTACTTTGCCGTAGTTGTTCTTGGGCAGGCTGTCCACCAGCACATAGCACTTGGGTCGTTTGAAGCGGGCGATGTGTGCCAGGCAATGCTGATCCAGCGCCTGCGTGCTGATACTGGTACCAGGCTGCGTCACCACAAACGCAACGACTACTTCGCCCCACTCGGGGTCGGGCGCGCCCACTACGGCGGCTTCCACGACGCCGGGCGCCATCAGTAACACCTCTTCCACTTCGCGCGGATAGATGTTGGAGCCGCCGCTGATGATGAGGTCCTTGCTGCGGTCCTTCAACGTCAAAAATCCGTCGGCATCCAGGCAACCCACATCACCGGTGAACAGCCAGCCATCGCGAATGGCCGTTGCCGTGGCGTCCGGGTTGCGCCAGTAACCGGCCATCACGCTGTCGCCCTTGATCAGCACCTCGCCGATGTCGCCTACCGGTAGGTTCACACCGTGTTCATCGGCAACGCGCAGTTGCACCGGTGTTTGTGCCACGCCGACCGATGCCATGCGTTCAGCGTATCGCGGGTGCCCCTGATCGGCCAGGTGGGCGCGAGACAGGGCCGTGCCGACCATGGGCGTTTCGCCCTGGCCGTAGATCTGCACGAAGCGCGGCCCCATGATCCGCAGCGCCCGGGCTATGTCGGCGCCGTACATGGGTGCGCCGCCGTAGACGATGGTTTTGAACGACTGCGCCGCATCGTCTGGGCCAATGCCGGTTTCCTCGACATGGTCCACCAGGCGCTTGACGATGGTGGGCGCGGCAAAGGTAGACAGCGGCCCCAGCGCGCGGCCCAGCGCAAATAGCTCTGCCGGATCTACCCCGCCCGACGCAGGCACCACATGGCGCGCACCGGCCATCAGGTGGGGAATGGCGTAGATGCCCGCGCCGTGTGACATGGGTGCGCCGTAGACGATGGCATCCGTCGGCGACACAGGGTCCACATCCACAAAATAGGTTAGACCCATGGTCATCAGGTTGCGGTGGGTCAGCATCACGCCCTTGGGTCGTCCGGTGGTGCCGCTGGTGTAAAACAGCCAGGCTGTGTCGTCGGGTTGGCGCACCGTAGGCATGGCTACTGCGGCTTTGCTCAGCGGTGCTAGCAGTGCGTCGGCCTGCGTTGTTTCCACATCGATCTGGCGCTCCAGACCGGCCAAAGCATCAGGCGCAACATCGGCAGTGACAAAGACCCAGCGTGCCTGGGCGTTGTCAATGATCCACTCTACCTCGCGCGCGTGCAGTTTGGCGTTGACCGGCACCACCACCAGACCGGCCCACCATGCCGCCCACAGAATTTCCAGGTAGCGCGGGTGGTTGCGCATGAACAGCACCACCCGGTCGCCCGGCACCAGGCCCGCTGCCTGCATCCGGTGCGCCAGCGCCGCGCTGCGTTCGGCCCATTGGCCGTATGTGGCATGAAGTGCAGTTCCATTGAAGATGGCATCGCGGTCCGGTGTGAGCTGCGCGTGGCGCGCCAGCAAGTGGGCCAGGCTCATGCGTCAGGCACGCGTGGCCGCTTCCAGCCGGAGAATGGCAGTTGCAATTTCTTCGGAGGAATGGGCCAGTTGGGTGTCATTGCTGAGGTAGGCTTCTGCCAATTCGTACTGCTGGTTGTTGATGACTTCGGCCACCGCACCGGCCAGCAAGTGAAACTCCTTGTGGTGCAGCAGCAGGCTTTGAAACTCCGGCTTGCTCCAATAGAGATTTTGTCGATCAGCGTACAGCCATTTGCCCAGGTCGCAGCAGTCATCCCGGCCGATGGTGGACGTATCTATAGACGCTTTGGTTTGGACCGCACGGCGCAAATTTTCTTTCCATTGCTGATGCAGGTCATACGCAGTTTCAAGGCTGGCAGTGCGCGCCACCGTGTCTTGTTCATTTGTCATGGCGCAATATTAGTACCTTGCCCCATGCACAACAAGCCAGGCGTCAGCAAAAGTGTGAACAATGCTTGTCACCATCCATATTGGCATCCATCCATGACCCCACAACAGCTTTACCAACAAAAACGCATGGCCCCCGCGGACGCGGTGCGGCTGGTTCGCAATGGCGACACCATCATTGTGCCCACCGGCGTGGGTGAACCCCCCGCCTTGCTGACGGCCTTGTCCGAACAGCGGCTTGACTTTCGGGACGTCAAGGTTTCGCAAATACTTGCCATGCGAAAGTACGACTACATCGACCCGCAGACAGTGGACCATGTCCGCCATGTTGCCTTCTTTTTTGGCGGGGCCACGCGCGCTGGCGGTCAAGAAGGGTGGAATGATTTCATACCCAACTACTTCTCCGAAATTCCCCAGCAGATTGAGCGCGGGCAAATCGGTTCGGACGTGGTCTTCTCCATGGCTTCACCCATGGACGCGCACGGCTTCTTCGCCATCAGCCTGGGCGCTGACTACACCATGGCCGCCATCGCCAAGGCGCGCGCCGTGGTGCTGGAGGTCAACCCCAACGTTCCGTTTGCGTTCGGCAACTGCCATGTGCACATTTCCCAGGTGACGGCCTTGGTGGAAAGCGACCAGCCCGTGCTGGAAGTGGGCCTTCCAAAAATTGGCCCGGTGCAGGAGGCCATTGGCAAGTATGTGGCCGACATGATTGATGACGGCTCCACATTGCAAATCGGGTACGGTGGTATTCCAGATGCCGTGGTTATGCAGCTGACCAGCAAACACGACCTGGGCATCCACACCGAGATGATTGGCGACGGCATTCTGACGCTGGTGGAGAGCGGCGCCATCACCAGCCGGCGCAAGAACTATTTGCCCGGCAAGATGGTCGCCACGTTCGCATTGGGCTCGCAAAAGCTGTACCGCTTTATGGATCGCAACCCTGCGCTGGAAATCCATCCGGTTAGCTTCACCAACGATCCCTATCTGGCTGGGCAGAACGACAACCTGGTGGCCATCAATGCCACGCTGCAGATTGACTTTCAAGGGCAATGCGGATCGGAGAGCCTGGGCTTCTCACCCTATTCCGGCACCGGTGGGCAGGCGGACTTTGTGCGGGCCGCCAACCGTTCACGCGGCGGCAAGGCCTTCATCGTCGTGCCGTCTACTGCGAAGAACGACACGATTTCGCGCATCGTGCCCACCCTCACGCCAGGCACCCATGTCACCACCAGCAAGAATGACATCAACTACGTCGTCACCGAATACGGCGTGGCGCAGTTGCGCGGCAAGTCCATGAAGCAGCGCACGCTGGAGTTGATCGCCATTGCGCACCCGAATTTCCGCGCTGAGCTGACCGAACAGGCCAAGCGGATGCGGATCCTTTAAAGGGGTGGACAGGAGCTACGGAGGCAGTTCGCACAGCAATAGGGGGCCCATAATAGACGTATAAAAAGTCAGGGAGTTTCGATGGCCGCACGTTTGAAAGACGTAGTCGCGTGGATCGCAGTTGTCGCACTGTGGTCATTGCTTTGGCGTGTGGCCCGGGTTGCCGGGGCAGGCCCCTACACCAGTCTGTGGTACCCCCCGGCTGCCCTTACGCTTTCACTTTTGATTGCTGGTGGCTGGCGTGCCCTTCCGCTTGCATTGGCCGGGCCACTGGTGAACATCTCGGCTCAGGTTCTTTTGGGTAGTCCCTATGTCGTTCAAGCCGATTCGGTGTCTGAAATGGTGTGGGAATATGGCGGTCCGCCATTTGCGCATCTGATCGGATATGCGTATGCTGCATATGGAATTCAGCGAACCTACGCCACAGACTCTGATGGACGCGAGCGCGGAGGGCTGAGCCCAGCGAATGCCGTCCGATTCGTCGGCTATTCCTTGGCTGGAAGTGCTGTCTCAGCTGCGGCTGGTGCAGCTCTCTCGATTCGACGCACTGGCAGCACGTGGGACAACTGGGTTTCACTTTTTCTGCACTGGTGGAGTGGTGATTTCATTGGCGCTGTGACGCTGACGCCAGCGCTGTTGCTTGCGTTTTCTTTGCTTCCCTATGCGCCCTTTCACGCCCATGCGCACCCGTTCAAACTCCATGCGGTCAAGCACAGCCAATTTGGGAGTCGCTATTGGCTATCCCTCGGTTCTACGCTGGGCTGCGTTGCACTTTTGCTGTGGCTGAAAGAGGTTGAAAAATTGCCCATTCCCTACAGCCTGCCTTTTTTGACTTGCCTTATTGGGATGGGGTATATCGCACTGAATTACGAGCTGGCGAGTGTCAGCGTGATGATCGCTTTGTTGGGGTTGTTGGGCGCCGCTGGAGTCGGCGTCATGGGTAACTATGCGTTGGTGATGGAGCTGAACTTCTTCATTCCGGCATGCACGTTGGCATCGCTGCTCAGTTATACGATGCGGCATTTGGTCGCGCATAACAGGCAGTTGACCAGCGAGACGTTGCATGACCCGCTGACAGGTATTTGCAACCGCAAAGGCCTGGACTTCTACTTTTCAGCTCACTTGCGCGACATTCAGGGTGGGCGACGGCGCTTGTGCCTGGCTTCCATGGATCTGGATCACTTCAAGCGTGTCAACGATACCTTCGGGCATTCTGTCGGTGACGACGTGCTTAAACGTGTCACGCGATTGTTGCAAGCTCATACATCTGCAGTCGACTGCATTGCCCGCATCGGAGGTGATGAAATCGTCATTCTTCTGCCTGGGTTTTCTCTCGATGAATGCGTTAAAAAGATCGAGGCAATTCGCCTTGGGATAGAAGCTATTTCTGACTTGCCGCTGCGCGTAACGGCCAGCTTTGGCGTCACTCAGGTGGAGCCGCACAATTCGCAGGAAATCGCGCTGGTTAGAGCGGACAAATTGCTGTACCAAGCCAAGGCATTGGGGCGAAACCGCGTTGAGCGGGACACCGTGCCCGCTTGATCTTGCAAGCGCTGTTTTCTTGTTAACGCTACCAGGCGTAGGTGATCGTCACCGGCGCGTGGTCCGAGAACTTCTCGCCCTTGTAGATATCCACCGACTGCGCACCCGCTGCCAGCGCGGGCGTAGCCAGGTGGTAGTCCAGCCTCCATCCCACGTTGTTGGCATAGGCCTGCCCGCGGTTGCTCCACCACGTGTAGCAGGTGTCGGTCGTGGCGGGTTCCAGCTGCCGGTAGACGTCCAAAATACCGCCCTCACCGGTGAGCTTGGTCATCCACGCGCGCTCTTCGGGTGTGAAGCCGCTGTTCTTCTGGTTGCTGCGCCAGTTTTTCAAGTCGGCCTCCTTGTGGGCGATGTTGATGTCGCCGCACAAAATGAAGTCGCGCTGCGCCTTGAGCTGCTGCAGGTGCGGGTACATGGCGTCCAGAAAGCGGAACTTGGCGGTTTGGCGCTCTTCGCCCGATGAGCCGCTGGGAAAGTAGGCGCTGATGATGGAGTGCTTGCGTGCAGGGGTGTCAAAGCGCAGTTCCACATAGCGGCCCTCGCCATCAAACTCGCCACCGTCAAAACCTATCACTACATCACTGGGCTCCAACTTTGTGTAAGCCGCAACACCGGAATAGCCCTTCTTCTCCGCAAAGTGGAAAAAGCCCTTCATGCCTGCCAGCAATTCGAATTTACCCGCCACATCGGCCGCCTGAGCCTTGACCTCCTGCACGCAAATACAATCGGGCGCTGCCTGTTGCAGCCAGGTTTCCAGCCCTTTGCTGGTGGCCGAGCGGATGCCGTTGAGGTTGAGGCTGGTGAGCTTGAATAAGGAGTTTTTCATGTCGGATCGCGACCCTTTGGCCCTGGATTTTGTGCAGTTTGCAGTGGAGTGCGGGGTGCTGCGCTTTGGTTCTTTCAAGACCAAGGCAGGGCGCATGAGCCCGTACTTCTTCAACGCGGGCCTGTTTGACGACGGAGCCAAGCTGGGGCGTTTGGCCGAATTCTATGCCGAGCGGTTGATTGCCAGCGGCATTGAATTCGACATGGTTTTTGGACCCGCCTACAAGGGCATTCCGCTGGGCGCAGCGCTGTCTGTGGAATTGGCCCGGCGCGGGCGCAACGTGCCATTTGCCTATAACCGCAAAGAGGCGAAGGACCATGGCGAGGGCGGCACCCTGGTGGGAGCACCACTCAAGGGTCGCGTGCTGATCGTGGATGACGTCATGTCGGCGGGGACGGCGACGCGCGAGTCCATTGCCATCATCGAGGCGGCGGGTGCCACGCCGCATGCGGTGCTGATTGCGCTGGATCGGCAGGAAAAGGCGACCGAAAACGGGCAGGATGTTCCGTATAGCGCGGTGCAATTTGTACAGCGCCAGTTGGGACTCCATGTTTGTGCGATTGCTAAGCTGGGCGATTTGATGCAGTATCTGTCCAGCCGTAGTGACGGAAGTCTGGCCCAGGAGCACCAGCAAGTGCTGGCCTACCGTGAACGTTATGGAGTGGAATAAGGGTGACTATGACAACCGACAGGTGGGTTTTAGCCATAGGGGGGGCGTGCTTGGCCAGCATCTGTGTCAGCGGGTGGGCGCAAACCGCGCCTTCTGTAGGGGGGGTCTACACCTGCATTGACGCCAAAGGCCGCAAGCTGACGGCAGATCGTCCGATTGCGGAGTGCACCGATCGCGAGCAAAAAATCCTCAACCCCAGTGGCACCGTCAAAGCGAAGGTTGGCCCCTCGTTGACGGCTCAAGAGCGCGCAGACCTTGAGGCCAAGGAAAAGCGCGAGATTGAGGAGCGCAACCGCACGACGGATGAAAAGCGGCGGGACCGCGCGTTGCTGATCCGGTACCCGAGCAAAGCCGTGCATGACCAAGAGCGACAGGAAGCCATGGCGCAAATCGGGGTCGTGATCCAGGCGGCCCAGCGGCGCCTTGAAGAGCTGGCTAAGCAGCGCGTCGCCATTGACGAAGAGATGGAGTTCTACAAAAAGGACCCCAGCAAGGCTCCCGCCTACGTGCGCCGCCAACAGGAAGAAAACATCCAGAGCCAGGCAGTACAGCGGCGCTTTATCGGCGAACAGGAATCCGAGATCAAGCGGGTCAACTCCCGTTTTGATGATGAATTGGTGCGCTTGCGCCAACTGTGGACCACCATCGCCACGCCCAACGGGAAATAGTGGTGTTTGAAGCCTGCCCCATTCGATGGGGCACGGCATTCCTGGTGAAGTTAACCCAGTTTGCTTCGCAGCAGATCGTTCACCTGCTGCGGGTTCGCCTTGCCTTTGCTGGCCTTCATAATCTGACCGACCAGTGCGTTGAGCGCTTTGTCGTTGCCGGCCTTGAACTCCGCCACATTCTTGGCATTCGCTGCAATGGCTTCATCGACGATCTTTTCCAGCGCGCCGGAGTCGTTCATCTGCTTGAGGCCCTTGGTCTCAATGATGGCGTCCACATCGGTGCCTTCGCTTGTCCATAGCGCATCAAAGACTTGCTTGGCTGCGCTGTTCGAGATGGTGCCATCCGCCACGCGACCGATGACGACGGCCAGTTGGTTTGGCTGCACCGGGGCCGCACTGATGGCGCGATCTTCCGAGTTGAGCCGGCGCGACAATTCACCCATGATCCAGTTGCTGGCCAATTTGGCCTGACCGCAGGCTTTGGCGGTTTCCTCAAAGTACGCCGCAATGGCCTTGCTCTGTGTGAGCTGGGTGGCGTCGTACTCCGGCAGGCTGTAGTCGCGAACAAAACGCTCGGCCATTACCCGAGGTAATTCAGCCATCAGCCCTCGTACTTGCTGAATCCATTGCTCCGAAATGCATAGCGGTGGCAGATCCGGATCGGGGAAGTAGCGGTAGTCGGCAGCATCTTCCTTGGTGCGCATCGCACGCGTCTCGCCGGTGTCGGGGTTGAACAGCACGGTGGCCTGCTCAATTGCGTGACCATCTTCAATCTGCTCGATCTGCCAGCGCACCTCGTAGTCGATGGCCTGCTGCATGAACTTGAAGCTGTTCAGGTTCTTGATTTCGCGCCGCGTGCCGAGTGGCTGGCCGGGTTTGCGTACCGACACGTTGGCGTCGCAGCGGAATGAGCCTTCCTGCATGTTGCCATCGCAGATGCCGATCCAGGTCACGATTTTGTGCAATTCCTTGGCGTAGGCCACGGCTTCGGCACTGGAGCGCATGTCGGGTTCGGTGACAATTTCCAAGAGTGGTGTGCCAGCACGGTTCAGGTCGATGCCCGTCTGACCAATGAAGTCTTCGTGAAGTGACTTGCCGGCGTCTTCTTCCAGGTGCGCGCGCACCAGACGCACGGCTTTCTTCTCTTCACCCAGGAAAAATTCGACGGCGCCGCCCTGTACCACGGGAATCTCGAACTGGCTGATCTGGTAACCCTTCGGTAGGTCGGGGTAGAAGTAGTTCTTGCGCGCGAAGATGCTGCGTTCGGCAATGTGGGAGTTGACCGCCAGACCGAATTCGATGGCGCGCTCCACGGCGCCCTTGTTCATCACCGGCAGCGTGCCCGGCAGGGCCAGGTCCACTGCGCAGGCTTGGGTGTTGGGCTCGGCGCCGAAGGCGGTGGAGGCGCGGCTGAAGATCTTGCTTGCGGTCGAGAGTTGGGCGTGTGTCTCGAAGCCGATGATGACTTCATAGCCTGACACCAGCGGACCGGTAGGCCGACCCTGTTGTTGTGCTTCAAATGTGTTCATGGTTTCGCTCATCTCAGAAGCCCTCCGGCTTGCGTGCGTGCCAGTCCGTGGCTTGCTGGAAGCGGTGCGCGGCATTGAGCAGGCGCGCTTCCTGGAAATAGTTACCCAGCAGTTGCATGCCAACCGGCATGCCGCCCTCGCCAAAGCCCACCGGTACGCTCATGCCGGGCAGTCCCGCCAGAGAGCCGGGTAGAGTGAAGATATCGGCCAGGTAGTCGGCCAGCGGGTCCTTGTGCGCGCCGATCTTCCAGGCTACGGTGGGTGCTACCGGGCCGGCGATCAGGTCACAGTCCTTGAACGCGTTCTGGAAGTCGTCGGCAATCATGCGTCGGATTTTTTGCGCCTGCAGGTAGTAGGCGTCGTAGTAGCCGTGGGACAGCACATAGGTGCCGATCATGATGCGGCGCTTGACCTCGTCGCCAAAGCCTTCAGAACGGGTCTTCTTGTACATGTCGGCCAGGTCGGTGTAGTCCTTGGCGCGGTGTCCGAACTTGACACCGTCAAAGCGACTCAGATTCGAGCTGGCCTCTGCCGGCGCAATGATGTAGTACACAGGAATCGACAGTTCGGTGCGCGGCAGGCTGATAGGTACCAGCTTGGCCCCCAGCTTTTCGTACTCTTTTAATGCGGCGTCGATCGCTATGCGCACATCGGCTGCCAGGCCCTCACCAAAAAATTCCTTGGGAATGCCGATGCGCAGGCCGTCCAGCGAGTCGTTCAGCTTGTGCGAAAAGTCCTCGGCTGGCGCGTCCAGCGAAGTGGAGTCGCGGTCTGGATCGGGGCCGCATAGGGCGGACAGCAGCAGCGCGCAGTCCTGTGCAGAGCGCGCCATGGGTCCGGCTTGGTCCAGGCTGGACGCAAACGCCACCATGCCATAGCGGGAAGCACGGCCATATGTCGGTTTGATGCCGGTGATGCCGCAAAAGGAAGCAGGCTGACGGATGGAACCACCGGTGTCGGTGCCGGTAGCCGCAGGTGCGATTCGTGCGGCCACAGCGGTCGCGCTGCCGCCCGAAGAGCCGCCTGGAATTCTCTCGATGTTCCACGGATTGCGCACGGGTTCCACCTGGCTATGGCCGACGGCGCAGATGGCTGTGTTCTCGTTGCTGGAGCCCATGGCGAACTCGTCGCAGTTGAGCTTGCCCAGTGTCACCACGCCTTGTGCGGCGAGTTTGGACACCACCGTGGCGTCAAACGGAGACTGGTAGTTGTGAAGAATGCGCGAGCCAGCCGTGGTGGGGAAATCCTTGGTGACAAAGATGTCCTTGTGCGCCAGCGGCACGCCTTCCAGGGTGCCGGCGGTTCCATTGGCGATGCGCGCATCGGCGGCACGGGCCTGGGCCAGCGTGGTTTCCGGCTGGATGGAGACAAAGGCGCCCAGATTGGAATGTGCGTTGGCACGGTCCAGAAAATGCTGGGCGACTTCAACAGCCGATACCTGTTTGGTGGCCAGGGCCTGGGACAAGGCTTGCACACTCAGGTCGTGCAGCGCCTGAGAAGCGATTGTTTGGGATTGCGTCATCGTGTGCTTCAAAAAATTATTCGATCACCTTGGGAACCAGAAAAAGTCCGTTCTCCACTGCGGGCGCACTCTTCTGATTGGCTTCGCGCTGGTTGGGCTCGCGCACGGTGTCTTCGCGCAGCCGCAGGGCCATGTCCGACAAAACGACCACCGGGTGGGCCAACGGCTCTATGCCCGTGGTGTCCACGGCGCGCATCTGCTCCACTATGTTGAAAAAACTGTTCATTTGTGTGAGCATGCGCTCACTTTCGATGGGTGCCAGCTCCAGGCGCGCCAGATTGGCAATGCGGGCGATATCGGTAGATGTCAGTGACATGGTGCGTATTGAGGTGAAACCAAAGGTAAATCAGGCCAGATCAGCCGGTTTGGAGAAGGCTGTTCACAGGCAATCGGTTATTATCCTGCCTTTGGCGCAAGTCCTGCAAAACTGCGGATGTTGACGCCAGTCTTACGATTTTTAACGATAAAACCGTGGTGATGGGGGCCGAAGCGCTTCCCGTGCCCGAGAGGATATGTGATGTTTGGATCTTTCCGTCGGTACTTCTCTACCGACCTGGCCATTGACTTAGGTACGGCCAACACCCTGATTTTTGTACGCGGCCAGGGCATTGTTCTCGATGAACCTTCGGTTGTGGCCATCCGCCACGAAGGCGGGCCCCAAGGCAAAAAAACCATTCAGGCTGTCGGCAAGGAAGCCAAGGCGATGTTGGGCAAGGTTCCCGGCAACATCGAAGCCATCCGACCCATGAAAGACGGCGTGATTGCCGACTTCACGGTCACCGAGCAGATGCTCAAGCAGTTCATTAAGATGGTGCACCCACGCGGCATTTTCCGCCCCAGCCCGCGCATCATCATCTGCGTGCCCTGCGGCTCTACCCAGGTCGAGCGCCGCGCGATCCGCGAATCGGCCCTGGGTGCCGGTGCCAGCGACGTGTACCTGATTGAAGAACCGATGGCAGCCGCTATCGGTGCCGGTTTGCCAGTGTCGGAAGCCTCGGGCTCCATGGTCGTGGACATCGGTGGTGGTACCACCGAAGTCGGCGTCATCTCGTTGGGTGGCATGGTCTACAAAGGCTCTGTGCGCGTCGGCGGTGACAAGTTTGACGAAGCCATCATCAACTACATCCGCCGCAACTACGGCATGCTGATTGGGGAGCCCACGGCAGAGTCCATCAAAAAGAAAATCGGATCGGCCTTCCCCGGCTCCGAAGTCAAGGAGATGGAAGTGCGCGGACGCAACCTGTCCGAAGGCGTGCCACGCAGCTTCACCATCTCCAGCAACGAAATCCTCGAAGCCCTGACCGACCCTCTGAACAACATCGTCTCGGCCGTCAAGAATGCGCTGGAGCAAACACCCCCTGAACTCGGTGCCGACATCGCCGACCGCGGCATGATGCTGACCGGCGGCGGCGCACTGCTGCGCGACCTGGATCGCCTGCTGGCCGAGGAAACCGGTCTGCCCGTTTTGGTAGCCGAAGACCCGCTGACCTGCGTGGTGCGCGGCTGCGGCATTGCGCTGGAGCAGATGGAGCGGCTGGGCTCCATTTTCACCAGCGAATAATTAGTCAGGTACAGCGATGCCTCTTGGTACGCTGGACAGGGCCCCCCCACCCTTCTTTCGGCAAGGCCCATCGGCCCTGTCCAAGCTGGCCGTTTGCAGCGCGCTGGCTCTGTTTTTGATGGTGGCAGACTCCCGGTTCAAGGTCATGCAACCTGTGCGTGTCGCGCTGGCAACGGTGCTGTACCCTGCACAATGGCTGGCCATGCGTCCGGTATTGCTTTTCCAGAATGCCAGTCAGTATTTCTCGTCCCTGCGCGAGGTGCAGGCCGCGCAGGATGAGACCAATCGCAAGCACAACCTGCAGTCGCAGCGTGCCAATCAGGTGGAGCAGTTATCCCTGGAAAATGACCGCCTGCGCAAACTTTTGGGGCTGCGCGAACGGCTGCAATCCGAAGGCAAGGCGGCCCAGGTTATTTATGACGCTGCTGACCCCTACAGCCGCAAGGTGATCATTGACAAGGGCATGGCGGACCACATCGGACTGGGCTCACCGGTGCTTGACGAGTCGGGCGTATTGGGCCAGGTCACCCGGGTCTATCCCCTGGTGAGTGAAGTGACGTTGCTCACGGACCGCGACCATGCCATCCCGGTGCTCAAGACCCGTACCG
>Ga0116178_10002886_pt1 | contig 13262 bp, 13 predicted proteins | sample AD_STIC12_MetaG_FD_89880 | JGI IMG/M metagenome (GOLD analysis project Ga0116178, IMG submission 89880) | Active sludge microbial communities of municipal wastewater-treating anaerobic digesters from USA - AD_STIC12_MetaG | ecosystem: Engineered > Bioreactor > Anaerobic > Digestate | place: USA... | reverse complement strand
TTCCTGCCATTCATCCCGCAAAACATTGATAAACAGCTCATTTTAGATTTACGCGCCAAATACATGAATTTAAATCCCACAAATTGAAATCATTTTCAAGGTGTGGTTACTGAAGCGCTTACGCTGCTGCGCGACGCGGCCAGCATGGCCGGCAGTTTTTGCCACAGCGGCGATCTTGACCGCAGTGGCATACTGATTCTCGACAGCCTGCGGCGACGAACCGGCCTTGACATAAAGCCGCTGCAAATGAATGCAGCGATACTGCAGCAATTCGCCCATTCCGCTCTACCGCTGCCGCCGGTTGAAAGACAGATGATCGAGACTCTTCTCGCAAGGCGCCCCGATATCATCTGCCGCGACCTGCTGCAGGAAATCCTCAAACAGAATTCCTGGCTCGAACAGGAAGTTTTTACGAGTCTGCTTTTTCCAGACTCGTTCTGTTCTGAAGATCGTTTTTTACAATGCCCTTCAGCAGCTGGCCCTGGCCAGTAAGTCGATCTTCAATTCTTTGTTTTACTTCCTGAAGATTATGGGAGTAAAATAACCACGACTTTTCCGGACAAAATAACCAAACAAGGCACGGGAATAAGCACAAATGTCACAAGCAAGCAATAACCTCGCATCCTACATCTGGTCGCTGGCTGATCTTTTGCGCGGCGATTTCAAGCAGAGCCAGTATGGGCGTATCATTCTGCCGTTTACCCTGCTGCGCCGACTTGAAGGCGTGCTGGAAGACAGCAAAGAAGCCGTTCTGGCCGAGTATGCGAAGGTGCAGAAGATGAATCTGCCGGAAGAGGCCGCCGAAAAACTGCTGCTGCGCGCGACCGGCGGGCTGGCGTTTTTTAATACTTCAAAAATGGATCTTTCGAAACTTGGCGAAGCGAATATTAAAGAGAATCTTGAGTCTTATGTGCAAAGCTTTTCCCGGCATGGGCGCGAAATTTTCGACTATTTCAACTTCAGCGAGTTCGTCGGGCAGCTTAATGACGCCAATCTGCTCTATAAATTCGTGCAGAGAGTCAGACAGACCGACCTGAGTCCGAGAGCCATTTCCAACCACGAAATGGCCTGGTTTTCGAAGAACTGATTCGTAGATTTGCCGAAAGCTCAAACGAGACCGCCGGTGAACATTTCACCCCGCGCGATATCGTGCGCCTCACAACGGCGCTGGTTTTCATGGAAGACGACGAAGCACTGACAAAAGAAGGCATTATTCGCACGGTTTATGACCCGACTGCCGGCACCGGCGGCTTTCTTTCATCTGGCATGGAATACGTATACGAGCTGAATCCGCAGGCGGTCATGCGCGCCTTCGGCCAGGAGCTCAACCCCGAAAGTTACGCGATCTGCAAGGCCGACATGCTGATCAAGGGGCAGGATGTCAGTAATATCAAGCTGGGCAACACCCTTTCCAATGACCAGCTCTATACCTGGAAGTTCGATTATATGCTTTCCAATCCGCCATTTGGCGTCGACTGGAAAAAGAATGAACAGGAAATAAAAGACGAACACACGCTCAAGGGTTACTCCGGCCGTTTCGGCCCGGGCCTGCCGAGAGTATCTGACGGTTCGTTGCTGTTTCTGCTGCACCTGATCAGCAAAATGCGTGACGCCTCTGAAGGTGGTGCCAGAATCGGCATCATTCTCAACGGTTCGCCTCTGTTTACCGGCGGCGCCGGTTCTGGCGAGTCAGAAATCAGGCGCTATATTCTCGAGGCTGATCTGCTCGAAGCAATCGTGGCGCTGCCGACCGATATGTTTTACAACACGGGTATTTCGACTTATGTCTGGGTGCTTTCGAACAAGAAAGCGGCCGAGCGCAGAGGTAAGGTGCAGCTGATCAATGCCGCCGACCTCTGTGGAAAAATGCGCAAATCGCTGGGAGCCAAGCGCAACCAGATGGAAGAAGATGATATTGCTACCGTCACCCGCTGTTACGGAAACTTTGAGGCAGTCGATGCCCGCCAGCTCGATAAGCCGGAAAAGCAGAAAAGTAACCGTGGCCGGCAATCTGAAAATGCTAAGACCGAAGCGCCCAAAACCTTCGCCAGCAAGATTTTCAACAGTTACGAATTCGGCTATCGCCGGATCACGGTAGAACGGCCCCTGCGCATGTCTTACCAGTTCAGTGATGAAAGAATCGAAGAGCTGCGTTTTGAGGCCGGCTCTCTCGATGCCGCCATGAAATGGGTCTATGGCGAATATGGCCAGAACTGGTCTGATAATGCCGATTGCGATCTTTACGGCTCGTTGACTCAGCACGAAGAAGCCATTCGCAGGCATGTCAAAAAACACTTCGAAGGCCTGAAAGAAAAGCAGATTAAAGACCTGCTGAGTCGGCAGACCTGGCTCGACCAGAAAGCGGTCATGCTCAAGGCACGGCAGTTGCAGAAAGCCCTTGGCAAGGCGCAGTTCGATGATATGAACGGTTACGAAGACGCTCTTAAAGCCACCGGCGTCAAGCTTGAAGCCAAAGAGAAAAAGCAGATCGCGGCAGCGGTCAGCTGGAAAAACCCGCACGCCGAAAAGGTTATCAAAAAAGTCCATAAAGGCAAGGCAAACCCCATTTACGGTTTATTCAAAGATAATGGCAAAATTGTCGAGTATGAGCCAGACAGTGACCTGCGCGATTACGAGAACATCGCGCTCGACCCGACCCGGCCGGTCAACGAGGTTAACGAAGCTTATTTCACCCGAGAAGTTCTGCCGCATGTGCCCGAAGCCTGGATAGACGCGAATAAAAAAGACGCCAAAGACCAGGAAATCGGCATCGTCGGCTACGAAATCCCTTTCAATCGCCACTTCTACGTTTACCAGCCGCCGCGCGACCTCGCCGAAATCGACGCCGACCTCGACAAAGTCAGCTCCGAAATCATGGAATTGCTCCGCGAGGTGCATTCATGATTCGTAACGTCACACACATACTGGCAGAAAGTCACAACTCCCTCGTCATGCCCGCGAATACTGACGCTTACGTCATACCCGCGAAGGCGGGTATCCATGATTTTTGTTTTTCACATACCGACATTTCTCTGGATTCCCGTTTTCACGGGAATGACGGAAAAGAGGTCCACTCATAATGCCCGCCAAATACAATCCATACCCCGAATACAAAGACTCTGGGGTAGGTTGGATAGGAAAATTGCCTATACATTGGATGGTGATGCCAGTTAAACGCATTGCGAAAATAGTTAATGGATCGACGCCGAAGTCAGGAGAACCTTCCTTTTGGGACGGCGAAATTCCTTGGATTACACCGTCAGATTTTGGAAAATTAAATTCTCCATATATATCTGCTGGATCAAGGAGTATTACTCAGTCAGGATATGATTCTTGCGGCGCTACGATTGTGCCTGTAGAAACAATAGTATTGTCATCAAGGGCTCCAATAGGAAGTCTTGCTATTACGGCCAAAGAATTATGCACCAATCAAGGCTGCAAATCATTGGTAGTTTTCAAGGAATACTCTTTCAAGTATTTATACTATGTTCTACTAAGTAGTGGCGATCAATTGAATATGCTTGGTCGTGGCACGACTTTTGTAGAACTGTCATCCGACGAGTTGGGATTTTATAAAATAGCTATTCCATGCAAAAAAGATCAATCTCAAATCGCTGACTTTCTCGACCACGAAACCGGCAAGATCGACGCCCTGATTGAAAAGCAGCAACAGCTAATCAAGCTTCTGCAGGAAAAACGCCAGGCCGTGATCAGCCACGCCGTCACCAAAGGCTTGAACCCCGACGCCCCCATGAAAGACTCCGGCGTTGAATGGTTAGGTCAGGTGCCAGCTCATTGGGGAATTGGATATAGTAAGTGGCTTTTCAAAGAGAGGAATCTTAAGGCTTATAAAGACGATGAGATGCTAACAGCTTCACAAAAGTTCGGTGTAATTTATCAAAAAGATTTTATGAAATTAGAGCAGCAAAGGGTGGTTTTGGTACAAAAGGGGCACGATATTTTAAAGCATGTTGAGCCAAATGATTTTGTAATAAGTATGCGAAGTTTTCAGGGAGGAATCGAGTTTAGTCCACATAAAGGCTCAATAAGTTCAGCTTATGTTCCAATTGAGCCCATTGGTGACATTTGCATTTCCTTCTTCAAATTCTTGCTAAAAAGTGATTCCTATATTCAAGCATTACAAAGCACAACAAATTTGGTTAGAGATGGTCAGGCGCTTCGTTACAATAATTTTCTTCAAGTTCCTCTCCCTATTGTGCCAATGCACGAGCAAGAAGAAATCGGCAGGTTTCTAGAGAGCGAAATGAATCAAATGAAAGAGATTTCAAATAAGGCTCAAAAAATGATTCAGCTGTTACAGGAGCGTCGCACGGCGTTGATATCAGCCGCGGTGACCGGTAAAATAGATGTTCGCGACTGGCGCGCCCCGGCAGGTTCAACCGCTTATTCTTCGCAGAAATATCGTAATACAGGCTGCGAAGATGAAATGGAGATACAGAACAATGGCGAAGAGGTGGCAGATGATTAAATCTGAGAACAAGCCTTCTGCGCTCTTTTTTGAGGTAAAAGCTTATTTTGTCTATAAAAATTATACAGTTGTGGCAGTAAATTCTGACTGAGACACTATATGAAGCGGCTGTTGATACATTTTCCGGTGCTGTGCTCGATACTGGTTTCTTGAACTATAAATGAAACGAATCGCATTTGACTTTGAAACCGCCGTCTGTTACGCTGTAGCCAGCGTAACAGACGGCGGTTTCAGATTGTTTTTTTGTAATCGCTCTGCATGCAATTCCCGTTTGCAACCTTCAACTGAAGGTTCAATCAATTTTTCGCGCTTTAATCGACTTTGGCAGCCTCTTTTGTTTGTTTTGTGTGTTTGAAAATCAAAAGTTTGCCACTTTTAATGATTTTGTGGCACATTTTGGAAATCAAAAGTTTGCCACTTTTTGTGGTTTTGTGGCATATTTTGGAAATCAAAAATTTGCCACTTTTATTGGTGTTGTGATAATATTTAATGTAGCGAAGCGAAATATTCGCCAGTCTGATGGTTCAAGAGGCAATGTTGAAGATACTTGAAACAAAACTTATCAGCGAATTTCAGAACAAGGAGTCTTTCACAAGAGAAGATCTCTTTGCGTTTTTTCAAGGTTTTGAACCGGATCTAAAAGAAGGGACCTTTGGCTGGAGAATATTTGATCTTAAGAAAAAAAATGTAATCTCAAGTGTGGGTAGAGGGATCTACAAAATCTCATACAAATCAGCCTATTGCCCGCCTTTATCTCAGAATTATCTTAAATTCGCAAAATTCATTTCGACTGAATATGAAGATATAAAATATTGTTTGTGGGAAACGGCCTGGTTAAATGAATTTTCACAACATCAGCCGGTTAAACGATTTACCATTGTGGAAATAGAAAAAGAATTTGCAGAGGCGCTTTACTTCAAAATGATGGATGAATTCAAGTGTGAAATCTACTTAAACCCGTCAGACAAGGAGATAAACTTCAATATTGCCGGAAGTAAGTCTTCAGAAACTGTTATTATTAAGAATTTGCTAACCAGGTCTCCGATCACAAAGAGGACTGAAAAAAAAGTTAAGTTTAATGTTCCATTATTAGAAAAAATGCTGGTGGATCTCTTTGTCGAAGATAGACTGCTCTATTTCTATCAAGGTTCTGAGCTGGTTTACATCTTTGAAAATGCAATTAAAAATTACTCTCTTAATTTTACAAAACTTTTTAGCTATGCCAGAAGAAGAAAAGTTGAAAGAGAGATGAAGGCATTTTTGAACAGCAGCCTGCATCATGTTGTGAGGGATTTTCTTGAATGATAAAGGAAAGTTGCTTTTCAAAAGAATGGCTTGGCTCATTCAAAAAACAGTCGGCTCACAAAAAGATTGATACAGCCATCTTGGAAAGAATGATTTTTGCTTTTCACCTTCTGGAGAAACTCAAAGCAAGTGGCCTGAATTTCGTTTTTAAAGGCGGAACAAGCCTGGTTTTGTTACTGGATCATGGAAATCGCTTTTCAATAGATATTGACATTATATGCAGAGAGGATCGAGATATTTTAGAGCAAAAGCTGAATAGGGTGATAGAGAATTCTCGATTTAATTCTTTTTCGCTGGATGAAAGAAGAAGCTATCAGGCCGGAGTTCCAAAAGCGCATTATTCATTCCATTATGATTCAGTCTTGAGTGATTCTACTGCGAAGATCTTGCTGGATGTGCTGATTGAGGACTCTATTTATCCTGACCATGTTGAAAAAGCTATTCAAACCAAATGGATTGAAGTCGACGAAGAGATGAAAATAAAATTGCCCTCGATCGACTCGATAACAGGCGATAAGCTTACAGCTTTCGCTCCAGACACTATTGGAATTCCATATTTCAAAGGAACCCAGTCATTTGCAATGGAAATTTGCAAACAGCTCTATAGACCTGAGCAGGTTATTCGAAAGAATAAATCAAATAGAAATTGTTTCGAAAAGCTTTTATGCCTTTGCGGCAAAGGAGATTGAATACCGGAGAACAGGGACTTCGAGCACGATTACCCCTGAAATTGCGCTTCAAGATACGATTTCTACTTGTTTGCTACTGGCAAAAAGAGGTAGAGAAACGAAAGATTCCTGGAAATTTCAGGAACTACAAAAGGGATTGACTGCCTTTGGTACTGGATTCCTGATGAATGGAATATTCAGGATCGAAGAGGCCATCTCTGCCGCAGGAAGAGTTGCGTATCTGGCTGCAAAAATCCTAAAAAACGACATGTCCAGGATGAGTTTCTATAATAACCAGGACATAAAAGAATTAAACATTGAAGACCGGGAATGGAATTTTCTCAATGCGCTGAAACGTCAACCTGATAAATCAACTTTTTACTATTGGTATCAAGTCGTGCAATTGTTAAAAAATAGCTGATTTGAGCGTGAAAACAAACATTGTTCAATGGGAAAAAAGTGATACACTGCATTTCTGTGGCCTGCTAAAGCTGCCGATGCGACAACATAAACATGATAGAATGATGAATATACTGAGCAATCTTACTGTTAGAGGCTTTAAATCAATCAGGGAACTGGTTGACTTTGAGCTGACCAGTCTGAATGTTTTTATCGGTGCAAATGGCTCAGGCAAAAGCAATTTGATCAGCTTTTTTAAGCTGGTTCAGAAAATCGCCGAAAACAAAGCGAACAGTTATATACAGCAGCATGGTGGCATAAATGATTTTTTATTCAATGGTCGGAAAGTAACCGAAAGAATAATCTTCAGGATTGGTTTCCAAAATCATCAATACGGTTTCAGTATTATCGAAGTTACCAGTCCTGAGATTTCATGTAGGGTTGATGAAGAAGAAATTGCTGGTGATCAAATTCTCCCGGTTATTGTATACGGTACCGATCAATTAAATTTTGCCAGAAACCCTGAAGACCAGGCGGTGACTCTGGCAAAAGATGCTTTTGATTATATTTATAAGAACATTCAGTCATGGCAGATCTATCACTTCAATGACACCAATAAAACTGCTGGAATTCGCAATCTGGAGATTATTCAAGATGATAGCCGTCTCTGCAGCGACGCTGCAAACCTTGCGCCATTCCTTTTAAAGCTGAAAAACGAATGGTCCGACGAATATCAGCAGATCGTTAACGCGGTCAGGCTGGTGATACCGTATTTCAGTGATTTCAATCTTGAAGTTCGTAAATTCGGTGACGCCGAAAAGATAAACCTGTCATGGTTTCAGAAGGATTCCGATTATCCGTTCCAGCCCTATCATCTTTCAGACGGTTCCATTCGCTTTATCGCGCTGGCAACCGCCCTGTTGCAGCCCGAACCACCATCACTGATCATCATCGATGAACCAGAACTGGGGCTGCATCCTGAGGCGATTCATATTCTTGCTGAATTGATCAAAGATGCTGCGCGGCGAACTCAGGTTATAGTAGCCACCCAGTCACCGACCCTGCTTGATAATTTTGCAGTAGAAGACATTGTCGTGGTTAACAGAGAGAATGGCGCTTCTACTTTCAGGCGTTTGAACGAGAAAGACTTTAAAGTCTGGCTCGAAGATTATTCTGTCGGCGAACTCTGGACCAAAAATGTAATCACCGGAGGCCCGTTCTTTGAGCAGCGCCATTAATCTGACGATTCTCACCGAGGGCCTTATAGAATACAAGTTTGTAAAAAAATATCATAAGAACTGCGGGAATGAGGAACGATGAGCGTATTCAATGAGGATAAAGCCAAAGAATTTACTTTTCAGAACGATGTTGTTCAGCAATTTGTCGCCAACGGCTGGCTGAAGGGTAAACCCGAGAACTACAACCGAAAACTCGCTTTGTATGAAGAAGATGTGCTTGGCTTCGTTAAAGAAACCCAGGATGCCCAGTGGCAGAAATACTGCAAACTCTACCCCAACAACCCGGAACAGAAATTTCTTGAACGGGTCGCGGTGCAGCTGGGCAAAGCCGACCCCAATGCCGCCAATAAAGATATGCGAACCTTCGGTACTCTGGGGGTATTGCGCAACGAACTGCGCGATCACGGCACCCGCTTCAGCCTTTGCCAATTCAAACCCGAACATGATCTGAACCCCGACACGCTGGCGCGCTATCAGAAAAATCGCCTGCGAATTGTGCCCGAACTGGTTTACAGTCCATGGGCCAGCGATGAGCACCTGAATGCCACCGGTGCTAAAGCCAAAGCCTGGCGCATCGATCTGGTGCTGTTCGTTAATGGTCTGCCGATCGCAACCATGGAACTGAAATCAGAGTTCAAACAGTCGGTGGAAAACGCCAAAAAGCAATATTGCGCCACCCGCCTGCCGGTTGATCCGTCCACCAAGAAGCCTGAGCCGCTGCTGACCTTTAAGCGCGGTGCATTGGTGCATTTCGCCGTGAGTCAGTATGAGGTTGCCATGACTACCAGGCTTGAAGGCGGCAACACCTTTTTTCTGCCTTTCAACCGGGGCACAAAAGAGGGTGGGGCCGGTAACGATGTTCCGGAAGATGTAAATCAGTATGCAACAGCCTATCTCTGGAACGAAGTGCTGCTGCCTGAAAATCTGTTGAAGATTCTGGCGCGTTTCGTTCATCTGCAGATCGAAGAAAAAGAAGACTGGGAAGGGCGAAAATACAAAAAAGAAACGATGATTTTTCCGCGCTATCATCAGTGGGATGTCGTCAACAAACTTATCAGTGCTGCGCGTAGCGAAGGCCCCGGTCAGAAATACCTCATTCAACACAGCGCCGGTTCAGGCAAGTCGAATTCAATCGCCTGGACAGCTCATCAACTCTCTTCGATATATGATGTCGCCGGCAAGAAGCTGTTTGATTCGGTGATCATAGTTACTGACCGCACCGTGCTTGACTCGCAGCTGCAGGAAACTATTTCGCAATTCGAGCAGGTTGACGGCGTGGTTGGCCGTATCAACAACGAGGAAGGCGATGGTGCCAAGTCAGAAAAGCTGGCCGCCGCTCTGACCAGATCGCAGCCGATTATTATTGTCACCATTCAGACATTTCCGTTTGTTTTGCGGGCGATCGAGAATGATGTCAGCCTTAAAGAGCGCCATTATGCAATTATCGCTGACGAAGCGCATTCTTCGCAGACCGGGTCGACGGCACGCAAACTCAAAGAAGTTCTGATGCTCGATGCCCAGTCGGACAGCGAAGAACCCTTGTCGGCTGATGATATTATCGATGCGGCAGTGGCTTCGCGGCGCGCTTCCCCTAATTTGAGCTATTTCGCTTTTACGGCGACACCGAAGGCAAAAACCATCGAGCTGTTCGGCCGTCTGCCAAAACCTGGCGAGGCGCCTTCAAAAACCAACCGCCCGGAAGCTTTTCATGTTTACAGCATGCGTCAGGCGATAGAGGAAGTCTTTATTCTCGATGTTCTGAAGAATTACACAAACTACAAAGTTGCCTACAATCTGGCACTGGCCATTCAGGAATCTGATCAGGAAGTCGAAAGCCGGCGTGCCCGGGTGAAGGTCAGTCAGTGGGTGCGTTTGCATGATTACAACATTGCGCAGAAGGTTCAGGTCATTATCGAGCATTTTAGAGACAAGGTGATGGGGCTGCTTGGCGGCCAGGCCAAGGCCATGGTGGTTACCAGTTCGAGAAAAGAAGCGGTTCGTTACAAAATCGGCTTTGATAATTATATCAAGAAAAAGGGCTATGCAAAGATTCGGGCTATGGTAGCGTTTTCGGGTGAGGTGGAGTTTGCTGAGAGTGACCCGAATGCGGAGCAGCTGACCGGCAAAAAATTTACCGAAAGCAATATGAACCCCGACCTCAAGGGGCGTGAAATGCGCAATGCCTTCGATACGGATGAGTATCAGGTAATGATCGTCGCGAACAAGTTTCAGACCGGGTTCGATCAGCCGAAGCTGTGCGCGATGTATGTCGACAAAAAACTCGGCGGGGTTGAATGCGTGCAGACGCTGTCGCGGTTAAACCGTATTTACCCTGGCAAGGCCGAAAGCGGAACCTTCGTGCTGGATTTTTTCAACGACCCCGAAGATATTCTGGCGGCTTTTCAGCCCTATTATCAGACGGCTGAGCTGGCAGACGTATCTGACCCGGACCTGATTTTCGATCTGTTTGAGAAGCTGCGCGCGGCGGGTATTTTTCAGTGGCATGAAGTCGAGCAGTTCTGCGAAGCTTTTTTTCAAAAGAATAAGAGCAATGCAGCGATTGCCAACATCTGCAAACCGGCGGTCGAACGCTGGAAACTTCGCTATAAATCAGCAAATGAAGCCTTTAAGCAGTCGAAAAATATTTTTGAACGTGCAAAAATATCTGGAGATGCGGTGTTGATCGCCAATGCTGAAAACAGTTTCAAGGATTGCAAGCGTGAAAAGGATGCCCTGGAGATCTTTAAAAAGGACCTGGGCACTTTTTTGCGCTTTTATGAATTCATGTCGCAAATCGTCGATTACGACGACAGGAGTCTTGAAAAGCTGAGTCTGTATGCCCGCAATCTCGGCCCCATGCTGCGCGAAACCATTGTCGACGAAGACGAAATCGATCTGAACAATCTGGTGCTGACGCATTACCGCTTGTCGAAAATTCGTCAGCAGGATATCAAACTCAAGGAAGATGCTTCTGAATTCAAGCTCGAGCCGGGTAAGGAACTCGGTTCTGCCCGGCCTACAGATATCAGGGAAGAGCTGATTTCACAGATTATCAACCGTCTTAACGAGCTGTTCATAACCGATGAGCTGAGCGACAAGGACCTGGTGAATTATCTTTACACGATTCGCGACAAGGTCAGCGAAAACGAGCTGGTAATGACACAGATCGCGAATAATACCCCTGAACAGGCAATGCTGGGCGACTTTCCGAAGGCGGTCGATGACGCAATATTAGGTAGCAGCGTCGCTCATCAGAACCAGATGATGCAACTGCTGGCCGATCCAGTTAAAGCTGCCAGCTTTGCCAGAATAGTTTTCGATCTTCTCAGTCATCAAAAATATCAGATGATCAACCGGTAATCAGCCCTTGGTGTTAAAGGGTCAGGTATTCGACGATGAAGACTGCAGCTGCCGCACCGAGCGCAGTCTGCAGAAGGCCGCGGTTGCAATAGGCCAGCAGAATCGCGACCAGAAAGCCGGTGCCGGCCGAGAGGGTGCTGCGCGTCGATTCCAGTATGGCCGGAAAAGTCATCGAGCCGAGCACCGCGTAGGGAATGTAATACATGAAGGCCTTCAAGCGCCGCGACGATAGTTCCCGTCTGAAAAAAACGATGGGAAGCATTCTTACCAGGTAGGTAACGATTGCGGTTACCAGGACCACACCGTTCAAATAACTCATGCGGGTTCCTCATCGGCGGTGAAGAGAACGGCCGCCAGAGCAGAAGTAAAAAGCGTAACGATTATGATTGTCCAGCCGCTTGAGAGAGCTGACATAAAAGGGGTGTATTTGAAGATACAGCTCAGGGAAATCGCAATCAGCAGGGTATACAGCACCGGCCGCTCTTCGCGGGCGACCGGAACCGTGATGGCCACGAACATTCCGTAAAGGGTGATTCCCATAGCCGAGACAACCGAGACCGGCATCAGCGAGTTGACGGTTGCGCCCAGAATCGTGCCCAGCGACCAGCCAAGGTATGGCGTGATGATCAGCCCGGCCATATAGGAAAAACTGACTTTTTCACCGCGGGTCGAGGCAATGGTGAAGACCTCGTCGGTGATGCCGGCCGCCAGAAGCATTCTTTTTATAAACGACATCTTTTCGATTTTTTGTGACAGAACCAGGCTCATCAAAGCATAGCGGATATTGACGACAACCGTTGCAAAGCCTATTTCGGTAAAGGATGCACAGGCCCCGGCAAGATTGACCGCGGCAAATTGCCCGGCAGAGGTCATATTGGTCATCGAAAAAGCAATGGTCGAAAAAACCGGAATGCCGTGCGCAACCGCAAACATGCCGAACGACATCGAAACGATGATATAGCCCAGGCACACTGGTATACCGTCACGCATACCACAAAATAAACTTTGCTTCATTTGAACGATTCTTGCTTTGGCTGAAAATGCAGTGATTGTTTCCGTCCGCCTGTTGTAGCAGAACTATCGTTTACTGTCAATCTGCCGTTGTTCTGTCAGTAATTATGCTCTCCAGGTGCGCGCATCACCATGAGTAGTAAGGCTCGGGGCTCTGAAGACCACGCTGCATGGTCGGCGCCACAAGGTTTTTGTCGTTTGTCCATGGCGTGGGGTGAGTAGTCGTCATACCATTGTCATCTATGGCCTTTTCAAGCTGGCAGCCGTCAACGAGAGCCGTATCGCCTGAATCACCATTTTTGACGGTTATTTCAAAGGTAAAGCTCCCGAGGTCGGGTGAATTGATCGAACTGAACGGCATGCTCACGCGAAACCATTTTTCGAGATTCTGGTTCAGGGTAGAGCCGAGAATTGTTATTGTGTGCGTCGCCAGCGGCGTAATCGGGTCGTCATAACGCCATTCTCTTACCCGTAACTGCACTTCAAAAATATCGTTAACCGTGTCGGTAGCGCATACAAAAGCACTGAAAATGTAATTTTCCGAGGGAATTACACTGTTGGCAACCTCCGCATTGGTAACGGTCTGGACCACTGCGTCAACAACGCCGGAAACAGAAGATTCGACAATAAAATTTATGCTCATCTTGGCAACGGTTTCCGTGGGGAAATCGTTGTCGGTGAGAGTGAGGGTTCCGAGATAGGTGCCGGGGGGCACGGTGCTCCCGATGACCAGCGAAACAGACGCAGCCACAGAGCCTCCGGCTGCCAGAAAATAAGACGGAATAACAACAG
>Ga0116178_10002885_pt1 | contig 13264 bp, 9 predicted proteins | sample AD_STIC12_MetaG_FD_89880 | JGI IMG/M metagenome (GOLD analysis project Ga0116178, IMG submission 89880) | Active sludge microbial communities of municipal wastewater-treating anaerobic digesters from USA - AD_STIC12_MetaG | ecosystem: Engineered > Bioreactor > Anaerobic > Digestate | place: USA... | reverse complement strand
GAACTTCCCCCACATCGTGCTCGCGTGGGGGTTGGTGAGCCACCACGCCGGGCGAAAGGCGGAGTCCGAGGCGGGGACGGGGAGTGGACGGAACGGCGACGACACAGCGAGGTTTGGCGAGCGCGATGAAGGGCGAAGCAGCGAGGGACGGCCTTTTCCGTGATCCGCCGCGGGTCCCCCTAGGGGCGACCGCTCGGGGACGATGTCGAGTACAGGCGCCGCCATCCGTCAATCGGAGTGAAGGCGATCGCATGGTGCGGTCGTTCCCACCGTCATCCATAGAGGACCCGATGGCCAAGTATATCCTGCTCCTGCACGAGAACCCGGCGAACTACACCGACCTGGGCCCCGCCGACATGCAGGCGATGATCGAACGCTACTCCACGTGGGGGCGCTCGATTGCCGAGGCCGGGAAGATGCACTCCGGCATGAAGCTGGGGGACAACGGCGGCTGGCACATGCGCCGCGGCGGTTCCGGGATTGCCGTCACCGATGGACCGTACGCCGAGGCGAAGGATGTGGTGGGCGGCTTCTACGTGATCGAGGCGGCCGACGATGCCGAGGCGCAGTCGATCGCTGGCGGGTGTCCGCACCTGGAGCGCGGGTGGATCGAGATTCGCCCCATCGACATCGGGTGAGCGAGGTGCGCACCGGCCCGACCGAGGGAGAGGCAGCTGGCGGCGACGATTCGGTTCAGTTGCTCGTCGCCAACCTCTTTCGCCGGTCGGCCGGTGCAATCGTGGCGGGGCTCGCGAGGCGCTACGGACTGGAGCAGTTGGCGATGGTCGAGGACGCGGTGCAGGACGCCCTCCTCGAGGCACTGCGTCGTTGGCCGTTCGAGGGGGTGCCGCGCGAACCGGCGGCGTGGCTGCGCACCGTGGCGGAGCGAAAGGCGCTCGATGTGCTGCGCCGTGGCGCGGTGCTGGAGCGAAAGCTGGCGGTCGCGATGGATCCGGACGACACGGCCGATGCGGACCGTGTTCGCGGGGACGACGCGGGCCTCTTCGATGATGACGTACTGGGGATGCTGTTCGCGTGTTGCACGCCGGCGCTGGAGCGCGAGGCCGCGGTGGCCCTCACACTGTCGGTGGTGGCCGGCTTCACGGCGCGAGAAGTAGCGCAGGCCTTTCTCGTGAGCGAGGCGACGATGGCGCAGCGTCTGGTGCGCGCCAAGCGTCGGCTGCGGGAGAGCGGCGCGCGCGTCGTGATTCCTACTGATGCCGAGGAACTGGCGACGCGTCTTCCGCGCGTGCTCGGCGTCGTCTACCTGATGTTCAACGAGGGGTACGACGCCACCGAAGGGGACGCGCTGGTGCGCGAAGACCTCTGCGGCGAGGCGACGCGGCTGGCGCTGCTGTTGGCCGATCATCCGGCGACGACTACCCCGGAGGTCCACGCGTTGGCGGCGCTACTGCTGTTCCAGCTGGCGCGGCTGTCCTCACGGACGGAGGGGGATGGAGCGCCGGTCCTGCTCGAATCGCAGGATCGCACGCGCTGGGACCGCAGGTTGATTGCGGAGGGCTTTCGGCAGTTGGAGAAGGCGGGGCGCGGCGATCGACTGACCTCGCTGCACCTGCAGGCGGAGATCGCGTCGCGGCACTTGCTGGCGGTCCAGTTCGACCAGACGGACTGGGATGGGCTGCTGCGGGCGTACGACCTCTTGCTGGAGTGCGAGCCGACGCTGGTGGTGCGCGTGAATCGCGCGGTGGTGGTGGGGCAGCGGTTCGGCGCCGCCGCCGCGTTGCTGGCGCTGGAGGAGGCGTCGCGCGACCCGGCGGCGAGTGGCTATCGCTGGTTCTTCGCGGTGCGTGGGCACTTCCGCGCCAAGGCGGGGGATGCGGACGGGGGGCGACAGGATCTGCGGCGCGCATCGGCGCTTACGCGCAGCACGCCGTTGGTGCGCTGGCTGGAGGAGCGCCACGCGGCCCTGTTAGACTCCTCTGCATGATGGAAGTGCAAATATTCGGCACCAAGAAGAGTGCGGACACCCGAAAGGCACTGCGGTTCTTCGCCGAGCGACGTATCCGGACCCATTTCGTCGATCTGAACGAACGGGGGGCGTCGCTGGGGGAGTTGAAGCGCTTTGCGCAGAAATTCGGGGTTGAGGCCCTACTCGACCGGGAGTCGAAACGCTTCCAGGAGCTCGGCTTAGGGGTTGCGCGCTATTCGGACGACCGCTGGCTGGAGAAGCTGGTCGACGAGCCCATGATGCTGCGCGTCCCGCTCACGCGCTGTCAGCACAAGCTCACGATCGGGCTGGCCGAGTCCGCGTGGAAGGAATGGACGGCATGACCCAGTTCTCGTTCAACGGAATTGGTGTCTCGTTCGGCGCGACGACGATCCTGCGCGACGTCACGTTCACGGTCGCGGCGGGGGAGAAGTGGGGGGTGATCGGGCGAAACGGGTCGGGGAAGACGACGCTCTTCCGGATGCTCACCGGCGAGCAGAGCCCGTCGACGGGGACGATCGCCAAGACGCCGAACCTGCGCTTCGCCGTCCTGGACCAGCACCGCGAGTTTGCCGGGGTCACCACGGTGTGGGGGGCTGTGGCCGATGCCTTCCGCGACCTGATCGACCTGGAGGCCGACCTGGCGCGGCAGGCCGATGCGTTGGCGCACGCGGGTGAGCAGGTCACCGAGCAACAGCTCAAGCGATATGCGCTGGACCTGGAGCGATTCGAACACGAGGGGGGGTACAGCTACGTCACGCGCGTGGACACCGTCCTCACGGGGTTGGGGTTCGACCCGGAGCAGGCGCGTCACGAAGCGCTGTCGCACCTGAGCGGCGGCGAGCGCGGACGGGTGGCGCTCGCGCGGCAGCTGGTGATCCCCGCCGACGTGATGCTGCTCGACGAGCCGACCAACCACCTGGATCTCGAGACGACGCGCTGGCTCGAGGAGTACCTGCGCAACACGAACGAGACGGTCCTGGTGATCTCGCACGACCGCGCCTTCCTGGACCGCGTGGTCGACCACGTGTTGCACCTGGAGGACCTGTCGGCGGTGCCGTACGACGGCGGCTACGCGCACTTCGTGCGACAGCGCGAGGAGCGCCGGCTGTCGTTGCAGCGGGCCTTTGACAAACAGTCGAAAGCGATTTCCCGGGAAGAGGACTTCATCCGGCGCAACATTGCCGGGACGAACTCCAAGCAGGCCAAGGGGCGTCGCAAGCGCCTGGATTGGTTGCCGCGCCTGAGCCCACCGCCCGACGACGAAGGCGCCATGGCGGTGCGCTTCGCGTCCGGAGAGCGCGGGGGCGACCAGGTGGCGATCTTCGAGCATGCGACGGTGAAGATCGGCGATCGCGTGCTGCTCCAGGACTTCACCGGGTGGGTACGTCGCGGCGACGTGGTGGGGCTCATCGGGCCGAACGGGGCGGGGAAGACGACGCTCCTCAAGGCGCTGTTCGGCGAGCGACAACTCGCCTCGGGCGAGATTCGCATGGGGGGCGGGATCCAGGCGACGATGTACCGCCAGGACTTCGCCAACGTGCCGCGCCACAAGACGCTGTATGACATCATTGGCGACCTGCGCCCCATGTGGGAGCGCGGGGCCATCCAGGGACACTTGGGGATGGTGCAGTTTTCCGGCGACGAGGTCATGCGCTCGGCGTCGTCGCTGTCGGGGGGGGAGTTGGCGCGCGTGGCGTTGGCGATGATGATGCTCGAGGGGGCCAACCTCCTCGTCTTCGACGAGCCAACGAACCACCTGGACGTCGAATCGATCGAGCAGCTCGAAGATGCGATCGAGCGCTTCGCCGGGACGGTGGTGCTGGTGAGCCACGACCGGGAGCTGCTGCGCAAGCTGGTGACGCGGGTGTGGGAACTCCGGGACGGGAAGATCCGCGCCTTCGACGGCGACTTTGCCGAGTTCGAGGAGGCGCGGGAACGCGAGGAGCAGGATCGTGCCGCGCGTGTGGCAGCGGCGGCGGCCGAGCGCCGTGCGCAGGAGAAGATCGAAGCCAAGAAGCGAACCGAGAGCGACTCGAAGCAGCGGGGCAATGCGCGCGACATCCGCCGCAACGCCGAGCGGGCCGAAGGTCGGGTCACGGAGCTGGAGCAGAAGGTGGCCGAGCTCGACGCCGCGCTCGCCGATCAGGAGCTGTACTCGCGCCCGAATGGGCGCGCGCACGCCACTGCCCTTTCGCGAGAACTTGCCGAAGTGAAGGCGTCGCTGGCCGACGCGATGGCGACCTGGGAAGCCGCGCTGGTCGCGGCCGAAGCGCTGGATGCCACGTGAGCGGCGGACGTCGACTCCGTCAAGAAACCCACGGGACGCGCGTCGGACGCACGCCGACCCGACGCTGACCTAACTCGATTCAACCAGGGGTATTCCCATCAATCCCGAACTCTGGGCGTGGGGCGGCTTTCTCGCCTTTGTCCTGCTCGTCCTTGCCATCGACCTTGGGGTCCTCAACAAGAAGGCCCATGTCGTGACCATCCGGGAGGCGCTCCGCTTCACCGCGGTGGTGGCCTTCCTGGCGGTGTGCTTCGGAGGGCTCGTCTACGGGCTGTACGAGCACCACTGGCTGGGGCTCGGCCTGCAGGTGGACAAGCTTGATGGCGTGATGAACGACGGGCGTCTGGCGGCGGTGAAGTTCTTCACGGGCTACGTGATCGAGCTGTCGCTGTCGGCGGACAACGTCTTCGTGATTGCCATGATCTTCCAGTACATGCGGGTGCCGCCGCTGTACCAGCATCGCGTGCTGTTCTGGGGGATTCTCGGTGCGCTGGTGATGCGCGGGGCGATGATCCTGTTAGGCGCGTCGCTCATCGCGCGCTACCACTGGATCCTCTACCTCTTCGGCGTCTTTCTCGTCTACACGGCGATCAAGATGCTGGTGACGCGCGAGGAGGAACATGAAGGGGACGCGCCGGCCGATGGTGTCGTCCTGCGGCTACTGCGACGCGCCTTCCCGATCACCCCGACGTACCACGAGCAGCACTTCGCCATTCAGCAGGACGGGCGGTGGGTGCTCACACCGTTGGCGGTGGCGCTGGTGCTGGTGGAGACGACGGACCTGATCTTCGCCGTCGACTCGATTCCGGCGATCTTTGCCATCACGACCGATCCGTTCCTCGTCTTCACAAGCAACGTCTTCGCCATCCTTGGCCTTCGGTCGCTGTACTTCGCGCTGGCCGGGGCGATCGAGAAGTTCCGCTACCTCAAGGTGTCGCTGGCGGCCATCCTCGGGCTGGTGGGGGTGAAGATGTTGGTGGCCGACCTGCTCAAGGACTACCTCGGGCCGAACTTCAACTTCTGGCTGCTGGGGATGGTGGCGGCGATTCTCGCGGCGGGGGTCATTGCGTCGTGGGCGCGCGCGCGGCGGGACGCGGACGCTCGGCACGACATGCCGTCGGACTAGCGGCCATCGTACGACGGGTCGTCCGCGCACCGGCGACCCGTCGTGCGATGGCGTGGCGCCTGCCGATATCGCCTCCGGGGCGCATCCGAGCGGCGTTGCACCTGGTCAGGGTTGCACCTGCGCGCCCAACGCGAGGAAGTCGACGGCCACGCTGGACATGAGGCGCACGCCGACGCGAAGCGCCTGCTCGTCGGCGAAGAAGAGCGGCGAGTGGTTGGCGGCGACGGTGCGCGGGTCCTTGCCGGCGGGGGTGACGCCGAGCGAGAAGAAGAAGCCGGGGACCTTTTCGAGATAACGCGAGAAGTCCTCGCCCGCGGTGCCGGGGCGCGACTCGACGGTCTTGTCGGCGCCGACGACGCGCTGCAGCGACGGGAGCATGCGCCGGGCGAGCGCCGTGGTATTCACGGTGACGGGGTAGCCGAGTTCGATCTTCACATCGGCGGTGGCGCCAGCGCTCTGGGCAATCATCTCGGCGGTTCGCTTGAGGCGCTGGTGGATCTCGGTGCGCATCTGCGGGTCGAGGGTGCGCACGGTCCCGATCATCCAGGCGCTGTCGGGGATGATGTTCTCGCGCAGGCCGGAATGGAACGCGCCAACGGTGAGGATGGCTGGCGCCGTTGTGAGGTCGGACTGGCGGCTAATGATCGTCTGCAGGCCGAGGACGATCTGCGAGCCGACGACGATCGGGTCGATCCCGGCGGCCGGGTAGGCGCCGTGGGTCTGCTTGCCGTGGACGACGATGCGAAAGATGTCACCGGCGGCCGCGGTGGCGCCGCCGCGCCAGGAGACGCTGCCTAACGGCCCGGGACCGACGTGCAGCCCGAAGATGGCGTCGACCTTGGGATTCTCGAGGACGCCAGCCTCGATCATGGGTCCCGCCCCGCCCACCGGTGGCGCTTCCTCGGCGGGCTGGAAGATGAACTTCACCGTGCCCGGTACGGATGCCTTCATCCCGGCGAGAACCTCGGCGGTCCCCATGAGGATGGCGACGTGGTTGTCGTGTCCACAGGCGTGCATGACGCCCGTCTCCTGCCCATTGTAGACCGCGCGCACGGTGCTCTTGAACGGGAGGTCGACGAGTTCGGTGACCGGGAGGGCGTCCATGTCGGCGCGGAGCGCCACCACCGGCCCCGGCTTTCCGCCGCGCAGCACCCCCACGACTCCGTTCCCGCCAACGCCGGTCTGCACCTCGAGCCCCAGCGCCTTGAGGTGATCGGCGACGAGCTTGGCGGTCCGCACTTCCTGGAAGGAGAGTTCGGGGTGCTGGTGAATGTCCCGGCGCCACGCGACGACCTTGCTCTCGATCTCCCCGGCGTGGTTGTCGATCGCGGTATGGAGCGCCTGGAGGGCGGGCGTCTGGGCGCTGAGTGGTGTGGAGAGCGCAACGAACGGTGCGGCGAGGGCGATGGCGGTCCCCGCGATGGTGGTGGCGCACTGGGCGAGGCGAAGCGAACGGAGCATGCGGGACTCTCGGGTGGATGGACTGCTGGTCTCCCCGAAGAATGCCGAGTGATGGCGGTGCGCGCGAGCGGTGCAGCGCACGGCCTTGGGCACGGTGCGAGGCCGAGCGACACATGGCGGGCGGCCGGAACTTGGGCTATGCACTCTCCGTATCTCTGCGCAGTTCTCCCATCCCACACGCCGATGCTCGCATTTCTCGTCGTGGCCCAGCTTGCTGCGGCCGATTCCCTCTACCCGTCGGCTGCCGTTCGGGCGCTGGTCGAGGAGGCCTCGCGCATCAACCGACGCGTTCCGCCGACGTTGGCTGGGTACCGCGCGACGGCCGAGAGCGAGATCGCGATCGTGGCGCGCCGGAGCGAGGGGAACGAGGGGGCGGTCTCGATCGAGCAGACGCAGAACGAGGTGACGTGGGAGCGCACCGGGACGTTCGAACAGCGGGTCGTCGGCTATCGCGCGCAGTCGGTCGGGCTGCAGTTCTCGGCGCTCTCGTTTTTCCGGCAGGCGTGGACGGTGCCGGTGCTGTATGGCAACCGGCTGACGCTCCTGTTCGGGCGCGACACCAGCGTCGCCGGGCGCGCGCGTCGTCGCCAGGAGCAACGCCTGGTCGCGGTGCATCCGCTGGCCGAGGATCGCGACCGGGTGTACCGCTTCTCAGGCGGCGACACGCTCGTCACGCTCCGCGTGGACGGGCGAGAAATCCCGATCGTTCGCCTCGTGGCCGAACCGCGCGCCGACGCCCCGGATAACACGGTCGCCTTTCGCGGAGAGCTCGATCTCGACGTCTCCCGCCATGTGCTGGTGCGCATGCGAGGATACTTCGTGCGCAAGGCGCCGCCACCATCGCTCCTGGTCAAGGCGCTGTCGTTCGGCGGGTTCGAGGCGGTGGCGTTCGTCGAGCTGGAGAACGGGGAGATCGACGGAAAGTACTGGCTGCCGACCTACCAACGATTCGAAGCGCAGGCGGCGATGACCTCGGCCACCGAATCGCGTTCCATCTTCCGCATCATCAGTCGCTTTCGCGATCACCGTGTCACGGACCGCGTCGTGGACTCGCTCGTGGTCACCGAAGTCGACTCGATCAGCTCGCAGCCGTTCGCCCTCACCTTCGCGCCGCGTGACAGCCTCGCACGAGTCGGGGGGTGGCGGAGTGAGTTAGGGGCGACGACGAGCGCCGTTCACAGCGACGACTTCAACGACATCGGCCCCGACATCTGGCGCTCGACCGGCGTGCCGCGCTTTGGCTGGCGGGTGCAACGCGTGGCCGACGCGGTGCATGTGAACCGCATCGAGGGGCTCTACACCGGTTACGGCGCCGAGTGGCGACTTCGCGACGCCGTTCCAGGGCTCACGCTACGGGCCAACGCCGGATGGGCATGGAGCGAGTCGACGTTGCGGGGGCGTGCCGGCGCCGAGTGGAAGCGGGGACGCTCGACCTACATCGCGCGCGCCGGGCGCACGCTCGACATCACCAACGACTTCCGCAGCACGTTCGACAGCGGGAGCGTGATCGGGGCGGCGTTCGGCAGCGACAACTACGACTATGTCGCTCGTCGCGTGGCAGCGGCGGGGGTGTGGCGACGGTTCGGGAAGGGGCGCGCCGTCTTCCTGCGCCTCGAAACGGGGCCGGCCAGCGACCACATGGTGGAGCGCACGCTCTCGCAGGGGCTCTTTCGCCGCGACTCCGCCTTTCGCGAGAACCGCGGGGTGCGCGAGGGGACGTACTGGCGGCACTGGGCCTCGCTGGAGTGGAACCCGGACGTGAGCGCTGAGTTCGTGCGCACCGGGGTGGGGGCCTTCGCGAGCGCCGAGGTGGCGCAGGGGGAGTTGCGCTACACCCGGCTCGAGGGGCGCGTGATGGCGCGCCGCAATGCGGGCCCGTTGACCTTGGCGGCGCGCGGCGATGTGGGGACGCTGCTGGGGAGCGCGCCGCCACCGCAGCAGCTCTTCGAGCTGGGCAACAACCAGAACCTGGCCGGCTACGACTACAAGGAGTTTGCCGGCACCGATGCGGCGGTGGTGCGGGCGCTGGTGATGTACCGGCTTGGCGCGCTGCGAGCGCCCATTCGCGTCGGGCGCTGGTTCGTCCCGGCGCCGTCGCCGGCGCTGTCGGCGGGGGTGCAGAGCGGGTGGACGCAGGTGCGCGGCGAGGGTGGCGCGCTCGCGATGCGCGAGCTCGTGCGGGACACGCTCCCCGACTACCTCTCTATCGCATCCCCGGAGCCGCTGCGGTCTCGCGCGACCGACGGAGTGCGTACGTCGGTGACGCTGGGGATGCGCTTCTTTGGCGGCGCGGTGGGGGTGGGGATGGCGCGCGCGGTGGACCGGAAGGCGAGCTGGAAGCTGGTGTTCGAATTCGCGCAGATCCTCTGAGGGCGGAAGACGAGAAGACGCGCGGTGCGCCGGCGCGACTTGCTCGATGATGCGCGTGGCGCGAATGTCGTCACTCGTCGCGGCGCGTGCTCCACGCGCATTGCGCTCATCACTTCCACGCCAGGCCTCCCGCTCACGTGCGCATTCTCTCCCGCTTCCGTCTCGCGGTCGCCGCGCTTTTCCTGCTCGCCGCTGTGCCCCGAGTGGCGCATGCCACCTGGTCGGTCATCGCGGTCGATCGCGCCACGGGACGCATGGTCGTCTCGTCGGCGACGTGCGTGGCCCAGGCGGGCTTTGCGCGCTTTCCGGCCAAGGGGTTGATGGATGTGCAGGCGATCATCGCCCCGGGCTTTGGCGTCGCGGCGGCGCAGGCCGGGGTCGATCGCACGCGCGCCAACCAGGCGCTGATCTTCGGCCAGCTCAAGCAGGGGACGCATCCCTCGGCGATCCTCGCCATGCTCGTCACCGATACGCTCATCCAGACGCGCCAGTTCGGGATCGTCGACCTGCAGGGGCGCTTCAGTGGCTTCTCCGGGGCTAAGAACGGCGTCGCATCCAACAGCGTGCAGGGGCAGGTCCCGGGGACGCAGGTCTACTACTCCATCCAGGGGAACATCCTCGCCTCGTACGCCGTGGTGCAGAACGCGGTGGCGGCGTTCGAGCGCGAGAACGGGACGCTCGAGGATCGCGTGATGGCGGCGATGGAGGCGGCCGATGCGGCCGGGGGTGACAAGCGGTGCAGCTGCGCGACGCAGCCGGTGCCGAAGACGGTCGCGGCGTGCACCGCCCGCACAGCGCACGTGGCCTACCTCGTCTCGGCCGATTCGACGTCGACCAACGGGGCGTCGTACAATGACGGGAGCTACCGCATGTACCTCGACGTCACCGACGAGAACACGACGCCAGAGGAAAACCCGAATCCGGTGAAGACTTTGCGCCTGCGGTACGACGCGTGGAAGCGTTCGGCGCGGTAGAGACGGGCGGCGGATCGGCAGGCGGGACGACGCGCTCGTGTCGCGGATTCCGTCCGCATCGCTCATCCGCCTGAGGCGACGGCCTCCAGCGCTTCCCAGCGGGCCATCGCGGCGGCGGTCTCCTGCTCGATGGCGTCGAGTCGGGCGGTCGTGGCACTCACCGCGGGGCCGTCGCGCAGGAAGGCGGGATCCGAGAGCCGAGCGTATAACGCGTCCTTCTCCTGCTCCAGGGCGTCAATGCGCTCCGGCAGGGCCTCGAGTTCCTTCTGCTCCTTGAAGGAGAGCTTGCGCGGCTTGTCGGCGCGGCGGTTTGTGGCTGACGGAGCAACCGTGGGCGGTACGCCGGCTCTTGGCGTGGGCGTTGTCACGGGGGCCGGGCGCTGGCGCACCCAGTCGCTGTAGCCGCCGGCGTACTCGCCCACCCGTCCCTTCCCCTCCATCACCAGCGTGCTGGTGACGACGTGATCGAGGAAGTCGCGGTCGTGACTCACCACCAGCAGCGTCCCACTGAACTCGATCAGCAGGTCCTCGAGCAGGTCGAGCGTCTCGATGTCGAGATCGTTCGTCGGCTCGTCGAGGGCGAGGACGTTGAACGACCGCGTGAAGAGGCGCGCCAGCAGCAAGCGGTTGCGCTCCCCGCCCGACAAGGCGCGTACCGGGGTGCGGGCCCGATCGGGGGGAAAGAGGAAGTCCTGCAGGTAGCCGTGCACGTGCTGGCGCCCTGTCGTCAGCTGCACCCACTCGGCGCCGTCGGCGATGGAGTCGAAGACCGAGCGCTCCGGATCGAGCGTGTCGCGGAGCTGGTCGAAGTAGGCGACTTCGAGCCCGGTGCCGTGACGGACGGTCCCGCTGGCCGGCGGAAGTTCGCCTAACAAGAGGCGGAGCAGCGTCGTCTTCCCCGACCCGTTGGGGCCGATGAGCCCCACCCGGTCGCCGCGCATGATCGTCGTCGAGAGGTCGCGCACGATCGGCCGTTCGCCGTGGGCAAAGGAGACATCGCGCGCCTCGATCACCAGGCGTCCCGACCGCTCGGCCTCCTGCGCCGCCAGCCGCACCGTCCCCACCCGCTCGCGCCGCGCCTGGCGGTCGCGCCGCATCGCCTCCAGCGCACGGACCCGCCCCTCGTTGCGGGTCCGCCGGGCGCGGATACCGGTGCGAATCCACTTCTCCTCGATCGCCAGCTTGCGGTCGAACTCGTCCCACGCCTTCTGCTCGGAGTCGAGCGCGGCGTCCTTCCGCTGGAGATACGTGTCGTAGTCCGTCCCCCAATCGACGAGCTTCCCGCGGTCCAGCTCGAGGATGCGCGTCGCCAGCCGCCGCAGGAAGGCGCGGTCGTGGGTGACGAAGAGAAGGGTGATTCCTTGTTCGATGAGATAGCCCTCCATCCACTCGATCGCGTCGATGTCGAGGTGGTTGGTGGGTTCGTCGAGCAGGAGGACGTCGGGCTGCCTGACCAGGGCGCGGGCGAGCAGCGTTTGGCGCTTGCGCCCACCGCTCGCCTTCTCGAACTGCGCATCGGCCTCGAGCCCCAGGTGTTCGAGCACCGTCTCGACGCGCGTGTGCAGCCGCCAGCCGTTGGCGGAGTCGACGGCGTGATGCAGGCGGTCGAGCGTCTTGAGGTTGGCCTCCGAGGCGTCGACGCCAACCGTGAGCGACGCCTCGTGATACCGCGCGAGCAGTCGCCCGTCCTCACCCAACCCCTCGGCCACCACATCGTAGATCGTCCCGTGCACACCGTCGGGGATGTCCTGCTCCAGGCGGGCAACGGTCACCCCGCCCTGCCGCACGATCTCTCCTGTGTCGGGCAGCATCGTGCCATCGAGCAGCTTCATCAGCGTGCTCTTCCCCGCCCCGTTGCGCCCCACGAGCGAGACGCGCTCGCCGCGCTCGATGGAGAACGAGGCACCGTCGAGCACGGGGGGACCGCCGAAGGCGATGGAGACCGACTGAATGGAGAGGAGCGACACGCGTTGTGAGACGACGAGAAGACGGGGACACGCGAGCCTGGCGAACCCCCGTGAGCTGCTGGGTCCGGCCACGGGCCACGACGACGCGTGGAAGCTAGCCAGTCGGCGGTTGCCGGCGGTGGCGGGGGTTGGTTGCTTTCATCGGCGGCGCCGCTCGACGCCTGCTGCCGACCCCGAACACCTTCGACTCGTGACTGCCTCCGCCTCCACACCCGGGAGCTCGACTGTTCCGCGGCTGACCACCCGCGCGCTCGACACCGATCCGTTCTATGCGGTCGCGATCTATGGCGAGGCCGTGGAAATGATGCGCGCCGGGCGCGAGGTGCAGCTCATGTGCGTCGGGGAGCCCGACTTCCCCACCCCGGAGCGGGTCGTGACCGCTGCGGTCGACGCGCTGCGCCGCGGCGAGACGCGCTACACGATCCCCGCCGGGATTCCCGAACTCCGCGCGGCGATCTCGCGCCACTACACCACGCGCTACGGCGTCAGCGTCCCGGCCGAGCGGATCCTGGTGACGGCGGGTGGGTCGGCGGCGCTGACGTTGGCATTCGGGGTGCTCGCCAATCCGGGTGACGAGTTCCTGATGGCCGATCCCGGGTATCCGTCGAACCGGGCGCTCCTCACCTTTTGCGGGGCCAAGGCACGCCATATCCCGGTGGGGGCGGCGGAGCGCTTTCAGCTGACGGCGGAGCTGGTCGATCGCCATTGGACGCCGAACACGCGTGGCGTGATGGCAGCCTCGCCGGCCAACCCCACCGGGACGACGATCCCCGACGAGGAACTGCGCGCGATCCACGACGTGGTGCGTGCGCGCGGCGGGACGCTCATCGTCGACGAGATCTACCACGGGCTCACCTACGACCACCATCCACAGACCGCGGCCGCGTTAGGCGACGACGTCTTCGTGGTCAACTCGTTCTCCAAGTACTACAGCATGACGGGGTGGCGCCTGGGGTGGATGGTGATCCCGGAGCCGTACTTCGATGCAACCGCACGCATGGCCCAGCACATGTACATCGCCGCCGCGGCGCCGTCGCAGTGGGCGGGGGTGGCGGCGATGGAGCCGGAGAGCACGGTCATCTACGAACAGCAGCGCGAGGAGCTGCACCGGCGCCGCGACTTCGTGGT
>Ga0116178_10002879_pt1 | contig 13285 bp, 10 predicted proteins | sample AD_STIC12_MetaG_FD_89880 | JGI IMG/M metagenome (GOLD analysis project Ga0116178, IMG submission 89880) | Active sludge microbial communities of municipal wastewater-treating anaerobic digesters from USA - AD_STIC12_MetaG | ecosystem: Engineered > Bioreactor > Anaerobic > Digestate | place: USA... | reverse complement strand
GAGGCCGGACAGCAGCGTCGCCGCGCGGGCGTGGGCGGTGTAGCCGTCCACCTGTTGATAGTGAGCATGGGCGCGGCCGATGGCGGTGCCGTCGCCATCGGCGTCGGCGTCGGCACGCAGGACTTCGCGCTCGGCGTCCCGAAATCCCGGATCTCCGTCGAGTACCAGGTCGAGCGCGGAGCGCTCCAGGTCGCCGAGATCCTGCGCCATATGGGCGATGATCCACTGTTTCGGGATCGCCGCCTCGCCGGTCTCGGACGAAAGTTCGCCACGCAACAAGGCCAGCAGCGAACTTTTGCCGCTGCCATTGGCGCCGATCAGACCGACGCGATGGCCCGGGTAGAGTGTCGCCGAGGCGTTCTCCAGCAGCGGCTCGACATGCCGGCGCAAGGTAATGCCGGTGAGTTGGATCACGGTTTATGGGTTCCGGGGTGGTGCTTGAGTGGCGGGTTGTTCAACGTCTGGCGTGGAGAATGGGGCTGACTACCGCTGCGACCCGATCCGGCGAACAATTCAGGTATAGCGACTCGTTGAGCCAGCGCCGATCCGGGTAGTACGAAAACAGGAACTGGCCATCCTTGAGGTTCTCCACCACCTTGTTGATGATATTGGGGCGGACCGCGGGACAGCCGTAACTGCGGCCGATGCCGCCCTTGAGCTGGATCCAGATCGGATCGACGTACTCGGCGGAGTGAATCACGATTTTGCGTTTGCGCGCGAGGTCGTTGATGCCGGGCTCGAGCCCGTCCATGCGCAGCGAATAGCCGAAATTGCCGTAGTAGGTTTCGGCGGTGCGGAACAGCCCCAGGCTCGATTGACGACTGCCCATGTCGTTGGAGAACCGCGTCGCCATTTCATCGCCCGATCCGCGGCCATGGGCGACGTGATCCTCGATCAGCAGCTTGCGCCGCTCCAGGTCGAAGACCCAGAACCGCTGTTTGGTAGACGGCAGCGAAAAATCGATTACCGCAAGTCGGCGTGCCGGGCTTACCCCGCCCGCTACAGCGCAGTTCATCGCCGTGACCGCTTTGGTCAGCACCTGACGGTTCAGCGCCGGAGCACTGCGCGCCAGTGCCTGGGTCAGGGATTCGCTGTACGGGCCCGCCCACGCCGGTGGCAGTAGCGCGAACACCAGGGCGGTCAGAATCAGGCGCGATACGGCGGCCATGGGTGAGCGTCTCCTTTCGTCGCGCCGGGGAATCGATGGGCGCCGCGCAAGCGCGCTGATTCTGCACCACAAGGCGGTCTCGATGCACGCCGTGATGGTTGAAGCCTGGCGGTGCCGGGACATCTGGTGCCGGAAAGAGGATTTGAACCTCCGACCAACGCATTACGAATGCGCTGCTCTACCGAGCTGAGCTATTCCGGCGGGAGCGGGAGTCTACTTGGCGGTCGCTGCGCTGTCACTCCCGTGGTGCTTGGCGCGAGCGGCACGTTCGATGGCAAGCAAGTGGTCGACGACGGCGAGCATGGCCGCGTGGCCGCCGGCCAGGCTGGCGGAGACACGGTACTTGCCTTCGACCACGATCTCCGGCGTGCCGGTGACCTTGTAGCCGCGCTGGCGGGCGTCGGCCTGGCCCACGGCACTGCCGACGCCGAAGGAGTTGAACGTCTTGCTGAAGGCATCACCATCCACGCCGTGAGCCGTGAAGATTTTTTTGATGTCGTCTTCCGTGGCCAGTTTATCGCGGCTTATGTTCATGGCATCAAACAATGCCGGGTGAAGGGCGTCCAGAACATTGAGCGCTTTGGCGGTGTAGTACGCGCGCGCGTGCAATTCCATGGTGGGATGCCAGATGGCCGGGCTGCGCGACAACACCACATCGGCGGGTAACGTCTTGCTCCATTTTTCCAGCTGGGGCTCGAACGTGTAACAGTGACCGCAACCGTACCAGAACACCTCGGTGACTTCGATCTTGCTGGCATCACCGGTGCGCACCGGTGTCTCCAGCAGCACATAGTGCTTGCCGGCGACGTAGTCGGTTGCGTGCGCCAAGGTCGTGGTGAGCACCAGAACGGTTGTCGCGAGCGCTTTCAGAGCCAGGATTTTCAGCGATGGACCCACTGGAGGTACCTCCCTCATGGTGTTGGGCGGGGGTTGCCTGCCGGCCGTACCGCCCATTCGACACCGCATACCCGCCACCGTTGCGGGCGCGGCGATCTTATTTCAGGCCGGCGATAAAGTTTGCGACGGCCTGGATTTCCTGGTCGGTCATATGAGAGGCGACTCCGCGCATGATGGCGTTCTCATCGTTGCCGCGGGCCCCGGGCCAGGCAGCGTCGTGCGCGCCGTCGCGGAAAGCACGCAGTTGCCTCGCAAGATACTCGGCATGTTGTCCGCCCAGTGCCGGATAACCGGCCGGGGCGTTGCCATTGCCCACCGGCGAATGACAGCCGGTACAGGCCGGTACGCCGGTATCGAGGTTGCCGGCGCGATAGACCGTGGCACCCAGGGTCATCGCCTTGGCGTCATCCTTTGCGCCGGCCCACTGGCGCGGCTGGGCGTCAAAATAGGCAGCGATATCGGCGAGATCCTGCGCGCTCGACGTATTCAGCAACCCGGTCATTTCTGGGACGGTGCGCTGACCGGACTGGATGTCGCGCAGTTGCTTGAGCAGATATTTCTCTCCCAGCCCGGCGAGATGGGGGAAATTCGGGGCCGCACTCGCCCCGTTGACGCCATGGCAACCGGCACACGTGGCAGTTTTGCTTTTGCCGGCATTGGCGTCGCCGGCGGCCAGGGTTGTCGGCGCCAGCGCGATGGCCATCGCACCGGCCAGGCACAGAAGTATCGCTTTCATCATATGCTGCTCGCTCGATTTGGCTAGAATGGGCGCCCGTCCGCGCGGGTCGGCGCGACGGGGGCGGAGTATATACCAATCGTCTGCCGAGCCTGATGCGATGAGCCGTGCGCGGCGGGATAACTGCCAGGGGCAGGTGTCGATAGTTCTTCTCTGGGCGTGTGCATTGCAGCAGATTTCGACATTCGAAGGATACGCCGACATTTGCCCAGGATCCGAATCATGTCCAAAGACTCCGGCCAACGTGACGACCAAGCTCCGGTGACGGAGCCCGACGCCGCCGCCAATCACGTCCCGCCAGGGCCGCGCAAGATCGACTTCCAGCGCGCCGTATTTCTTAAAAGTGCGCCTACCCTGGCGGATTGCCCGCCGGATCAGGGCGTCGAAGTGGCTTTCGCGGGCCGCTCCAACGCGGGCAAATCAAGCGCGCTCAACGCGTTGACGCGCCAGGGCAAGCTGGCGCGCACCAGCAAGACACCGGGGCGCACCCGGCTGATGAATTTTTTTGCGCTGGCGCCGGGGCAGCGCTTGGTCGATCTGCCCGGTTACGGCTACGCCAAAGTGCCCAAGGCGATGAAGGCGGAGTGGGACCAGCACCTCGCCCACTACCTGCGCGCGCGCTCCTCGCTGCGCGGGTTGGTGCTGTTGATGGACATCCGTCACCCGCTGCAAACTTTCGATCAACACATGCTGGCGTGGGCCGCGGAGGCGGCGCTGCCGGTACATGTACTCCTCACCAAGGCGGACAAACTCAATCGCGGCCCTGCCCAGGCGACGTTGCTGGGGGTGCGGCGCGAGGTTGCCCGGGTGGGCCTCACGGAGGTCACCGCGCAGACATTTTCCGCGCAGACCGGACATGGATTGCCGGCGCTCGAGGCACGCTTGTCGGATTGGCTGGCGGATAGCACGGACCAGCCTTAGCAGACCGCGAAAACCTGCTGCGGCAGCCATCTGCGCTGTTGCGCGGTGCTCGCCGCGCGAGTTGACAAGTGTCGGTACGCTGCGCGTGTACCTGGCATCGGCTCTTCAGCACGACGTTTTTCAAGTTGGTCAGGCCGTTGGCGAGCAGGTACGCTGGCGCATCGCGAAATTTTCCTGACGCAGTTTTACCAGGATTGCCGACGCGCGCTCCGCATCCCCCACCCGTACCAGCGCGTGCAGTATGCGTGCAAGCTTTTCGAGCTCACCCAAGCGATAAACCGCGACGATGCCGGCCAGTTGATGGCAAGCTTCGCGGGCGCCGCCGAGATCGGCGTCGGCCAGGAACTCATGGGTGCGGGACACCAGATGTTCGATTTCGTCGAAATAGGGCTCTTTTGGCATGCTGTCGCCACTGCCGAACCACTCGGCGGCGGGTGCGCCCGTGCGCCCCGACAGTTGAAGCAAACTCTCCAGCAGTTGGCGTTCGTCGTAGGGCTTGCCCAGAACACGCGCTACCCGCACCCGGCCGAGCTCGCGCCCTTCGTCGAGCAGTTGGTCAGCGGTAAGCACCACGACCGGCGTTGCCGCATTAAGCATTCCCGGCTGCTGGATTTGCAGCAACGCGCCAATGCCGGTGATCTCGGGCATGTGAATGTCCATGAGAATGACGTCGAATTTCTGTTCCCCGCAGGCGGCAATGGCTCCGCGCCCGTCCGGAGTCGCCCGATAAGTGCAGCCCGTGCGTTCCAGCAAGGTAGTGAGCAGCAGGCGGCTAAAGTCATTGTCCTCCGCCACCAACACCTGAATGCCGCTCAGGTCCGCGTGCCCGGGTGAGCGCACGACGGTATCGGTCAGCGCGGCCACAAAGTCCCGGATACCGGCAGGTTTGCCAAGCCAGTGAACGTTGGGGTGCTTATCGATGAGATCCCTGGGGATGACTTCGTGCAGGGTGCGCAGGGGCAGTTGCACGATGATCGGGCAGCGCAGTTCTTCAAGGACGTGACGCAGGGACATCAGCTGGCGTTCCGGTGGTTCACCAAGTGACCAGTTGATCACCAGCGCGGCAGGGGCGGTGTCGGCCATGGCGTCGATCAGGTCATCGAAGGTGGCCAGCACGCGCGTATCGTCGAACAGGCGCTGCAACAGGGACCGGGCGCTGTTGCGTCCGAGCGCGTCGGTGTCATAGATAAGCACCTGGCCGGCGTGTTGCGGCGGCGTTGCGGCGGACTGCCACTGCAACGGCAAACTGACCCTGAAGTGGCTGCCGGCGTCCGGATTGCTGCGCAGCTCAATGGTCCCGCCCAGCAACTCCACATGGCGGTGCGCGATGGCAAGGCCGAGCCCGGTGCCCCCGAAGCGGCGGGCGATATCGGTATCTGCCTGCACGAAGGCCGCGAAAATCTGCTGTTGCTGGTCGGGCTCGATGCCGATCCCGGTGTCGCTCACGGTGATGGAGAAATGGCCCGCCGGATCCAGGCCGCAGAGCACCAGTACATGGCCGTGGGGCGTGAATTTCACCGCGTTGCCCACCAGGTTGGCGAGAATCTGTCGCAACCACCTGGCGTGGCCGAAAGCGCGTGCGGGGACGGCAGGGTGGATGTCCAGATAGACTTCGACGCCCTTGGCGTGCGCCGCCGGCGCCAGCAGGCGGACGCAATCCTCGATGCATTCCAGTACATCAAAAGGTTCGGCACGGCTGCTTTCGGCGCCAACTTGAAGTTTGGTGAACTCGAGAATGTCGTCGATCATCGCCAGCAGCGACACGGATGCCTGGTCGATGATGTGGCAATAATTGCGGTCAGCGGCGTTCTGCAGATCGCGCTCCAGCAGGCGCACGAAGCCCTGGATCGATGTCAGCGGGGTGCGCAGTTCGTGGCTCATCCGCGCCAGGAAGTCGGTTTTGGCACGATTGGCCGTTTCCGCGCGTTCGCCGGCAATTTCCAGCTCCTGATTCTTGGTCCGCAGCTCGTCGAGCGTCCGAGAAAGGTCCCGGGTGGCCTGCGCAACCTGCTGCTGGAGATCGAGCTGACTGCGTTCAACCGCATCGGCAAGATGGTTTATACCGGCCGCCAGGTGCGCGAGTTCATCGCGCGTGGTGGTTTGCGCGCGTGCGGCGAGATTTCCTTGCCGCAGCCGTATCACGGTGTTGGTGAGGTCGCGAATGGGAGTGACGACGGAGCGCGACAACACCAACGCCATCAGCAGCGCGGTGCCCAGCACGCCGGCACCGATGCCGATGCTGCTGACCACGGTCGCGTGCTGGGCGCGGCGCGCCTCCGTGAGATCCATGGCGATCACCACCCAGCCCAGCGGAGCGCGGGGCGGGGCAGCGGTGGCCGGATAGTCGTCCACCTCCATGGGCACCGCATAGACGCCGCGCTCCAGGATCAGCACGTCACGCATTTCACGGCCCGCCATGCCCTGGGGTTGCGTCAGATCCAGGTTCGGGCCAGATGCCGGAAAATCAGCGCTGGCAACCATGACCTGGCGCTGCCGGTCGAGGAAGGTGACGCCGCGAATCCCCGGGACCGCGGCGATGGTGTCCGCCATGCTTGTGAGCAGGGCGAGATTGCTCGAATAAAGGGCGAAATCCACCGTTTTGGATAAATAGTCGATCATGTGCGCGCCGGATTCTTCGACCTTGCGCAGGATGTCGCCGTGTCGGCCGTGGATGCTGTAGCCGGTCAGCAGCGCAGTGATCAGGAGCAGCGGCAGCGAACCGATCGCCAGCAAGCGCAGTTGCAGATTCCGGCGAATGTCGAATGCAGCGAACTTCATGGTTGCTCCTGCAGCGCGGCGGCGTACCGGTTCTGCAGCGCGGCGGTGGCGGGCAAGACAATGCCCAGGGCTTCCGCCACGGTGGCGTTCGTGGCCAGCGTGTAATAGCGCGGTGGCAGCAGGCCGGGCGGAAACGGTCCGTGCGCCAGCCGTTCGGCGACGAGCTCGGCCCCCTGCTGGCCGATATTTTCCGGGGTCGAGTACACCGATGCCAGAGCACCGGCATCGGTGTAGGCGCGGGAAAAACCGATGACCGGAATCTTGGCACGAAAGCTCAATTGCAGCAGCCATCGGGCTACCGCGCGATTGAAATCAGCGCTATCGGGCAACGTCACCGTGATCTGGGTCGCGCTGATCAGCGGCCATAGCGTGGCGATCGGATTGTCGCCCGGCGCCAGAATGCCGATGCGCGGTTCAAAGCCAAGTGCGATCGCCCCGCCAGAGAGTTCGGCGCCATGCTGGCTTGAAAGGGGCCCCAGCACTGCGGACAGGGTGTGCGCCTCGGGCACCAGCAGGCGGGCCAGGGTCAGCAGCCGCTGCGGCGGCTGGTCAAGCGCGACCGCGGTGTTGTTGCCGAGCCCCGGGTCGCGCAGGCTTTGTTCGCGCCAGAAATCGCTGGTGACGAACAGATGCAGCACGGCCCGGTCCGGGTAGCGCGCCCGCAGTTCGGTCAACGCCGGTGATCCGATGCTGACGAGGACGTCTTCCGCGGGCCAGTCGTTTGCCACGCTGTGGATGCTGACGGAAATACCCGGCGCCAGCCGTCCGAGGTGGTGTCTGAGGCTGTCCGCGGTCGCGCGGTAATACGGTGTTTCGTTCGCAAGCAGCAGGCGGACGTCGGCGTCGGCGAGGGATGGCGCGCCGCAGCACACCCACACCCACACCCACGGGAACGACCACACCAGGTATGGTTGACGGCGCGGCCCTCCCCTGCTGTCTGACCCCTTCACTAACCGCACTCCCTGCCCCGGGCCTTCGCCCGCGTGTTCCGGTCTTGGCTGCTCGCCACTGGTCAGTCGGGAAAGTCCAGACGCGCGCGCAGATACACCGCAGTTTCGAAGACGTTTGCCCGATTGAATTCAGAATAATCCGGCCCGAGATTCTGTGCCACCAATTGCAGGTCGCCTTTGCTCGAACCCGCCTTGAAATGCCACGTGGCCTGGGCATCGACTCGGGTAAATCCGCTGATGGGGTTACCGTTCCGCCAATCCACGGCGCTTTGCGAGTAAACGAAAATGCCGAAATCGAGCGCATCCGACCAGCGATGGTTGACCAGTAGACCACCGGAATGGCGTGGAGTGCCGCCGTCGAAGTTCCTGATCTGTAGAATGGGGTCGAAGCGGGCCACGCGCCGGCTATTGAGATCCTGGTTGGCATAGTGAAGGCGAAACCAGGTGCGCGGCGAGAGGTGGTAGACCGCTTGCGCCTCGGCGCCGGCGGCATTCCAGCGGGCCACGTTGTCGCGCACCAGACGTTCGCTGTCGAAAAAAGGCGGCAGGGCCGCGATGCTTTCGCGATAGTCATCCAGTCCGTCGCGGACCTCTTCGCGAAACAGCTTGATATCGAAGTCGATCTCCTGCTCGGGAAAGCGGGCCAGATAGGCCAGTTCCAGGTTGTTGATGCGTTCGGCGCCGAGGTTTGCCTCCACCCGACGCTGGTCGTCCGTGATCACGTCGCCCAGGCGGAAAACCTGACGTTCGTCAGCTTCCGTGATCGAAGGCGCGCGCTGTCCGCGCGCGTTGCTCAGGCGCAGGGTATGGTTCGGATGGATGAGGTAGTTGAATGAGACGCGCGGCGATACCAGCGTACCGATCGGGGTTTTTTCCAGCATCACCCCGGTGGAGATGGCGAGGTCCGTAGTCGGCAGCCATTCGCTCTGGGCAAACAGGCGCGGGCGTTGCTCGTCGTGCGTGGCGCCATCGTCAAAGAAAAACCGGCTGTCGACGCCATCCCAGCGCGTCCCCACACCCCACACGCCAGTCAACGCGTCGGATAACCGTATCCGCTGCACGGCTTCGAGGTCGTAACGCTCCGATACGATGGTGTGAAAACCCTGCACCGAGTGCTGGTCTGGAATACCCAGCAGCAGCGGTACAACAACGGGGCTCACCCCGAGCGACGCGGAAATCGGACCCAGATCGCGTACGCCATAAGTGCGCAAATAGTTGTGATAAAAGGTCAACTCGAAATCGCTGGTGTCGGACAGTTGATGCTCCCAGGCAACGCGCTGGTGCTGGCTGTAGTAACGCACTGGCAGATATTCGTCCAGCCGATCGGCATCCCCGAACACGGTGTCCTGGCGGCTGAAGCCGCCATCGAAACTGAGCGTATCGGCGAGGTTCGGGGTGTAGGTGGAGCGCAGCCCGAGGTTCCAGGTTTCGGCGCCGTCGTCGGGGTCGGCCGCGTCAAAACCGGGAAAACCGTTGTTGTGGTCGAAGCCCAGGGACACGCGATAATTGAAGTCCTCGATCTGGTCGCTGTGCCGCACCCCCGCCTGCTGGGTGCCGCGATCGCCCGCGGTCGCGCGGACACGGGTGCCCCGGTCCTGCACCGCCGACCGGGTGATGATGTTGACCGCGCCGGTGAAAGCGTTGGAGCCGTGCGCCGCCGCACTGGGACCGCGCACGATCTCGATACGGTCGATGTCGTCGAGGTCGACACCCAGGGCGCCCCAGACCACAGTGGACTGGATCGGGTCGTACACCGAGCGGCCGTCCACCATGACCTCGAGATGGTTGGGCAGCTCCCGGCCCTGGCCGTGGTAGTCGATGCCGAAGCGATTGGCATTGGGGGCATAAGCTTGAAAGCCGGGCACCAGGCGGAACACATCGACCCAGTTCATGGCGCCCGCGGCCCGCAACATGTCGGCGGTGATCACGGTGACACTCGCGGGCGCGTGGGCGGCGGTTTGCGGGAAGCGGCTCACCACGGTCTGGAGCGGAATCTCGCCCAGCAGATCTGTTTCGTTGAGCGCGCCGGACTGGGCGCGCGCGGCACCGACCGGCATCGCGACCAACCCGATGGTGGTGAAGATCATTCCGCAGCGGCACCGGGGTGTGCGTTTATGGTTCTTGAGCATGGAGCCATTCCTGTCGCTGATGGCGGTAGCGGCCGCGGAGCATTGTACCGGCGGAGTATGGCTTTGCCAGCCGAGGTGGAGGTTTGCCGCGCCAGCGTTGCTGCGGGGTTTGGCTGACAGCCCTGGCGTCGGCGTGTACCATTCCGGTCGCTCCACCGCGTCCAGTCAGCGTCGTGACGACGCCCCGCTGCGCCAGCGCGAGCGGGGCTCATGCGGTCGTGACCGGGATGTCGTTGTATCACCGGGATCGGTGCCCAAGTGCCTACCGCCCACCATCGCCAGCGCCAGGCCATCGCGCAGCAGTAGGCTCTTGAGGTGCCCATGAGTGAAATCTACTTCGTCCGCCACGGTCAGGCCTCGCTGGGCGCGCGCAACTACGACCAGCTGTCGCCGCTCGGCTGGGAACAGGCACGCTGGCTGGGCGAGCACTACCGCGCCCGCGGCCTTGATTTCGATCGGGTCATCGTCGGCGACATGCAGCGCCACAAGGAGACGCTGCAAGGCATCGGCGCTGGCATGGGGCGCACCTTCGAGCCGGTCGTCGACCGGCGCCTGAACGAGTTCACCTTTCGGCCGGTGATGCGCCTCTACTGCCAGCGCTATCGGCCGGAGGTTCCCGAACCGACCACGGCAGCGGAATTTTTCGGCATCCTGCGCGAAGTGATGGCGGCCTGGATCGCCGGCGATCTGGATGCCGAACTGGCCGCGCAGAGCGAGCGCACCGAGACCTGGCGGGAATTCAATGCACGCGTGGTGGCGGGCGTCGAGGCGGCGCGCGCAGGAAAGCACGGCGAGCGCGTATTGATCGTCTCCTCCGGCGGACCCAAGTCGCTGGCCGTCAAGCATGTCATGGGCCTGTCCGACGCGGCCGCCATCGAGCTGATGATGCAAATTCGCAACACGTCCACGACCCGCTTTCTGAGTGACGGCGAGCGCCTGTCGCTGCATGCCTTCAACGCGCTCGCCCACATGGAGCGACCGGATCGCGAGCACGCGATCACCATGGTTTGACCGGCCATTCAATCACCACCCAATTACTGCCGAGAGGACAGACACGCCGATGAACTTCGACTATTCAGACAAGGCCCGGGAGCTGCAACTGCGCTTGCAGCACTTCATGGACGCGGAAATCTATCCGGTGGAACACGCCTATCAGGAGTATTTCAAGACCGCGGCCAATCCCTGGGCCAGCCCGCCGCTGATGGTGGCGCTGAAGGCCAAGGCGAAAAAGGCCGGGCTCTGGAACCTGTTCCTGCCGGCCCATCACCATGAAGACGGTCTGACCAATCTCGACTACGCACCCCTGGCCGAGATCATGGGCCGGGTGCTGTGGGCGCCCGAGGTGTTCAACTGCAATGCGCCCGACACCGGCAACATGGAAGTCTTCATCAAGTACGCCACCGAGGAACAGAAAGCGCGCTGGCTCGAGCCCCTGCTCGCTGGCGAGATCCGCTCGGCCTTCGCCATGACCGAACCCGACGTGGCCTCGTCGGATGCGACCAATGTGCAGTGCTCCATCGTGCGCGACGGCGACGACTATGTGATCAATGGCCGCAAGTGGTTCATTACCGGGATCCTGCACGAGAACTGCAAGATCATGATCGTGATGGGCAAGACCGATCCGGACAACCCCAACCGCCATGTGCAGCAGTCGCAGGTGCTGGTGCCCCGCGATACGCCCGGCGTGACCGTCACGCGCGCGCTGACCACGCTGGGCTATGCGGACCCGCCCCTGGGTCATGGCGAAGTGCTGTTCGAGAACGTGCGGGTGCCGGTGGCCAATCTGCTCTTGGGCGAAGGCCGCGGTTTCGAGATCGCCCAGGGCCGCCTCGGCCCCGGCCGCATCCACCACTGCATGCGGCTGATCGGCTGCGCGCAGCGGGCGCTGGAGCTGATGTGCCAGCGGGTCGAACGGCGCAGCACCTTCGGCCGCAAGCTGAGCGAACACCAGTCGGTGCGCGAGGACATCGCCCAGTCGTTCTGCGACATCGAGCAGGCGCGTCTCCTCACCTTGCGCGCGGCCGAGAAAATCGACCGCGAAGGTACCAAGGAAGCCCGCGACCTGATTGCCGCCATCAAGATCGTGACCCCGGCGATGGCGCAGCGGGTGATCGACCGCGCCATCCAGGTTCACGGCGCCGGTGGCCTCACCGACGATTATTTCCTCGCCGAGGCGTTCACCTACGCGCGCCAGATCCGCTTCGCCGACGGCCCGGATCAGGTGCACATGATGCAGTTGGGGCGCTCGCTGGTTAAGCAGTACGCCTGACACAGACAGATAGACACGAGATCAAGACACCATGAGCCAAGCGATCGATCAACTGCCCGAAGACCGGCTCGGCGCCTACCTGGCCGCCCACGTCGCGGATTTCGGCAAGCTCCAGCGCGCCGAAAAATTCGAGGGCGGCCAGTCCAACCCGACCTTCCTGCTGACCACCGACCGGGCGCGCTATGTGCTGCGCCGCAAGCCGCCGGGCAACGTGCTGCCCTCCGCCCATGCCGTGGACCGCGAGTACCGGGTGATGAAGGCGCTCGCCGACACCCCGGTGCCGGTGCCCCGCATGCGGGTGCTGTGCGAGGACGACAGCGTCATCGGCAGCATGTTTTTTGTCATGGATTACCTTGACGGCACGGTCTACTGGGACGCGCCCCTGGCGGCGATCGCCAAGGCCGACCGCACCCTCATGTACGACCGCATGAACGCCATCCTGGCGCACCTGCACCAGGTCGATGTCGCGGCGGTGGGGTTGGCCGACTTCGGCAAGCCGGGCAACTATTTCGAGCGTCAGCTCGGGCGTTGGACCAAACAGTACCGGGCCGCGGAGACGGAGACCATCCCCGCCATGGAGCAACTGATGGCGTGGCTGCCGGGGCGGATGCCGGCGGACGACGGCCGCGTCGCGCTGATTCACGGCGACTACCGGCTCGACAACATGATCTTCGCCAAGGACCGTCCCGAAGTGCTCGCGGTGCTGGACTGGGAACTGTCCACTCTGGGCCATCCGTTTTCGGACATCGCCTACCAGTGCATGCAGCTGCGGATTCCGGCCGACCCCAACCTCGGTAACCTGGGTGGTCTCGGCGGTCTCGACCGCCACGCCCTCGGCATTCCCACCGAGGCGGAGTATGTGGCGCGCTACTGCGCGCGCATGGGACTCGCGGAAATTCCGGACTGGTCGTTTTATCTCGCGTTCAGTTTTTTCCGCTTCGCCGCCATTCTGCAGGGCATCATGAAGCGCTATCAGGACGGTACCGCGTCCAGCACCCAGGCGCTTACCTACGGGCAGATGACGCGGCCGATGGCGGAAATGGCCATCGAGTTCCTGCGCGAACAGGGCGAGCTGTAACCAAAAAAATCAGGGGGCACTGCGATGAAAGCACTGGTCTGCGAGGCCTACGGGCCGGTCGAAAATCTGGTCTATCGGGACATGCCGGACCCGGTGCCGGGCGCGGGTGAAATCCGGGTGGTGATCGAGGCCATCGGCGTCAATTTCCCCGACGGCCTGCTGGTGGAAGGCAAGTACCAGGCGAAACCCCAGGTGCCCTTCATGCCGGGCGGCGAATTCGCCGGGCAGGTGGCGGCGCTGGGCCCGGGCGCGAGCGGTTTTGCGGTGGGCGACCGGGTACTGGGCTGGAATGTCGGGCGCGGCGCCTACGCCGAGCAGATCGCGGTGCCGGCCGGGGAGCTGTTTCCATTGCCGGCGTC
>Ga0116178_10002878_pt1 | contig 13286 bp, 11 predicted proteins | sample AD_STIC12_MetaG_FD_89880 | JGI IMG/M metagenome (GOLD analysis project Ga0116178, IMG submission 89880) | Active sludge microbial communities of municipal wastewater-treating anaerobic digesters from USA - AD_STIC12_MetaG | ecosystem: Engineered > Bioreactor > Anaerobic > Digestate | place: USA... | reverse complement strand
GATGCCGAGCTGGACCTGGGCTTTGCCGCATCGCTGCCCGCCACGTCGGACGACCTGACCGCCCGCAAGGGTATGAGCGATCTGGGCACGCTCGTGGAGTTTGGCCCGCGCGTCAAGATCACGCTGGCACGGCCCGCACCGGGATCGCGGGTGCGTCTGGAGTTGCCGCTGCGCGCGGTGCTCGAGTTCAACAACGGGGTGCGCCAGCAGGGCTATGCCTTTGAGCCCGAGCTTGGGCTGGAAGTGCGTGATGTCGGCGCGGGCTGGAGTCTGGCGGCCACCGCCAGCCTCGTGCTGGGCGACAAAGACCTCAACAACTATTTCTATGGCGTATCCACGCCCTATGCCACCGCCACACGCCCCGCGTATGACGCCCAGGCCGGGTTGATAACGACCCGCCTGGGCGTGAGCCTGGCCAAAAGCCTGACGCCCGATGTGCGCCTGTTTGGCTATGTGCGCCACGAGTTGATGGAGGGCGCTGCCAACAAGGCCAGCCCCTTGTTCCAGCAGACTACGGGGACCTCGGTGGGCCTGGGGCTGTTGTGGACGTTTGCACGGTCCGAACAGCGGGCCGCAGCGCGTTGACGCCGATTGGGCACACCCAGCATTTCCATGCACAACGCACTGCAACGCTACGGTGTGCGCCTTCTGGTGTGGGCGGTGCTGTCCGCTCTGGGTTGCCTGTTGTTGGCCCGCTGGGAACTGGCCCAGTTGCGCGATGCCTTTGAGACCGATGCCCGTATCAGCCACCGCCTGTTGAGCCAACGTGCCGTGCAGCATGACGCGGTGCTGGCCACGCTGGCCCTGTTGCAGCCCAATGCACCATCCGCCAGCCCGGATTCGGCCGAGCAGCGCTTGTCCTCCGTCTATCCGCAGATATTGGGCGTGCAGCGGCGTGACCCTGGTGGCTCATGGAGCGGCGCTGGTCTGGAAGCTGCTGAGCAGGCTTCACGCCAGGCCCGTGGTGCCGTGTTGGCCAATCTGGATTTCAACGCTGAGCGCCCCCGCTACCAGCTCGTGCTGGCCGGGCAACCTGCCAGTTTTGCTTTGCTGATTGATGTGCAGGCCAGCGTGCCGTGGGCCGACTGGTCCATGCCGGTGCAAACCAGCCCGGTGCGCGTCACGCTGGAGCATGCCGGGCAGGCCTTTGTGGTGCAGCCTGGACACATGGACGAAGCGGGTTGGCGCTTCGAATTTCATAAGCATCTGGCCAGCAGCAGCCAGCCCTTTGATGTGGTGGCCATCCGCCAGGTGCTCTGGGTGGAGCTGCCGTGGGCGCTGATGGTGCTGTGGGTCGCTGCGGTTGCCGCTGCGGTGGTGGCCTGGTCGGCCTGGCAAGTGCAGCGAAGTGCGCGGCGCCGCGCGGAGGAACTGTTGCGGGTGGGGCAAGTGGCCCGCTTGAATACCCTGGGCGAGCTGGCCGCCGGCATGGAGCATGAACTGAACCAGCCACTCACTGCCATTCTGGCCAACACCCAGGCCGCCAAGCGCCTTCTGAACGATGAGCCACCGGAGTTGCCCACGGCTCTGCGGGCTATGGACCAGGCGGTTGCGCAGGCGCGCCGCGCTGCTGACGTGTTGGCGCGTTTGCGCCGCACGGTGGAGCCATCGGGCACATCGCAACCGGGTGAGTCGGTAGAGTTGGAGCGTGTGGTGCGCAGTGCGCTGGACCTGCTGGAGCCCGAGTGCAAACGCCGCGCAGTTGCAGTGACCGTGCAGACTGAGCAACCTGCCACGGTGTTTGCCGAACGCGTGGCAATGGAGCAGATCGTGCACAACCTGCTGACCAATGCATTGCAGGCACTGGACCAGGTGCCAGCTACCGAGCGCCAACTCATGGTTCACATAGCGATTGAGCAGGGCGCTGGCGTGCTGCGTGTAGCCGACAGCGGGCCGGGCATAGCGCCCGACGTATTGCCCCGCGTGTTCGAGCCCTTCTTCACCACCCGCGAAGGCGGTCTGGGGCTGGGCCTGAGCCTGTGTGAAACCCTGGTTACGGGCATGGGCGGCGCATTGCGTGCACAGGCCCATGCACCGCGCGGTGCGCTGTTTTTCCTAAGTCTGCCACTTGCACCCATGGGTGCGTCGACACCATGAATGTTCCGCTATCGCCATTGATTCATCTGATTGACGACGACGCGGCCGTGCGCGACAGTCTTTCACTGTTGATCGGCACCGTCGGCCTGCGGGTGCAGACCTGGGCCGACCCGCAGGAATTTATGCGCAGCTTTGACCGCCTAAGCATCGGTGCCATCGTGCTGGATGTGCGAATGCCCGGCATCAGCGGCCTCACCGTCCTGGACACACTGGTGGCCCAAGGGGTTGACCAGCCCGTGATCATGCTCACCGGCCACGGCACGGTTGAACTGTGCCGCCGCGCCTTCAAGTCCGGTGCTGCCGAGTTCTTGGAAAAGCCGGTAGACGATGAAGTGCTGCTTGAAGCCCTGCAAAGCGCCGTGCGCCAGCATGTGCGCTCGCGCGAACGCCACCAGGCCAACCAGCAGGCGCGTGAGCACTACGCGCAGCTGTCCGAGCGCGAGCGCGAGGTGCTCGGTCTGATTGTCGAGGGCCTGACCAACAAGGAAATTGGCCGCGCGCTCGGCCTGTCGCCGCGCACCGTGGAAACCCACCGGGCCAACCTGTTTGCCAAACTGCAGGTGGACTCACTGGCGCACCTGATCCGCCATTACGCTTCGCTGGTTGACTCTACCGAAACTTGAGGCACTGCGTAGTTCTACGGAGCTTGGCGCGTAGCCACACGAATGGCGCCGATGCCCGCTAAAAATTACATTTTCTCCAGGGGTGAACGTTTGATTCACACCCACCCATCAACTGGAGAAAACCCATGCGTTCCATTCACTGTGCTACCGCCATCGTCCTGTCCTTTGCCACCTTGGGCGCCAGCGCCCAGGCCGTGCGCGCGGAGAAGAACATGTCGCTGGAGCTGGCCACCAAGATTGCAGCCGCCACCGTAGCAGCCTGCAGCGCGGACAAATACAACGTCACCGCGACCGTGGTGGACCGCGCAGGCAGCGTGCGTGCGGTGCAGCGTGCCGACAATGCCGGTCCCCACACACTGGCTGCCAGCCAGGCAAAGGCGTTCACTTCGGCCTCCGCCAAAAACACCACGCTCGCCATGTGGGAAGGCGTGCAGAAGAACCCCGCCTCCACCAACGTGGCCATGATTCCCGGCTTTTTGCTGCTAGGCGGCGGCGTGCCTGTGAAGGTGGGCGACGAGGTGATTGGCGCGGTGGGAGTGGGCGGCGCGCCCGGCGGCCATCTGGACGAGAAGTGCGCTGTGGCCGGCATCGCCAGCGTGCAGGACTTGTTGAAATAAGCATGTCGCCAGTCAACCCAGGTGTCACCATGTCATCAATCCAGAACCGATTACTGGCATGGCCGATGTCCGCCTGCATTGCACTGGCTGGTCTGGGCTTTGCAGCCCAGGCCCAGGCCCAGGTTGCACCCAGTGCAGCCGAAGTAGCTCGTTACAGTGGCCTGCATGCGGCAGCGCACCGGGGCGAGCTGGCGCAGGTCAAGAAACTGTTGGCCAGCGGAGCACAAATTGACACGCGGGACCCGTATGGCCGCACCGCATTGCATGTGGCCACCTTTGCCCGCCAGCGCGAGGTGATCAAGGCCCTGGCGCAAGCCGGTGCCAACCTGGGCCTGCTGGAGAACGACCGTTACGACGCGGTCACCATTGCGTCGGTGGCCGATGACGAGCCCACCCTGCGTGTGCTGCTGGAACTGGGCGCTAGCGCCAAACTCACCACCAGCCGATACGACGGCACCGCGCTGATCGCCGCCGCACACCTGGGGCACGACGGGGTGGTGCGCCAGCTCATCACCGCCGGTGCGCCGCTGGACCATGTGAACAACCTGCACTGGACGGCGCTGATTGAATCCATCGTGCTGGGTGATGGTGGCGCACGCCACCAGGCGGTGCTGCAGGCTTTGCTGGATGCAGGGGCCAGCACCCGGCTAGCCGACCGCGAGGGGAACACGCCGTTGGTATTGGCAAAAGCCCGGGGCTATGCGGCTATGGTGGAGATGCTGAAGAAGTCGGGGGCCAGGTAGCCCAGAGTGCATTGGCCGAGTTTGCAGGTCAATTCAGTGAAAATTGATGATCAAATCGGCCTCCAGCCCTTGTGGATATTGCGTAAGCCGCTATCAGAGTTATAGCGACTGTGGCTCCGTGTGGCCTCAGTCCTTCGCCACTTCCAGTACCAGCTTGCCAAAATTTTCGCCGTTGAAGAGCTTGAGCAGGGTTTCAGGGAAGGTCTGCAGGCCCACCACCACGTCTTCCTTGCTTTTCATGCGGCCGTCCCGGATGTAGCCGGCCATTTCGGCAATGGCCAGGTGGTAGCGGTCGGCGTAGTCGAACACCACGATGCCTTCCATGCGAGCACGATTGACCAAGAGGCTGAGGTAGTTCTTGGGGCCTTGCACGGCGGTTGTGTTGTTGTACTGGCTGATGGCGCCGCAGATGATGATGCGGGCCTTGCGGTTGATGCGGGCCAGCACATCGTCCAGGATCTCGCCGCCCACGTTGTCGAAGTAAATATCGACACCCTTGGGGCAGTGTTCTTTCAGGCCCGCGCGCACGGCACCGGGGCCGGCCTTGTAGTCAATGCAGGCGTCAAAGCCCAGTTCTTTCACCACCCAGTCGCATTTGGCAGCGCCACCTGCGATGCCGACCACGCGGCAGCCTTTGATCTTGGCCATCTGGCCTACGGTCTGGCCCACGGCACCGGCGGCACCCGATACCACCACGGTTTCACCAGGCTGCGGAAGGCCCACGTCCATCAGGCCGAAATAGCCGGTCATGCCGGGCATGCCCAGCACGTTGAGCCATTGGGTCAGGGTGCCCGCGCGCAGGTCGATTTTGGCCAGGCCATTGCGCTTGATCTCGTCGGCGGCAATCGTGATGTATTCCTGCACGCCAAAGCCACCACCCACATAGTCGCCCACGGCAAACGACGGGTTCCTGGACGCAATCACCTTGCCCACGCCACCGGCGCGCATGACTTCGCCAATACCGACTGGCGGGATGTAGCTCTTGCCTTCGTTCATCCAGCCGCGCATGGCCGGGTCCAGGGAGAGGGCCAGGGTTTTGAGCGTGACGCCGCCATCGGCTGGCTCGGCAACCGGCTCGGTGGTGTGGCTCCAGTCGGTGGGTTTGGGCATGCCCACAGGGCGTGCGGCCAGGCGAATCTGGTGGTTGACGAGGTTGGCAAGTGACATGGCAGAGGCTCCGCAAAGGGGAATTTGGGGGCGCGCAACCGGCGAACGGTTGGCGGGGGAGGCGCATGGTAGCGCGGCTGACTGGGTGGCCGGGTAGCCAACGTGACAGACCCCAGCCTGCGCGCGGGATTGATTGCGTCTATGCTCGGCGTTTTGCAAAGGGCGCTTCCATGGCCACCACCCGGGATTCCAGAAAATTCGATGTCGTGCTGTATGGCGCCAGTGGCTTTGTAGGCCGCCAGACGGTCGCCTACTTCGCGCAGCAGCCACATGTGACGGCATTGGGTTTGAAGTGGGCCATAGCGGGGCGCTCTGCGGACAAGCTGGAGGTGGTCCGCAAGGCGTTTGGATCAACGCCAATGGGTGTGCTGGTGGCCGAGGCACAGGATGCCGCGGCCATGGACCGGCTGGCCCGCAGCACCCGGGTGGTCCTAAGCACCGCTGGGCCCTTTGCCCTGTACGGCAGCGAACTGGTGGCGGCGTGCGTGCGCCACGGCACGCACTATGTGGACATCACCGGCGAAACGCCCTGGGTCCGGGGGCTGATAGACCGCCACCACGAAGATGCCCAGCGTAAAGGCGTGCGCATCATCCCGTTCTGCGGGTTTGACTCGATTCCGTCGGACCTGAGTGCCCGACTGGCAAACGAGGCCATGTGGCAGCGGCATGGCGAGGCCTGCACGCAGGTCAAGGCTGCCTTCAGCATCCGGGGTGGCTTCAATGGCGGCACGTTGGCGTCGCTGTTCAACATGCTGGCCTCGGGCCAGTCTGATGCGATGGCCGATCCGTTCCTGTTAAACCCCGTTGGTACGCGGCCAGTTGACGTATCACTTCATGGAGACCCCATGACCCCGCGACTGGACCCCGACTTTTCCGCGTGGCTGGGGCCGTTCATGATGTCGACGATCAACACCCGGGCGGTGCGGCGCAGTGCCGCGCTACTGGGCTACGCTCCAGACTATTCCTACCAGGAGTATCTGCGTCTGGGGCGTGGACCCATCGCCGCCATGGCGGCAACCAGCCTGAGTGTGGGCTCGTTCACATCACAGGCGGCATTGCGACTGGCCCCCATCCGCACACTGGCACAGAAACTGGCTCCCAAACCCGGCGCTGGCCCGTCCGAAGCCAGTATGGATGGGGGGTCTTTCCGTTGCCAGTTTGTGGGCCACAGCGCCAGCGGTAAGACCGTGCGCGGTTTGATTGCGGACCAGGGTGACCCAGGTAACCGCGCCACCACCAAGATGCTGTGCGAGTCGGCGCTGGCATTGGCGTTGCAACTCGATGATTTGCCGGGTGGCCGCCAGCACGGTGGCCTGCTGACCCCCGCCAGTGGTCTGGGCGACGTCCTGGTGCAGCGTCTGCGTGCCGCCGGCATGACGCTGCAGGTTGAGCCGGCAAAGCCCTGAAATTGTTCACAGATATTTCACTGTAAAGGTCACACCATGGCAAAGAAGAATGGCTTCTCGCAAAGTTCCGCCAAGCAAGCGGGCCAGTCGCGCAAGACAGCGCTCATTACTGGCGCGTCATCCGGTATCGGTGAAGCGCTGGCACATGGCTTTGCAGGCGCAGGTTTTGATGTGATTCTGGTCGCGCGCAGCGAGGCCACGTTGAAGGCGTTGTCCCAAGCACTGGTGGCACAACATGGCCACGCGGCGCATGTGTTGCCTGCAGACCTGGCCAAGCGGGATGCGGCGGCGCAGTTGTTGGCTGCCGTGGAGCGCAATGGCTGGACGGTGGACGTGCTGGTGAACTGCGCAGGCGTGCTGGAGCAAGGCGCCTTCACGTCCATTGCACCGGCCAAGCACCAGCAAATCATCGATCTGAATATTTCAGGGCTGACGGCCATGCTCAGCGCCTTTGTGCCGGGCATGGTGCAGCGCGGCAGCGGGCGGGTGCTCAATGTCGCCTCGGTTGCGGCATTTCAACCCATCCCCACCTTGGCGAGTTACGCAGCAAGCAAGGCTTATGTGCTGTCGTTGTCCGAGTCGCTGGCTGAGGAGTTGCGCGGCACCGGTGTCACCGTGACCGCGCTGTGCCCTGGTATCACCGCGACCAACATGCTCACCCAGGCTGCGGGGGCGAATGACAAGCTCAACCAGTTGCCCGGCTTTCTGGTGGCCGATGTGCAGGACGTTGCCCAGCAGGCATTTTCCGCCTGCATGCGGGGCGATGCCATTTGCGTGCCGGGCGTTGTCAATCAGGCGGCCATGATTGCCTCGCGCGGCACGCCCAAATGGCTGGTGCGCCGCATCGGCGGCTTGCTGGGGCGCAGAGCCCTGTAGGGGTCATCACTGCGTTTATCCTAGGGGCATGACAACCCCCAGTTTTGCGCCACCCTGTGTGGCTCCCGTTGACGTCATTTCCACTCTGCAGCGACAGGGTTATGCCGTGCTGAATGCAAGCAGTGTTGCCGCCTTGGCGCGCTGTGATCTGGCCGACCTCGACGCTCTGGCTCAGAGTTGGAGTGACCTGCCGCCGGATCTCTACCTCAAGGACGGTGGACGATACCGCCGTCGCCGCCACGCGTCCTGCATCGTGCGGGGTGAAGAAATACTTGCCGTGCCGCACAGGGCCCACTGGCAACCGCTGGAGTACAACGCCCTGCATGGCGGCATGGAGCGCTGGTTTGAGCCGGTGGCGCAACCAACCGTGTCCCTGCCAGCCTGGAACGCGCTGGTGCGCATCGCCACCCGGGTGTGCTCGCAACTCAAGGGCGAACAAGCCTGGTTTGTGGAAATGCACCAGTTCCGCATTGACACCACTGACGGAATCGGACGCCCGACGCCCGAAGGAGCGCACCGGGATGGGGTGGACCTGGTCGCTGTCTTTCTGGTGGGCAGACAGGGCATCAAAGGGGGTGAAACCAGGGTGTTTGAGGCGGACGGCCCCAACGGGCAGCGGTTCACTTTGACCGAGCCGTGGTCCTTGTTACTGCTGGACGATGAACGAGTCATCCACGAATCCACACCGATCCAGCCACTTTCCGGCAGTGGGCATCGCGATACGCTGGTCATCACCGTGCGCGCGCACGGTTTTCAGGAGAGTGCGGCCGCTTAAGCGTCAGGCAGTTGCTTCAGCGGCTTGCTGCGATGTTTCCACATCCGAACAACTGTCACCCGCGCAGCCATGAATCTCAGCCACGGGCAGGGCCTGCGGCTTGAGGATTGCGCCGGTCGTGGTGTCATAGCCCACACGGTGCAGGTGTGCAGCCAGGGCTGCATCCATAGAGTGCGCATGCTGTGGGAACCAGACCGCCAACTCTTTAGCCATCTGGCGCACCATTTCCAGGTTGCCGTTGCGCCCTTGCTCTGCACCCCTTTGCATGATTTGCAGGATGATCTGGTGCTGCGTGCTGTGGCAGTTGGTGGCGGCAAAGCGGGTCTCGGTCATCCAGCGGTCTTCGCGGCTGAAATGGGCGTCGGTGTGATCAACCAAGTCCTGCCAGGCGGCGATGACAGCTCCATCGGATGCGTCCTCCACATCGGCCAGCAGTTCTACGAACTCCTGATGCGTTTCGTCCATCTGGGGCAGGTCCAAAACAAAGTCGGTTGACCATTCGAGTGCGGCCATGGGAGTCTCCTCGGGATTTTGATTACAGCGCGTGGGACACGATCTTGAAGTCTGCATCTTCGGCAAACGTCTTGACCGAGAAGCCCAGGCTGCGCATGAGCTTGAGCATGCCGGGGTTGTTGGCGAGCACCAGACCGTCCATTTCGGCCAGTCCTTTTTCGCGGGCTACGTCCATGATGCTGAGCATCAGGCGTGAGCCCAGTCCCTTGCCGCTGAAGTCGTCTGACACGACCAGCGCAAATTCGCAACTGGACTGGTCGGGGTTGGTGATGTAACGTGACACCCCCACGATGCGCTCAGTCTCCGTAAACTCGCCATCGGCACCAGCCACGCGTTCCTTGAACACGGCCACCAGCGCCATTTCGCGGTCGTAGTCGATCAGGGTGAAGCGCGCCAACATGGTCGGCGGCAGCTCTGTAATGGATGACACAAAGCGGAAGTAGCGGCTTTCGGGCGACAGGTGTTGCATCAGGTCTTGCAGCATCTGGGCATCGTCCGGACGGATGGGGCGCACCGAATACTCGCCGCCACCGGGCAGCGGCCAAACCTGGGCGTAGCGCGCAGGGTAGGGCAAGATAGCCAGATGGTTGTAGCTGCTGGAGCCTGCGCTGTTGGCTTTCGATTGCGACGCATGGTCAATGACGATGCGTGCATCCACCGCCACGGCACCGTGTTCGTCCACGATAAAGGGGTTGATGTCCATCTCGCGCAGTTGCGGCAACTCGCACACCATTTCCGACACGCGCAAGAGCACCTGCTCCAGTGCATCCATGTTGACGGCGGCATTGCCGCGCCACTCGCCCAAGGTTTCGGATACGCGGGAGCGCTCGATCAGGCGGTGCGCCAGGAATTGGTTCAATGGTGGTAACTCCATGGCACGGTCGTTGATCAGTTCGATCATGGTGCCGCCCGCACCAAACGCGATGACCGGGCCAAAGGGGTCGTCTGTGACCAGACCAACGTAGATCTCGCGCCCACGTTTTGCGCTGGCCATGTTCTGCACTGTCACGCCGTTGATGCGCGCCTTGGGCTGCAGGCGAGCCACGGTTTGCACCATGTCGTTGTAGGCATCGCGCACGCCCGTGGCATTGACGAGGTTGAGTGCAACGCCCTGCACGTCAGATTTGTGGCTGATGTCTGGCGAATCGATCTTGAGCGCAACGGGAAAGCCGAGCTGCGTGGCGATCATCATCGCCTCATTGGCGCTGCGGGCCAGCATGGTGGATGTGACCGGAATGTGGAACGCCGACAGCAGGGTCTTGGACTCCATCTCGGTCAGCACTTTGCGCCGCTCCGCCAGCACGCTCTCTATCACCAACCGTGCGCCTTCGATGTCGGGCTTGGCCAGGGTGGACAGCGGTGGTGGTGTCTGCTGCAGTAACAGTTGGTTCTGGTAGAACGAAGCCAGGTTGCCAAAGGCGCCCACAGCCGCTTCGGGCGTGCGGAAGCTGGGAATGGTGGCCTCTTTCAGAATGCTGCGCGCCGCGCCCACGGATGCGTCGCCCATCCAGCACGACAGTAGCGGTTTGCCAATGGAGCGTTTGACATCGGCCAGTGCAGTTGCGATGGCGGCTGCGTCGCCACCCGCCTTGGGCGAGTAAATTGCCAGCATGCCATCAATTTGGCGGTCTTTCTCGGCGGCGGAAATGGCAGCCCTGAAGTGTTCGGGCCCCGCGTCTTCTGACAGGTCGATCAGATCGGTCAGAGACGCCAAGGGCGGCAGCAAAGGCTTCAGCGCCGTTAGCGACTCCACGGACAGCTTGCCCAGCTGCAGCGATATTTCGTTCACCCAATCCGCAGCGAGCACACCAGGCCCGCCACCATTGGTGATGATGGCCAGGCGTTTGCCCACAGGTCGGTAACGTGACGCCAGGCACTTGGCGGCAGAGAACAGGGCCACAAACGAGCGCACACGCACCGCACCGGCACGGCGCAGGGCAGCGTCAAACACATCGTCGCTACCCACAATGGCGCCGCTGTGGGTTTGAGCGGCTTCATTGCCCGCTGCTTTGCGGCCCGCCTTGAGCACGACGACCGGTTTTGCGTTGGCGGCAGAGCGCAGGGCGCTCATGAACCGGCGGGCGTTGGAAATACCTTCCATGTAAACCACGATGCTGTGGGTTTGCCCGTCGTTGGCCAAAAAGTCCAGAGCTTGCGAGATATCGACTGATGTGTGTGGGCCAAGGGAAATAACGGACGAAAAGCCCACGCCATTGCTGCGCGCCCAATCCAGCATGCTTGAAGTGAGTGCGCCAGACTGTGACACCAAGGCCAACGAGCCTTTGCCCGCCAGTGGGCCGGCGGCCGAAGCATTGAGTAGCAACTGCGGCCGCTGTATCCCCAACGAGTTTGGCCCCAGCAGGTGAATGCCTTCGCGCCGGGCAATCTTCTTCAGTTCGCCGGCTAATTCGGATGTGATTCCGCTGGAGATCACCAGGGCGGCTTTGCATGCCATGCGGCCTGCCAGTTCCAGGGCTGGAGCAATGTCCTTGTGGTCCAGCGCGATGATGGCCAGGTCCGCCTTGGCTTGTGCCAGGTCGGCCAGGGTGCCGCTGGTATGGATGTCCAGGAATTGCAGGACTCCGGTGAACCGCTGGGCCCTTATGGCTTCAATGAGCGAAGCCGCCTGCGCCGTCTGCGTGTCGGGTTCGTCCAGTCGTCCCGCAAAGACAACGATGGATTCCGGGGTGAAGAGGGGGGTCAGGTAGTGTTTGTCCATAGAGGCTCTTTAGTCGGCGCCGATCAGCACCTTCACGTGGGCAGCAACGCTGCGGGCCAGAGGGCTGAGTACGTAGCCGCCCTCCAGGCAAGAAATGACGCGCCCCTTGCAGTGGCGCCGGGCCACTGCCATGAGCTGCTGTGTAACCCATTCGTAGTCGGCTTCCACGAGGCCGAGGTTGCCCATGTCATCCTCACGGTGACCGTCAAAGCCAGCAGAGATGTAAATCAGCTCGGGCGCAAAGGCATCCAGCGCAGGCATCCAGTGGGTTGTAACGGCGTCGCGGAACTTCTCGCTGCCCGAGCGCGAAGGCAAGCCCACGTTGACCATATTGGTTCCGGTGGCGTTTTCCCCCGAGAAAGGGTAAATGCCCTGCTCGAAGATGGAGCACATCAAAACGCGTTCATCGCCACGGAAAATGTCTTCGCTGCCATTGCCGTGGTGTACATCAAAGTCAATGAGCGCTACCCGCTGTATGCCATGCGTGGTGAGCGCGTGGCGTATACCGACTGCAATGTTGTTGAAGAAACAAAACCCCATGGCGGCACCGCGTTCGGCGTGATGGCCGGGCGGGCGTACGCAACAAAACGCGGTGGGTGCGTCACCAGCGACCACCAGGTCGGTGGCATGCACCACGGCACCCGCTGCGCGCAAGGCGGCACGCACGGTGAACGGGTTCATTTCGGTATCCGGGTCCACGCGGTGGTAGCCCTCGGCAGGAGAGGCATCCATCAGCTCCGCCACATACAGGGAAGAATGGGCATGGGCCAGCTGCTCGGTCGTTGCCAGCGGCGCGTCAATCGGGTGCATGTAGTCCAGCAGTCCCTTGACCAGCAGCAGGTCATTGATCGCGCCGAGTCGCTCAGGGCACTCTGGGTGTTGGGGGCCCATCTCGTGGCGGGCGCAATCGGCGTGGGTAATGTAGGCGGGCAGCATAGAGGTCTCCAGAGTCGATTCACACGACTTCAGTCAAAACCTGGCGCCAGTGTAGGTCGCCGTGCACATGGTTGTCTTGACTTAAAGCAATTTAATGTAAAAAGCGCCTCCAGCCCTTGTTAAATGGGCGGGAGGCGCTATCAAAGTTGCAGCAATTTGGCTGCAGGCGCCAATTTACATACGCTCAAAAATGGCCGCAATACCTTGACCACCGCCAATACACATGGTCACCAGGGCGTAGCGACCCTGGATGCGCTGCAGCTCGTACAAGGCTTTCACCGTAATCAGCGCACCGGTCGCGCCAATGGGGTGGCCCAGCGAAATGCCGGAACCATTGGGGTTAACCTTGGCGGGGTCTAACCCGAGGTCTTTGCTCACGGCACAGGCCTGTGCAGCAAACGCTTCGTTGGCCTCAATCACGTCCATGTCGTTAACTGTCAAACCGGCGCGCTTGAGTGCGAGCTGGCTGGCGGGAACCGGACCAATGCCCATGTATTTGGGGTCCACACCGGCATGGGCGTAAGCCACCAAGCGGCCCAGCGGTTGGGCGCCACGCGCCTTGGCGGCACTGGCTTCCATCAACACAACGGCAGCCGCAGCGTCGTTGATACCGGACGCATTGCCAGCGGTTACCGTTCCGTTTTCCTTCAGGAAAGCGGGCTTGAGCTTGGTCATGTCGGCCAGCGAGCAGTTGGGGCGGAAATGCTCGTCCACCGCATAGGCTACGTCACCCTTCTTGCTCTTGAGCATGACTGGCATGATCTGGTCTTTGAAATAGCCGGCCTCGGTGGCGCGCTGGGCGCGGTTGTGACTC
>Ga0116178_10002858_pt1 | contig 13336 bp, 8 predicted proteins | sample AD_STIC12_MetaG_FD_89880 | JGI IMG/M metagenome (GOLD analysis project Ga0116178, IMG submission 89880) | Active sludge microbial communities of municipal wastewater-treating anaerobic digesters from USA - AD_STIC12_MetaG | ecosystem: Engineered > Bioreactor > Anaerobic > Digestate | place: USA... | reverse complement strand
GCTTCAGGGCCCTTGTTGTATATCGCAAGTATCTCTTCGCTCTTCATGGGACATAATATACAAAGTGCCCATAAAATTAATACTACTTTTTTCCTCCCCGCAAATATTGTACTGAATAGTTACCCTTTGTCAAAAGACATTATAGCTGTACCGGTGTGGGAAATTTGACGATCAGCTCACTTTCTCAAGAGTGCGGGGCTTGCACTCCGGCCAGAGCGCACCCGCTATACCCTCGAAAAATACAAACCGATTGCAATCTTTACATCAACGGCATGTGATTTTTTCACAAATAAATCACACGACAAGATATTATTGCAATACATCAAATACGACTGACGCCTGAAAACAACTCTATTGCATTACCAAGAAAGAAAGAAATGCGAAATAATATCCATTTCATGCTGTAGTAAAAGTGTAGCATACTTTTTACCCAGGCACTCACATGCTCACCAAAAAAGATACAATTTGCTTTACAACATTTCACAATGTGAGTAATTTTGACGAGAAAGAGCGCCTAACGTCTGTGCGGTTTTTGAAACTCCAAAACCGCAGGCTGGGGGTTCGAGCCCCTCGTCACCTGCAGAAGTGGACGCTTTCGAACTGACGGAAGCGTCCTTTTTTTGCACGGCCCCTGCCACCAAAAAACGCATAGACCGTCATGCTAAAGAACTGCTTATTGATGTGCCCCATTAAAGTTTTCCAGCACTGAATTTTACCCGTGGCACGACACCGTGGTAGGCGTTGAATTTTCGCACTCTGCTGAAACGCCGCACATCGCCACTATCGGCAAGAAAGGCAAGGGCGAGATGCTGTGTGACGCCCTTGACGGGCGCAAGGGGCCGACTTGCGGTGAGGAAAATCCTAGAAGTCTAAAACGGTGGCTTCGATACGCCTACGGCTACTCAGTCACCGGGCAATTCTGGTATACTATTAGCTGCTCAGTCACCGAGCAATTCTGGTACTTTGTTAGCTACTCGGCCACCTGGTCATTTTGGTGCATTGTTGGCCACTCGACCACAAGGCTATTCCGATACGCCTGCAGGTATTCAGTTCGCGAAATGGTGGAGTAACGGACTACCCACCCCGCTGGCTGAGTAGCCGTAGGCGTATCGAAGCCAAGGGGGGACTGCCTGCAGGGTGATCCTGTTCAGCCAATCCTTAGGGTTATATCACAGGACGCTCAATGTGGTATAGCCGAGTTGACCCGCACGGTTGCTGCATCCTGCGCGCCGTACAGTATTGCCCCGAAGCGCATACCGCTAGCAGCCCGTTACGGGCTCGACAGCATCCTGAGCACCGTGTCGTTCCCGTCCACGGTTATTTCCCAGGTACTCTCGGTTGTGTTCTTAACGAAGACCGGGTCGTGGCTCGCGACCAGCAACGCGCCCGTGTATTCCCGCAGCGCCTCCTCGACGCGCTGGACAGACGGCATGTCCATGTGATTGGTCGGCTCGTCCATGATTATCATGGACGGATTTTTCAGAAGCCCCATGGCCAGCATGATTTTCCTTTTCTCCCCGGGGCTCGGCGTATTGGAAAACCGCACTCGATCGGGCTCGGAGCCCAGCCGGTGCACGATGGAGTACACGGTCCCGAGGTCCTTTTCGGCAAGGGAATCGAGTGCGGCACGCGCGCGCTCCCAGGGCCCTCGGTCGATTTCCTGGGGAATGTAAACCACCTCTTCATCGTCGAGCCTGAGTGATGAAACGATCGCGGCGATCAGTGTGCTTTTCCCAGTTCCATTGTCTCCCACGAGTGCGATACGGTCCGCGGGACGAATTTCGATGTCGGGGACTATCAGGTGCCGCTCCGGCCCCAACGGGATCCGCCCGGCGTCGATACGCGCAAGGCAGCGAAGACGGGACCGTTCTCCATGAAACGTGATACCGCACGCCTCGCGTCGTTTAAAGTACAGCGATTCCGCGGCGGCGCCGGCGAGCGCGGTTCGCCGCTGGAAAACGTTTGCTTTTCTGGCGCCTGCCTTGTCCTTTCCGGTGAGCCGCGCCCCGTCAATCTTGCTCTTGGCGTCATGGTCGCGTGGAGCGATATTTCGTTTGGAAAGCCTGCCCGGGCTGCCGGTCTCCCGCTGTTTGATCATTGCCGCCCGTTTTTTCATGTCGCGGTATACCTCAAGGGCGTTGCGATATTTCTTCTCGCGAGCGGCATCCTCGAGCTCTTGCTGGGAGGCGCATTCGGTAAAATTTCCCCGGCGTTGCACCGTATACCCGCGCCGCATGAAAAGGCAGGAACCGCATACCGTATCGAGCAGCTCCCGGTCATGGGATACGAGTATGCCGATTCCGCGATAGGCCATAAGGGACGTGAGGATATACCACCGCGTGCGGCCATCGACATGGTTTACCGGCTCGTCCAGCACGAGAATGTCCGGCTCGAGCCACAGGGCGGCCCCCACCTGGACGCGCTTGCGCTCACCGTGACTCAGGGTGTCCCACCGGTCCGGCCAGTCGTCTCCGATCCCGAGCATCGAACGTATTTTCCCCGCTTGGGGCTCCGTGTCACGCGCGAACTCGCTGGCGCGATCGAGTGGATCGGCGGTTTCCTGCTCGCAATACCGCGGGGACGCGTGGGCCGGAAACGCGACGCATCCCGTCGTCGGTATGAGTATGCCGGCGGCAAGTTTCGCGACGGTCGTTTTTCCGACGCCGTTTGGCCCGACGATGCCTGTCCAGCCGACCGGGAAGTGAACGTACAGTGACGAAAATACGGGTTCTATCGATGCGGGATATGAAAAGGATACGCCGATGAATCTCACATTGTTCGCTGACATGGTCCTCTCCGAGCATGAAATGCCCGCCGCCAGGCGGCAGGGAGATGCGTACAGAAAGAGAGGGGGCGTCCCACGCTCTCTTTCGATCAGTCAGCGTTCTTCATGTGTCGCGGTGCTCCTGTATTGAAATGTAATCATGTATATGTAGACGAAATTGCACATGTCAATCATAAATCTTTTTCAAAGTCTCCCGTTCACATTTAATATTTTTTCACTTGCCAAAATACATTAACACTGTTATATTAACACCGTTAATATAATTTCTTGTGTAAATCAATGCCCAGAACACCAAGAACCCCGGAAGCAGTAGACGCCTTCCGCCAGCAGATCCTCGACACGGCCCTGACCATCATCGTCGAGAAGGGCTTTCGTGAATTGAGCATGCGAAAAATCGCCGCGCGGCTTGGCGTGAGCGCAACGACGCTCTACAACTACTTCGCGAGCCGCGACGAGCTCTACTTCTTCATCCGCATTCGCGGCTTCGAGCTCCTGCACGAATGCCTGGAGCGGGCGTATGCACTCCACGACGACCCGTATCGAAAGCTGCCGGCAATTGTGGCTGAATACCTTCGATTCGGGCTCGAGCAACCCGACCACTACGAGGTCATGTTCATCAGCCGCAGCGTCCCCAAGTTCCTGGACTGCCTGGGGACGCCCCTGGAGGAGGTGGCGCGCCGCGAAAAGGAAACCGCCCTGCGTCCGTTTCTGTTCATCGCACGGGGGATTGCGCGGCATCTGGGGGTCGATGACGCCGAGGCGCGCTATCAGACCACGCGCCTCTGGACGGAGCTCAATGGCATCGTGAGCCTGTATAACAGCCGACTGCTGCGCGAGGTGACCGAGGACGTCGATGCGCTCACGGCGCGTCTGGCCGAGGATATCTGCGAACGGATGCGGGAGTGATCGCGATTAGCACGGCAACGCGCGTTTATCACACAACGTGGAGGTGATGCATCATGCTGCTCTACACGGACATTCAAGCAAAGTCGGGGAAATCGACCACCGGTCTCATCATGCGGGCGTTCCTGCGGTTCGTGGCGGCGAACCTGAACCGGCGCGCCTCATTGCGCCGCTATCTGGCCTGCGCCGACGGCTGGCTCGACTTCTCTGTGGGGATGCGCACCGAGAGCGGCTCGGTGGAATGCGGCATCGTTGGCCGCGACGGCGTGGTGACCGCATCCGGGCGCGTCCCCGACGATGCCGACGCCGTCGTGGTGTTTCGCACCGACGCCGCGGCGCGCCGGCTCCTCACGGGAACGCCCACGGACCAGATCTACATGCTCCTGACCAGCGAGATGCGCGTTGAGGGGAGCATCATGTATCTCAATCTCCTTTCGTTTTTCCTTTCGCTTGTGTTCGGCCGCATGCAGCGGAGCGCCATGGAACGGGAGCGTAGAACGGACCGCAAAAAACTCCTGCGGAAATCGCCGCGTGCGCGGCAGGATCTGCGTGACGGCCTCGTCGTGCGAAAGGCCCAACACCTGCGATGCGCCGCGCGCGAGCCCGGGGTGCGCTTCCTTGCGGACCCCTATCTCCCCGAATATTCGCTCGATGACTTCCCCCGGCTCAGGAAATTTCTGGACATACATCTTACCGAAAAGCCCGAGGTGTGCCCGGAGATTCCGCGGCTTCTCACGCGCTGGCACCGCGAACACGGCTTCGAACAGGATGCATCGGGTCGCGAATGGGAGCCCGTCCTCCGAAAGGCGCATGCCTACAAGTATCTCATGGAAAACCGGGAGGCGATCATCGGTGAGGACTCCCTGATCGCCGGCACCACCACGAGCAAGCGCATCGGCTGCCCCGTGTACCCCGACGGGAGCGGCGGGCTCATCTGGAACGAGCTCCTGACCATTTCGCACCGAACCCACAATCCCTTCGTCATTTCCGACGAGACGCGCGAGTTCCTGCACAATGACGCCTTCCCCTACTGGATGAAGCGGAATTTCCGCGAGTGGGTCCGTGACACGTACGGCAACCCGCTCTGCCAGCAGCTGGACGAACGCTATGCGTTCTATTTCAACTGGAAACAGGCGACCATCTCGCACACCATTCCCGATTTCCCGAAGATGCTCAAGATCGGCGCCGGCGGCATCATCCGCGAGATACGCCGCGAGCTCGGGAAGCGCTGCGATCGCGAGAAGAAGGCGACGCTTGAAGCGATGATTCTCTGCCTGGAGGGGCTGATCGCCTACGGCCGGAACCTGTCGAAGCGGGCGTCGCAGGACGCGCTGCGCGAGCCAAACCCCGCGCGGCGCGACGAGCTCGAGCGGCTCGCGGCGATCTGCGCGCGCGTCCCGGAGACGGGCGCGCGCACGTTGGACGAAGCGGTAAATTCCCTGTGGATCACCTGGGTGGCCCTGCACATGGAGAGCATGAACGCGGGGCTCTCGCTGGGACGATTGGACCAGTGGCTCCAGCCGTATTTCGCGGCGGACATGAAGAAGCTGAAAGCGAAGGAGAAACGGGCGGCGTATGTGAAGCGCGCCATCGAGCTCATCGGGCACCTCTTCATGCGCTGCACGGACCACTTCCCGCTCACGCCGGACCTCGCGAACTTCTACTTCGGCGGGAGCTCGTCGGACCAGGCCATCACGCTGGGCGGCGTCACGCCGCGCGGCGGCGACGCGGTGAACGACATGACCTATGTCTTTCTGAAGGTCACCGAGATGCTCTCGCTGCGCGACCCGAACGTGAACGCGCGCTATATGCCCGGCGTGAACAGCGACGCCTACCTGAAGCGCCTGTGCGAGGTGAATCTGTCCACGGCGGCAACGCCGTCGCTGCACAACGACGCCGCCGTCATCGCGTCGCTGGAGAAGATGGGATACGATATCCGCGACATCCGCGACTGGTCGGCCACCGGTTGCGTGGAGCCCACGCTCTCGCACCGGCACATGGGCCACACCAACATGCAGATGATGAACATGGTCGCCGCGCTGGAGATGGCGCTCAACGACGGACGCCACCCCCTCACGGGGCTCGAGATTGGCCCGAAAACGGGCGATCCCCTGCGCGGCGAGATTACCTCCTTCGAGGAGTTCTTCTCGGCCTTCACCGCGCAGCTCGCCTTTCTCGTCGATTCATCCATCGAATACAACCACATGCTCGCCGAGGCGCATCAGCGGATCCGCCCCACGCCGCTGCTCTCGGCGCTCATCGACGGATGCGTGCGCAAAGGGCGCGACGCGACGAAGGGCGGCGCGACCTACAACAGCTCCGGCACCGCGCTCATCGGGCTTGCCGACGTGACGGACTCGCTCATGGCCGTCAAGAAGCTCGTCTTCGAGGAGGGCGTCATCACCCTCCCCGAATTGAAACGGGCGGTCGATGCGAATTTCAAAAACGACCCCGCGCTCCTGGCGCTGGCGCGCCGGAAGGTGCCCCTGTTCGGGTCCGGGAGCGACGAGGCCGTGGCCATGGCCAATCGAGTCGCGAAGTGGGCGCACGACCATTACGCGAGCCTGCCGCACTACCGCGGCGGCACATACACCACGGGGTTCTGGTCCATGTCCAACCACGTGGCCTTCGGGACGCTCACGGGGGCGCTTCCCTCTGGCCGCCTTGCGGGGACGCCCTTCACGCCGGGACTCACGCCGCAGCCCTTCGCATCGAAGAGCCTGCTGGACAATATCCGCGACGTGGCGCGGCTGGACCCGGCGAACCTGAACAACAACATCGCCTTCAACGTGAAGGTGGTGCCGTCGGCGGGCGATTCGCGGGAGAAGACGGTGGACGACATGTACTCGTACGTGAAAACCTTCTTCGAGCTGGGCGGGATGCAGATGCAGTTGAACGTGGTGACCTCGGAGACGCTGCGCGACGCGATGGCGCACCCCGAGCACTACCGCAATCTCATCGTGCGCATCTCCGGGTACAACGCCTATTTCGTCACGCTCAACCGCGACATGCAGATGGAGCTCATCGAGCGCGCGGAGTACGGGATATGAACGACCCGCTCATCCTGGAGATCCGGGGGAACTCGCTCGACGACGGTCCCGGCATCCGCTCCGTCGTGTTCTTCAAGGGCTGCCCGCTCTCCTGCGTGTGGTGCCACAATCCGGAGAGCAAGCGCGCCGCCGCGGAGCTCTCGTTCGATCCGGACCAATGCGTTGCCTGCAATACCTGTCTGGCGCGGTGCGAGCGCACGGCCCTCGCAAGAAAGCGCCCGGGCTTCATCGACCGGAACAAATGCGCGCGCTGCTTCGCCTGCGCCGACGCCTGCCCGTCGGGGGCGCTCTCCCGGGTGGGGCGCGCCATGCGCGTGTCTGAGGTCGCAGAGGCGGTGCTCCGCGATCTCCCCTTTTTCCGCAACTCAGGCGGCGGGGTGACGCTCTCCGGCGGCGAGCCGACGCTCTTCATGGACTTTTCCGCGGAGCTCCTGCTAACAGTGCGGCGTCAGCGCGTCCACACGCTCCTGGAGACCTGCGGACTGTTCGACTGGGACGAGTTCTCGCGCACCATGCTGCCGCATCTCGACGCGGTGTTTTTCGACATCAAGCTCATGGACACGGCCGCGCACCGCCGCCAGTGCGGCGTCCCCAACGAGCTGATACTCGCCAATTTTACGCGGCTGCTGGAATGCGGCGGGACGCCGGCCGTGCTGCCGCGCACGCCGCTGGTTCCGGGCATCACCGACACCGACGAGAACCTTTCGGCGATCGCGGATTTCCTGTTGGGATTGGGCGTGTCCCGGGCCGCGCTTCTGCCCTACAATCCGATGTGGCACGGAAAGAGCGCGAAGATCGGAAGCAGCGACCCGACCGCGAAGGATGCGGCCCTGGCGGCCTGGCAGGACACTGCCACGATCGAGCGCTGCCGCGCCATCTTCACCCGCCGGGGCATTGCCGTCTAACGCGCGGTGCGCCGTCCGCCCCTGATTGCGGCGATCAGTTCCGCTCGAAAAAACTCATGCAGGACTGGCTCAAGTTCGCCTTCTTCGTCCGCAAACACGCGATGATGTTGCCCTTCCCCGCGGGGACGCCGCCGCAGTAGCGGCTCACGTCCGTTCGGCAGGCGGCATGGAACTCGCGCATCTTCTCGCGCTGCTCCACGCGAAAGGTCCGGCATCGCGGCGAGAGGTCCGTTTCGTACCCCTTGAGGCACGACCAGATGCGGCCCGCGCCGGGCTTCACGTCGCGGCAATAGCGCCGGACATCATCGGCGCAGGGTCCGCTGTTTTTGTTGATATAGGTATCGGTATCGGCGATGGCGGCGCCCGTCGCGAACACGATGACGCCCGAAACCGCCAGGGCGCTGCACGCTGCAAGTATTCTTTTCATCGATGGCTCCCAAACGATAGTGTGTTTTGCATTCCGGCCCTTGTAGATTGATCGCCCGGGTTGGCAATGATTTTTTCTTGGCGCGGAAAGTACGCGCGTGCGTTGCGCGACCGTGGCGGATCGGGACGATCCCTGCGCTGAGGCGCGCAGGCGCGGATCATCCCCGCCGGGCCGTTTTGCCGGCGAGCGACCGCATGGAGGCGGCGCGCCGGTTGCCGCCGGATGATGGGACGATGGCTCAGGCCTCGGGCCCGCGAATCGCGAAATGCTCCACGCGGTTGCGGCCGCCCTTCTTCGCGGCGTAGAGCGCCTTGTCGGCTTGCTCGGTGAGCTCGGCCTGGGTGCGCGCCGTCGCGGGAAAGCACGACACGCCGAGACTCACGGAAAGATGCAGGTCCGGCCCCTCGAGCTCCTTCAGGAAATCCAGCCGCTCCACCGCGCGACGCACGTCCTCGGTGACCGCCATCGCGGTCTCGAGGTCCGTGTTCGGCAGCAGGATGGTGAACTCGTCGCCGCCATACCGTGAGACGATATCGGTTTTCCGGAATGTGGTGGTGAACACCTTCGCGACCTCGACGATGTACCGGTCGCCCACCTCGTGGCTGTAGCCCTCGTTCACCTCGCGGAAGAAGTCCATGTCGGCCATCACGAGCGACAGCGGCGCGCCCTCCTTCTGGGCCATCGTGAAGCGTTTCTCGAGCTCGCTCTCGAGGTAGCGGCGGTTGAACACGCCGGTGAGCTTGTCGGTGACGGCGCGCAGGCTGGCGTCCTCGCCCCACTTCACCATCTGCGTGATGAACTGACCGCTCGCATTGAGCCGGTCGGTGGTCTTGTTGAGCATGCTCTTCATCACATTGATGGCGGTGTGTGGATAGGTGCGCATCAGCGTGAAGAAGTCCTCCTTGTTCATGCGGAGGATCTCGCAGTCCTCCAGCGCCACGCAGTTGGCCGAGCGCGGCGCGTTCTCGAAGATGGCCATCTCCCCGAAGAACTCGCCGCTCTTGAGTTGCGTAAGCTCCTTCTCGGTGCCGTCCTGGACGCTGATGCTGACCGAGGTGACCCCGGATTTGATGATGAACAGCTCGTCCCCGGGATCAAGCTGCCGGCAGATGAAGGCCCCCGCGGGGAAGCGGAGCAGCTCGAGGTGCTGCGAGAACTGGTGGAGCTCCGACATCTTGAGGCTGGAGAGCATGCCCACCGTCTTCAGGAAGTTGTAGAGCTCGTCCTCCACGGCGCTCGCGACGCGCACGCCGTTTCCGCCCTTCTCGCGCTGCTCGAACACCTTGGTGAAGGCCTTTTCGACCAGCTCCAAAAACGCGCGCTCGTGCTCCGGATAAGTGGCCACGCCGATGCTGAAGGTCTGGAACAGGCTCTCGCGCTTCATGGCGATGCCGATGTCGAACGCCGTCATCTCGCGCAGAAAGACACCCGCGATCTTCTCGGCCTCGTCCAGCGGGGTCGATGGAAACACGACGATGAACTCGTTGCCCCGGTAGCGCACGGCGAAGTCGGCGTCGCGCAGGAGGCTTTGCAGCTTGGACGAGATGGCCTGCAGCGCGCCGTCGCCGGCCTCGTGCCCGAAGGTGTCGTTGATGAGCTTGAAGTTGTCCGGCTTGACGACCAGGAGGCTGAAGACCGGCCCCAGAAATGCGAAATTGCGCGCGAGCTCGTCCTCGAGGTAGGTGCGGTTGTACACGCCGGTGAGCTTGTCGAAGAACATCTGCTTCTTGAGCTCCTCGATCCAGCCGGTCTTCTCGCTGATGAGACGGTGCGTGAGGCGCTGGCGCGACGAGTTGACCGTGATGAGCGTGTGATAGATCTTCACGAAGATGTGCGCGTACTCGTCGAAGAGATGGTCGAGGTTCACGCCCTCGCGCGGGAAGACCAGGATGGTCGTGTCCTCCGCAGCCGAAGCGAAGGCCGTGCGCGTGTCGCCCTCGAAGAACTCGAACTCGCCGAAGATCTCGCCGCCGATGAAGCGCGCGATGGCCTGATCGCCGGACGGCGCCTGCCCCAGCCGGTCCGTGTCGAGGGTGCTGTTGATGGCCACCTCCCCGCGGTCGATGATGAACAGCTGCTTGCTCTTGCTGCCCTTCTCGAAGATGACCTCGCCCTTGCGGTAGTCGACAAACCCCGCGTACTGCGCCATCACCTGGAGGTCGTCGTCGGGCAGCTGCGAGAAGATCGCCGTCTTTTTCAGGTGCGCAATTATTCGGTCACTGGTCGTTTCGGTCATTGCTGGCATGGCTCACTCTTGGTCGCTGTTTCTGTTTTGGATCGATGCGCCGCCGGTCGCGGCGCATCATCATACCGCTTTGCATGGAAAGATCGTACGGCGGCGGCGGTAACGCAAGTAAAAAACGGAAGCATTATTCCGGATGGGTCCGGCGCCACTGCCCGTACCGGCAGAGCGCCCCGGCCGCGCGGGCCGCGCGTTCCGGCGTGGGCAGGAACGGAACGCCGCTCTCGACGAGATGCCCGATGAGCGATTCGTCCAGACCCAGGAAGGTGGAGCAGATGATCGGGACCGGCAGGTTCCGCAGCGACGCGGCGATCGTGTGCTGGAGGTCCGTGCCGAGGCGCAGCGCGGCTTCCATGAGCGCGGGATTGAGGCTGGGCGCCACGGCGGGATGGTCGCGATAGTGCAGGAACGTCTCGATGCCGAAGAACCCGTAGAAGAGCAGCACGTCCACCTCGCCCGACTCGGCGATGAGGCGCGGCACCCGGCTGAAGAACGCCTCCCAGTCGTTGATGAAGGTGAAGTCGACCGGGTTCGCGAGCGACGCCGTCCCCGGCGCAAAGGCGCCGATCTCCTTTTGGAGCGCCGGAGAAAAGCTCGGGAGCGAAAGCCCCAGGCGCGACACGGCGTCGGCCATGAGCACGCCGGGCCCGCCGCTGTTGGTGAGGATGCCCACGCGGTTTCCCCTCGGCACGGCGCAGCGGGAGAGCACGCAGGCGAAATCGAACACCTCCTCGATCGTCGATGCGCGCACGATCCCCGTCTGGCGGAAGAGGCCGTCGATGATCCCCTCGGGCGCGGCCATGGCGGCGGTGTGCGAGGCCGTGGCGCGGGCGCCCGCGTCGGTGCCGCCGGCATAGAGCGCGACGATCGGCTTGACGCGCGAGACATCGGCCGCCGTCGCCATGAACTCCCGACCGCGCCGGATCGCCTCGATGTAGCAGGTGATCACCCGCACCTGATCGCGCGAGGCGTAATACTGAAGCCCGTCCACGATGTCCAGGTCGCCCTCATTGCCCAGGCTGATGGCCTCGGCGTAGTTGAGCCGGCGCGCGTGGAGATACGGCATCAGGTGCGTGACGAAGGTCCCGGAGTGCGACAGCATGCCGATGCTGCCGGGCTCCCCCGCAAAGGGAAAGACCGTGAAATTAAGGCGTGCATGCAGATTGGCCACGCCGATGCAGTTGGGACCCACGTAGCGAAGACCGGCGCGGTGCGCGGCCTCGTTCACCGCGTCCTGCAGATCGGCGCCGCCCACCTCCGCGAACCCGGCGGTCACGATCACGGCGCGCCGGACCCCCGCCGCGCCCAGCTCGTCGATCACGCCCGGAACGAGCCGTGCGGGCAGCACGATCACCGCGAGATCGACGGGCGTCCCGATCTCACCGACGCTCCGATAGGCGCGAAGCCCGAAGACGGTTTCCTCCGATGGGTGGATCGGATAGATCGCGCCGGGATATCCGTTGCTGATCATCGTCACCAGCTGGCTCGATCCCATCTTCGAGACGTTGTTCGACGCGCCGTAGAAGGCGATGGAGCGCGCGTTCATGATCTCCGTGAGCGGACTGTGGGCCATCGTTACTTCCTTTTCGTATGTGATGACGGGCGCACCGCGCGCCGCACCGCGTCGAGCGTCCGCCGCGCGGCGCCTTTCTTTTTCTTCAGGCCCTCGAGATAGCCGGGGATAAAGGCCTCGAGCTCGTCGATGCCGGTGAAGTAGCGCTCATAGGTGGCGATGACGTCCTGCAGTCCCTCGCAGAGGACCGCCGGCTCCATCTCCACGCCGTGCTCGCGGCAGATCGCCGGGCGCGTCTCGTAGATGCGGCAGGAGCCGTCGTCCTCGAGCATCGCGCAGTCCACGGCCACCTCCACGTACCACTCGCCGTGCTCGATGTAGACGAAGACGTTGTGGTGCGCCAGCATCCAGCGCAGGTGGTCGAAGTCCTCGGGGCTCGCGGGCGTATCGACCTCGAAGGAGATCGAGCGGCAGCACCTCTGGCCGCAGGCGACGCAATCCTGCCGCGTGGCGCTTCGAAGCGGTACCGGGGCGACTGCTTGTCGTTTCATGGCTTTCTCCATGCGGGCGCGGGTTGCGGCACCACGCGCCCCATTATCGTCGGGGCCCCTTGTTCGGGCGGCGCGAACGGCCGGCGCGCTCCGCACGCTCCGCCTCCATCTGGCGGCGCACCTCATCGCGCACGGCCGCGCGCATGTCGTCCTTCAGGTCCTCGCGCACCACCTGTTCGATCTCGCTCTCCATCTCCTGGATGGTCGAGGGCGGGAACTCCGGCCGCAAGAGCTCCGTGTCGCGGTGGAACAGGCGTTGCCTGAAATCGGAGAAGAGATTGTACAGCACCGGCGTCGCGAAGAGCGTGATGAGCGACCCGAAGGCCAGCCCCCACGAGAGCGAAAGCGCCATGGGAACCAGGAAGGGATCGTAGCCCCCGATGCCGTAGGCGGTGGGGAGCAGCCCGAAGAAGGTGGTGATGGTCGTCAGAAAGATGGGCCTGAGCCGTGTGGCCCCCGCCTCGAGGGTCGCCGCGAGCGGCGAGAGCCCCCGGTTCCGCGACACCTTGATAAAGTCCACCATCACGATGGAGTCGTTCACCACCACGCCCGTGAGGCCCACCACGCCCATGATGCCCAGGAACGAAAATGGATGGCCGTGCAAGAAAAAGGACCAGATCACGCCGATGAACGACAGCGGGATCACGCTCATGATGATGACCGGATGCGTGACCGAACGGAAGATGGCCACCAGGATGATATAGATGACCAGCGCCGCGATCAGGAAGGAGCGAAAGAGCCGCATGACCGAATCGGAGGTGTCCTTGAACTCGCCCTCGTAGTTCACGGAGATGCCCGCGTGGCGCTCCTCGATGCCCGCGAAGGCCTTTTGGAGCGAGCGGTTCACCTCCACCGACGAGACGTTCTTCGCGCGCTCGTCGATCTCGGCGGTCACGGTGATGACGCGCCGCCAGTCCTTGCGCTTGATGACGGAGATGCCGCGATCGCGCTCGAACTGCG
>Ga0116178_10002844_pt1 | contig 13380 bp, 10 predicted proteins | sample AD_STIC12_MetaG_FD_89880 | JGI IMG/M metagenome (GOLD analysis project Ga0116178, IMG submission 89880) | Active sludge microbial communities of municipal wastewater-treating anaerobic digesters from USA - AD_STIC12_MetaG | ecosystem: Engineered > Bioreactor > Anaerobic > Digestate | place: USA... | reverse complement strand
ATTTCTCCGGCTGCGGCAAATAGCTTCCTGCCGAATTTCAAATACATAATCCCTGCTATAAAAGCTCCAATCATGCTCCCGGGGAAAGCCAAAAGGGAACCGGTGCCCAATATGTTTCTCAGCAGCGAAATCAGAAATGCATTGGCCACGCCATACCACGGGCCCAACAGCACAGCAGACAGTACATTTATAGTATGCTGCACCGGGAAGCATTTGGCTGCTCCTACGGGTATGTAGACCAAATTGGCCGATATTGTGCCTATTGCTACAAGCAATGCTGAAAAAGTTAGTTTTTTGGTTTGCATAAAAAAATCCTCCTATTTCATAATAGATTTACACTAGGGGGATTCAAAGAAAAAGCACAAACCCCATTATAAGGATTTATGCTTATATATCATAAACATGTTACTTCCCTACGCTGGTATTATCCAGATCAGGTAATAGGGTCAGAGACTCATGTTCTCTATCTCAGCCGGCCTTACCAGCCCCCCCAGTACTTAAACTATTCAATTACCATAATAGTAACACATACTATTGGCTCTTTCAAGTCTGATTGCTAATATTGCCCCTCGGCATCTTTTCTGTACTTCTCCGCCTCCTCAGACAGCTTGTAATCCGATTTCTCCAGGATTTCCATATATCCGCCCAGAAACTTAATCAGCTCACTGTCTGCATTGTCTTTTACAGCTTTGATGTAAACTTCTTTTGCTTCAGGATTCATCGTCTTTGTATCGTAGCTGAAAAGCGGAGTATTATTCAATCCGTACAGAATGAACATGATATATCTTTTCTGCAGTTCCTTTATGCTTTCAGCCTTGGCAGAGCCGCTGTGCTTCGCTATAAAGCTTTCCTGGGCCAACGCCCTCTCAATTACCTCATCCCAGCCTATCACCAGAGCCCCATCCTTTGCGGGAACTTTATTGCTCTCTGCTGCCATTATATCAATATAATCCTTCATGTCATCCCCTGCATAAGAACTGAATTTCTTAAGAAACTCATAGTTAATAATAGGAAAAAACATACCTTCCGCTGTTTCCACCTTATAGCCCATAGCCTTGGTTTCATCAATTAGGCTTTTAACTTCACCATCTTGAATGCTGTCAAGCTTGCTTAGATCAAATTCCGATTTATACGCATTGAACATGGCTTCTTGCACGGCTGTGCTATAATATCTCTCCTCCAGCTCCGGCAAATTGTTTTTCAGGGACTTTTCAAGTTCATCAAGCATTTTGGATGCGTTTTCCTTTGAAACTTCTGAAATATTCTTGTCCATGAACTCAATTATTGCATCAGGCTTGGGATTTCCCTCCGCCAATGCCATAAACTCGGGAATAATCCTATCCTCAATGCTTTCCTCCACAGCAGGAGGGTTATTATCCTCAGCTTTGCTGCCTGTATTATCCTCTGCAGGTGCCGTGCACCCTGTCAGCAATCCTGCACCCAGAAGCACAACAATGGACATAACCAATGAAACAGACCTGAAAAAAGCTTTTTTATTAAACATTTTTATTAGCATAACTCTCCCTTCAAAGACACTGCATATTTTTCCGTACACAGTTTTGACGCAGCATCTTTGTGAAAAGTTCCGGGCTACAGCTTCCCTGCAAAATCCGCTCCGAACTGCACGCATCTGTTCATTGCATCCTGGTCCGGATTCCACAGTTCTTTTATTCCGTCGCTTACTATTTCAAATTTGGCATCCTTCAATCTTTCCGTCAATATGCCGACCGATTCCCCGCTCCAGCCGTATGAGCCGAAGGCTGCTGCTTTTTTATTTTTGAAGCCCAAGCCTTTTACCATATCCAACATCCCGCCCACTGCATGCATAATACTCTTATTTACAGTGGAAGAACCGAACAATACTGCCTTGGATTTAAATATTTCCGTTATCACATCGTTTTTATCGGAATGAGCAGCATTAAACAGCTTTACTGCAACATCCTTATCAACCGATCTGATTCCTTCCGCTATAGCTTCGGCCATCCTTCTTGTACCGTTCCACATTGTATCATATACTATTACAATTTGATTTTCCTGATAGTCCTTTGCCCAATCCATGTATTTCTGAATTATCTGGGCCGGATTGTCCCTCCAGATTATCCCGTGGCTGGGGGCAATTATGTTCACCGGTAAATTGGAGCTTAAAACTTCTTCTATTTTTTTGGTGACAAAGGTACTGAAGGGGGTCAATATGTTTGCATAGTATTTTATTGCTTCCTGATATAATTCAGCATTGTCTACCAGGTCATTGTACATCAGCTCCGAGGCATAATGCTGTCCGAAAGCGTCATTGCTGAACAATATGTTTTCACCTGACATGTACACGAACATACTGTCCGGCCAGTGAAGCATCCTTGCTTCCACAAAAGTAAGCTTGCTTTCACCAATATCAAGGGTATCTCCGGTTTTTACCGTTACAAAATTCCAGTCCTCATGATAATGCCCTTTTAATATCTTGGCCCCATTAGCTGTGCAATAAACGGGAGTATTTGGTATTTCCGCAAGCAGCAGCGGCAGTGCCCCGCTGTGGTCAATTTCACTGTGATTTGCAATTATGTAGTCAATTTTATCCAGGTCTATCTCCTTTTTAAGGTTTTCCACAAACTCCTTTGCAAAAGGTGCCCAAACGGTGTCAATAAGTACATTCTTCTTGTCCTTTATAAGATATGAGTTGTAAGAAGAACCTCTGTGAGTTGAATACTCGTCCCCGTGAAATCTCCTTAGCTCCCAGTCTATTTTCCCTACCCAGGTAACTTTGCCGGTCATTTTAAAACTCATTTGCATTACCTCCTTTGTTATGCATTAATTATACCATAAATATGCAAAGCTTATGATATCCGCCCATGTGCATTTTCTTGTTCAGTTTTTTGCCGATGACAATCCGAAAAAGACCCCGACAGTTCCCAATGAGGCACTCAGAAACATAATCAGCATAACAAGGCTGGAAGCCAAGGCCTCCCGGGGCGGAAGTGGAATGAAGGCTATCGGGCCGGCTGCCTGTGTATATAAATACTTCAATGCATATGCTGCCAAGGCTGAGGATAACGCGCCTCCTCCCATGGTGAGAAGAAGTCCTTCCAGTATGAAGGGAAAACCGATAAAAGCTTCAGGCGCTCCCATCAGCCTCAAGGTATTTATCTGTTCTCTGCAGTCGTATATTCCCATTCTGATAATGTGGGATATTATAACTGTTGTGGATATTCCGACAGCGGTTATAATAAGGTATCCCAATACCTTTATTGTCTGTGAAATTCCGAGGATGCGTTCCAGCACTTCCCTGTTATCCCTCACATGCTCAATACCCTCAATCAGATCTAGTTTTTCCAGTATCAGGCTTATATCTTCTATTTGGATTTTCGCTTCTATAAAGGGATTGAAAGGATTATCATCCAAATACTCAAGAACACGGGCTTCCTTCCCCAGTATTTTTTCCATCCTGCTGTAGGCTTCCTCTTTACTAACCAGCCTTGCTTCATGTACTCCCTCAATGTTTCCAATCTCTTCGGCCAGCCTGTCGGCACCGGCAGCGTCCATATCCTCACTGTAATATATGCTTATTTCCGCTTCTTCTTGTATGGCAAGCACAATATGGCTGCTTACCCACCAACCGGAAATCATCATGGCGAGGATGAAAAAAATGAGCCCGATGCTTAGAAAAGATAAAATATTTGACAGCAGGTTCAAACGTATTATTGTTTTTGTTTCTTTAATGAAATAACCGGTATTGTACAAAATATTCTTCATCTAAGCTTCCCCTGACCTTTCTTTGAGCATGTTCCCGTTATCCATCCGGATATGTACTGCATATCTTTCATCTTCAATCAAATGGGTTGCATGGGTAGTGATGATTATGGCTTTATTGTCATCTCTGAAGGATTTCAGCAATTCCAGTATGTTTAGGGCATTATCCTTATCCAGATTGCCTGTAGGTTCATCTGCTATTATCAAGACCGGTTCTCTTGATACTGCCCGGGCAATTGCTACTCTCTGGCATTCACCCCAGGACAAGTGCTCTACCAGTGAAAGCATTTTTTGCTCCAAACCCACCTTTTTCAATGCATTTCCGGCATTTTCCCTTATGCAGCCGGAAGGGATATCCAGAAATCTCATTCCCAGCATGACATTTTCCAAGGCAGTTCTCCCTTTTATCAGCCTGAAATCCTGAAAGACCGGTCCGATCATTCTGCGCAGGCCCCTGATCCTTGATGCTTGTCCCTTGGATATGTGCTGTCCCAGCACCCTCAAGGAACCGGCAGTCGGATATTCCGCACCCATGAAAAGCTTCAGCAGGCTTGTCTTTCCGGAACCGCTGGGTCCGATTACGTATACCAGCTCACCCGGTTTAACTGAAAGCTCAATATTTTTAAGAGCCATGGTACCATCCGGATACTCCAAACATACTCCCTTAGCTTCTATCATTATTTCCCCTCCAAATACAATAACAAATTAAAATCTATGAATCAGTTCTATGAACCCTTCTTTAATTCTTACAGCATGTATATCGTTTCCTGCCAGCAGAGGCTCGAGATTCAGCATCATGCCTTCCTCTCCGAATAATTCCTCCAGAACTCCCTTCTCCAAAGGCAAACCAAAAAAACTTCCTTCCAAGGCCTGAAACTTAAGCGTGTGTCCTTCCTGAATTGCAAAAGTTCCTGTCAATATAAGGTTCTTATCAGGTATCCTTATTTCAACCGCTTCCTGATGAAAAGCAAAAATCATTTCTTCAAGATTGGGGTTCTCTGAAATAATTTTGTTTATAGTCCCATCGTCAATAGCTCCCTTGACTTCAAAAAGAGAAAAGCTGATTTTTAAAGCATCATAAGGCAATCCCTCCTCTTCAATCATTCGGGAGAATTCCTTTGCGGTCTCTGAAAGCAAAGGCTTAAGCTCATTCCAGACCCTTTCCAGATTGGAAAGGTATTCCTGGTAATGCTCCTTCTCTCCCTTAAGGGATGCCAGGTATGCCTCCTTTTCCGCCTTAAGCCTGTTTTTATCAGCTAACGCCGTTCTTGACATACTTTCCTTATCTTTAACCAATGCAAGCTTTTCCGATAGTTTTGATTTTTCCTCTGCAAGCTTCCTGCCGCTTGACTCCAGCTGCTCCAAAAGCGTTCCGGTATTTTTGGTAAGATCCCGGAGTATGTTCAACCTATGCAAAAAAGTACCCAGGCTGTCCGAGTCCAGGATGATTTCCAGGAATGATCCGGCTCCCATCCTCTGATAGCTTTTCAGAACCTGCTCCAAGCTCTTCCGCTTCTTTTCATAAGCAAGCTCCTCTTTTGCTATATCCTCTTCCAAGCCTTTTATTTCTTTACTGATTGCTTCTGTTTCGCGGGATAGCTCCTCTGCCTCCGCCTCCGCTATTTCAATCTCCTGAGCAAGTATGAACAGTTTCTGCAAAATCTCCTTTTCCTCTTTAGAAATTCCCGAAAGCTTTTCCTTGACTTCAGAAAAAGGAGGCTGCTGTCCAACTGCGGCACTTGCGGGTAAAATCACTATAGCCGTCATAATTGCGATACTTAATAATACTATTGCTTTCATTTTTCTGAGTTCCGACATGGGCCTGCCTCCTGCTTCAGCTATATTCTTATTCTATCAAATTATCAAAAAAAAGAGTATGTTCATTACTTACTTGAAATATTCAACTACAGATTTCGCTATGCTCTGGGTAAGCCCGGCCTGCTCATTCTCATCAATCAGCCATTCAAATTCATATGGGTTCGGGACAAAACCGCTTTCAACAAGGATAGATGGTGTCCAGGTACCCCTTAAAACATAAAAATTCTTGTTATGCAGCCCTTTGTTGGTTCTGTTCAGATGTGTCAATGTATTTTGGAATATTGTTTCTGCCAATGGCAGTGCAAGTTTTTCCCGGTAGAAAACTGCAAATCCGTCTACTTTGGATATATCAACATCCTCCGCCATGCTATTGGAATGAAGAGAAAGGAACATATCAGGCTTTGCATTTCTGGAGGCTGCAAGGCGCTCTTCCAGGGACACATTCACATCTGCCGCTCTTGTCAGAAATACCCTTGCCCCGAGCTGCTCAAGCTCCGACTGTAATTTAAATGCAATATTCAGATTTATGGCCTTTTCCGGATACTCTGTTCCGAGAGGGCCTATTGCGCCTGTATCACTGCCTCCGTGGCCGGGGTCAAGCATAATTGCCAGGCCGGAAAGAGGCTCATCACTATTATTTGATTTTACAGGCCTTTTTATTTTCAGCACCAGTCCTGTTTCAGTCTTTTGTATATAATAACCGCTTATGCTCCGGTTTTTTTTCAATGCCATGGTATACTCCGTATTGTTCACTTTTTTTGCAACAGTAACAGATGAAAAAGGTAAATCATCCGGCAGTTCAGGAGATGCTGCCTGAGAATCGGCTGATACATTAATTTTCAGCAGGGCTCCGTCAAAATCTGCAATAGCAGCAGGCGGAGCTGAGATATCAAGTTTTAAAGAATCCCACCCATCCCCGGATATATACTCAGTATCCTTTATAATCGGCCTTGATTGCGCCTTGGAAGTATATACCGCAACATCGCTGTCCTTGACCCATTGCCCCAGGGACAGACGGACATATCCCTCCGACATTCCGGTAACAGAGTCAAACATTCCGCTGTACAACTCATAGGCTGCTCCATCTGAAGAGCTTGCCTCATTATATGTATATATGACCTCTTTTTCAACCTTTGCATAGAATGGTGAACCTTTCATTATCACACCGATCTTTGCGGGGGCGGTACAGCTCTTGGCCGTACCCTTGTAATTCATTGTATAAACCGGTTTCCCCAGGTCTATATTACGGGGAGTGCCCTTATATGCCGGAATAGTATATTCGCAGGTAAATTTGTCTGCATACAGCCCTGAGGTTCCTGTCACTGCGCCTGAAGGTTTCATTGAATATCTTTTCCCGCCTATCTGCACCGTTACCGTTGAGCCATAAGGAGCTTCGCAGGAAAGAGTTATTTTTTCCCCGGGATTACGGTACTCCTGGCTTTGCGGAAAGACTGAAGCTGAAATTATCTCAGCCCCGCTCATTTTTGCCGGTTCGGAATCAGCGGTTTTTCTGTATATCACACGGGTCACCTCTGAGGCTTCCTGGGATAGTGTAAAAGAATTTGCACCCTCCGTCAGGGGTACCAAAACTCCGAAGTATCCCCGGGCCGACCTGTTTTCCACAGGTACTCCGTTCAGATACAAAGGCTTTTCCGGATCAGATGAACCGTTCAGGTAATATTTTTCCAAGGTAGTCTGTATATCTTCAGCCGGACGTGAAACGCTGACCGGAATACTGCTCTTCTTTTTATACAAAGATTTCAAAGCCTCACTTAAAGCCGGATTATTGCATAAAGACCTGTTGCTGAAAAATATACTTCCTTTTACTTCCTTGTTTTCAGAATTCAATTGTAGCTGCTTTTCCATCTCGGCAATACCATACCATGGGCTTTTTGGATCTGCATCCCCGGTTCTATATGCTGCCTGTCCGATATACAGATCAACACCCGTACCCGCAGTCACATCGGCCCACCAGCTCAGCAGCCTGCTGTAATCTGCAATTTCGTAGCCTATATACCAATACAGCTGCGGCGCTATGTAATCCAGCAAGCCCTCCTTTACCCATTTCCTTGTATCAGCATATTGGTCATAGTAGGTTTGCATGCCTCTCGTATCACTTCCCAGCGTATTTGCACTTTTATTTGCCCAAATACCGAAGGGGCTGACGCCAAAGCTTACAGCTTCACCGGCCGCCTTTACGGCCTTCGAAAGCTCGCTGATAAGCTTGTTTACATTTTCTCTTCGCCAGTCATCTATATTGCCATAAGCTGTTCCATATTTTGCATAAGCTGCCTTATCGTTAAAGTCCTTTCCAGGATAGAAATAGTCATCCAGATGTATACCATCGATATCGTAATTTTCTATAATTTCAAGCACTCCGTCTATTACCAGCTTTCTGACTTCGGGAATTCCCGGATTGTAATAAAGATTGCCGTCACTATGCTTCACGACCCATTCAGGTTTCAATCTGGCCGGGTTGGACGGATCAAGAGAAGCAAGGTCATGCTTTGGCTCCTTTGGAGTCTTTTTTGTGATTCTGTAAGGGTTGATCCATGCATGCAGTTCCATTCCGCGCTTGTGCGCCTCTGCTGCCCAGAACTCCAGGGGGTCAAAGGCATTATCAGGTGCGAGTCCCTGTTCCCCCGTCAGATACTTTGACCAGGGGAAAAGCTTTGACTTATAAAGGGCATCTGAAGCAGGCCTGACCTGCAGAAAAATCGCATTCAGGCCCATAGCCTCAGCATCATCCAGTATTTTTAAGGCTTCACTTTTCAATACCGCTGAATCGGCAGTGGGCTTTGAAGGATAATCTATGTTTGCCACTGTTGCAACCCATACTCCCCTAAGCTCCTCCTTCTCCGGGGCCTCCGGAGCTGCTGAAACTGAAAATACAGATATTATTAATGAAAGGGCAAGCAAAAAAATGATGAACTTTGAAATACGCTTCATAATTTACTCCTTAACAAATGAATTTTGTAGTATTTATGCTCTTTATGGTATTTCTACAAGTTTATGCAAATGCCCTTCTGCTTCTTTGCTTTTTAATAAAACTGTAACAAAAGACACGGGGAGAGGACACGGGGACGTTTCTCCTGTCCCGCTTTCAGCGGGACAGGAGAAACGTCCCCGTGTCCTCTCCCCGTGTCCTCCAAGGTTATTGCTCTTATTTATTCATTCCGGTATATATGAGAATTGCATCTCTCAGGAATTCTGCCGTGCCGGGCTGTTCTTTGTCATAGTAAGCTCTGAACCTCTCGTCATCCACATACATCTGCGCAAGCCCCGCGTGGGCTTCCTTTGAATAGCTGTCCCAGTAGAAAGTCAGCCACTGCCTGTGCAAATCCGCAGCCCTCTGTGCCAAATCTCCTGCCGGGTCACCGGTTTTGAATGCCTCGCCCAAGGTTTTCGTCATTTCCCCAGACAGCTTTGTCAGTTCATCATATTCTTCCTTAGTCATGTTTTTTATTTTATTATATGACTTTTCTACCGCATCCTCTCCGTACTTCTCCCGAACTTCCCTTCCGTACTTTTTCTCATTATCATCCAGCAGCCTTTGCTTAAAGCCTTCGAATTTTTCTTTATCGGTCATACTAATTCTCCCTTCTGTTAACGCTATGGTTTTTTCTACATTAGCAATCAGCAAATCCAACTGCTCTCTTTTCTCAAGCAGCTTCTTGTGATGTTCCCGCAGTGCTTTAGCTCCGTCAAAAGAAGGTGACGTCACGATTTCCCTTATCCTGTCCAGGCTCACTCCCAGCTCTTTGTAGAAGAGAATCTGCTGAAGCCTGTCAACTTCCTTCTGCCCGTATATTCGATATCCTGATGCATTGATTCTGGCCGGCTTAAGAATTCCAATCTCATCATAATACCTCAGGGTTCTCGTGCTGACGCCTGCAAGCTTTCCCAGCTTCTGCACCGTGTATTCCATATCATCACCGCCTTGAGCCCGATAAGATTACTATACACCTTTACGTAACGTCAATGTCAACAGAAGTTTTAAATTTTTAATTTATTACCTTGTTAATAAAAACCCGCACTATTTCAGGATCAAACTGTGTACCTGCATTTTTTTCAAGCTCATCCACTGCAGCGCTTTCAGGCAAGGGATCCCGATATGCCCTCTTGCTTGTCATTGCGTCGTAGGCATCTGCCACTGCTGTAATTCTTGCCTGCAGCGGTATGTCCGTTCCTTTTATTCCCTTCGGATAACCTTTTCCATCCCATCGCTCATGATGTGCGAGTATGAATTCCGCCAATTCCGCCATATCATTAACTGAGCTTAGTATCCGATATCCTATCTCCGGATGGCGCCTAATCTCATTCCATTCTTCTTTTGTAAGCTGATCCGATTTATTCAGTATACTATTATCAATTGCAATTTTCCCGATGTCATGAAGCAAGCCCAATGTCCTAAGCTCCTTCAAGGCAGCCTCGTCCATTCCCATAGCGGCACCGGTGGCCTCGCACAAGGAGCTTACCCGCTTTGAATGCTGTTCTTCTTCACTGTTATTGTCATAAAAGGAATTAATTATTGCCTTTATCCTCTTCTCTCTGATATCGGGACTTTCAAACAATTTATTCCTGTACATATAATCTTCTGCATTTTTCAATATATCATTCATATGCTGATCGGCACTGTTCTTTGTAGCCCATCCGAAGGATATTGAAAGCTCTATGGATTTCAGCCGTATGTTTGAAATGGAAGCTCTTATTCTATTGACTATCTTATTTGCTTCCTCTGAATCAGTCCTTGGCAATAGAATAACCAGCTCATCTCCTCCCAGCCTTGCCAATATCTCGTCTTCCCGCAGTTCCTTCCTGATTATTTCAGCTGCTTTAACCAATAGCTTATCACCTTCAGCATGGCCGAAGGCATCATTAAACAGCTTCAATCCGTTAACATCCGCCATAATAAGGGAAATCGGCAGGTTTCTTTCAGTATCCAGGCGTTTCAATTCCTCCTCGAAGAACCTTCTGTTATAAAGGCCGGTCAGCGGATCATGATAGTTCATATACATTAATTCTCTTTCTGCTTTTTTCCTTCTGGATATATCTGTATATATACCATAGCCGCCAATGATTTTATCATTCAGAACAATTGCGACACCTTTTACACTTACCTCCCTGAGCTTCCCATCTGAACCTAAGCGTACAGATTCCTCCATAGCGGCTATATTCCCGTTGAGCACATTTTTTGTCAATACTTTTGCCTCATCGAACTTTTCTTTCGGAGCTACTACGCTGTCTACCTCCCTGCCATATATTTCATCAAGGGTATATCCGAATAATTCCGTAAATTTCTCATTTATGTCAATTATGTTATGATTCTGGTCAAACCGGATAATGGCATCGGAAGAATTTCTGAACAATGCCTCATAGCTGAGCTTCTGCTTCTGCATGGCCTCATCCGCCAGCTTCTTTTGGGTAATATCTGAAAACATAACTGCAAGCTGTTTTTTTTCTGCTTCATACATGTTTACAGATAAATACTTTCCCCATTCCTTGACATATATTTCATCCTTATATGGTTCTCCTGTAAATGTGATTTTGTTCAATTTTTTTGCCAATTCCGCAGCCGAATCAGGCAAAATATCAAAAATCGATTTATTAATTGACGTTTGCCTTTCAATTCCGCTAATAACTTCAGCTGCTTCATTTGAATCAATAAGATAATAATCTATCGGCTTCCCGCTCTGGTCGTATATTATCTCAAATAATACAAATCCCTCCTGCATAAGTTGAATTATTGTCCGATAACTAATTACGCCTTCTTTTTTACTGTTCACAGTCCCTCTCCGATTTCTGGCTGCGCAATAATGTATAGTAGCAAGAGCAGCCGTTATCAGAAGTATAATAAAAAAATAAAACACTGCTTTTTGATTGTCAGCAGCCTGTATCATAACTGCATTATTCTTTGCGATATATAATTTAAAAGCACCTGCTGCTTCCTGCATATAATCCACTCCTGTAAAATCTTGTAATAATCCAATCAATATATAGTTCTCTGGTCCTATTTATTGAATATATGTAGACCCATGGTCCTATATCCACTATCTTATTCGACGTGTAATCAAATTTTCCTCTTTTTTGACAAAGAATCTTAATGTTAAATATATTGTTGGCAGTTCCTTTCAAAATTAATATTTATGCCGGTGTGTATCCGGCTTGCAGTGATACATTAAATTCTATCATTCAGGCAATAATGTAATTTAAAGTATATATAAATGCAAGGAGGATTTCCGATGAAAGGAAAAGTCATAGTATTAGTATTTGCGGTTATTATTGCATTATTGGCAGGCTGTGCTCCGGAGCCTGCAGCCCCTGAGACCCCACCACAGACAACACCGCCGGAGGCAACGCCGCCGGAGGCAACTCCGGATGCAGTTACAACCGCCTCAATCGTAGCTGATGCCGATGCCTTCAAAAAGGCTATAAGCAGTAATGGCACCTGGATAATATGCACTACAAAGGATTTGTCAATTAACGAGGATCTTATATTGGAAGGCGAATTCCATGACAAGAACGATCCGGCTAAGGATCTCAAGCGTAAAATAGCTCTTTACGCGCAGGATGCAGACAAAAACGTAACAGCAAGATACACACTAACAGCACCAAAGCTTACTGTCAAAAGCCCAAATGCCAGAATCCAGGGGGGAACCTTTAAGGGTGATGTTTATGTTTCTGCAAAGAACTTTGAGCTGGTTGATGGAACCATCGACGGGAATGTATATTTTACAACAGATGATGCCAAATCCACTTTCAAAATTGATGATAAAAGCAAAGTCACCGGAAAACAGGAATTGAAGAAGTAATATATTTCAAAATGGTTCGCTCAGGCTCCAGTATATTGATGCATCTTATCATTTTTAGATAAGTTGTATAAAATACTGGAGTTTTTGTATGGTTTTACACCCGGTATCCTGCACCAAAGCAAATCAGCATTAGTTATTCAGCCTTTAAAAAAGACTATTTATTATGTATAATTATGTTATAATGTTAACAAAGGGAGGGTTGTAAAATGACTCTTGAAGAATACAAAAAAATAATATCGGATGCAATAAAAAACGAAGAGGAAGCTTATTCCTTCTATCGGGATGTTGCCAAGAAAACCAGGGACAAGAACATTTCTGATATATTTGAGAACCTGGCAAAAGACGAATTATCGCATAAAGTCATACTTCAAGATTATTTTAAAGATACCGGAAAGAAGTTAGAGTTCGACTCGACTGCAGACTACAAGGTTGCGGAATCAGTAGACAAGCCTAAGCTTTCCATTGATATGAAGCCTGCTGATGCTATTGCCCTGGCAATGAAAAGGGAAGAAGAAGCAATGGATATGTATAAAGGATTTGCAGCTATAAGTACCGATAAAGAACAAAAGGAAACATTCCTTGGACTTGCAGCAATGGAACAAGGACATAAGACTAAATTGGAAGATTTATATGTTGGCGCTGCTTTTCCGGAGGTTTGGTAAAGCATTGGGGCAAGGGATACCTTGCCCCAAAACTATTTGCAAAGTTCAGAATAAAAAGGTAAAATGTTATAAAAGGAATATCTCATTGATAGTCCTTATTTTGCTTTTTTTAAAAATATGAAAAGGAGATTAAGAAGTATCAAATGATTGATCTTATTAAGAACCTGATAAACAGTTTAATTTATGTAATTATAGTAGCTTTTATTGTTTCAAACCTTTCCGTATTCAAGAAAATAATACAAAAGGATGCATTTAAAAAATCAGACCTTCTGATATTATCTGTAATTTTTGCCGTATTTGGTATTATAAGTACATATACAGGAACAGACGTATTAGGTGCGATAGCT
>Ga0116178_10002837_pt1 | contig 13392 bp, 12 predicted proteins | sample AD_STIC12_MetaG_FD_89880 | JGI IMG/M metagenome (GOLD analysis project Ga0116178, IMG submission 89880) | Active sludge microbial communities of municipal wastewater-treating anaerobic digesters from USA - AD_STIC12_MetaG | ecosystem: Engineered > Bioreactor > Anaerobic > Digestate | place: USA... | reverse complement strand
TCCAATCCGGTTTCGCGATAAACCCCGAGATAATATAAGCGATATAAAAAAAACACGCGAACAAAAAGATCTTTTCCACGGACTTATAGGTCCCCCGCACGACCAGCATCCAGACAAAAAGCGCCGCCAGCGGCACCGAAATGAACTTGCTGACATGGAAGATCTCGAGGCTCGCTGCGACACCTGCGAATTCCGCCATGACGTTGGTGATGTTCACGCAAAACAGAACGAGCATCAAATAGAACGTGACCTTGACCCCAAAATTTTCTCTGATCAGATCGGCAAGCCCCTTACCGGTGGCGATCGCCATACGGGCGCACATCTCCTGGACAATGATCAATGCCAGCGTGATCGGGATCAAAGACCATAAAAGCGTGTAGCCGAAATGAGCGCCGGCCAATGAATACGTCGCGATACCGCCCGCGTCATTATCCACGTTCGCGGTGATGATCCCCGGCCCCATGACCGCCAGAAAGATCCAGATATTCTTGAACCAAGGATGTTCTTTGAAAAATGTGATGATCTTTTTCATAATACTTTCAAACGAGTTTTTCCTTATACTTACTCCACGCCAGCGCGATAAGCTCCTCCATCACGTCATCGGTCGTGATGACACCCTGCAACACCTCATGCGCGTCAACGACCGGGATCGATAAAAACTTGTATTTTTCCAGAAGAAGCGCGACCTCTTCCATCCCATCATCGGTCCGCACAAAAACATTTTTTGGAAAACAGACCTCCAGGATCGGCCGTTGCGGATCCTCATTGATAAAACGCCTCAACGAGGTCGAACCCACGAGCCGGTGTTCGTCATCCACCACATAAAGCGTGTAAATGTTCCCGGGTGAATTCACATGGTCCTTGATCATGGCCATGGCATCCGCCACGGTGGCGTCTCTGTTCAAATACAGATATTCCGTTGTCATCAACCCACCGGCGGAATCCTTAGCGAATCCCAAAAGCTTGCGCAGCTCTTTAGCCGTTTCATTCTCCATGCGGCGGGTCAGTTGCAGGATCTTTTCCTTCGAAAGCGTGGAAAGAACGTCCGTTGCCTCGTCAGCCGGAATATTCTCAAGAAGATCGGCTGCTTCCATATCGCTCATCTGCTCAATCAAGTCCTGTTTTTCCTGCGTGGCCAGGTCCGTGAAGACCCTGCGCTGCAGAGGGACTTCCAAAGATTTGAACAGCGACAGCCGTTCATAAATATCCAATCCTTCCATGATCTCAGCCAAATCAGCCGGCAGGATCTGGGAAAGTTTTTTGCGGGCAATATCCAGCCTTAAAACGTTCTTTTGCCTCCCGAACGTCAGGATCTGCGTGTTCTTCCATGAAATAAAATCCTCCCGCGTCAAATACTGGGCCTTTGGCGCGAAAGACCTCACGACTGCGTCCACAAAAAGCGTCCACTCCAAACGCCGCACGATGCCGCGCAAGCCAACGTCCACATGAGCCAAATAAAGCCGGTTATCAACACGCAACAGATGAATATCATTGACCCGGACGACCTTATGATTATCCGTGTCAACAACCTGTTGGTCTAAGACATCCACGCACAAGGTGAAGTCATTCTTCCACCATTTGTTCTGGAACTGAATCTCCTCGGCAAGAACGTTCAAAATGATCCTGTCATTCAACTGGGCGACATGATCAAACGGAACATGGGCATACTTGTGTTTAAACAATCCCTTCTCAATGACCAGACCCGAGGCGCGCGGATAGATTTCAGTATTGATCCGCATGGAAATATCGCAGAGCTTCCCCACGACCTTGCCGTCACGGTCAATGATCTTACTTCCCAGGATTTCCGAAAGGTAGACAAATAATTTCATAAATAGACGACCCAGCCCTTATCGTGAGGTTGTCACGCCGCGTCTTTGACACAGATCCGCGACCACGCAGCGCGAACACAACGGAGAAATAGGTCTACAGACATTCTGCCCCCAGATCACAAGAATCGTATTATATTCAATCCAGTATTGTTTAGGAAGCTTTTTTCTTAAAGCCCACTCTGTCTCTTCCGGCGAACCGGTCTTGACATAACCGAACCGGTTGGAGATCCGGTGCACATGCGTATCCACGCAGATCCCCGGTTTGCCAAAACCTTCGGTCACGACCAGATTGGCGGTCTTGCGGCCCACGCCGTGCAAAGTCAACAGTTCATCGATAGTGTCCGGGACCTTTCCTTCAAAACGCCCGATCAGATCGCGACAGATGCTCTGAATGGTCCTGGCCTTGGTCCGATAAAACCCTACGGGATAGATCGCCTTCTCTATATCACGGACCTCAAGCTTTAACATCTCCCTGGGTGATTCCGCCAAGGAAAACAAACGCTCACTGGCCGGCAACGTTGTCTCATCTTTCGTCCGCAAACTTAAAATACATGAGATCAAAACCAGAAACGGGCTCTTCCAGCGCTTTCCGACCAAAGTCACTGAGGGATCCGGCCATTGCTTGATCCCAACCCGCAACCGCTTCACGACCAGGTCGATATTGGAATTGTTCACCGCCATTTTGCCTGGCCCCTCCCTAAAGATCGATCACTATGCTTTAAGATCTGTCCCGATATGACGGACCTTAATCCGCCCGCACTGTTTCGGTCCCTCGCCTTTACATAAACCGCTCTTAACGGCCTGAAATGTCACCGTCCGGTCCGCTTTAACACAGGACCCCCATGTCCGGCCTGTTGTGGCATCCAGCCCCGATGGGATATCCAACGCGACGACTTTCCGCGAGTGTTCATTGATCGCATGGATGACAGAGCAAAAAGGCTCTTCGATCCGACGATTAAGGCCAATGCCGAATACCGCGTCCACCGTGATATGCGAATTCCGAAGCGAACGCTCAAGTTGAACGGTTGTTCCTTCAACGGGGTGGACCTCAATACCTGAATTTTTTACGATCCTAAATTGAACGAGCGCATCGCCTTTGAGGGCCTGAGGATCAGCGGTCAAAAAACACCGAACAAAAACTCCCGCGATCTTCAAATGCCGGGCGACCACAAATCCATCCCCGCCGTTATTGCCGGGACCGCAAACAATGCAAACCTTGGGTCTCAAAACATGCCGAACCATCGAAAAGATTTCCTCTGCCGCGCTGCGGCCGGCGTTCTCCATCAAAATGATCGACGGGATCTTTTGTTCCTCTGTCGCCTTCCGTTCCAAAGCCTGCATCCGCTTTGCCGAAATCGTTCTGTTATTTTTTTTCTTCATGAATTTTTTTGAATTTTATAAAAAGTCGTATCCCATCTCTAAAAGCATCGTATCATTGTCACGCCAGCCCTTCTGGACCTTGACATGGAGATCCAGAAAGACCTGCTGGCCGAGCAGTTCCTCTAAATCTTCCCGCGCCATGGCCCCGGCCCTTTTCACTGTCGAGCCCTGATGCCCGACAATGATCTTCTTTTGCGAATCGCGTTCCACATACACGACCGCTTCGATCCGGAACGTCTTTCCCCGCACCGCCCGCAGGCTCTCCACCACCACGGCGATCGAATGGGGAAGCTCCTCTTTGAGGATATAATAAAATTTTTCCCGTATGATGTCCGAGATCGCCATTTTTTTCGGCATATCCGTCAAAGCATCTTCCGGATAAAGCATCGGCCCTTCAGGCAAATACTGAAAAATCGCCTCATACAGCTCCTCCATATGAATCCCGGTCTTGGCTGAAAGCGGCAGGATCGTAAAATCCTTAAACTCCGTCGCCGGCCTGCCCTGGACGCTTTCCCAGAGCTTGATATACTCCGACAAGTGCTTTGCGTTCATGTCCACCTTGTTCAATCCCAGAATGATGGGACATTTCAAAACGGCGAGACGTTTGACAAGCCGCTCCTCATCTTCTCCCACTCGGTCCATGGTATCGACCAGATGAATAACGCAATCCGCCCCTTCCGCGCTGAAATCAACGGACTTGTTCATAAAATCATCCAGCCGGTCACGGACAGCGTGGATCCCCGGCGTGTCAATAAAGATGATCTGACCGCGTTCATCCGTGTAAATACCCCGGATCTGATTGCGCGTGGTCTGAGGAACATTGGAAACGATCGCCACCTTAGCCCCGACCAGCTGGTTCAGCAAAGTCGATTTTCCGACGTTCGGGCGGCCGATGATCGAGACCATGCCGCACTTTAACATTTGTTCTTTATCTTGTTTCTTCGTCACTGCCTCACCCTCTCTCTTTCCAATTGCGATATTTCAAAACAGTGATGGCCACACAGCTGAAAAGGGCCACGTTCATGAAATTGAATGTGCGCCATACGATATCCTCGGACTGAAATCCCGACGGGGCCATCAGCAAGATGCAGATCCAGACCCCCAAGGCCCAGCTCAAACTGATGTCGTTTGATGATTTTCTTTGAACGATCCGCACGATGAGCGGAATATTGAACAACGGCAGAATAACAGCGGTCACCAGCGCGATCTTTTCGAACATCAGCGAACATCCTTTATTCAGGTTGAATAAAAACAAGGAACTCCTTTAAACGTGCTTCGACATCCTTCACCGACAAGATAGCCGTTCTTGAAGGCCCAAAGCCCTCAACATTGAACGACGCGCAAACCGTCGCGTATAGGCAGGCCCGCTTCAAATTGGCCCTCGTCAAACGCCCTGTCTTGGCCAGATACCCCATCAACCCGCCGGCAAACGTATCCCCCGCCCCCGTGGGGTCCAGCACGCGCATCACCGGGAACGCCGGAAAAGAGAAGCGGAATTCATCACAAAAAAAGATCACCCCGTGCTCTCCCTTCTTGACCACGATCAATCGAGGCCCCATCTTCCGCAGGGCGCGGGCCGCAGAAAACAAGTTCTGCTCTCCGGTGAGCATTTGTGCTTCGCGGTCATTGGCGACAAACAGATCCACCCTCTTCAAAAGCCCGAGCAAGGGTTTACGCATATGCGTGATCCACAAATTCATGCTGTCCAAGCCGACCAGTTTTGGGCTGCGGACCTGGTCAAGAACGGCCTTTTGCAAATCCGGCGTGTTATTGGCTAAAAAAACATACGGCAGGCGCTTCTGCGCCTCTGTGATCCGCGGCGCATACCCTTCCAAGACCCCCAATTCCGTCTGCTTCGTGACCGCCGTGTTCCAGTCCTTGGCGTCATAAGCCCCGCTCCAATGGAATGTCCTTCCTTGGGAAATCTCTACCGAACTTAGGTCCACCCCCTTTGATCTTAAAAGAGCGATGTGCCTCTTCGGGAAATCCTCCCCGACGATCCCGACCAGATGGACCTGCGTAAAAAGGCTCGCGCTCATCGCACAGTGCGCGCCCGATCCGCCCAAAAGATTCTTTCGCGCCTGTTTGGATGTCTCAATATCATCCAGGGCCACTGTTCCCATAACCAATAAACTCATGCCTTCTCCTTATCCTTTTCTCTCTACCCCTACCAATTGTGGCCCGCGGGCCACAATTCCTTTTCCGTTTCCTTTTTTTCCCTCGACTCTCTACCCTTTTCGTTTTGCACTTTATCCTGTATCTATTCCCCGATGATCTTGACCAGGACCCGCTTTCTGCGGCGGCCGTCAAATTCCCCGTAAAAGATCTGTTCCCAGGGACCGAAATCAAACTGTCCATCGGTAACCGCCACCACGACCTCCCGGCCCATGACCTGCCGTTTCATGTGCCCGTCGGCGTTATCCTCGCCGACATTATGCCGATAGCCGGAAACCGGCTCATGAGGGGCAAGCTTTTCCAGCCAGTCATCAAAATCATTTAATAGCCCGCTTTCATTGTCGTTAATAAAAACGCTCGCCGTGATATGCATCGCATTGACCAGGCACAGCCCCTCTTTCACCCCGCTCTCCTTCAAACATTGTTCGACATCAGGCGTGATATTGATATAATCCCGGCGATGGGGTGTGTTAAACCACAGCTCTTTCCTGTAGCTTTTCATGTTCGACCTCCTTCCGTGATCCAAAACAACGACAATGGAACACGCACCTGACATGTCCTGTTCTAAAACACGCTGTTGATCCCAAACCACACATGCGGATCTTCCTCAGAGTCATTCACCGCTTCCGCCACATCGACCCGGACCACCGCTTTTTCCAGAAATCCCAACAAATCCACATGGACGCGGATGCCAAGTCCGACGTCCTTTTTAAGCTCTGAATCCGTAAACGAGCTGAACCACGCCTGACCCGCCTCGGCAAAGGCCGCCCCGTCGATTTGACGCAACCCGAAAATCCTGTCAAAAACATACCAATCGATGTTCCTAACCAACGGGACGCGGTATTCCGCGACACCTAAAACGGCGTTAGCGCCGCGGACAGTCTTACGGCCATAACCGCGCAAACCATCGATCCCGCCAAGCTGAAAAAGGTCCTTGTCATCCGGATAACCCAGGCCGGCCTTAGCCCGCAAGGCCAGCTTTGTGTCCCCAACGACCGGAGCATAATAATGAACGTCTGCCCCACCGCGGTAAAAATACGATCCGCCATGCGCGAAATGCCCGGCCTGTTCGGCGAAACTGTTGACCCGAAAGCCGCCTTTGGGATCAGGATACGGGCCAGAACGGTTCACGTGGTGCGAAACCCCGATGATCGATTCGCGCCGTCGTTTATATTCGATATTCCGAATATCCTCCGCGCCGGCCAGCCCTTCATCAAAATCCCCCGGCCGCTGATTGTGAATGAAATACAAACTCACATGGTCCTGGACGTCCATCATCCCGTATTCCACCGGCCACAAATTACGCCTCATATAGATCTTCGTGCTGAACAGATCTTCCGGCCCGCCACTGGCGTCTTTCACATTGCGGACCTCCGCTCCCGCATCCGTCGGAGAAGCAAAAACATTTTTCAATTGATAACCCGCGCGCGATGTCCACAGTTCATTTCCAAAATCATAATCGCTGCCCGTGTAAGCGACCGCTTTATAAGGCTTCTGAACACTGGCTTTTAGTCCGATCCCCTCATAGATCTCCGGCCCGACCACAACATTATACGAATCCTCCGGCAAGAAAAGAGGATTGTCCCAAAGGCCGAAATACAACGGCACCGGCTTAACACGTATCGCCCTGGGCCATTGATTATTGACCCTGTCCCTATCAAAAAATTTCTGCTCCGGGTCGATCGCGATCCGTTCCAACGGTTTTCCAAAATCAACGGCTTCCCGGGCGCGGCTTTGCCAGACACGCTTCTCATCCGTCCCGTCTCGGTATTCAACCGTCATCTCGACCGCATCCTGGATCTTCCCTGAGTTTTTCAAGACCGCCCGGCTGCCTCTGACGGCGTAAACCCCCGGATCAAACCCTTCAGCGGAAAACACCCAGTCCTGAAAAAACGCGGTGAGGTCTTTGCCCGACTCTTCTTCGCACATCCTTTTAAGACTTTCGATCGTCCAATTCCCGAAACGATGTTCCTCAACGACACGCGCCAGCACCCGGTCAAAGGCCTCTGCGCCGACCTGGCTTTCCAATGTTTCAAAGGCCCTGACGCCTTTTCCATAAACAAGCGCGAAGATCAGGCTCGGTTCAGAAAACCCATCCAGCGAACCGGCCAACGGCCCGTCGTAACCGGCATAGACCCCTGATTTATACCGGTAATCCCGCAATCGCCGGAACGAAGGGCTGGGAAAGATCCATTCATAATCTTTAAACCATTTCGGAAACTTGACAATGCCCGTGTCACGGCCGTAACGCTCTTCGATATACCTTAAGGTCAAAAAAGAATTCAGCCCCTCTTCCAGCCACATCTCGCGCTGTTCCTGCACGCCGACTATATTGTAGATCCACTGATGCCCGGTCTCATGAACGATCAACCATTCAAAATACTTGTCCAATAACCCCGGCAACTTAAAGGCCCGCGTATCAATGAAGATCATGTTCGGCATCTGCTCACCTCCGTAGCCCAGATGGACCGGCGCGACAGAGAACTCGTCATACGGGTATCGCGCACGGAACGTCCGCTCATAAAACTCCATCGCAGACTGCACATGTCGCAAGGCATCCTCCGCCCGTTTCAGATCTCCGTCAAGATAGAACACCCGGATGACCGTCTCATGATGCCTGCCCGTGATTTGTTTATACTCCGGGCTCATGGCAAATGAAAATGAACGCACCGGCAGAGACGCCTCAAGGACCATGGTCTTTTTACCGGCATCCGTCGTTTCTGACCTGAACGTTCCTGAATGGATCACGGTTTGACCTTGATCAACTTTTAATTCCACCCTGTAAGTCGACGCTTCTGAAAAGAACGGTCGGTGGAACGGATAAAAAAGCGACCGGTCCCACCCTTCGGCGGTCTGAACGGCCAGGATCGGATACCAATACGCCGCCTTCATGATCCCATCATTCCAGCCCAGCCGTCCGTAGGAACGTGCGAACTTAAATGAAAAATCCATCTCCAGGTCCATCTTCTGGCCGGGATCCAGGGGCCTGCTCAACATAACGCGCAGCAGTGTCCGGTCCTTGCCCTCGATCGAAAAAACAAGTTCCGTCCCGTCCGCGGCCTGAACGTTATGGACAGAAAAATGATTGGACTGGAACCCTTGCGGGAACGGATCGACCTTGAAATAACCGGCATAACGCAAAAGGAGGGATTTTTCCTGCGGCGTATAATCCCTGTTGGGATAAATATGGAAGATCGCCTCATTGATCGGCCGATCCTGACGGTTCGTGAACGAAACCCGCTGACGGGCGGTCAACATTCTTTCAGAATCATCGACGGATGCGTAAATCTGGTAATGATCCGGATTTTGAGCACGGGCACAAACGGGGCAAAAAACAAAGACGCCTCCTAAAATAAAGGCGCAGCATATTATTATTTTGGTTCGGAATAAATTAAGAATGTTCATGAGATACGGATTCTTCCGGGCGATTCTCGACTTTTGATAAGAACTTCTGAAAACCGGGGTCAGCCAACAGGTGTGCCAGGTCAGGATCGCTCCGCATAAATTGAAAATCATGATACCCGCACTCAACGGCAAGCTGCATCGCTTCCAAAGCCAGGTCCAGCTTCCGTAAAAGAGAATAACTGCACGCCAGATTATACAAAGCGTACGGATCGTTCGGCCTCATCGACACGATCTGCTTATCGATCCGCAACCCGTCCTCAAAACGCCCGGCGCGCGTGTAAAGGTCCCCCAGAACCGAAAGCGTTTCAAAAAACTGCGGGCTGCGTTTAAGGACTCCCTCATAAAAAGGGATCTCAAAATCGAAATCTATTTTCTTCTCCGCCATAACATCCCTAACTGTTTCCCTGAGAAGGAATGGTTTGAATATACTCTTTCATCCGCTTAACCGCCTCTTTGAGGCTGTCATAACTCGAGGCAAAGGCCATGCGCACATGGTATTCCAGGCCGGAACCGAACGCCGTGCCGGGCACGATCGCCACGCGTTTTTTCATGAGCAGCGTTTCAGCGAACGTCAACGCGTCCTGACCTGTTGAACGCACCGATGGAAACACATAGAACGTCCCCTGCGGGACATGACAGCTCAAACCCATCTCATTCAGCGAATCCACAATGAACCTGCGTCGGCGTATATATTCTTTTCTCATCTCAACGACGGACTTGCGGCTGTTGCGCAATGCTTCAATCCCCGCCATCTGTCCGGTGATCGGAGCGCACATAATCGTGTACTGATGGATCTTGGTCATCGCTGCGACAATGTCCTTCGGCCCGCAGACCCAGCCGATCCGGGAACCCGTCATGGCATAGCCTTTAGAAAGACCGTTCAAATACACCGTGCGGTCCTTCATCCCGGGTAGGGACGGAAACGGCGTGTGATCAAACTCGAACGACAGCTCATCGTAGACCTCATCACTGATCACGATCAGGTCATATTTACGGACCACCCTGGAGATGGCCAAAAGTTCTTTGCGGGTATACGACGTTCCCGTCGGATTGCAAGGATAGTTGATCAAAATCGCTTTCACGTTCTTGTGAGAACGGCACACTTTTTCGATATCTTCCGGCTGAAGCTTGAACCCTTTCTCCGCTTTTGTCGCGATAACGACCGCCTCGCCTCCCGCCAAAACGGTCATGGGCTTATACGAAACATAGCTGGGCTCGACCACGATCACTTTCTCTCCGGGATTCAGGATCGCGCGCATGACCAGAACGACCCCCTCACTGACCCCAACGGTGATCAGCATTTCCTGTTCCACATCGTAGTGCAGATCATAGCGGCTCTTAAGAAAATGCGCGATCTCTTTGCGAAACTCCACCAGACCCTTGTTCGACGTGTATGATGTATAGCCCTGTTCCAACGAATCGATCGCTTTCTCACGGATATTCCAGGGCGTGACAAAATCCGGCTCTCCAACGCCGAGGGACACCACGTCCTTCATCCCCAGAACAAGATCAAAGAATTTGCGTATACCTGACGGAGGCAGGTCCTGGACAACTTTTGAAATGCGTTCACTCATGATTTTCTTTTATCCTTAATAACCGATATTTAAACGGCGGCTGCGGTCTTTCTTTTTAAAGATATGGCCGTCCTCTTTATATTTCTTAAGCAAAAAATGCGTCGTGGTGCTGCGCACGTGCGGCATGGGCGAAAGCTTGGACGCCACAAAATCCGCCACCGTCTGGATCGTCTCGCCTTCGATAATGACCAGAAGGTCATACGTCCCTGACATCAGGTAGCAAGTCCGAACCTCCGGAAACTGATAGATACGCTCCGCGATATGATCAAAGCCCACGTCTTTTTGGGGCATGATCCCTACCTCGATCAGGGCCAGAACAAAAGGGTCTCCGTTATCGAGCAGGGACCGGTTGATCACGGTCTTATATTTCGCGATGATCCCGCTTTTTTCATAACTTTTGATCGTTTTTTTGACTGAAACAACGCTTTGGCCGGTCAATTTTGCGATCTCTTCCGCTGTGGTCCGGGCATCAGACTCTAAAATCTGCAGGATCTCATCCATAACGAATCCCTTTCTTAAAATAAAAGTTAACAAATAATAAGTATAAATAACTGTATTATTATATAAGAATTTAAAAAATAGTCTATGACTTTAAAAGACCGAACCACGGGGATAATCGAGGGATAATTTATGGAATGGCCGGCTGAGAACCTTGCGCGCCCTTCATCAGCTCATCGATGCGGGTCCGCAATTCCTGATTTTCATTATCTAGCCGCATGATCTCATCCATCAGCTGGCGCTTCTTTTGGACCACCGCGGAAGATTCCTCAACCGATGACTTCACGGCCTTGAGCTGTTGCTCCAAAGATTGGATCTCCTTTTCCAGCACCTTCTTTTGATCCAGAAGGTCCCGCGGGATCTCTTCAGCCGTTAAAGCAAGTTTCTGATTTTCCTTATCCAGGACCTCATTTTTCTTGTCCTGTTCAGCTTTTTGCTGCTGAAGGGCAAAAAGCTCAGCTTCCAACTCTTTATTTTTCACCGCAGCGGATTCCAACTCTTCCGGAAGACCCTGGTATTCTTTCTTTTTCTGCCGGATCATGGCATCCAAGCCCTCTTCCTTCTGTTGATACTCCTTCAATTCCTGCTTCAGTCGCTCGATCTCTTCATCTTCGCCCTTTTCAAGTTCCTGACGGGAGATCTCCTGAAGTTTAAGCTCGAGCGTCAATTCACGCTTCTTAACCTGAAGTTCGGACAATTGGGTCTGCCAAAGATCGTTCTTCTTCTCTTCCTCTTCCAGCTTCTTCATGAATTGTAATTTATTCGCTTCCAGATCGGCGATCTCTTTCTTGGTCTGCTCCATCTTATCTTTGATCATCTGCGCCGTGGCCAACTGATCCTGCCGATACCGCTCAAGGTTCTTGGTCTCACTTCTCTGGGATTCAAGATCATTTTTCAACTGAAGGACGGTCGTCTGAAGGGCAGACATCTTTTCCTTCAAAAATTCATATTCGCTGTTCAGGCGTTCATTCTCATCAAGCAGGCTCTTTGTTTCCTGTTTTGCGCTTTCGATCGTTTTTTGCCATTCTTCATAACTTAAGGATTTGGCTTTGGAAGGCGTAATATCGTGGGCCGTTGTTTGCGCCGAGACGGCGACCGGGCAGCAGGCCAGAGCGGCAATTATGAAAACACTCATGGATGTTCTGTTCATGGATTTCATTATAAGCACATCTGATTTTCCTGGCAATTGAAACTTGAAATTTCTGCCTCTTAGGCTTTGCGGCGGACGATATAAACAGGCTCTTTTTTGACCGGATGGAACGATTCTTTGGCCCGGCGCACACCCTCCAGCCCCATGGCATCCATCACGTTGATATAGCGGTAACTTGCAAGCTCCGGCGAGGCGCAGAACTCGCGAAAAATAAACGTTGGTATTCCCTTGTAGTCAGGGTCCGTCACTTCAAAAAGGACACAGAACGTCTCCTCATTCAGCGGATAACCGAACGTATAACCGCAAAGTTTCCCGTTAGCCAAAAGGACCCTTCCGAAGACCCCCAGATCCTCCATGTTCTCCATCACGATACGGTGCGCCCAGCGACTGTCCTCGAGCATGTATCGGGACATGTCATCTTCACAGCCCTGCCGCTTCACATCCGCCCAGCGGTCAAACAGTTTGAGGCAGCTCTCAGCATCCTTCTTCGAAAAATCCCTCAATTTAAGATCATAGGATTTTTCCGCGCGGTTATAATCTGAACGGTGTGATTTATAAACATTGCCTTTAAGATCGATCAATTCCTGGCGCAAATAACAATATTCTTCCGTCTTAAATTCGCTTTCATAGCGGTCCGGCGGAAACATCCCCAGTTGCGACTGAGAAACATGCTCAACGCGCGAAACGCCTTGTCCGCTGTTGACCTGGTCCATCATATCAAAACATTTTTCGATCACCGCAGGAACGAGCGCCTCGGTGACCGGCGGCATGTAGAGGAAGGTCCCCGCCTGATCGCTGGCAAAAACACATAACGCCCCGTCGATCATGCGGTTCTCAAATGAAAAAAAATCGCTCCAGATCGCCATACCCGCAAAAGATTGCGCTGAGATCTCCGGCTTCTGCCCCTTCATCACCTCTTCAAAGGCCGGCTTAAGCGCCATCAGAAAAGGCCCGATCTGAAATGAGCTCCATTCCACCGGGCAGACATGCTCCAGCTCATGCTCAAACCCCAGATATTCATGGAACAACGACGGGTTGCGGCGTAAAAACTGCTGGACCCCGGGGCCGCTCAACCATTCCCGCATGAACCGGACATGCCCCTGAAACTCATCTGTATGAATGCGGTCTCGGACATACGGGCACGGCAAATGGACCGAAAGCCAGCGCTCTTCGCCTTTGCGGTAAAACACGAACGGATACAGCGCGCATTCAAACGGCCTGCGCCCGTAGACCGCGCAAGAATAATCCTTCATTGAAAAATACTGGCAGGGAAAACACGTGTCCGTGCAACGCGTCGCGTGCAGATACCCCCGCGCATCAATGGTCCGGGCGCTCAAGGGCACGTCCGTCAACTCCTCATTAACGGCGCGAACGCGCTCCT
>Ga0116178_10002836_pt1 | contig 13392 bp, 14 predicted proteins | sample AD_STIC12_MetaG_FD_89880 | JGI IMG/M metagenome (GOLD analysis project Ga0116178, IMG submission 89880) | Active sludge microbial communities of municipal wastewater-treating anaerobic digesters from USA - AD_STIC12_MetaG | ecosystem: Engineered > Bioreactor > Anaerobic > Digestate | place: USA... | reverse complement strand
GGAGCAGCAGGCAATATTGGACGCTGTTCACGCCCTTACCGTGGGTGAAGTGTGGGCCGTGTATGTTGAAGAACGCCGCCCGCATTGGGGGGATATGCACTACCGCGACCACATCCGCAAAGCCGCTGCCGGTGGTGTACCGTTCAAACGCGGCAAGGGTACGACCGAAGCCGGGCCGCTGCATGACCTGATGACGATACCCCTACGCGACCTGACGGCACCAGTAATTGAAGCATGGGCCGCGCGGGAGGCCAAGACCCGTCAATCTTCTGCCCGCCTTGCATGGCGCATGTTGAAAGTGTTTCTAGGCTGGTGCGAGGAACAAACCGCCTATGCCCCACTGATGCCCGCTAAGAATCAGGCAAAGACCAAAAAGAGCCGTGAGCACTTAGGCAAGGCTGGCACCAAGTCGGACGCATTGCAGCGCGAACAATTGGCCGTGTGGTTTGATGCCGTTCGCAAGATTGGAAACCCAGTCATATCCGCCTACCTGCAAACACTATTGCTAACTGGTGCCAGACCGGGCGAAGTTATCTCGCTGCGCTGGGAGGACTTGAACACCAAGTGGAAGGGCTTAACCATCCGCGATAAGGTGGAGGGCACCCGAGTCGTGCCGCTTACGCCGTATGTCGCGCACCTTCTAACCGCCCTGCCCCGCCGCAATGAATGGGTCTTTGCAAGTGTGCGCGCACTAAAAATGGATGAGCACAACACCAAACGCCGGGAAGCTAAGGCAACCAAGGACGGCAAGGACATTTCAGCGACAGAGGTAACAACAACCAGTTTCACTGGTCACATCACAGAACCGAACCATGCACATACCGCCGCCTGCACAGTGGCGGGCATTGATGCGCTGACCCTGCACGGGCTGCGTCGCTCGTTCAAGAGCCTGACCGAGTGGTTGGAGGTGCCGGTGGGCGTGGTGGCGCAAATCATGGGACACAAACCCAGCGCAACCGCTGAAAAGCATTACACAGTTAGACCGCTTGACCTACTTCGCGTTCACCATGAAAAGATTGAGGCATGGATATTGGAGCAAGCCGGGATTGTGAACATCCAAAATCCGGCACAAAAGAAACTTCAAGCAGTGACTTAGAGAAAAATATTTCAATTATTTTTTGTGTCGTTTGTGACGCTTAACGTCACTTTCCGACAAGCTAAAACATGTAGGTGAATACTGCGTCATACAGGGGCGTAGACCCACGTTGCGACGTGAAAAAGTCCTTGCTATATTGCGCGCAAATGCGGTTTGTGAGACCCGCATGATGTCGCTCAGTAGATGCAAATAAGTCCGGCAACATATCGCCCGGTAATCGCTGCACAAAGACTTTGGACAACCAGCCATCGCTGGTACTTCACGACAACGTGGACACCAAAATGCCAACTACCGAAAACCCAAGCATTCAGCAACAACCAGAGCAGCATTCATTCTCCAAATTCCCGCCACTTGACACCATCACCTCACCCACCGTCGCAACCAAGCCCGCCGCGTTCTACTTGAATCGCGCTGAGCAGACCCTGCGTGTGTGGGCATGCCATGAGAACGGACCAATCCGCCCGCTGCGCGTATATGGTCGCTTGGCGTGGTCAGTGTCAGACATCAAGCGTGTCATGGGGGTTGCATGAATCCCTCACTCACCAACACCAGCCCCGACAACATCGCGGCAAAAATCAGGGCCGCTTACCCCCGCGCCGATGCAATGGGGCTGGACTTGCAAGGGATGGCTGATCTCGCTGAACTTTCCATTGAAGAAGTCCACGCGGAAATCAAGAGACCGGGCGCTCTCGCTGAATTGTCAGCAGCCAAAGTCCGCGCTGGTGCCAACGGCAGTTTGCTAGAGGTCAAGGCGATGATGGCCGCTGACAAGGGACTTGACCGCATCCTTGCGCAGATTGACACCTTGGATGCATTCGAGGTTACTGAGGTCTTGAAAATGCCGATGCGGGTTCTGGAAGCTGCGGATCGCCGTCGCGCAGCCGAGCGTGAAGACGTGGACAAACTGCCTACGTTCAATATCACTATTGACCTCAGTAGCACGGCGCCGTCTATCGCGTATGAAGTCATTGCCCCACGTCGCGATGTACAGGACGTTGACGCCAAGCTGATTGACGATGGGGAGGGGTCGTCATGGGTTTGATGGACGAAGCAAAACGGATTGCTGCGGGTGACACAGCGGTCGCGCCTATCGCAGTGATTCCGGTCAAGACAGTTGGGGTCCTACAGCCAAAACCGACACCATCAAAGGACAATCTAGAGCAGTTCTATCAGGTGGTTTTACCTGCCAGCGGGAAATATTGCCTGTTTCAAACCAGCAATAGGCATCATTCTTGGTGCGACTCCATTTCCGAGTTAGTTGATAAAACCATCGCACTGGGAGACAAGCCCGACATCTACTTTGCAACAGGCACATTCGTCGAACCCAATGCCCGCACGCAAGCCAACGCTGCTCTCAAAAAGGCGTTCTATTTTGACCTTGATCCGGGCACCAAGAAACTCGAAACCCAAGGTCCTGAAAAAGTCTACGCGACCCAGCAGGATGCAATCCATGGAATTGTTGAGTTTGCAAGAGAGACGGGATTGGTTCCAAGCCTATTTGTATCGTCAGGCGAAGGACTCCACCTCTATTGGGTATTAGACGAAGCCATACCCGCAGCCCAGTGGACTGCAATAGCCCGCCAGTTCCAGAAGTTTGGAGTCTCTAAAGGGTTGAAGATCGACTCGTCGGTCACTGCCGACTCGGCCCGTATCCTGCGCCCCATCGGCACACTGCACCCCAACGGAAAGCGGGTAACTATCCTCAAGGACACCGGCAAGACGTACACGGCAGAGGCGTTCGCTAATGTCATAGGCGCTGATGCGCTGGCATTACCAGCGACCGCCAGTAAGTACGACCTGTCTATCAATGACGAGGTGTTGGCTTCACCAAACTATGCAGATCGGACTTATGACATCGGCCTGATCCGGGCGCAGTGCAATGCAGTCAAGTTCGGCATTGAAAACCCCATGAAGCTGGAGGAACCCTATTGGCGGTTAATGATGGGCATCGCCAAGCACACCGTCAACGGGCGAGCGGCAGCACACGACCTTAGCAAAACCCATCCCAAATACAGCGCCAACCAGACGAACGATTATTTTGACCGCTGGGCAACTGGCCCATCAACCTGTGGAAAGTTCGCCGAGTTCAATCCAACGGCATGCGCAGGATGCAAGCACAAGGGCACCATCAAATCCCCCATCGTGTTGGGTCAAATTCTTGAGTCTACGGGTGAAGTGATGGCACCGCCGTCTGTATCACTGTTAAAGGCCACGCTGCCTGACTGGAACTACAACAAGGAGGGTGTCAAGACAAAGCCGCAAAACACGTCATCTAACGTCGCCGCGTTGGCGCGGAGCTTCGGTTACCAGATCAGATACAACGTTATGTCCAAGCGGACTGAGACAACAATATCCGGCAACGTGGTGCCACGGGATGATTTGGAAAATGCCAACTTGGTATTTTTGGGTGACTCTTGCGTGCGTGCAGGGATGGCTCGGAATGGACTTGCTGATCTAGTTGACGCTATTGCTGGTAGCAATGCATATCACCCGGCGAAAGACTGGATTGACTCCATTCCTTGGGACAACACTTCAAGGATTGCCGATTTTCACAATACGCTGGAGCTAATTGACCCTCAACACAACAACCTGCGCGACAAGTTGTTGGACGCTTTCATGCTGCAGGCCATAGGTGCGCTGGAGTTACCGGGCGGTATAGCTGCTCAAGGAATTCTCGTCGTGGCAGGGTTGCAAGACATTCAAAAGACAAGATATGTCAAGAGTCTGTGCCCAGTGCCCGGTGCAGTGCGTGAAGGGCTTCACTTAGACCCGCTCAATAAGGACTCCGTTCTCCAAGCGACCAATAGCTGGATCAGCGAGCTGGGCGAGTTGGACAGCACGACGAGGAAGTCGGATATTGCGGCACTCAAAGCATTCATCACAAGGGATGAGGACGTTCTGCGTCCCGCCTACGCTCGCAGGGAGAATGTTTACCGCCGCAGGACAGTGTTTATCGGCAGTGTCAATGGCACGGGGTTTTTGGTGGATGAAACCGGCGACCGGCGTTTCTGGACCCTTGCTGTTCGATTCTGCCACCTGCTGCCAGCGGAGGTCATGCAACAGATTTGGGCCGAATATATGGTTCGCTTCAAATCAGGGGCGCGATGGTACTTGGACGCCACGACCAAGGCAGAGCTTTCAGCATCCAATGCTGATCACCGGGCTGTTGACCCCATTCGCGAACGCATCACAACACGCTTTGATTGGCGCGCTATCGATTGGTCATCAGTAGACGTGAAAGTCAATAAGAACCGCCCAGACATTGAATGGCTCACCGCTACTGACGTATGTAATCGCATCGGTCTGGATAGACCGACCAAGTCGGATGCCACCCGGGCGGGCACCATTGTTCGCGAACTAAACAGGGTAACCATACGCAAGAGTAACGGCATTCAGTTGCTCGGCGTGCCTTGCGTGAAGAGGTCAATATGACCCAGAAGCCGCCAATGGTCAAAAATAACAGGGCATCCTTCGCAAAAAAACACTGGTTGCCCTGTGGGTTGCCCTGTGAGGTTGCCCTGTCGCAAACCCGCATGGACAAAGGCTTTCAGGGTTTATGGGGTAACCTTTACTTCCAATACCATAAGAATAGTAGTTGCAGAAAGAGGTGCCTAATAAAGAGGCAGAACGCGCACGCGCAATGCGCACGCAAAGTCTTGGAAAAGATCGCACTGGTTACCCTGTTTTCCACCCGTCCACAGGTGCAGGCATGAAAACCCTGCTCACACCCCGCCAACGTAACAACAGTGTCCGCAACGAAAAGCGACGGGCACGCCGTCTTGCATCACGAACTGCCGTCATCACGGTCTGGTGGAACGGTCAGCCAAACCCCCGGCCTGATTTCTACACACCGCTGTCGCTGGCGCTGGCACTGGGTAAACCGTCCAACCGCTTCGCCCCGGCACTGCGCTGGCTAGGCTGGCGCTGTATCCACCGCTTGGTGCATGGGAGCAAGGCCACCCTATGGCTACCCCCCACCTCGACCATCCAGCCCCGTCCACGAGGCCGTCCTCGCCTGTACGACTTCTAACTGCCGAACTATCATCCAACCGAAAGCCCATCATGACAAACGATCAAACCCACACACCATCCCCAACTGCCACCCAGCTATTCAATGACATGGTCGCGCTCATAGCGTCCGGTCAACAAGATGCCGCGCACAAGCTGGCACAGGACGCCTACGCTCACGCCAGAGCTACCGGTGGGCAACGTGCCGAGCTAGACCTGCGCGAAGACGTGCTGCGCCTCTTGGCACCCAGTTGGAGCGAGCACGCAGCCGAGACCATTGACCAAGACACCGCCGAGGCGTTTAAGCCCCTTGTCGAAGCGTGCAACCTCACTCTGGACCGCCTGATTCATGCCGATACCCAACCCACCCAATGGACCGGGGAAGCTGCCGTGCGTGGTCTTGTTGCAGTCATGGACAGTTTCCAGAAGATGGTCACAGGGACAGCCAGCCGGACAATCTCCCATACCGATGCGGGCTTGGTGCTTCGCCAGATACCGCTGCAACTGGCTGTCACTTTGAGTCGTGCACTGTCGGAAGCTGCACCGGCCATCCTGACGGGCATGAAAGACAAGGACAACGCCCAGTACATCGCATCCAGTATGGCCGCTGACGCCCAGATAACCCTAACCTGCTTGATGCAGGCTCACAGCAAAATGAAATCGGACATCGCGCAAATTCTGGAAATGCAGGAATGGGGCGGACTGGATGCCAAGGGCAGCGACTTGCTCAAATGCGTGGCGTCCACCCTAGGCAGCTTAGGTTGGCTCAACACCATGTCCAAAAAGTTCGCACCGGACAGCAACCCGCAGGGTGACATGATGCTGCAGGAAGTCGATGTGCACTTTGAGCAACTTAAAGCGACGTTACGTGCCTGCGCTGGGTGTTGATTGGCACCAGAAGCATGTCAAGCTGAGTCGTACTTCTATCAAAGTATTATCAGTCCAAGTGCTATTCCGGCCCCCATGTGTCTGGACAGCGAGTGCCTATCGTTTGGGAGAAATAATGAGTGCATTGTCCAAGTTAAAGCTGACCAACAAAATGTCGGCAATGCGACTGCTATCTATCCTGCTCGGTTCCTCAGCCCTTGGATTGCTGGTTGGTTGCACTGATGATCCAATAGAGAAATGTGTTACAGCGCAAGTCAAATTGGCAGCTGAAAGAGCAAAGAAGTTTGAGTCAGAACCACCGCCACCGCCTCAATCGTTTGTGGATAAACTTTATGGCGTCACACCGCCATCCGTTATTCAGCCAGATACTCCCGCCGAAGCTGAAGCACGCGCACGTCTGATGTGTTTAAAAGCAGCGAGCGGCAAAACCTGATTCACAACTGGAAGGCCGCATTCGCACAGAAATACTCACACCAATGTGAGAGCAAAACAATGACTCCAAGAATTTTGATTTCGCTTCTGTTGGCTGTGACTTCATATATTGGTGAGACACAAGCATCTCCATCGGGTTACGTAAAGATATTTGAAGCGGATTCGGGAGTCGTTGCGTCAATGCATCCTGAAACTCAGATGTTGAACATTACCAACGGCTCGGGAAAGAGGCCCCTGACGTTGGTTTTGGGTGATGTTTGGTTGCAAGATCGCTCTGGTCAGTCCGGTCAAAGGCAGGGCTTCAGATGTGACTCCCCGGGATCGTATTTTTTAATTCTCCCTGATCGCAATGGGCGTTTGTATCGCATCGAACCAGCAATTAGCTCACAACGTGGCACCTTGGGGTTCGCGCTTTGGAATTTTGCTTGCTCAAGGGGTACTGTGAACGGGGGTGTCAGTAATGATGCTAGGGGCGACGAATTCTCGGCGTCCACAATTAGGGGTTCCTCTAAAAGTGGATGGGTTTACTCGAGTCTCATTGACCCGGGGACAGGTGAAAAGTTTATGGTAGCTTCAACGGAGAGCGTGGGATACAAGGGAACACTGATGTTACGAGTCGGTGCAGATGGCGGTCGGCATGTTGTTGTTGGCGTACCTGCTTCCATATCCTGCCAAGAACCGTGCAAAATTAGGGCCCAGGTTGACGGTGCCACAGAGCTACGTGATGCGCGACCAGTTTCTGGGAGGTCGGACATGTTGTATTTCTCAAGGGAGACATTACCTGCCTCGATGGTTGCAAAATCCAAACGAGTAGAAATGGAAATCAACCTCGGCAAAGATGGTTGGCGTGTTCTTAGTTTTCACACATCTGAACTAGATTGGCTGCGATTAAAGTGACCACACTTGCCGCGACTATGGCCGCCAGAAATTCCGGCATGAGTTTGAGACAACCGCCAATGCACAGGCCAGAATCCCGGCGCGGTTTTTGATCTGGTTCACCTGTAATAAGGGGGAATTGCTAGCGCTGTGCCCTTGACTTGACTTCGTTGGAGAGCAGTGGGAAGCAGACGTATTGCGCGAGGGGTGAGTCTTGTCAGAACGGCAAAAAAGTGGTGCCAAAACAAGTCACCTCGCACAAACGAGATAACATTCCAAGGCGGCATCCGACGTGCTGTATGGGCGGACAAAATGAAAAAGCTCGCAACAGTGTTGATTCTCCTAATCGTATCGCTAACCGCTTGGGCTCAAAATAACATTTATCGGTGTGGAAGTGTTTATGACAACCCGCCCCATGAAGTTGCCATGGCGAGAGGGTGCAAGCAAGTTTCTGGCTCGCTACCAAACCCGAAAGCGGAAGAGGTTTCAAGTACACCCTCAGTTGCAAGCCCGGAAAAGTCCAGTTCAACCCCCTCTGCCATACTCGAACCAGCAAGAACCCCCCTAGGTTTTTTGGCTCGTCGAGCCGGTGCATACCTTGGCGTCACAGAATACATACGGGTATTTAAAACCACAGATTGTGGGTATGCCTTAAAGCGGAACTTCCCCACATTTGAGACTGCACTTCAGGACGAAGTAATTTCGACCTTCCCTCTGGAATTCCGAGGCGAAGTCGCCAAGAGTATGAAGGGGGCACGTCAGGAAGTACTGAATCAGGCCAACCTGTATGTGAACGAAATGGTCGACTCCCTTAAGCGCGAACATGACAGGAATACTGCGTGTGGGCTTGCAGCTGGCAACCTTGCGAGTGTCTTCGCCCAGGCCCACGCCAATTGGGTCGTAGAAAAGCGCCGATACGTTGGCTCTCTAAAATGAGGTCAAGGTCTTGGAGTTGAATGATTGGACAACCATGCCAAGCACCACGCCAACGGCAAATAGCGCCAAACACTGCGAACTCAATGAGGTCCTCTCGTGAGCGTATGCGATCAATCATCATGAGCCCGCGTCTCTATTTCCTTTCGCTGTACATCATGTGGGAATATTTGCTGGACATTGACAACGATTTGGCAGCGTTGTTGAGCGCTTTAAGTTTCCTGCTGATGTTCATACTGACCAGAAATTGGCGTGTCTTCACTGGTGACCACTTTTCGGAAGTGCTTTTTAGAGTGCTGGCGAAAGTGCCCCTACCTTTAATCTTCCGGTTCAATAACGCCAAGGCAACAATGCAACCCAACTCCAGCCCCAATACAAGGGTGAACACTATCAGTACCACCAGAAACGTGCGAGCAGGGGACACGGACTCACACCCAGTTAACGCACTTGTGCAGCGCGACGTTTTTCACCCCAGCGTTTTGCCCTCAGTAAAGTCCAACGTGCAGCGAGGCTGATCAGGTCTTCAAACCAAGTCAGGGGCTTCCGCAAAATACTGCGCCGCTGGCGTTCTCGAAGCTCTACCCGGGCAAGGTCGGCACGGAGGTCGCTCTCACTTCGGGTCCGACCATAAGTCATGAAAGTAATTTGCCCGTCTGCACCCGCGATTGCCCTGCAACTGCGATAGTCTGCCGTAATGCCTTTGGCAATGGCTTGGGCCTTGAGTTCCTCGTGTGTGAGGTTGTCAGGTGGCGGCACTTGCTGGGCGTTGGGACCGTCTCCTGCCCTGTCGGAATTGTTCATTTGTAATTGCTCCCGATGGCTAAGAATCAAAACTTGCGTATGCAAAAAATCACGTATTAAGTCTTGAACGGACTCTCGATTAGCCGAGCAAGATCAGCAAGCCGATCAATTTCACTCGGCACGTGCAATATGTGCAGCCCAATCTGCTCCAGCAATTCACTACGGTTAGACCATATGTCCGTCTTGTCGCTGGTCAAAAATACGGTGCAACCTGATTTGTACGCAGAGTCCAGATGTTGAGCATCAACTTTATGGCCTCTGACAATTTTCAAAATATTGCTGAATGCTGGCGATGGCTCCAAATCATCCCACGTGCCAACTACTTCCTTCCAACTTAAATTTCCTTGCTCATATGTTGCACCCGAACCTGGAACGATGATCCGTACTCTGCGATTTCGTTGCTCGAATGGGAAATAGTGAGTCTGCAACAAGCCAGCCACTTCAAGTTCAGTGACCGAGGGGTGCATGCCACCAGTATCAACGTAAACATTAAGCAAATGGATTTCCCTAACTGCCGCGAATTCGCCATTCCCAGCCTTGTAAAGCCTCAAGTTGCTTACTGCGATCTTTACCCATCGCATGCTGATTAGCTCGTTGCTTTGCCACCCATGCACCAAGTGCAAATCCGTTAGGCAACTTCAAATGTTGAGGAACACGACAACTGCCGGTGTTTATCGAGTAATCTTTCAAATAGGAGAACGCTAGGTTCCATGTATCTGCATGTGGGTCCCAACTCCAACCTCGCAGTGATTCAAGCTTCTGTATGCGCTCTTGGGGCATATCATTTCTATTTGTCCTTTGCGACACGACCCATACACCCAGACCAAAACCGTCTGTAGATTTGAAAGACACTGGGACTAGGCAGTCATCATTTTCAGCAGCGTACATAGTAAGGTGAGAAAAGCCTGACTCCCATGCTGCATCGACATAATTCCAACGCCACCCCTGCAATGCTTCGAGCCGTTCCTGTCGCTCACGAGGCATTTTGTTTTTAGTGCTTCGCTGATTTGCAGCCCACGCGCCAAGCCGATATCCGTCCGATGTTCTAAGCGTTGTGGGCATAGCACAGTCGCCATGGGCGGCAGCATATTCACTAATGTGAATAAATCCTCTCTCCCATGCATCATCGAGCAAACTCCAGCTCCACCCCGGCAATGTTGCCAGTCTTTCCCGCTGCTCAGATGAAATCTCAGCTCTCTTAGTCCTCTGAGCAACGACCCATGTACCTAGTGGATAAGCATCCTGAGATTTGAACAATGCTGGTACTGCACAGTGTCCATGTTCAGATATGTATTCGATCAAATGAGAAAGTCCTGCCTCCCAGCTATCGTCTCTCGGGTTCCAACTCCATCCCGATAGCCGCTCAAGACGCTCCCGTCGCTCGGAGAGCATTGTATTTTGTGCTGTTCGTTGTGTACCTATCCACTGACCCAGACGGAATCCGTCGGGCGACTTAAACAACGCTTTGACGTTGCAATCGCCATGCGCGGCAGTGTAGGCTTCCAAATGATTGAAACCATTTTCCCATTTGGTATCTAGAGCGTTCCACGACCACCCGGCCAGCGATTCCAATCGCTCTATTCGCTTGGTCGATAACGCTTTCGACCAGTATGAGGCTCTTTGTGCGGCTATCCAGTTTCCCAAATCAATACCGTTCATTGCCTTATGTCCTCGTGAGATGTTTGAAATCCCCTCAGACACAGCATAGGCCGCTACTAAGCCAAACCAAAGCTCCCACGAATCCGTAACTCGCTCGACCAAGTGCACTCGCAGCGACTGTCCAAAGGAGTTTTCAACTGTTATCGGCAAGTCGATACGGATTTTCGAGAACGCCCCAGCACCTACCGCTGTATCTCCCCTTCGGCCCATTTCAGTTCTGATTTGATCCATCTCTGCAGAAAGCACGTCGTCATGCGCCTTCAACGCATTCAATACATCCCAAATTGGTTTGAAGTTGCTGGCCTCTATGGACTCTGCAGGACTATCACCTGCTTCAATAAAAACCGGCAGGACAATGGTTCCAGCCTTTTTGTCTGGACTCAGCCTGATGGCACGCCCCACCGCTTGGATGATGTCGATCTGACTGCTTCGCGGATCAATAAATGCGACGCCATCTAGCGAGGGGACATCGACACCTTCAGACAGGCAACGTGCGTTTGTGAGTAGTCCTCGTTCAGTAGGAGCAAGCGCCTTTAACTGCGCTAACTTTCTGCGACGCTTGTCTGTTGGCATTGCACCAGACACAAAGTCCGCCATCATGGTGCCACTAGGACGATGCTCTTCGCTAATCCAGCTTGACACTCGCTGCATGTCCTGAGTGAATGCCTCGGCGCGACTAACGCGACTGTGGAAACTAATTACTCGCTTTAGGTCATAGTCTTTGTATGCCTTGAGAAGGCCGATTTGAGCAGCAAGTGACTCGGCATCGTTTTCAATTCCAGTGTCAGTCTTAAGTAGTTCCCGATTCTCTATCCACGCAGCAATGGTCGGGTTGTCAACACCAATGATGACGACTTGATAGTCTGTCAACAGCCCGCGCTTGATCGCTTCTCCAAAAGACAGCGAGAACAGCACTTTCCCAAACACTGCTTCGTCATCCATACCGACAACTTCAATGCCGCGCTCGCCAGCAGCCTTTTTGACGTTTGTGGAGTAGGTGCGGGGGGTTGCCGTGGTAAAGAGCCGTCTGGTCGCTCGAATCTTGTTGGGGTTCAAGATTGTTGTGAAACTGCCATCAACCTTGCCAGCGCATCGATGTGCCTCATCGGCAATAGCCAATTCAAACTCGGGAATCGCTGTATCAGCTTGCGCTTCGGCAATTAGCGGTGATGACTGGTAAGTTGAGAAGACTACCCTTGGACCTGAACGTTTCAAAAAGGCTTGGATGTCAGCGGTGGTGGATGTCACCGGAAATGCGACATCTGCAACGGTTTGGACGGACTCGTCCCCACCTTTTTTCGCTACCGTATCGTCTGAGCAAACACACAACACTTCAAAAGGATAATTGGCAGCCAGCGTCCATTCATGCAGAGTTTGGGACAGCAATCCCAATGACGGAAGTAAGACAAGAGTGGACCCAGACCTAAGAGCTTCCTTGATCCACAGAGTGGTGAAGGTCTTTCCGGTACCACAGGCCATGATGAGTTGGCCACGGTCGACTTTCTTGAAGCTGTTAGATACCGTGCTGATCGCTTCGCTTTGGTGATGTTTGGGTTGTGGTTTGGGCTTCGGTTTTGCAGTGTGCAATTCGGCCAAAGAGGCGGGATACTCAAGACTTGCGCTCTCAAAATTTGAAAGCAGGTAACGAAATACCGATTTCTCCTGGGCGTCGCAAACTTGTTTGGCGTTGGCACCGATGCGGTCAGTGGTTGCAATAAGCAACCTTTTGTCGATCCCCTTGCGGTTTGATTCGCTCAGGAATTTGTCGACGTCGTGCTTTGTTATGTCGTGCTGTTGGGAATAGCATTTGGCCTGCACAGCCCATGTCTCTCCGTCCTTATGCCGGAACACAAGATCAATTCCACAATCGATGCCCCAACGTTCCGGATACTCATCCCAAAGCCAAACCGTGTCAATTTGCGTTTTCCATTCCGGGTCGTTTAGCAAGAACCATTTGACGAAGACCTCAAACTGCTTGCCGCGCTTAGCGGCATCGGCGTCGAGACTGGCCAAAAAGTTACTAAATGCTCCCATGAATCGACATTATGTTGTGTGATGGATCGTGCTCAGTCCCCGAACAGCATTTTCAAGAATTGGGTTTCCATCAAGATCGCATAGTGAGCCCTCGGATGGGGTAGTATTTTTCCTTGTCCCACCCACCCCACCCCACCCCTATCGGGCCAGCCCGGGATGATGGCGAGCCGCATTACTTGGACTTCGCTGTTGTGCATGCTGGCGCTGATGTGCTGGCGGTGTACCGGGCACAGCCTCGAGGGGAGTCGTACAGCTTACGGCTGATGGCGCGCCCGCCTAAAGATTTGGTGCGGTTGAGGGGGTGAATTGACCGAAACCATGTACCAAAGTCTGCAAACAGTCTGTAAGTGGCAGAAATTCACCAAAAACAAAAAAGCCCGCTATCTTTTGAATAGCAGGCTTTCTATATCTGACGCGGGATTAAATGGTAGGGCGTGAGTGACTTGAACACTCGACCAAAGGATTATGAGTCCTCTGCTCTAACCAACTGAGCTAACGCCCCGAACCAGCGAGGATTGTAATGGCCTTGGCCCGGGCTACTTGTGGTGGCTCAGCGCGTTGCTCACCAATTTGGAGGTGATGTCCACGATCTGAGCCACCACAAGTAGCCCGGGCCAAGGCCATTACAATCCTCGCTGGTTCAGGGCGTTAGCTCAGTTGGTTAG
>Ga0116178_10002835_pt1 | contig 13393 bp, 10 predicted proteins | sample AD_STIC12_MetaG_FD_89880 | JGI IMG/M metagenome (GOLD analysis project Ga0116178, IMG submission 89880) | Active sludge microbial communities of municipal wastewater-treating anaerobic digesters from USA - AD_STIC12_MetaG | ecosystem: Engineered > Bioreactor > Anaerobic > Digestate | place: USA... | reverse complement strand
TGGTGATCCTTCTTGTGCGTCTTCAGGTGCTCTGTCAGGTAGTTTATCCTTTCTGTCAAGATTGCCACCTGGACTTCCGGAGATCCGGTATCGGAATCGTGGACACGGTACTTCTCGATGATGGCTCGTTTCTCTTCAACGCTAAGGCTCAAAGGACACGGCACCTCCTCGTTCTAGATCCCCCTCCACCACGAAAGCCGTCGGAGAGTCGGCAGCCCTAGTAAAGGGTTCGGCAGACACTTCTGTAGCAGCTTGCCGGGATTCATTCTAGCACACGCGCCACCGGGTGTAAACTCAGCGCCCCAGAACGCGTCGGGCAGCGATCATGTCCGCCTCGATTTGCCTCACCAGTTCCGAAGTGTCGGCGAATCTCAGCTCATCTCTGAGCCTGGCGGCGAACTCCACTGTCAACACGGTCCCGTAAAGGTCGGGGCGGGCGCCCATGACGTGTACCTCGAGTGTGACCCCGCGCCCTTGATCGTCGAACGTGGGCCTCATGCCGATGTTGCACACAGCAGGTGCGCTCGCCAACGACCCCCAGCGTGCCTCACACGCATACACACCCGGCATGGGAAGAGCTATCCCCGTCGGCACGCTCACATTCGCAGTCGGGATCCCGAGCCTCGTGCCAACGCCTCGTCCTCTCTCCACTGTTCCGCGGACGAAATGCCGCCTGCCCAGAAGCAAAGCGGCGCGTTCCACCTCCCCGGAGGACAGAGCAGCCCGCACTCGCGTGCTCGAGACTGGCGCGCCATCAATCTGGACCGGAGGCAGCGTGTCTACGCATATGCCCGCGTCGTGTGCGAGCGATTCGAGCGTAGTGGGGCCGCCGGCGCCTCCATGCCCAAAGGAGTAGTCAAACCCCACCACTACGCGCCGCGCGTCGAGCGCGCCGCGGAGAACGCGCGATACGAAAGCTTCAGGAGACATGCTCGCAAGCTCCGTATCGAAGGCGTGGACTACGGCCACGTCCACCCCGGCCGACTCGATCAGGTCAAGCCTGTCGTCCAGACTCATCAGGGCATAGTGCGCGCGATCAGCATGCACGACCCGCGCCGGATGGACGTCAAAGGTATACACGCCGCACTTGTCGCCGCGTTCCCGGGCGGTTTTCACGGCTGTTTGAATCAGGGCCATGTGGCCGATGTGCACTCCGTCGAACATTCCCAGGGCGTACACTCTCGCAACGTGTTCGGGACGTTGATTGCGGCTTATCAAGCATCGATGCATTCCACAACACCTCAGACCTCACAGTACGACTCTAGGCTGGATGAAAATCCCCAGTGTAGAAGGCCTTGCTGCGGCTACTGCCGCTAGATGCCCGTCGGGGCGTACCAGGGCAACATGGGCTAGATCCTCCAACGCATTCATGATACGGCTCGCATCGCACTCGAAGGCGGTTCCATGACTCACCGCCTCCGCCTCGTGTTGGGTGAGGCTGATCGATGGAAGGTGCCTCACACCCCAGAGCGGCGACCTGATCGCCCCGGAAAGCGACCCCAGGGAGGCCAAGCGTTCGAGCTCTTCAAGGGTCACGGCCTGATCCAGGGTAAACCCCGATGTGGCAGTCCGCGTGAGGGCGCCCATGTGCCCGGCAATCCCTAGCTTTTGGCATATGTCTTCGCAGAGAGTTCGGATGTATGTTCCGCGAGAGCATCGTACCCGCACGTTTCCGCGCGCTCCGTACTCCAGGCGCGGGGGCCAGTTCCCTACGTGTAATGGCTCGATCTCGAATATGGTCACAGTGCGCGGCTGTCGCTCTACGGTGATGCCTCGACGCGCGAGTTCGTACAGACGCTTGCCCTCGTGGCGAACCGCCGAAACCATGGGCGGCGTCTGCCGGATGTCGCCCAGGAACTCGCCCAGCGTGGCCAGGAACGCGCAAAGAGGGATCGAAAAGCCCTCACTGCGCGCCGTCACGCGTCCGCTGGCATCGCCTGTGTGCGTGGACACTCCGAAAACGATCTCGGCTTCGTACTCTTTGGGGAACTCCTCTATGAAGCGTGTGAGCCTGGCGGCTCTGCCTAGGCACACTACGAGAAGGCCGGCGGCGTCGGGATCGAGTGTGCCCGTATGGCCCGCGGCACGCTGGCCCGTGATTCTCCTCACGCGCGCCACCACATCGTGCGACGTCATCCCGGTCGGCTTATCTATTGCGATCAGGCCGTCCACGTGTAGCCTGCCTCGCGAAGCGCCCGCTTGAGGCTCGCCATGAGCTTGCTCCGGGCTTCTTCCATGGTTCCCTGAATGGTGCAACCCGAGGCTCGCACATGGCCTCCGCCGCCGAATTGGCTGGCTACAACGGCCACGTCCACGATCTCCTTTGAGCGCAACCCCACTCGTATGGTCCCCGGTCCTACTTCCCGAAAGGCCGCGGCAACTTCGACGCCGTCGATAGACCGCGCGTAACCTATGAACCCTTCGGTATCGCCTTCAGTAATGCCGTGCCTGGCCATGTCGGCGGCGGTGATTACCATCGACGCTGTCAGACCACCGCAGCCAAACTCGATGCCCAGTATGGCTTGGGCTAGGGCCGCGAGCGAACCGTAGGGCTTGCTGTCATAGACATTCTGGGCTATCTCCCACGGCCGGGCGCCCGCGTCGGCCAGCTCTGCAGCGGTGCGGAACGTCGATGCACGCGTGTTGGAGTAGCGGAAGGAGCCGGTGTCGGTGGACAAGCCGGTGAACAGGCATGTGGCAATATCCGAGTCATATGCGATGCCCATCGCGGAAATCAGCTCCGCGACCAGCTGACACGTGGCCGCGGCCTCCGTATCGACCCAGTTGATCAAGGCGAACCGCGTGTTGGTAGCGTGATGGTCGATGTTCACACTGACCGGGCAGGCTTCCACGGTTTCTGCGCACTGACCCACACGGTCCAGCGAACCACAATCGAGTACTAGGGCTAGGTCGTACCGGCTGGCCGCCCCGCATTTGCCCGACCGAACTTCGGCCGAACCGGGCAGAAAACGAAGGGACGGGGGCACCGGATCGGATAGGCCGGCTTCACAATGCTTACCGAGACGCTCCAGAGCGAGTTTCATGCCCAGGAGCGAGCCGATAGCATCGCCGTCGGGAACCACGTGGGTCGTGATGAAGACGCTGCGGGCGCTTCTTAAGGCCTCGATGATCTCGCTGGGCGCTGTCAATTGTCGTTCTCCTCATCGCGCGGCGCAGCAACCTCTTCGCTCTGGACCTCGGAGATGAGCCGCAGAAGACGGGCCCCGCGTTCAATGGAATCGTCGTAAGCAAAGGTAATCTCAGGGGTCAGCCTGAGCTGCACACGGCGTCCGATCTCCGAGCGGACGTATCCTCGCGCGCTTTCCAGAGCTTCCATCGTCTGCTGCCTTGAGGCGTCATCGCCGAGGATGCTCACGTACACCCGTACATGCTGGAGGTCGCCGCTGACCCGCACATCAGTGACTGTGGCAAAACCCAGTCTAGGGTCTTTCAGATCGCGTTGAAGCATGTTCGATATCTCCTGGCGCATAGCGGCCCGCACCCGGTCATTTCGGCGGGAAGCCAACAGCGGCACCTCCCAACGTTCGAGTTCGGTAGCCGGACGACCACACGATCTCGATCTCATATGATTTGACGGGCAGTCACCCGCCTCTACAGCTCGCGCCGGACAGCTTCCTTGCCGTATCCTTCAATGATGTCGCCTGCACGTACGTCGTTCCAACCTTCGATTCCAATGCCGCATTCGAACCCGGCGGCCACCTCGCGCGCATCGTCCTTGAAGCGCTTGAGGGAGGAAATCTTCCCATCGTGCAGCACAGCTCCGTCGCGCACGAGCCGTACGCGGGCCGACCTCGCTATCTTGCCGTCCGTTACATAGCAGCCCGCCACCGTGCCCGCCTTGGGGATCTTGAAGGTCGCCCTCACGTCGGCATGGCCGTACACAACTTCCCGATACTCCGGCTCAAGTAGTCCTTCCATAGCCTTCTTCACGTCGTCGAGAGCTTCGTATATCACGCGGTAGAGCCTCACGTCAACCTGCTCTACCTCGGCGCTGGCTGTACCGGCCGCGTCGGGTCGCACGTTGAACCCGATGACTACCGCATTGGATGCAGACGCCAGCATCACATCAGATTCGCTGACCGCGCCCACGCCGCTGTGAATTACGTTCACACGCACCTCATCCGTAGACAGCTGTTCAATCGCTTGTTTCAGAGCTCCGGCCGACCCCTGAACATCGGCTTTGATGATGACCCTGAGTTCCTTAGTTTGGCCCTCTTTGATCTGCTCGAACAGGTCCTCTAGCGACACTTTCTTGCTGGTTTCCCCGATTTCGCTGACGCGCTTGCGCTCAGCCCGTTTTTCCGCAACTTGCCTGGCCTCGCGCTCGTCGGTCACGACCTGGAACACGTCGCCGGCCTCAGGCACGTAGCTCAGGCCAAGCACCTCCACAGGCATTGAAGGAGCGGCCTCGTCACAAGGTTCTCCCTTGTAGTTTGCCATCGCCCTTACCCTGCCGTACACCTCGCCCACGAGGAAGAAGTCGCCCACCCGGAGTGTGCCCTTCTGAATGAGCACTGTTGCTACCGGTCCGCGTCCGCGATCCACCTTGGCCTCAATTACAGTGCCCATGGCCGGTCGGTCCGGGTTAGCCTTGAGATCGCGCATATCCGCCACGAGCAGGATCATCTCCAGAAGCTCCTCGATTCCTAGCTTCTCGAGAGCCGAAACCGGAACCATCACGGTGTCGCCGCCCCACTCCTCAGGCACCAATCCCATCTCAGACAGCTGCCTCTGTACGCGCTCGGGCTGAGCGTGCGGCTTGTCGACCTTGTTCACCGCCACCACAATCGGCACGTTGGCATCGCGGGCGTGGTTGATGGCTTCAACGGTCTGGGGCATCACTCCGTCGTCCGCCGCTACTACGAGAACCGCGACATCAGTGGCGTGCGCTCCCCTGGCGCGCATTGCAGTAAAGGCTTCATGGCCGGGCGTATCCAGGAAGGTTATCTTCCGGCCGCCCAATTCCACCTGATAGGCGCCTATGTGCTGGGTGATTCCGCCAGCTTCGGTAGCCGTCACGTTGGCCTCTCGTATTGCGTCCAGAAGAGAAGTCTTGCCGTGATCTACGTGTCCCATTATCGTGACAACCGGCGGCCTGGGTTTCAGGCTCTCCGGAGCATCTTCGATTTCTGCGATGGCCACTTCACGCTCTTCGCGTTCGGAAGTGAGCTCTGCCTCGAAACCGAGGTCCGTCGCCAATATCTGTGCCGTCTCGCCTTCGATTTCCTGATTGACGTTGGCCATAACGCCCATCTTGATGAGCCTGCTCACCACTTCCGGAGCAGACATCTCCAGTCGGGCTGCGAGATCGCGAATTGCTATGGATGCGCCTATCTCGATTCGCCTGACCTTGGTGGGCTTCTCGCGCCTTCGCCCGACCCTTCTGACGACTACGTCGTCAGCGGCATCAATATCGCCGGCCCTAACGCGGCGTTCAATCAGCCGCGCATCGCCCAGCGGCGCCGCGGTTGGGGCTTTCTTTCTGCTTCGACGGTCGGTCTTGCGGTCGCCCCTCGGGGTTTCCGTCTCGTCATCGAGGGCGCCTCGCCGTCTCCCCCGACCTGTCCACGTCTGTTTCCCCTTTCCACCGCCTCTGGCGCTCGGAGCGGGAGCTGCAGACGGCGGCGGCGGCGGAACCGACACAGCCGGCCCTCGCCGGAAACCGGGGCCCGCCGAGGGCCCTACCGGCCTGGGGAAGCGTTCGGCCCGATCAGGCCTGTCACTCCGCTCCGGCGTGATTGGCTGCGGGGCTCGTTGCGGTTGGGCCCACGCAACAGGGCGGGGGCGCGGCGCGCCGGCGCCTTGAGGCCTTGGCCTCGCAGGGATAAACGGGTATGAAGGGTCCAGCGGCTTTTGGGGTCCCACATCTAGCGGTCGTCGTGGACGGCCTGCATCCGTGGGCCGGGGCATGCCGCCCGGCGCTCCCGGTGGTCGCCCTTGCCTGCGCCCAATGTCTTGGGGGCGGGCCGCCTGCGCTGGGCGCAACCTCTCCTGCGGACCTGCATCGGCCCGGCGATCCGCTGGGCCTCGCTCCGGTTCTGCCTTTGCCGCAGGGCGCGGCAGATCAGCCGGAGGCGCGGTCGGCCCTTCTCCCTGATCCTGGGCCGCTTGCTCGCCCGGCGACCCTGCCTTCTTCGCGTCGGGTCCGTACTTTCTCATCACATAGCGCGCCGCGTTCTCGTCGATCGCGCTCATGTGGTTCTTCGCCTTCACGCCCAGCTCGTTTAGGAGCGTAACTAGGTCCTTGCTAGGCATATCAAGTTCTTTGGCCAGCTCGAATACTCTCACTTTAGCCATTGATCGTCACCCCCATGACCCGCATAAGGCCGAACTATCCTGCGGCGCTTCATAGGCCCCTGGGCGAAGCGCCGGCGCGCCTCGGCGCTCGGCAATAGTCCTGGCCGGATATGCCTGGCCAAGGTCCCAAGAAAACCCGAAGACACCTACGATTCATCAACCCCGTCCAGTCTGCCTAAGAGCGCTGTTACCACGTCTTCCGGTACTGTTGCCTCAAGCGCTTTCGAAAGCTTGCCCGAACGCACCGCCCGCTGCAGACACTCGCGTGCCGCACACACGTAGGCGCCGCGCCCCGACCGCTTACCGGTGGGGTCAACGGCCACATCGCCTTCGGGGGTCCGCACTATGCGGACCAGACTGCGCTTGTCTGTCACCCTTCCGCAGCCCACGCAAGTGCGCTGCGGAGTCTTCCTGACCTTCGGCATCCTAATGCACCTCTAGAAGTCGATTTCGAACCGGGGTATTCCGCCCAGCCCGACTTGGGCCTCGCTCTTGATGTCGATCTTCCAGCCGGTGATCTTTGCAGCCAGTCGCGCGTTCTGCCCTTCTCTGCCGATTGCCAGCGACAACTGGTAGTCGGGAACTACAACCATCGCGACCTTTGAGATGAAATCCGGCCTCACCTCCACGACCTTGGCCGGGCTCAATGCATTCGCGATGAATGTGGAATAATCCTCACTCCATGGTATCACATCGATCTTCTCGCCAGCTAGTTCCGACACGACCGCCTGGATGCGGGCGCCTCGAGGCCCCACGCAGGCCCCTACGGGGTCTACATTCGGGTCATGGGCGAGCACCGCAACCTTAGACCTCGCGCCGGCCTCTCTGGCTATGCCGCGTATCTCCACTACGCCTTCGGAGATCTCGGGGATCTCAAGTTCCAGCAACCTCTTGAGCAACCCCGGATGCGTTCTGGACAGCACCACCATCGGCCCGCGGTTGGTCTTGCGAACTTCCACGACGTAGCATTTCAGCCTCATGCCCGGTTCGTATCGTTCCGTCGGAACCTGCTCCTGCTGGGGCAGGGACGCTTCGGTCTTTCCCAGGTCCAAAATGACATTCCTGGCTTCCACCCGACTGACTGTGCCGGTGACCACGTCGCCTTCACGGTTGGAGAACTGCTCATATAGAACGCCCCGCTCGGCCTCGCGGATGCGCTGCACTACCACTTGCTTTGCAGTCTGCGCCGCAATCCGCCCGAACTCCCTGGGGGTGACCTCATTTTCGATCACGTCGCCCGGGTTGTAGCCTGGGTCGATCACTCTGGCGTCATCCAAGGAAACCTGGGTCTTGGGGTCCTCCACTTCCTCCACGACAGCCTTGCGTGCCAGCACCAACACCTTGCCGGTACCGGGGTCAATGACTACCCTCACGTTCTGCGACGAGCCATAGTGCCTCTTGAACGCCGAAACGAGCGCCGCCTCAATCGCGTCCAGCAGCACTTCTTTGGCTATCCCGCGCTCCTTCTGGAGTTCATCCAGCGCCCGGACTATCTCGAGGCCGTCATTGGGACTCATCACTGCACACCTCCCTGAGAGGAACCGCCAGCCTGGCTGCGCTGATCCTGCGCCGTGGTATCTCGACGGTCTTGCCGTCTACGAGCATCGTAACCGAATCGCCGACCATGCCCATGAGCCGCCCCTCGAAACGCTTGCATCCGTTGATCTCCGTATATGTGTTGATCAGGGCCCATCTGCCCCTGAACTCATCGTATTCCTCGTCGCGGCGGAGTGGTTTCTCCCCCGAAGACGACACCTCCAGAATGTAGCTTTCGGGGATGAAGTCCTGCTGATCGAGTTGAGCCCCGATTGCGGTAGACAGATCGGCACAATCGTCGATGGCCACCCCACCTGGCTTGTCGATGTACACTCGCAAATACCAGTAGCCGGAGTCGCGAACGAACTCAGTATCGACTACCTTCAGGCCGAGCGGCCCGGCGGCTGACTCGGCAATACTCCTTGCGCGGATCTCGATCCGCCGACGATCCATCCAGCTCAGCCCCCCTATTCAGCCGGGAAACACGAGGCTATGCCCCTTTCCGGGTCAGACAAGATTAAAGAGTGGGACCGACCCACTCTCCGAAAACACTCTGCGCACACGCCTGCCACCAGCTATCCTCACAGTTTTCAATATACCATAGGCTGATACGGCTTGCAAGGGGCTAGAAGAGCGACAGCTGATCTGTCTCAGGCAGACCGGCCAGAGCTCCGATCTCGCGAAGGGTGTCAATATGCGATCGCGTGAGGCGCGTCCGGTCGCGCAGGTCCTGTATGGAGCTGAACGGTCGCTCTTCGCGCGCGGAAACCACGCTTCGGGCCGCAGTGTCGCCCAGCGACGCCACGCTTACCAGCGGGAGCCTGATGGATCCTTTCTCGATGGTGAATATCGTTGCGCACGACTTGGCAATATCAACAGGAAGAAACGTTATCCCGCGCATTTCGGCCTCGGCCACAGCCTCCATGATAGCGGCCAGGCTCTTGTCGCGCCCGGTGGCGTCCTGGTTCCCGTCGATCGTGTTCAGAGCTTCCGTGATGTCTTGCACGCTCATGGCAATGATCGAGGAGTCGAAGTCTGAAGCCCTTATGGTAAAGTAGCACGCGTAGAACTGGATCGGATGATGTACCTTAAAGTAGGCGATGCGGAATGACATGGTGACGTATGCTGCGGCATGAGCTCTGGGGAACATGTACTTAATCTTGTTGCAGGAATCGATGTACCACTCGGGCACACCGTGATCCCGCATGAGCTGATCGTCGCCATCGGCCAGTCCTTTGCCTTTTCTAACTCGCTCCGTTATCCTGAAAGCATCTTTCGGGGCCAGCCCGTCGGAGATCAATCTGTTCATGATGTCGTCACGGCAAGCAATCACATCTGTCAGCCGCGCTACGCCCGATTGTATCAGGCTCTGCGCATTGTTGAGCCACACGTCGGTTCCGTGCGAAAGGCCGCTGATACGCACTAGTTCGCCGAAGGATTTGGGCCTGGTCGCCTCCAGCATCCCTCTCACAAACTTGGTGCCGAACTCAGGAATGGCTACGGTGCCTACGGTCATCCCGCTTTCCTCAGTATCATGGCCAAGCGCCTCGACTCCGGAGAAGATGGACATGGCGGCGGGATCGTCCATGGGTATGTCGCCGGCGGACATGCCCGTCAGGTCCTCCAGCATCTTGATCATTGTCGGGTCGTCATGGCCAAGCAGGTCCAGCTTGAGCAGGCAGTCGTGGATCGTCTTGTACTCGAAATGCGTGGTCACGACATCGGACTGCCTGTCGTTGGCCGGATGCTGTACGGGCGTGAACTCATGGACATCCCTGCCCTGTGGCACAATCATCACGCCGCCCGGGTGCTGGCCGGTGGTTCTTTTCACGCCCGAACACCCTCGGGCAAGCCTGGAAATCTCGGCATTGCGCAGGGTAAGCCGGTGAGATTCGGCGTATGCCCGGGCAAAGCCATACGCTGTTTTGTCGGCTACAGTAGCGATGGTGCCTGCTCGAAACACGTGGTCCGCTCCAAACAGCTCTTCGGCGTACTTGTGGATCGTCGACTGGTACTCCCCGGAGAAGTTGAGGTCGATGTCGGGGACTTTGTCGCCGTCAAAGCCGAGGAAGGTCTCAAAGGGGATGCTCTGCCCATCTTTGCCCAGCTTTGAGCCGCAGCGAGGGCACTTGCCATCCGGCAGATCGTAGCCCGACTCCACGGGCACGCCGTGATCGAAGTCGCTGTAACAGCAGTCTCTGCAGAGGTAATGGGGCGGCAGAGGGTTGACCTCGGTTATGCCGCACATGGTGGCAACAAGAGAGGAGCCCACTGATCCCCTGGAGCCGACGGGATATCCGTCCTCGACCGACTTCTGTACCAGCTTCGCGGCGATGTCGTAGTTTACGGCGAAGCCGTTGCCGATGATCGATGCCAGTTCTCGCTCCAGGCGATGCCTGACAGGCTCGGGAAGCGGGTCACCGTAGAGCTCGCGCGCTTTCGCGTAGGTTCGCGTGCGCACTTCGTCTTCGGCCCCCTCGATCTTTGGAGTAGCTAGCTCACCCGGGACCGGCCTCACGCACTCAACCTGTGCAGCGATAATTCTGGGGTTGTCGATGACAACCTCTCGGCTGACCCGGTCTCCGAGGAAAGCGAATTCGCGAAGCATTTCGTCTGTAGTACGGTAGTACAAGGGCGCTTGATGATCCGCGTCTTCATACCCCTGCCCCGCCATGAGGACCCGACGGTACGCCTCATCCGCTGGCTCAATGAAATGAACATCGCCCGTGGCGGCCACCGGAATCCCCAGTCGCTTGCCAACACCGTATATCCGAACCGAAATCGCTTGCACGTCGTCGATTCCGCGAAGCCTGCCCGAGCGCACCAGAAACTCGTCGTTGCCGGCCGGCATGATCTCCAGGTAGTCGTAGAACCTGGCAATACCCTCGAGTTCGTCATCGGAGGCGCCGTCCAGCGCCGCGCGAAACAGCTCGCCGGCGGCGCACGCAGACCCGATGAGGAGGTTCGAGCGCGCTTTGGCAAGGAGCGCCCGAGGCAACCGGGGATGCCTGTAGAAGTAGTCGAGGTGAGACGCCGATACCAGCTTGTAGAGGTCTCTCAGACCGGCGGCGTTCCTCGCCAGAATCGTGATGTGATACGTGGGAGAGTCATCGGCGCCGGCGTCGTCTACGAGATAGCCTTCCATGCCGTAGATGATCTTGACGCCATGCTTCTTCCCGGCAGCGAATGCGTCTGGAAACGACTGCACAACGCCATGATCCGTTATGGCCACTGCCTCATGACCCCATTCTGCGGCCTGTCGGACGGCTGATTCGACATCGCATACGGAGTCCATGGCGCTCATCTTGGTGTGCAGGTGAAGCTCGATGCGCCTCTCCTCCGCTGTATCCAGCCGCACAGGCCTGGAGTCGGGCATGATGTCCGACACGGCCAGCACTATCTCCCGGGCGTACTGATCATACTGCACGTCTCCTCGCACGCGCGCCCACTGACCTTCCGACAGCTCAAACGGCGGCTCTTCCGGGTCGCAGAAGCACTTGCAGGCGATGGAATCCTGCCTATCGGTTATGCAGAAACTCACGATTCTGAGGCCGGCCCGTGTCAACCTGTCTTCGAGGCCAAACACTTCTCCGCATGCCACAGCCCTTTTCTGGCCCTGAATCAGGCTGGACAAGGGCTGGGGCGCATCGGAAAACCGTCGGCCCCGTATGGCGCCTTCGTCTGTGACTACCCGGCGCCGCCTGCCTCGACGTTTTTCGGTCGCAGCCGGAGGCGCCTGAGAAGAGACCGCCGGCCGACTGACTGAATCGGCGCGAGCATCCTCGTCCGGTTGCATGCATGCATCGTCATCCGGAGCCTCGGGTGCATCGAACTCGCCCACCTCTATCGATACCGGCGCCCGAATGCCGGCGATGTCGTGCAAAGCATCTGAGATCAGAGCCGCGCATCCGCGCTCCGCCAGCTTGGCGCGCTGCACATCTCCCGGAACCTCGACCACCACTCGCCCATCGACAGCTTGACATCTGGCCTGACCCAGCCACACTCCCACACTAGGAGCCCGATCCAGCACATGCCGGGCAACCTGTTCCCAGTAGCCCTTTAATGAGTTGCCGTCGATGCCGCCGGAGTTCTCAGCCGCCGGCCTTATGTACACATCGCAGCAATCTCCCAGAATCTTGCGAAAAGCCACACGAATCTGCTCGCAGCACTCTTGGCCGATAGTGTCGTCGCCGGCCAAATGCACCACCCACTGCCTGGAGCCGGGGTGAACGTCGACCTTCTCTATTTTGCAGGAAGGCGATATGGACGTTGGAGCGCTCATGCCCGCACGTTCGAATATATAACCAAGCCCCGCCCGGTCGTCGGACGGAACCATCACTAGCACCGTAGACAAACCCAACCCTCCAGATACTGCCCTAGCCTTCAGTCCCAGTGAACTACAGTCTTCAGGACGTCCCAGTACATCTTGACCCGCAAGGCCGCCCCCTTCACCGGGCCCAACTTTTCCTCCTTCATCACCTGGGTGAGTCTAGGAAGCTTGACTTCTTCGACCCTCATTCCCGACTCCCTTGCATGACGCGTAAGCAACGCCTCAATGCCGAACCCGGATTCCCCCAGGTTCAGGCCGTCAAACGCGCTGCGTCTCACAGCGCGCTGGCCGGACAGCCACGGAGTGATTGCTTGTGCGATATCAGTCGCGGGGCGCCCGTCTCCGAAGATGCCTACAGTCATGTCTGCCTTATCGGATATCACCGGCGCGAGCAGGTCTTCCACATGGGCCACGGTCAGACCCACCAGGTCCGCATCAAGGAACAGGAGCACGTCGCCCAAGGTAGATTGTATCCCTCGCGCCACGGCGCCTCCCTTGCCGAAATTGTGACCCATGCGTACCACCTTCGCTCCGTGCGCTGCCGCGACTTCCGCAGTATCGTCACTGGAGCCGTCATCCACCACCAGTATCTCGTCCACCATCTTGCTCTGGCGAACGACATCGAGCACGGCGGCAATTCTAGGGCCCTCGTTGTACGCAGGCACTATAGCCGAGACGCGCATGATGGTCATCCCCCCTAGTCTCGCGTTGAGCATAGCCGGTTCCCATTCGACCCCTTCTCGCGGCTTTGCCCTGCCTCCTTGGCCGAAGCGACCGCTTTCACGGCTTCGACAAGCGCAGGCGCCATTTGCGCTTCTGGGACCCTGCGCACCACACGTCCGTTCATGAATATCAGCCCGACCCCGCGTCCGCACGCCAGCCCTACATCAGCGTCCTGCGCCTCGCCTGGGCCGTTCACTTCACAGCCCATGACCGCAACGGTCATGGGCACAGCAATGTCGCAGATTGCCTCGCGTACAGCAGACACAATGTCCACCACATCTCCGCGCCGTCTGCCGCATGTAGGGCACGAGACTATTACGGGCCCAAACGATCTGAGCCCCAGCGCGGCCAGGATTTCGCGGCCCGCCCAGACCTCGGAAACAGGGTCGCCGGTCAGGCTCACCCTGATAGTGTCTCCGATACCCTCTCCAAGGATGATGCCTATTCCCACTGCAGACTTCACAAGACCGCCGGGAGGAGGCCCCG
>Ga0116178_10002821_pt1 | contig 13428 bp, 5 predicted proteins | sample AD_STIC12_MetaG_FD_89880 | JGI IMG/M metagenome (GOLD analysis project Ga0116178, IMG submission 89880) | Active sludge microbial communities of municipal wastewater-treating anaerobic digesters from USA - AD_STIC12_MetaG | ecosystem: Engineered > Bioreactor > Anaerobic > Digestate | place: USA... | reverse complement strand
TCCAGGCGGCAGCGCACCCCGTACTCATGCTCGAGGCGATGCAGCATCACGTCGAACTGCAGCATCCCCACCGCCCCGATGAGCGGCGTGGGACCCGAGACTTCGGTGGGCGAGGTGAAGAAGACCTGCGCCGCCCCTTCTTCGGTGAGCTGTCGCAACCCCGCGTCGAGCTGCTTGCGCTTCATCGGGTCGATGAGGACGACGCGCGCGAAGTGCTCGGGGGGGAAGCGCGGGATCCCGGTGAACTCGGGATTCCCGTCTTCGGCGAGCGTGTCGCCGATGCGGAGGTTGCCGCGGTCGATCACGCCGATCACGTCCCCCGGCCAGGCCTCTTCCACCGCGGTCCGTTCGCGCGCCATGAACTGCTGCGGCGCCGAGAGTCGGACCTTCTTTCCGGTGCGCACCTGGGTGACTTCGAGCCCGGCGACGAAGCGCCCCGAGCAGATCCGCACGAAGGCGATGCGGTCGCGATGCCGCGGGTCCATGTTCGCCTGGATCTTGAAGACGAAGCCCGTGAAGCTCGGGTTGGTCGGCTCGATGATCCCGGTCGTGCTCTCGCGCGGGAGCGGAGGCGGGGCCAACTCGAGAAACTCACGCAGGAACGGCTCGACCCCGAAGTTGGTCAGCGCGCTGCCGAAGAAGACCGGTGAGAGCTCGCCCCGCATCACGGCGTCGCGATCGAACGGATGCCCCGCGGCGTCGAGCAGCTCGATGTCGTGCAGCAGTTGCGCGTACGGCTCGTCGCCCACGCGCGCGCGCGTGTCGGCGGAGTGCAGCGGGAGGCGCTGGGCGATGGCGCGTGTGGCGCCGTGGTGCTCGTCCTTGCCGAACAGGTGCACCTGGTCGAGCCGCCGGTCGTACACGCCCACGAAGGCGTTGCCGTGGAAGATGGGCCAGGTGATGGGGTGACAGTCGATCCCCAGGTCGGCCTCGACGTCGCTCAACAGCTTGAGCGAGTCCTCGCCCACGCGGTCGCACTTGTTGACGAAGGTGAAGATCGGGGTCCGCCGCTTCTTGCAGACTTCGAAGAGCTGGCGCGTGCGCTCCTCGACCCCTTTGCGGTTGTCGAGGAGCATGACGGCGCTGTCGGCGGCGACGAGCGTCCGGTAGGTGTCTTCGGAGAAGTCCTCGTGCCCTGGGGTGTCGAGGAGGTTGACCGCGAAGCCGTCGTACTCGAACTGCATGACGCTCGAGGTGACGGAGATGCCGCGCTCCTGTTCCAGCTTCATCCAGTCCGACGTGGCGTGCCGCTCGGCGCGGCGCGACTTGACCGCGCCGGCCAGGTGGATGGCTCCGCCGTAGAGGAGGAGCTTTTCCGTGAGCGTGGTCTTCCCAGCGTCGGGGTGGGAGATGATGGCGAAGGTGCGCCGGTGGGAGACGGCGCGTTCGAGCTCGAGGGCGACTTCTGTGGGCATCCTCAAAACTACTGCGTGAGAAGACGAGAAGACGAGAAGACGAGTGGGGTCTGGAGGCCAGGACGCGCGTCCGTCTCCATTGCGTCTTCCCCCCTCCCGCGCTTTTGGCATCTGGCGCGTATACTCTGCCGAGGTCCGTCCCGGGGCCTGTCACAGCATCACCGGAGCCCACATGTCACACTCGCTGGTCCGTTCCCGTTCGTGGCGCCTCGCGGCCGCCGTCCTCACGGCGACGCCGAGCGTCCTGTTCGCGCAGCAGAACGCCGATGCCACCTGGCAGCCGCGCGAGGTCCTGACGAAGGAGACGTACGTCGCGCCGCCGTCGTCGATTGCCCGGCTGGTGAGCGCGCCGCGCCAGAACCAGGCGCCGCTCACCGACCTGAGCCCCGATCGCCGGTACTTCCTGCGGACCATCACGGACGGGCTGCCGTCGGTGCAGGTCTTCGGCAAGCCGCATTACTACTTCGCCGGGTTGCAGGTGGACTACCAGGCCAACCGGGCGCGGTCGCTCACCAATCGTGGGGCGACGTCGTTGGCGCTGGTGGAAGCGACGACGGGGAAGGTGACGACGATCGAGGCGCCCAAGGGGGCGACGATCGCCTCGCCGGCCTGGTCGCCCGATGGGTCGCGCATCGCGTACCTCGCCGACTTCGACAACGCGACCAAACTGTATGTAGCCGATGTTGCCACGGGGAAGTCGCGTCCGCTGGGCGCCGGGTCGCTCCTGGCGACGCTGGTCACCGCGCCGGAGTGGTCGGGCGACGGGAGCAAGGTCTTCACGGTCCTCCTTCCCGACGGGCGCAAGCCTGAGCCCAAGCGCCCGGCGATCGAGACCGGGCCGCTGGTGCGCATCACCGATGGCGACAAGAACAAGACGCGCACGTATGCGTCGCTGCTGCGCGATGCGTTCGAGCGGGAACTGATGGAGTACTACGTCACGGGGCAGCTCGCGGCGGTCGATGCACGGAGCGGGGCCGTTAGCAAGATCGGCGCGCCGGCGATGATCGCCGCGATCGACCCGTCGCCCGACGGCAAGTACGTGCGCGTGACGCGCATGGATGCACCGTTCTCGTACATCGTGCAGTACACCAACTTCGCGCAGCGCGAGGAGCTGTGGGACGTGGCCGGCAAGGTCGTGACCACGCTGGTGGTGCGTCCGCTGCGTGAAGGGGACACGCCGGTGGCCGATGGCCCCGTGGCGTCGCAGGCGGCCGACACCGCCAGGCGCAACTTCGCGTGGCTCCCCAACGGGGGCGGGCTCACCTTCCTCAAGCAGGATCCGGCGCCGGCGCGCGGTGCGGGCGCCGACACGGCCGAGGCGCCGCGCGGCCCGGGGGCCAACGGGGCGCGCCGCAAGGACAAGCTCTTCACCTGGGCGGCGCCGTTCGCGACCGGGACCGAGAAGGTCGTCCACGAGAGCGACACCCGCATGAGCGGCGTCCTCTTCACCGACGACGCCAAGGTGGCCTTCGTCGCCGAGAACGCGACGGGGACGGGGCATGTGTACGCGGTGTACTTCGACGAACCTGGCAAGCGCTACACGCTGTGGCGCCTGCGCGGAATCACCGCGAGCGTCGGGCGTCGCGGTGGCTTCTTTGGCGGCGGCGGACGTGGCGGGGCGGGCGATGACTCGCTCACGTTCTACCAGAACCCCGGCAACCTGATGGTGCGGCGTGGCAAGATGGGGGTCGACGTGGCGATGCTGTCGAGCGATGGCACGCACGCGTACCTCGAGGGGACGCGCTACTTCAAGGACTGGCAGACGCAGGCCCCGCGCGGCTTCGTCGACAAGGTCGAGATCAAGTCGGCCAAGAAGACGCGCCTCTTTGAAGGGGCGGCGGACACGTTCGACAACGTGGTGGCCGCGCTGGACGACGACTTCAGCAAGGCGGTGCTGACGCGCGAGTCGCCGTCGATGGTCCCCAACACCTTCGTGCGCGAGATGGCGTCGGGGACGCTCACGCCGGTGACGAACAACGCCGACCTCACCCCCGAGTTCACCAACGCCGTGCGCAAGCGCGTCGAGGTGACGCGTGCCGACGGGATCAAGTTCATCGTGAACGTGACGCTTCCCGCCGGCTATGTCGCCGGGACGCGCCTCCCCGGGATGCTCTGGCTCTATCCGTACGAGTACACCGACCAGGCGGGCTACGACCGCACGCTACGCACCGAAAACATCAATCGTTTCCCGCAGGCCGGGCCGCGCACGATCGAATATCTCGTCACGCAGGGGTACGCGGTCGCCAACTTCTCGCCGCCGGTGATCGGTTCGGCGGGGCGCATGAACGACAACTACGTCACCGACCTGCAGAAGAACCTCTCGGCCGTGATCGACGAGCTCGATCGCCAGCAGTTCATCGATCGCACCAAGCTGGCGATCGGCGGGCACAGCTACGGGGCCTTCACCACGGTGAATGCGCTGGTGCACACGCCGTACTTCAAGGCGGGGATTGCCGGCGACGGGATGTACAACCGCACGCTCACCCCCAGCGGCTTCCAGAGCGAGCGTCGCGACTTCTGGGAAGGGCAGGAGACGTATCTCGAGATGTCGCCCTTCTTCAAGGCCGACCAGCTCACGGGGGCGCTCCTCATGTACCACTCCATCGAGGACCAGAACGTCGGGACGGCCCCGATCTCCTCGGAGCGCCTGATGCACGCGCTCGAGGGACTCGGCAAGACGGCGTCGCTGTACATGTATCCGTACGAGGACCACGGCCCGGCCACGAAGGAGACGCTGCTGGACCAGTGGGCCCGCTGGACCGCCTGGCTCGACGTGTACGTGAAGCAGGGCGAGAAGAAGCCGGTGAAGGCGCAGAAGCCTATCTCTTGAGAGGACGGGAAGACGGGAAGACGGGAAGACGAGAGAACGGACCTGGGGGGCTGGCACTCGCGTGCCGGCCCCCCAGTGCTCTTGAGCTCACTCGTCTTCTCGTCTTCTCGTCTTCCCGTCTTCCCGTCTTCCGCTCTCTAGAGCGCTCCAACCTCCACGTCCTGCGACGCCAACAGTCGAGCGATCGCTTCTTCCGGAACCGGCCGGGAGAAGAGCGTCCCCTGGCCCAGCTCGCACCCCAGGGCCTGCAGGCTCACGCGTTGCGCCTCGGAGTCGACCCCTTCGGCGACGGTCTCCAGCGACAGGGCCTTGCCTAACGCCACGATGGTGCGGGCCAGGGCGGTCTGCGAGCCGCCGCGGGCGACCCCGCCCACGAAGATGCGGTCGATCTTGAGCATATCCACCGCCGTCCCCTGCAGGTAGCCGAGCGACGAGGCCCCCATCCCGAAGTCGTCGATCGCCAGGCGCACCCCCAGGTGGTGCAGGCGCTGCATCTGGTCGCGGGCCGCGGCCGACGCCTGCATGAGCGCGGCCTCCGTCACCTCGAGGACCAGCGACGATGCGGAGAGCCCCGACGCCGCCAACGTGCTCCGCACGTCGGCGTAGAAGGTCGGGGCCTGCAGCTGTCGGAGCGACACCTTGGTCGACAGCACCAGCGCCCCGCGCGAGCGGGCCCCGTGCCCGGCGGGAACGGGCCACCGCGCCACCGCGCTGCAGGCGCGCTGGAGCAGCGCCTGCCCCAGTTCCACGATGATCCCGCTCTCCTCGGCCGCGGGGAGCCAGACCGCGGGAGACACCGTGCCGCGCTGCGGGTGCTCCCAGCGCATCGTCGCCTCCACGCCGCGCAGGTCACCGGTGGCCAGCTCGTGGATCGGCTGGAACAGCAGCTGCAATGCGCCGGTACGCACCGCCTCGCGAAGGTCGTCCTCCAGCAGGCGGCGTGCGCGCTCCTCCTCGTGCATCGACGACTCGAAGATCACCCAGCACGACTTCCCCGCCGTCTTGGCCCGGTACAGCGCCACGTCGGCCTCGTGCAGCAGCACCTCCACCGGGTCGCGGTGCCGGTCGCCCGCCACGGCTGCCGCTGCCGCCGAGCCGTCGCCGTCCGCGTCGGCCGGGTCGCCGACCGCGATCCCGATGCTCGTCCCGACCCCCACCATCCGGTCGCCGACGGTGAAGGGCTGCGACACCGCTCGCAGGATGCGGTCGGCCACCACCACCGCGTGCGCCTCGTCGGGGACGTGCTCCAGCAGGACGGCGAACTCGTCTCCGCCCAGCCGCGCCACCAGGTCGCTCCCGCGCGTCGCACTCAGCAGGCGATCCGCGACCTGCTGCAGCACCTTGTCGCCGGCCGCGTGACCTAACGAGTCGTTGACCCCCTTGAAACCGTCGAGGTCGAGCGCCAACACCGCCACGCGTTCTGACGGGCCGCTGGCCAGCGCCTGCACTACGCGCGCACGAAAATGCCGTCGGTTGGCCAGCCCGGTGAGCCCGTCGTGGTGCGCCTGATGCGACAACGCCTCGCGTGACGAGCGCAGCTCGTCGACCAGCAGGATGTTGCTCAGCGCCGTGGAGGCCAGCGCCGCCAGCGCCTCGAGGACCGCCACGTCGGCGGGACCGTACGCCTCCGCCTCCCGGCTGCAGATCGCCAGCACCGCCGCCACCTCCTCTCCCACGATGACCGGCGTGCGCATCATCGACCCGGCGCGCGGTTCCGTCGCCACCGTCTTCTCCCTCGCCCCTGACACCCCGCCGCACTCGTCCACCGAGATGAGCGTGCCGCGCTCGTCGATCACGCGGCGCAGGTCGCCCTTGAGCGGGAGCGCGACCGTCTGGTCGTCGTCGGGGGAATCACCGAGCAGGTGCAACGTCCCGGTGCGCGCATCCAGCAGCGCCAGCGCAAACTCCTGCATGTCCAGCACCCGCTCGCACGACTGGCGCAGCACGTCGCGCAGCGCGCGCGCCGAGCCGGCCGCCAGCACGCCGGCCGCGGCGTCGGCCACCGCGGCCATCCGCTCGGCCATCTGCGTGGCGTCGTGGCGGGCGGCGCGCATCGACTCCTCGGCGCGGGCGCGCTCCTCCACTTCATCCTCGAGCGAACGCACCGCCGTCCCCAGCTTCTCGGCGGTGACGTTGAAGCTCACCCCCAGGAATCCGACGTCATCCAGCGCACGCGTCGGCAGGCGCACCGAGAAGTCGCCCTCGGCCAGATCGGCCAGCGCCCGCCGCGCCCGCCGCACGCGATGCATGTAGCGAATCGGGTTCTGCATCGAGAGCCACGAGATGGCCCCCAGGCAGAACGTCTCGACGAGGATGTGCGCGACCGCCTGCTCGTGCGGCCCCATCACGCGCATGCCGATGTAGTGCGCGACCGGGTAGATCGTGCATCCCAGGACCAGCTGCACCCGCGCCGCGCTGGGATGCCCCATCGCGTACCCGGCGACGGCGTAGATCAGGAACGGAATGACGAGGTGCCCGTCGCCGCCGAACGAGACCACGAGGATCCCGAACATGATCGAGTCGAGGAGCTGCATCCCCCACAGGTGGCGCTCGTCGGCGACGCCACGCCGGTTCCAGCTCCCGACCAGCTCGTTGATGAGCAGCATCAGCACCGAGTCGACCACCAGCACCTGCCACGGCCCGTCCAGCACGTCGAACGCGAGATCGAGCGCGCCGAGGGCGAGGCACAGGATCACCAGGCGGAAACGCACCTGAATCGCGCGCTTCAGGAGCTCCCGCTGGAAGATCGTGCGCTCCCGGGCGATCAGGTCGTGCGCGGAGACGCTGGAGCTGGTGGGGGTGACGGGACGGGGCAAAACGGTCCGAGCGACGGGAGGGACGAGCGGGGGGCGAGGGCGGCAGCCTTGGGGATGAGTTTCGGCCGCCCGCTTCCCCCGCTGCAGCGCGCCAGCGCTCATGTGAAACGGCACATGAGGGGGCATGTGGACTTCACAAGTATTCGGCGACAACGTCTCCTCCCCGACAACGCTCCTCCACGAAGCCGCGTAGCTCCGGTGAGCCCTCCAGGCCCGGACCGACGTGCGGTAGGTGGAGGCGCAGCCTCCAGCACCTTCGTCGCGACTCCATGCGGCATTTCGAGATATCCGTGGGCCTCGTCAGTCGTTTTGCGGCGTGTGGGGCCCTCGTCCTCGCCAGCGCGTCGTGCGCCTCGGCGCCGCCACGCACCGTCGGCGGCGTGGCGAGCGTCAGCCCGGCCGCCGGGCGCCCCTGGTCGCCGCCGGCCGGCGCCGGGGCACCGTTCACCCCCGCCGAGCGCGCGGCGTCGCCGCGCGTGGGCGCGCCGCGCGAGGCCAGCGTCCCCGCCGACATCGCGGGGCGGATCCAGCAGCTGTCGCTGGCCGACGTCGTCGATCTGGCGCTGGGCAACAGCCCGCTCACGCGCACCAGCTGGGCGCAGGCACGCGCCGCGGCGGCGGCGTACGGCTCGGCGAACGGGCGCTTTCTCCCGACCATCTCCGGCGACGTGGCCGGCGGGCCGGCGCGCGCCATCTCGGCCAACCCGGCGCGCCTCCCCTCCAATCGCACCACTTGGGTGCCGTCGGTGGCGCTCCAGTACCTCCTGCTCGACTTCGGGGGGCGCGGCGGGGCCGCACGCGGGGCGCGTGAAGCGCTCTTTGCCGCCGACTTCGCCCATAACGCGACCGTGCAGTCGGTGATGCTGCAGACGCAACAGGGGTACTTCGCGTACCAGTCGGCGCGCGGTGTCCTGCTCGCGGCGCTGGCCACGGTCCAGACGGCGCGCGAGAACCTCGCGGCGGCCGATCGCCGCCACGAGGTGGGGCTGGCCACGATCGCCGACGTGCTGCAGGCGCGGACGGCGCTGGCGCAGGCCGAGCTGGCGCAGCAGGGGGCCGACGGGGCGCTGCAGGGGGCGCGCGCGACGCTCGCGCTGGCGATGGGGCTCGAGGCCAACCGTCCCTTCGAGGTCGCCATCGACACCACCCCACTCCCGCTGCGCGAGCTCGGCGAGAGCGTCGATTCGTTGATCGCCCGTGCCGAACGAGACCGTCCCGACCTGGCGGCCGCGCGGGCGCTGGCGCGACAGGGGGAAGCGCAGGTGCAGGTCGCCCGATCCGCGACGCTCCCCAGCCTGACCATGGGAAGCTCGGCCGGGCGCAACTTCTCCAACGCGCCCGCCCTCGAGGGGCAGACCTATGCGCTGTCGTTCGGGGTGCAGATCCCGATCTTCAGCGGGCTCGCGCGCCAGTACGACGTGGTCGTCGCCCGCGAGAACGCGGCCGCCGCACTGGCCCGTGCCGAGCAGGCGCGGCTGCAGGCGGCGGCGCAGGTCTTCACTTCCTACCATGCGCTGCGCACGGCAGCGCAGCGCGTCACCACCTCGGCCAACCTGCTGGCGAGTGCCACGCAGTCCGAGCAGGTGGCGCGCGGGCGGTATGCGGAGGGGGTGGGGAGCATGCTCGACGTGCTGACGGCGCAGGGGGCGCTCGCCGATGCGCGGGCGCAATCGGTCACGGCGCGCTGGACCTGGTATTCGGTGCTCGCACAGCTCGCCCGCGATGCGGGAGCGCTCACTCCGGCGGGGGCCATGGCCCCTCGCGTTTCTCCCGACTCTACCGCTGGATTGCCTCGATGACGTGGTTCGTTTCCCTCGCGCCTGCGGTCGTTCGTTCCCGGGCCGCGACGCTGCTGCTCGCGAGTGCGGCACTGGTCGCCGTCGGCTGCAAGAAGTCCGCAGCACCCACCCGGCCGCCCGTGGCGGTCACTGTGGCGACGTCGGCGCGTGGCGCGGCGCCGTATGTCGTGACCGCGAACGGGCTGGTCGAGCCGCAGCAGTCGGTGGCGCTGCAATCGCAGGTGGGGGGCGTCCTGCTCGCGGTCCACTTTCGCGAGGGGGACGAGGTGCAGCAGGGGCAGCTGCTCTTCACCATCGACCGGCGCCCGTACGAGGCGGCGCTGCGTCAGGCCGAGGCGGTGTTGGCGCGCGACGTGGCACAGGCGGAGAATGCGAAGCGCGATTCGGCGCGTTTTGCCGCGTTGGTGCAGAAGGACTACGTCACGCGCGCGCAGGCCGACCAGTCGGCGGCCAACGCCACGGCGCTCGCCGCCGTGGTCGATGCCGATCGCGCCGCGGTCGCCAACGCCCGCTTCAACCTCGACAACGCGACGATTCGCGCCCCCATCGCTGGCAAGACGGGGAGCTTGCTCGTGCGCGCCGGCAACCTGGTGCGCCCCGGGGCGGTCCCGCCGCTGGTGGTGATCAACCAGATCCGCCCCATCCTGGTGCGCTTCTCGGTGCCGGAGCGCGAGTTTCCACAGGTGCAACGGTATGCGGGGCAGGGGGCACTCCCGGTGCGTGCCCTCCATTCGGCCAACGATTCGCAGCCGATCGTCGGGCAGCTGAGCTTCGTGGACAACGGGGTCGACACGACCACGGGCACCGTCACGCTCAAGGGGCGCTTCGCCAACGACGACCGGCGGTTGTGGCCCGGGCAGTTCGTGCGAGTGGAGCTGGAGCTGTTCAGCGATTCGAGCGCGGTGCTGGTCCCGAGCCAGGCGGTGCAGGCGGGACAGGACGGGACCTTCGTCTTCACCGTCGATGCGAAGGGGGCGGCGGTGATGAAGCCGGTCGTCGCCGGCCGTCAGGTGGGTAACCAGACCGTCATCGAGCAGGGGCTCGACGCCGGCGAGCGCGTGGTGACCGACGGGCAGGGGAAGTTGGCGCCGGGCTCCAAGGTGAGCATCAAGGCGGCTGGGGGGGCGGCCACCGCCGCTCCCGCCAAGCAGGGCGGGACCCCATGAACTTCACCGCGCTCTTCATCCGTCGTCCGGTCATGACCACGCTGGTCATGATCGCCATCCTCGCCTTCGGGACGATGGCGTATCGGCAGCTGGCGGTGAGCGACCTCCCCAACGTCGACTACCCCACGCTCACCGTCACGGCGTCGCTCCCCGGCGCCAGCCCGGAGACGATGGCCTCCGCGGTGGCGACGCCGCTGGAAAAGCAGTTCACGACGATTGCCGGGATCGACAACATGGTGAGCTCCAGCTCGTTAGGGGCCACGAGCATCACCATCCAGTTCACCCTCGATCGCAGCATCGACGCGGCGGCGCAGGACGTCCAGGCGGCGATCTCCAAGACGCTGCGGGAGCTCCCGCCGGGGATCGTCCCGCCGTCGCTACAGAAGACCAACCCCGCCGACGAGCCGTTCCTCTACCTCAACCTGCGCTCGAAGTCGTTGCCGCTGTCGGCGCTGGACGAGTACGGGCAGACGGTGCTGGGGCAGCGCATCTCGACCATCAGCGGCGTGGCGCAGGTGTCGATCTTCGGGACGCAGAAGTACGCGGCGCGCATCCAGCTCGACCCGCGCGCCCTGGCCTCACGCGGGATCGGGATCGACGAGGTGGCGAGTGCCGTGTCGCAGGGGAACGTGAACCTCCCCACCGGCGTGCTCTGGGGGCCCAACAAGGCCTACACCGTGAGAGCCGACGGGCAGCTGGAGAACGCCGCGCAGTTCGCCGAACTGGTCGTCGCCTATCGCAACGGGAACCCCGTGCGGCTGCGCGACGTGGGGCGCGTGAAGGACGACGTCCAGAACAACCGCGTGGCCGCCTGGTTCAACGACACGCGTTCCGTCACGCTGGCCGTGCAGAAGCAGCCGGGGACCAACACCGTGCAGGTGGCCGAGGCGGTGCATGCGCTCCTCCCCACGCTGCGCGCGCAGATGCCGGAGTCGGTGGAGATCGAGACCTTCTTCGATCGCTCCGAGGGGATTCGCGAGTCGGTGGCCGACGTGAAGTTCACGCTGGTGCTGACGCTCGCGCTCGTCGTGATGGTGATCTTCCTCTTCCTGCGCAACGTGCCGGCGACCGTCATCCCGTCGCTGGCCCTCCCCATGTCGCTGGTCGGGACGTTCGCGGTGATGTGGTCGCTCAAGTACAGCCTCGACAACCTCTCGCTGATGGCGCTCACCCTGGCGGTGGGCTTCGTGGTCGACGACGCCATCGTGATGCTGGAGAACATCGTCCGGCACATCGAGATGGGAAAGAAGCCGATGCAGGCGGCGCTCGACGGCGCCAAGGAGATCGGCTTCACGATCCTGTCGATGACGATCTCGCTCACCGCGGTCTTCATCCCGCTGCTGTTCATGAGCGGGATCGTCGGGCGACTCTTCCACGAGTTTGCGGTGACGATCGCGGCGGCCATCCTCGTGTCGGGGTTCGTCTCGCTCACGCTCACGCCGATGCTCTGCGCCCGCTTCCTCAAGGGGGGGCACCACGGCGAGCAGGAACTCCACAACCCGATCTTCGACGCCTTCGAGCGTGGCTACGAAGCGGTGCTGCACTTCTACGAGCGCACGCTGCGCTGGGCGATGGGACATCGCCGCTCGGTGATGGCCTTCTCGCTCGTCACGCTCATTGCGACGGTCGTTCTCTTCCAGATGGTCCCGAAGGGATTCATCCCCAGCGAGGACACCGGGCGCATTCGTGCGTCGACCGAGACGGCGCAGGGGACATCGTTCACCGACATGGTCGCGCACCAGAAGCTCGCCGCCGATCGCGTGCGCAAGAACCAGTACGTCGATGCGGTGCTGTCGAACATCGGGACGGGGTCGGGCAACTCGACCGGGTTGCCGAACCAGGGGCGCCTCACCGTGCGCCTCAAGCCGCGCGGTGAACGTCCGAGCGCCGACGAGATGGTGCGCATCCTCGCCAAGGAGACGGCTGACATCCCCGGCATCTCCGTGTACTGGCAGAACACCCCGATCATCCAGCTTGGCGGGCGCACCGCCAAGGCGCTGTACCAGTACACGCTGCAGGGGGCCGACCTCGACGTGCTCTATCCGGCGGCGCAGGCCATGGAAGCCAGGCTGCGCACGCTCCCCGCCCTCACCGACATCTCCACCGACCTGCAGATCCGCAACCCGCAGGCGACCATCACCCTCGACCGCGACCATGCCTCACGACTGGGCGTGAGTGCGGAGCAGATCGAGCAGGCGCTGTACAACGCGTACGGGTCGCGGCAGGTCTCGACGATCTACACGCCGAACAACCAGTACTGGGTGATCATGGAGCTCCTCCCGGAGTTCCAGAGCGACCTGAGCGCGCTCGACCTGCTGTACGTGCGGTCGCGCAGTGGCGTGCTCGTGCCGCTCTCCACCGTGGCGCGCGCCGACCGGACGATCGGCCCCCAGCTGGTGAACCACACGGGGCAGATCCCGTCGGTCACGCTCTCGTTCAACCTGCGCGAAGGGGCGTCGTTAGGTGAGGCGGTGAACGAGGTGGAGGGGGCGGCGCGCGAACTCCTCCCCGAGGGGGTCAGCACCGGCTTCGCCGGTGCGGCGCAGGCGTTCCAGGACACGCAGCGCGGGCTGGGGATGCTCTTCCTGGTCGCGATCTTCGTGATCTACGTGGTGCTCGGGATCCTGTACGAGTCGTTCATCCACCCCATCACGATCCTCTCCGGCATTCCGTTCGCGGCCTTCGGCGCCTTCCTCGCCCTGCTCCTCACCGGGACGGAGCTGAGCGTCTACGCCTGGGTGGGGGTGATCCTTCTGGTGGGGTTGGTGAAGAAGAACGCGATCATGATGATCGACTTTGCGCAGGAGGCCGAGCGCTCGGGCGGGAAGAACGCCTTCGAGGCGATCTTCGAGGCGTGCATGGTGCGCTTCCGTCCCATCAGCATGACGACGATGGCGGCGCTGGTGGGGACGCTGCCCATCGCGTTAGGCGCTGGCGCCGGCGCAGAGTCGCGGCGCCCGCTGGGGATCGCGGTGGTGGGCGGGTTGGCGTTCTCGCAGCTGGTGACGCTGTACGTGACGCCGGTCATCTACACGTACTTCGACGACTTCATGAAGCGCGCGCGGCGGCGCAAGGCGCCGGCGGACGAGGGTGTGGTGACGGAGCCGCCGGTGCTTCGCGCGGGAGGCGGGCAGTCGGCGGCGGCGTCGGTGATTGCGCCGACCGTGAACTGAGACGAGACGGGAGTGCAAACGGCGCCGAGAGGCGCCGTTTGCACTCCCGTCTCCCGTCCAGTTCTACGTCCCCGTCCCGAACTGCTTCGTGTACTTCACCACGAGGGACCGCGAGCGCGGCCGCTCCCAGCTGAAGAACGAGTTGGCCACCTCGCCGTCGTTGAAGACGACAAACAGCCCGGTGCCGGCGGTGTTGAGCCAACCGAAGCGCGCGTTCGCGGTCCAGATC
>Ga0116178_10002818_pt1 | contig 13439 bp, 12 predicted proteins | sample AD_STIC12_MetaG_FD_89880 | JGI IMG/M metagenome (GOLD analysis project Ga0116178, IMG submission 89880) | Active sludge microbial communities of municipal wastewater-treating anaerobic digesters from USA - AD_STIC12_MetaG | ecosystem: Engineered > Bioreactor > Anaerobic > Digestate | place: USA... | reverse complement strand
TTCAACAGATCCCAATATTGTTAAAAATCTTGAACCTCTTAGCTTTGAAGAGCAAAAAGAATTATTAATAAAATTAAATCAACCATTATATAATTCATATAATCAGACGGATTTTATAAAGAATAAGATCGCTGTTGAAGTACAGCTTGGTAAATACTTTGCTGTTACTTATGATCTATTTGTTAAACACTTGTCGTTTTATACTGGTTCTATAATAAATATTGGTATTGAAATAGTTCCGACAAAAAACATGCAAAAGGATATGTCCTCCGGACCGCCTTGGTTTGAAAAAGAAGTTCATAATGTATTAAGACATGGTCGCACCAATCCTCCAGTTCCTTTGCTTATATTAGGAATTGAACCATAGATTTCTCTTTGCAAAACAAAAGTTAAGTAATTGCTTTCTCGTTCCTATTAAACTCGCAATTATCACAATTGCCGCAGGGTTTTTCACCTGGAAAACCAAAGTAATCAGATATAAATACTCTTCTGCAGTTTTCATTTCTGAAGTAGTTTACAACTGAAAGGAGTTTTTTATTATCATTCAATAATTTTCCTTTAAGATGTTCTTCGTCTTGCAGAACTTCCGGTAATTCATCAACAATTTTTAGACTCTTTTTCTCAATCTCTCCTTCAGTTACACCGTAGCGATCAAGCATTGCTAGTGCGGTTTCAATTCTAAAATCATTTTTGTTTTTAAAATTCATTTGTTCACGCAGATATTCAATACCGCTCGAGTTTATTAAGCCTAAATCCCGTTTAAGTAAATTATTAAGTGCAAAATAAAAATCAGCATCAGGATTAGACCATTTTATAAACTCCATTTGTGTGTAAAGATCTTCCTGATTGTAAAGTAACAGGCAAAGAGAATCTTTACCATCTCTACCGGCACGTCCAATTTCCTGATAATACGATTCTATTGATGATGGCACTTCTGCATGAATGACAAAACGAATATCGGGTTTATCTATTCCCATTCCGAATGCATTTGTTGCAAGAATAAGTTTTTGGTTATCACTTAAAAAATCCCTTTGCATTCGTTTTCTTTCTTTATCTTCGAGCTTTCCGTGATAGATGCCGTGATTAAATCCTTTATCGCTTAAGATTTCAGAAAATCTCTCAAGAGTCTTGATAAGTGAAAAATAGATAATTCCGCATCCATTATATTTTTCTAATGTTGATAAAATTTCCTTTAATTTTTCTTTATCATCAAAGACATCAACTGCTTCAAGCCTGAGATTTGGGCGCTCAATTCCCTGATGAAAAATTTTTATTTCATCTCTTTTGATATTGAGTTTTACAATAATGTTTTCCTGAACTTCTTTTGTGGCAGTTGCTGTTAATGCAATTGTAAGCGGGTTACTAAGCAATTCCCTGAACTCACCAATTCTAGAATAATCCGGACGGAAATCATGTCCCCATTCCGAAATACAATGAGCTTCATCAACAGCAAGCAGATCTATTTTCACTTTTTTAATCTCATCAATAAAATCTCTTTTACGGAATCTTTCGGGAGTAACATAAAGCAACTTGATACTTCCTTTTATAAAATCCTCCAATCTTTTTTCACGTTCTTGTTTTGATAAGGTTGAGTTGATAAATGCTGCAGGTATATTTTTCTTTCTTAAAGCATCCACCTGATCCTGCATTAATGCAATAAGCGGACTTATTACAATTGTGCTGTTGTCAAAATATAATGCAGGTATCTGGTAACACAAGGATTTTCCGCTTCCGGTTGGCATTAAAACCAATAAGTGTTTTCTGTTCTCAGTTATTTCCCTGATTATTTTTTCTTGTGCTTCATAAAAACTATTGTGACCAAAATAACTTTTAAGAATTTTATAAATATCTTTTTTCATAGTTTAAAAATAATTTAATATTTAGCCGATGTCGTTATGAGGTTTTTATTAATCTAAAGTTTATTAGTATTAAATTTAGCTAAAGAAAAGGATTATAAAATGAAAAATATTCTGCCAATTGCATTAACATTTATCACTTTACTTACTAGTTGTTCACAAAAACCGGAAGCAGACCCTAATTATGTAAAAGCAATAAACGAGTGGGACGCGAAAAGAGTTTCAAGACTTAAGGCTGATGATGGCTGGCTTAATCTTATTGGAAGATTCTGGTTAAAGCCTGGAGAAAATACATTTGGTACTTCAAAGAATAATGATATTGTAATTGAATCATCCAAACTGCCTGAGCATATTGGCTCTTTTTTGTTTGTTGATACCACTGTTACATTTAAAGCAAATGAAGGAACGGATGTTCTTTTTAATAACAAGCCTGTAAAAGAAATTGTACTAATCGGTGATGAGAAAAAAGATATGACAGTTTTACAAATTGGTTCTGTAAAATTTAATCTGATAATCAGAGACACGCTTTATGGAATTCGTTTTCGCGATCTTAACTCTGACTTAGTAAAAAACTTTAAAGGAATTGAAAGATTCCCGATTGATCAAAGCTGGAATGTAAAGGCAAAGTTTGAAGAATATAATCCGCCGAAAGAAATTATGGTCCCTAATGTGCTTGGGCAAATTGACAAGGAAAAATCTCCAGGAGCAGTTGTGTTTGAACGCGATGGACAAACATACAGAATAGATGCCGTTGATGAGGGCGGTGATAAACTCTTCTTAATAATTGCAGATCAGACAAGCGGTGATGAAACTTATGGCGGCGGAAGATTTATGTATGTTAATAAACCTGATTCAACCGGAATAATTGATCTTGATTTTAATAAGGCATACAATCCTCCTTGTGTGTTTACGAAATATGCAACCTGTCCATTGCCGCCGTTGCAAAATTATCTTAAGTTGAGAATTGAGGCGGGTGAGAAAGTTTATGGAGAAGGACATTAATGTCCTTTCAACATCTGGAATTAATTTTATCTTTATTATTTCAACAACATCATCTTTATCTTTAAGTACAAAGAACGGAAAGCGCCACACTAATAGAACGCAGATGACGCAGATTAAGCGGATTTGCACAGATTTTCTTTGCGAGCTTTGTCCTTATCTTTTTCTTAGCGGGCTTTGCGTGAAATGCGTTTAGAAAAAAAGTTCACTATAAGTCCGCAAAGGTTTTTCACTAAGATCACTAAGTGTTTTTATTATCTCAATAACATCATCTTTATTTTTAAGAAAAAAGAACGAGACGCGCCGTGCTAATAGAACACAGATGACGCAGATTAAGCGGATTTGCACAGATTCTCTTTGCGAACTTTGCTCTTATCTCTTTCTTGGCGAACTTTGCGTGAAACGTATTTATAGAAGATTCTCGCTAAGTGTACAGAGGCATTTTACAAAGAACACAAGTTCAATAGAAGTATTTTTACTTTTTTAATTTATCCTTAAATATTTTTTCAAACTTTTCAACTTTCGGAGTAATTACGTAAACACAATATCCCTGGTTTGGATTGTTCTCATAATATTCCTGATGATAATTTTCTGCGGGATAAAACTTTTCAAACTTTGTTATTTCTGTTACGATAGGTTTATCCCATATCTTTTCATCAGTAAGTTTTTGTTTATAATATTCCGCTTTTTGTTTTTGTGCATTGTTATGATAAAAAATAACAGAGCGATACTGAGTTCCAACATCATTTCCTTGTCTGTTCAATGTTGTAGGATCGTGAGTCTTCCAGAATATTTCCAAAAGCTCATCATAACTAATGATTGAAGGATCAAATGTTATTTGGGTGCATTCTGCATGTCCGGTTGTCCCCTCACAAACTTCTTCATAAGTGGGATTTGCAATATTGCCACCGGAATAGCCAGAAATAACGGATACAACTCCGTTTACTCTTTCAAAAATTGCTTCTGTACACCAGAAACATCCGGTCCCAAAAGTTGCTGTGTCTAAATCTGAATTATTTATACTCATAATGTTTTTCTTCTCCAAGTTTTCTGTGGATTTAATTTTGTTACACCCCATAGGATTTAATGTTACAAGAAATAAAGCATAAGTTATAAATATAATCACCTTCATTACATTACTCATCAATTATCTTTTATGTTTTGTTATCCTGATTACTTCTTTTTTAAAAATAGTGGGATTAACATAAGACAATCTTAATTGAAAATGAACTTACTTATACGTACTGCTTTTGTTTTTGAGAACAATCACAGTGTTTTTATAGATAAAAAAGTTGTTTTAAGAAAAGTAAAATTATAATTTTATAGCACAATCAATTAATTAACATAATATCTATACAGCAAAAAATTTTATGGGCAAAAAAATTACAGTTGCAGTACCTAAAGGCGGGGTCGGAAAAACAACAACCGCGGTAAACCTAGCTGCTGCTTTTGCTATTGCAGAAAAGAAAACACTATTAATTGATTTCGATCCTTCCGGAGCTTGTTCGGTTTCATTGGGATTTGAAAACGAAACGCTGAAAGGCGATATTTTTCAGGTAATAAGTTTTATTAAGCATATCGATTCAGTAATTCATCATACTGATTTACCAATGCTTGATTTCATCCCTTGCAGTATAAACTCAGCAGAAGTTGAGGAAAGAATAAACAGACTTACACGCAATATACATCTCTTTGAAAATATCCTTAATCAATATGCGCTTGAACATTATGATTATATAATCATTGATTGTCCACCATATTTAAAAGGTTTAACCACGGTCGCTTTAGCAGCATCAGATTCTGTATTAATTCCAATCCGTGCCGGTCAGTTCTCAATTACCGCATTAAAAAAAATGTATAGTCACATTTGTTTAGTAAAAGAAAATCTTAATAAAAGATTAGTTGTTGAGGGAATACTTCTTACAATGTTTGAAAAAAACACAAAAGCATGGGGATTAACTCAAAATGCTATTTACAGTAATTTTGGTTCAGATGTGCTTGAAACAATAATACCAAAAAGCACTACAATTTCTGAAGCCGAATTTTATGGAAAGCCCACAATGTTATTTAATATAAAATCACCGGGCTCAGTTGCTTACTTAAAACTTGCAAATGAACTGATGAATAAAAACGGCAAGGCTCCTGAAGGTGTTTTCTGATCTTATTAAAAAGCCTCCGCAAAGGAGGCTTAAAATTGATTTTACATTTTAGCAGGATCTTCCGTAGTAACCTTTTTCTTTCTCAGGATAAAAAAGAGTGCAACAACAAATAATACTGCCAATCCAATAACAGCATAAAGCCACATAGTATCCTTGGGAGTTATTGCAGCTTTCCATTCAGAAATTTTCTTTTCTATTTCATCTTTCTGGGCTGTCGTTAAAAGATTGCTGTTTAACAGATAAGGCATCCATTCTAATGAGACAGATTTAAACCAAACGCTGTCTGCAAATGCAGTATAGGCTTTTTCGGATTCTTCTTTATTCTTAATTCCGTAATTTCTAATCTCATCAGAAATATACTTTGTTACGATAGATGTAAAATCGTTGCCGTTATTAAATTCCTGCAAATTAATATTGTGCAGCGCAAACTCTTCGTTGATTGATTCCCAGGCTTCCTTTTTTATCCTGTTAGACCATACAGTTAACAGGTTATTAATTTCCTGTAACTCAGCCGATTGTTCTTTTTTACCGGCATAAACTTCTATTAACTTTGGTCCGATTTTATTCCACATATTAACAAAATTTTCCTGCTGTTTCCTGACACCGTCAAGATCTTCAACCTTTAAAGATGTTACTTCGAGAAAGCGGCTGTTATCTCTTAAAGATTTTTTTATGGTTGCAAGCAGATTATTTCTTTCAACCTGTGAATAGACTTGTTCTTTATCCCGCTTAGTCATAGATGAAACATCACCGGCTAATTTAGGAGTAAGGCTATCAACAATAGCAAATATCAACTGATCGCGCTTTAATACTGTTATTCTTAAATCAGCAATAAGTTTCTCCAATTCATCAATTGTTGCCGCATCTTTCCTCTTTTGTGCTTCCAGAATACTGATGCGGTCAAGAAGTTCATTGTTTCTTTTATTCAAAAGATCAACTTCGGATTTCAATGCTGTTACTTCAGTTTTTAAAACATCAATTTCTGTAAAATCATCTCTTCGTAATTCAAGAGATGCAACAAGGTTATCGATGGTAGATAAAAAGTTTTCAGGATAAAGGCTTTGATCAAGCAGGAATTTTTTTGCGGAGAAGTCTCTTTTAAAATTATCTATTTCTATTTTCAGACTATCAAGTTCCTCAAGACTTTTTGCTAACTTTATACTGTTAGCCAGATTAATGTTTCTTTCCTTAAAGCTCTGCACCATTTCATAATCAGATTGTGCAAATAAAATTGTCGAAGAAAACAAAAAAACTACAAAAAGAATATAGTTAATAAATTTTGAGTGTTTCATTTAATCTCCTCCTTGTATTCCGTCAGAGGTTAATCTATAAGACTTTCCGTTAGTTATTAATTCTATAAACAAAGATCTTTGGTTAAATACAGGATTCGGCATACCGGTTTCATCTATTTCAATTTTTTTCTCAAGAGTAAAGGAATTCTTATCAGCACTAAAGACATAAACATTTTTAAAATCAACTGAGGTCATAAAATAGTAACCTTCATTATTTCTTATTAATCTCAGTGTTTTGCCGGCATAACCGAGTGAATCCTGCATTTCCTCAAGAAATAATTCCTTGGTGTTAAAATAGACAGAATGCCTTTCTTCTTTTACAAATCCTTGATTATCTATTTTTAAAACTGCCTCGATAGGCCATCCGAATTCTGCTGGTTTTAAAGTTAGAGATGAACAGTTATAAAAGAAGAAGCCAGTAAAGATTATAAATAATATTTTTATTTGCTTCATAATATTTCCTGCAAAAAATCATTAAGACAAACTTAAGAAATACATTAACTCTACCCAATACTATAATCTTGAATTTTAACGGATTTTATGATTTTAGGCGTTTTCAGTGATTTAATTTCCGTCTGAAGGAACTTTCGGTGAATTTTCTTCGGGTGAATTGTCTGATTTAAACCGATTACTTTTTTTCAATAAATCGGTAAGTAAATATTCTATCTGCGAATTAATACTTCTTAAATCATCAGCCGCCCATTTTTCAAGGGCGGCATAAACTTTTTCATCTATTCTTAATAAAAACTTTTTCTTTTCAGCCATTTTAAAAATTTCCTGATTAAGCTATACCGCTGTTTCTGTTCTGCTGCAGAATCTTATAGAAAGTTAAAAAAACAATCCAGGGATTTTCATCAATCAGTTCTGAGCTTTTTTCGATAGTAATAACACTTTTCTCTTTTAATGAAAATTTGTTTTCAAATGTTAATAAAAGATCATCATATGTGTCATATACTCTGCACGATTTTCTAAAAGATCCGAAACTAAGCTTAAGTTTTTCTCCGCGTGTTAATGATATTTCGCCTTTCATTCCCCAAAAACTTGTGCTGACATATTCTGAAAAAGGCATTTGATAACCTTCTTTGAATATGCCAATACTTGTTGCCCAAAAGTTAGTCGGTTTAATTTCATATTTTTGATCAAGCCCTTCAACTATAGCTAAGATGCTCAAGAACCGGGGATAATATAATTTTGCCAATATCTTTTCTCCAGCGATAAGTTCAAACTCTCTCCTTAAAAAACTTTTCTGTGTAAAGTAGAGAGGACTGTCGATATATTCGCTTAATCTTTTCATGATGTTTTTATTGATATAATGTTCCGGTATTAATTACAGGCTGTACTGATGTTTCTGAAACAAGAGCAACCATAAGATTATTTACCATTGTTGCTTTTTTATCTTCATCAAGATTAACAATTTTCTGATCACTTAATGATTTAAGTGCCATCTCAACCATTCCAACAGCCCCTTCAACTATTCTTTGTCTTGCAGCTATCACTGCTTGTGCCTGCTGTCTTCTTAACATTGCCTGCGCAATTTCTTGTGCATAAGCAAGATGACTTATTCTGGATTCAATTACTTCAACTCCTGCAATTTCTAATCTTGCTTGTAAAGTTTTTTTAAGGTTATCAGCTATTTCTAAAGGGGTTCCGCGTAACGATGCTTTATCTTCTTCACTTACATCATATGGATATTCAGATGCAAGTGAACGAATCGCAGTTTCACTTTGAATCGCAACAAACTGCTCATAATTCTGAACATCAAATATTGCACGTGCAGAATCAACAACACGCCAGACAATAACGGAAGCAATTTCAATCGGATTTCCATGAAGATCATTTACTTTTAGTTTTTCACTGTTAAAATTTCTGATACGTAAAGAAACATGTTTTTTTACCGTAAAAGGATTAACCCACCAAAAACCTGATTGACGAACAGTTCCTGTGTATTTTCCGAAAAGTATCAGAACTCTTGAATCATTTGGCTGAACAACCATAAAACCGCTCAGTGAAATAAAAAATATCAGCCCAAGAGGAATAAAAAACCAGAGTATGTTCGGATCTTCATTTAATATTCCATAATAAAGGAGATATATATTAAGCACAATAAGTATAAAAAGGACAAATAGGACAAAGAATCCATTAGTCTTTTTTGCTGTTTTCTCAGTTACTTTTTCCATTTTAAAACCTTTCTAAATTTGCTATCGTAATGATATCATTTCAATAGCAAACTTGCAAACAAAACCTGATAATCTGCAAGAAATCAATGTTTATGGTTATTTGTATAAATAAATGGTAAAAAAGCAGAACCTGGTAAGATTTAATATTTTACACTATTTGTGTTATATGTATATGATATCTCCCCAAATACTCAGCGAATAAAAAAAAGTTTATCCGTTTACAACTACATAAAACTGAACATCAGCTACAAATCTATATATTAAAAAAGCCGGGCTATTTAACGTCCGGCTTTTTTTACTGAAATTATATTTAACGATCTCCTAAAAATTAACAACCTGTACCATATTTGTTTGAGTGAATGTCGTTTTTAAAGTTCCGGGAGAATATGTTCCACCAGTATATAATCCGTTACGCACTGTGCCGCCGTTATAAGTTCCGCCTGTATAAACTTTATATTGCGCACCGGCAGTAAGTTGAGCATCTGAAAAAATAATTGAATAATATTTCCTCATTGGCGCAAACGTTAATAAATCATTTCCATTTGAATCTTCTATATGAAACAGGGTTCCGGCTGAAATACTTGAAAATGATTTTAAAAGAACTGAGCGTTGTGTTGATGAATTGCTCGGTGCCTGAGTTAACATTGAGTTTGTTCCGGAAATAACAAGAAAGCCGCCTGATATTTTACATTCACCATTAAAATCCAGTCCAACCTCAAACGTAAATCCGCTTGATGCTTGCGGTCCGTGAACAACAATAACACCACCATTAATATAAATATCACCGTTTGCATCAAGTGCATCGCCCTGTGTTGAACTTACACAAATATATCCGTCATTTATTATCATTTTACTTCCATCATTTAATTCCCCGCCCAAACCATATGTAGTATTTAATCCATCATCGCTTGCTGTTACATTAATATCACCGCCATTTATTATTAAGTTAGGAGTCTCAAGTCCTTCGAACGATTGAGTGATTTTAATATTTCCGTTGTAAATAATAAGAGAGTCTTTTGATTTTATTCCGTCATCTGCAGAGCTGATTAAAATATCACAATCGAATATTCTGATTGTGCTGTCAGCAGAAATTGCTTTTGCTTCTGCATAATTATCCTGAGATATAAATATCTTCTGTCCGGTGGTAGTAACATTTATTGTCGGCTGTGTAGATGAAGTTCCTATGCTAATATTTGCATCCACATTGATTCCCTTACCACCTTTGCCGGAATTGTTAAGAGTAATTTCTCCGTCAACAATTACTACGCTGCCATCCGTTTTAATACAATGCCCAGTATAAGCATCTGGCTGACCGGCAGGATTTGTATATGCTGCTCCATCTCCGCTTGAAGTAATTCCGAGAGAACCAGAATAAAATATAAGATCCCTGTCGCAGGAGATTCCTCTCCCCGCCGGACCGCTTGCAGTAATTGTGATTTCCGAAGAAGTGATAATAACATCTTTATCAGCTTTGATAGCTGTACAATAAGAAGGATCGTATCCTGAACCGGAGGGTTTTAACACAACTCCGCCAGTTGTTATAATATTAACTGAACAATTTTCAAATGTTATGCTTTGTTTTGACTTAATACCCTTTGACTGATTCCCCTGAACAGTAATATTTAAATTTCCACCGGATACAGTAATTATATCATCCGCTTTCATAGCGCTTTTATCATTGGCAGTATTTAAAATTTTAACTGTGCCATCAGTAATTTTAATGAGGCTTTCTCCAGCATCGATACCATCACTATTTGATTTAACATCTACCGATCCGCCATTCATAAAAAAGCCATCGTTTACATTAATTCCATCTTTAGCTGCGCTGGTGATAATAATATTCCCTGAGTTTATTTCAATGTAATCATCACTAACAAGTCCATGCTGATTTGTTCCGCGTCCATTAATTGTAAGATCACCGTTTCCTGAAAAGATAAGCTGTCCTTCGCTGAAAAAAGCTGCCTTCTGATCTTCGCCTACGGGTGCATTTGCATAGGTTATTCCATCGGTTAAAATGTTATGAGTGCCGTCTTCAAGAATAACAGATATTTTTTTACCTGATTGTATGTTAATCGCAGGACCATCATTATTCGTAATCTCAACATCGTTCAGATGCAGTTTAAGTTTTTTATCCGAATAAATTTTAAACATCCCGTCTGATGTGGTTCCGCTTAAAACATAATCAAGGTTTTCAATGCTTGAGCTGGCAGTAACGATTACATCGGCACCTGAAACGCTGACTGAAACTCCGCGCCCCACATATGGATTAATTATCGATGCAGAGCTGTCATTATAAGTAATATAAATCGTTGAATCTGTAATTACGTCAAATGTTATGCTGTCTATATCAACAAGATTAAATTGATTGAGTTCATAAGTTGTCTGAAAATATATTTCAGTTGCATCTTCATTAAAATACACACTGTCTATTCCGAGAATAAATAAATCCTTTGCTTCGGTTTTTGTATGGACGACTAATTTATTTCGCAGCAATTGCTTTTCATTCATAAGCATTACCTTACTAAAAGTAATGTTACTAATATCAGAAAGATTAATAGACTGAGTCTGTCCATAATTCTTAACGACTTTAAGAGCTTGCGGAAATGAGTTAGAGCAAATCAATATTGTTAATAAGAAGAATAAAATCTTTTTCATTTTCTAATCCTCATTACTTCAATAAAATCATTTGTTTGGAAATTATCTGCTCATTGCTGCTGACAGTATAAATATAAACTCCGCTGACCACGCCTATATTTTTATCATTAGTTCCATTCCAGATTATTTTATACTCTCCTTCAGACTGAGTTTCATTCAGCAGATCTTTAACAAGCTGCCCGTTAATATCATAAATCCGCACTTTAACATTTGAAGTATTTGGAATCTGATAAGTAATTGTCGTAGAAGGATTAAACGGGTTTGGATAATTCTGCAAAACTTTAAATGATTCAATAACCTGTTTAGGGTCCTGATGATCTTTTATACCGGTTGTTTCACCAAACTCAAGCCGCAAAATATCGTTAACTGAAAATGTCAAGGTGCTGCCATCTTTAAGATGAATGTTCATATTTAATTCCTGTCCGCAAATAAGCGAACTGAAAAGAAATATGAAAAATAAAGGCTTTTTCATACGCATTCTCCTTGTATTAGTTATTGATTGAATCTGAATCAATCAAGTAAATAATCAAATTTCCCTCAAACGAAGTTAAGGCTTTTATTTAGCTTGGTCAAACAATAAAGCTTTTTTATAAAAATAAAAACCGCAATTGTTCGTGGTCGGAAAAAATTCTTACCTGTTAATTAATGTTTTACTTGTCGAAGGATTACTTAATAACTTATACGCCGGTGAGTAATAGATTATCGTTTAGGAGAATAATAATTTTTTCAGAACTTAAGGTGCGATTAATTTTTTTATTGCTTCTTCAATTAATGGTTTCATCACCTTATAACCTTCAGAATTTGGGTGAACACCATCTTTGGAATACTCTTTCTTTAAACCATTTCTAGCATCTACCATTGCAGAAAAATAATCAACATAAATTATTTGGTTGCTTTCTGAATAAGCTTTAATCCAACTGTTAAGCTCAATAATTTTTTCCGATGGATTAATTCCTGGTTTCCACGGATAATCAAACACGGGGAGAACTGAACATAAAATAACATTTATATCATTCGCTTTCGCAATTTCAATCATCGATTTAATATTATCTTCTATCATCTCAAGTGTTGATGAACCGGTATTACCGGCAATATCATTTGTGCCTGCAAGAATAACAACTACTTTTGGTTTTAAGTTTACGACATCTTGTCTAAATCTTATTAACATTTGCGGTGTTGTTTGGCCGCTTATTCCTCTGTTGATGTAAGAATTCTCAATAAAGAAATCAGGATCAGATATTTTCCACCCCTCGGTAATTGAATTCCCCATAAAGACAACTCTGTTTTCTTTTTCAACGGGCGGGCTAAGATTTAAGTTTTCTTGTTTATATCTATTAAGATTTGCCCAGTCATCATTTTGGGGAAAAGATATTTGATTCAAAATTATTAATGATAGAATAAGTAATGATTTCATAATAAGTAATCTTTCGTCAGAGCTCTTTTACTAAGCCTGAATATTTTCTTTCTATCTTAAATCCGAAACGATAGAAATATTCAGGACGGAAAAATCCGGTTGTAACAAATTTATAATTCTCAGACTTTACTCTGTTAAACAATTCGTTCATAATTCCTTCACTAATTCCTTTTCTTCTGTAACGATTAGACACAACAATCTTTTCCATATGCACGGTTGTTTCGTCGCTTCTGTAATAAAAAGCTCCGCCGATAATAAATCCTCTATCAGATACAGCAACAAGGAATTCATGTTCCGGTCTGAAGTTTACATTTAAGTTTTCTTCCAGATAAAGCTGATACAGTTTTGAGATTTCTTTTGGACTGACTGGATTTCTTATCGTGAAAGCATTTCCATCATCGTCACGAAGCTGAACAACAAGGTTCGGATGTCCGGCAATTTCTGATCTTATTTTAATCAATGCAGCCGAATCAGTTGGTTTGAGATGTGGATATCCAAGACGGGTAATGAAATAGGTTTCTTTTTCATCCAGTTCAAACTCAAAGTTCAACGATGTAATAAGTTTTAATGATTCCTCTTTTGAAATTTTTCTATGTCTCTGTTTTCTAACAAGCTCACGTAATACATCTTTAAATCTTTGCGAAGATGAATAGAAAACTGTCTCTAAGAAAAATCTTGTTCTCACTGCAGGATAATTTTCTTCAAGATCAAACAAGTGGTAAGTATCATAAAGTTCGTATATCATTTCTGCCTGTGCAGATAACGATGCATCTTTGTTAAGCTCAAACCAGCGATGAAATCTTTTAACTGCAAAGTAAAGCTGCTTTGGCAGATATCCGTGTTCTTTAATATTATTTATCAGCAATTGAATTCTGTAAGAGATATTA
>Ga0116178_10002814_pt1 | contig 13444 bp, 5 predicted proteins | sample AD_STIC12_MetaG_FD_89880 | JGI IMG/M metagenome (GOLD analysis project Ga0116178, IMG submission 89880) | Active sludge microbial communities of municipal wastewater-treating anaerobic digesters from USA - AD_STIC12_MetaG | ecosystem: Engineered > Bioreactor > Anaerobic > Digestate | place: USA... | reverse complement strand
GGAAGCGCTGTTGTGGGCGGAGTCGCCGTGCGCAGGGTTCCACTGGGCGGCACGGAGCGGAATCTGATCGTGGTGGCGGGAAGTGACTGGAACCTGTGGGCGTTCACCGATTCCCTCGAACCCGTAGGCAACGCCAACGGGTTGATCGGCCGATTCTGGGGCGACGTGGTCAGGAAGCCGATCATCGAAGCGGACGGATCTGTTCTCGTGGTCGGCCTGACGACGAACACACGCTACCGGTTTGCAAACGGAGCATGGGATGGCGGTACACCAGTGGTGCAAACCCCGCCAGTGCCGTCCACGATGACCTGCCACCTTCTGCGTGACGTGCGCAAATCGGACATTACTGTAACGGGTTCCACCACCATCACTGCCGACAGCTATGCTCGTTTCGGATACCTGCCGGAGAACCCGCCTCCCCCACGGATAGTCTGGTCGGCGGCAACAGATTCGTTGATTGCACCGCTGAGCCTCGGTGACGTAGACCAGGACGGGTTCCCCGACATTCTCGCCGTAAGCCGCCGGAGCGTGGATGTGTTCTCCCGCAGTGGAACTCGAACGGTAACCTACGCGCTCGGGCGGGCGGATTCGACCGAGGAGTTTGCCGGATCGGCGCTCTCTACGGGGGCGGGCAAAACCATTGTGGCCGGGAAAAAGGGGCTGAGCGTGTTCTCGGGGGTGATGCGTCGGCATCCTGCGCTTACAATCCCGCTTCCCGCCGCCGCCACGGGCTCCCCGGCGCTGTACGTGGTCCCCGGTGAAGGGATCCACGCGGTGGTGGGGACCGCGGACGGCTGGCTGCTCGATGTTCCCGTCTCGCAAGGCGACAGCATCATCTGGGGCCAGATGTGGGGAGATAGGGCATCGTCGTTCGCGCTGGATGAAACGGGGCTTGCGACGCCGGCAGCTCCGGCGGATGAGTTGATGCCCGGAGCTCGCGTCTTTTTCTACCCGAGCCCCGTCGGAAAAGAAGAGGGGATGTTGCGATTCTTCCTTGCGGCACAGGCAGATGTCTCCGTGCGGATATTCACGAGCATGGGCGAACAGGTCTGGGAGACGCGCGTTCCCGCCGGTGAGACGATCGCCAACGCGGAGAACGAAATCCGCTGGCCGGGAGGCACACGTTTCGCCACCGGCCTCTATGTTGCCCGGATCACTGCTCGTTCCACAGACGGCAGACAGAGTGGCGCCACCATTCCCGTCGGCATAGTGAGGTGATAGCAACAGTGCGTAAGGGGGTCTCGTTCTCCGCTTCGAAGCGGCGCGTGCGCGGCATGTGCCTTGTCGTGCTGCTGCCATTCCTCGTGGCTCCCTCGATTTGTGCCGCGCCGATTGCTGAATTTGACCCGCCCGTGTCTGCTCTCTCCTGGAAACGATTCGAAACCGAGCACTTTCGCATTACGTACACTTCCGGTCTTGAGCGGGTAGCGTCCGCGGTAGCGATGGCGGCGGAGCAGGCGTACGAACCGATAACGCGGCTGTACGGGTTTCGGCCTTCGGGCAAAACGGAAATCATCGTGCGTGATCACGGTGATTTTGCGAACGGATTCGCCGCCTATTACGACAACCGCATGGAAATCTGGGCATCTGCTCTCGACTATGAGTTCCGCGGCACCCATAACTGGATATACGACGTCACCACCCATGAGTTCACGCACCTTGTCCAGCTGGCGGCATCGCTCAAGACTTCGCCGGCAATTCCGCAGGTGTATTTTCAGTGGTTCCGCCTTGAACCCGAAGCGCGGACCGACGTCGCAGAGGGACTTCCCAACACGCTCGTGTCGTATGCGGTGCCCACCATCAGCATCCCCATGTGGTTTGCCGAGGGCGTCGCTCAGTTCCAGGCGCAGGGTGCACGGCATGATCGCTGGGACGCACACCGCGACATGATAGTCCGCGTTGCGGTACTTGCCGACAGCCAGCTCTCCTACCGGCAGATGGAAGGATTCTACGATCCGGACGGGCGTGAGGCCGAAATGGTGTACAATCACGGCTATTCGTTCGTCAGGTGGTTGGCTGCGACCTACGGCGATTCTTCACTTCGCGCGTTGAGCCGCGACATGCGTGCATGGCGCCGGTGGGACTTCGGCTCCGCGCTGAAGCAACTTACGGGAAAACCGGGCCCTCGGGTGTATGAAGAGTGGCTGACTCAGCTCCGCGCGGACTACCAGGTGTTCGTCGCAGAGCGCAAGCCTGAGCCCGCGGGAACGCTCCTGGAGCGGCCCGCGTCGCGCCCCGGCGCGGAATCCGGTGACCGCCCTCCCGTAATCACCCCGGGAGGGGTGCCTGCCGCGTATGCACTGCCAACGGCGCATAGCTCGCGGGCAAGTTATTACCATGCAGCACCCGTGTGGTCGCCGGACGGCGAGCTTCTTGCCTATGTCTCAACCGACGGACAGGATTACCGCCTCGGATCGGTCTGGGTACGGAAACCCGGCACAGGCGAACTGACTGTCGCGCCGGGATCGTTCCGCGCATCCTCGACCGTAAGCTGGTTTCCAGACGGCCGCACGGTCGTGTTCAGCCGCGCCCAACGCGACGATCGGAATGAGTGGCGCTACAACGACCTTGTGAAGGCCGACCTTCAGACGGGCACCGTTACCAAGCTCACCGATCAGTGGCGCGCGTCGTACCCCGCCGTTTCGCCCGACGGCGCCACCGTCGCATTCGTCCGCAACGCGCGCGGGTCCACCAACCTCATGCTCGTGAATTCGGACGGATCCAACATACGTCCCCTCACCCGCTGGGATGATGGTACGCAGGTTTTCTCGCCGAAGTGGTCACCGGACGGAACACGTCTCGCAGTAAGCCTTGCCCGCGCAGGAAGCCGCCACATTGTGGTCTACCGCCTTGTCCGCGCCTCCGGGGGAGAGGTCCTCGAAACCGAACGCGTGATCGCATCGTCCGACGACGACAGAGACCCCGCCTTCTCGCGCGATGGCAGACGAGTTGTGTTTTCCAGCGCTGCCGACGGTGTGTTCAACCTTTATGAGCTTGATCTCGAACGCGGCTCATTTGCACGATTGACAAACGTCCTCGGCGGCGCGTTTCATCCGGACGTGGCTCCTGACGGACGCATTGCGTACTCCTCGTATGAATCGGAAGGCTACGTGATCCGGATCATACCGGCAGATGCGCCACGACATCCCGTATCTGCGGATATTTTCGCGAATCATATTCCAGAACAGGGGACTTTCCCTGACAGTATGCCCGAAGGTTCGTCTGTGTCGGACATTGACAGGCGCATCCCCCACCTGCAGAGACCTTCAATATTACCGCGTCTCGGGCGCTACGGCGACCAGTGGCGTGTGGGTGCGTACGCGTTTTCATCAGATATCTGGGACGACATCCTCGTAATGGGCGGAGTCTGGGCCGCGCCGGAGAACCGCGACTATGATGCGTTCGTCACGGCGGAAATGGATCACATAACACCCGTGCCGGTGTTGTTCGATGTCGTCAGGACAGTGCGGCACACGAGGGAGGACACGACCTTCGCCGGCCGTTTGAGGCTGGATGGGATCACGTACGGTCTGAACGCGGTGTCACTTTCGCTCAAACCGCGGGTTCTTTCGCGGGAAATAGACCTTCACTCCACGTATCAGCGCTTCGATGCCGCGATTGATCAGACGCTCCTTCTCAACGGAACGCGAACCTACGTCGGCTACAACTACACGTATTACAATGGTTTTGCGGCGGGTGCCTCTGTCTCTTCGTCCGCAATCAGACCCTTCACGACCGCTGATATTGCTCCCCAGGGCATGAAATGGTCACTCCGGTATGACAGGTGGTGGAATTGGTACTTTGAAGATTTCGACGCGGGCACCGGGCTCCTCAACGAGGTCTACACACCCTACCACTACAATCAGGTGTCGTGTGACGCCGCCTGGTACCTGCCCACCCCCTGGCGCGAGGAACACACCGTTGGCGTGGAAGGGCGCATCATGCGCATTGACGCCGCAGTGGACAGCTTCTTCTATGAGGGTATCGGTGGAATCATCGGGTTGCGTGGATACACCTATTATCAACTCCAGGGCAAACAGACGGCATGGGGGAGGTTGCTGTACCGGTTCCCGCTGCTGACCTCCATCGACCGGAAGCTGGGGCCGGTCTACTTCGACAAGATCTACGGGACCGTGTTTGCGGAGGCAGGCCGCGTCTGGCGTGACTCGTACCCTTCGTCGTGGACGCCCGGGCTCAAGCGTGACGTCGGCGCGGAGATCCGTGCTGATCTTTTCTCCTTTTACGGGTACCCCTCCCGGTTTTCGTTTTCCTGCGCGCGAGCGCTGGATGCTGCTCCGCGTTCTGACAGGACGAAGTTCTACCTCACGCTGTTGTTCGGGTATCTGTGACGGGCCGCCTGTCCAACATGACATAAGGTGGATTATCAACACCTTCCTCAACGGATCCCGACAACGACCCTCCTGCAGGGACGCAAGCCTCTCGAGTGATCTTACCGATTCGTCTCGCCGCTTTGTGTGGTTGACACACACGTAGCAAGATCGGCACAATGACGCCGTGCTTTGGAGCCCGTTCCCGCGGTGGGTACATTTTTTGAGATACCGGCCCGAAGATGACGATTTTGTCGGTGTTTTTCGCGCGGCGTTAAGGAAACTTTTCCACAACCCCGTGCCCGTCGGTCACGCACCAGACGAGCGGCTATTGGGGCAGCAGGGGAGCAATTCATGACTGAACACCCTACCGGAGCCGAATCCGGTCTTGATAAAGATCCGTCGTTGCTGGATGCGGATGCGGTCATTCGCGCACTTGAAACGGATCTGGAAAACGGCCTGAGCTCAGCAGAAGCTGCGGCGCGCCTCGCCCGCTACGGGAAAAACGAACTCGTCGGCGCACCGCCCGTTCCCGTCTGGCGCAAACTGCTGGCGCAGTTCGAAGACCCCCTTATCTACCTTCTGCTGGTGGCGGTAGCGATTTCGGCCGTCGCGTGGTTCATGGAGGGTGCGCACGGTTGGCCCGTGGATTCGGCAGTAATCCTTGCCATCGTAGTCGCCAACGGCGTTCTCGGATACGTTCAGGAGGCGAAAGCGGAAAACGCGGTGGCCGCTCTGGCGAGTATGGCGGCAGCAACCTCTACGGTTGTGCGCAACGGCCAGGCGGAGCGGATACCCTCATCTGACATAGTCCCTGGAGACGTGTTGGTGCTGAGTGAAGGAGACAACATCGGCGCGGATGGACGGCTGTTCAAAACAGCGAACCTGCAGGTTGCGGAAGCGCCTCTCACAGGCGAGAGCGAGCCGGTTCAGAAGGAAACAGCGGCACTCCAGGAACCCAGCAACCTTGGTGACCGGCGCAATATGGTTTTCAAAGGCACTGCCGTGACACAGGGAGTGGGAAGGGCCGTTGTCACGGCAACCGGGATGAACACCGAAGTCGGCAAGATTGCCCGTATGCTGGAAACGACGGAAGATGAAGCGACTCCCCTGCAGAAGGAAATCGTGCGGCTGGGAAAGGTGCTGGGGATCGCCGTCGTTCTGATTGCCGCCGTCGTCGTCACGACAACGTTCGTGGTGTTCCGTGTTGACACCATGGACGAGGCTGTCTCGCTGCTGTTGCTCGGCGTATCACTTGCCGTGGCGGCTGTGCCGGAAGGGTTGCCGGCGGTTCTATCGGTGGTTCTGGCAATCGGCGTGCAGCGCATGGCGGCTCGAAACGCGATTGTGAAGAAACTGTCTTCCGCAGAGACGCTCGGTTCCGCCTCGGTAATATGTTCGGACAAAACCGGCACGCTGACAAAAAGCGAAATGACGGTCACGAAGATCGTCACGGCTTCCGGAGAGGTGGAGCTGACCGGGGTTGGGTACGATCCTTCCGGCCGGGCTGAAGTCGCCGGCCAGGAGATCGGCGATTCGGCGCTGCGGACGGAGGCACAATGGGTGCTCGCCGGTGGCAGCCTCGCTGGAAACGCATCCCTTCGCCAGCGGGACGGTGTCTGGGAGATTCAGGGGGACCCGACCGAGGCTGCGTTCCTCGTGGCAGCACGAAAGCTGGGTGGCACGCAGCAGATCATGGAGCGCTACGAACGCCTCGGAGAGATCCCGTTCACGTCCGAACGCAAGCGGATGTCGGTTCTGCTGCGCGAAAGGAACAACGGGCGCCTGACGCTGTTCTCCAAAGGAGCCCCGGATGTGTTGCTTGAACGGTGCACGCACATCCTTGTGGGCAACGAGCCTGTACCTCTCGACGACGCGCGTCGTGCGGCAAGCGTGGCGAATATCGAAGCACTTTCGGCGGAGGCGTTCAGAACCATCGCGGTCGCATATCGGAATCTTGAAGGCGACAGGGTGATCCCGCCCGAGGAAGGTGCGCCGGTGGACGAGTCGCTTGAGGCGGATCTTGTGTACGTGGGAATCGTCGGCATCCTGGACCCCCCCCGCCCTGAAGCGGCAAAAGCGGTGGTGGAATCCCACCGTGCAGGCGTCCGCGTCATTATGATTACGGGAGACCACCCCAAGACGGCCACCCGTATCGCCTCCGATCTTGGCATCGTAGGAAAAGACGCGAACGCTCTGACAGGGATGGAAATAGACAAGCTGGACGAAGCAGCGTTGCGCGAGGCCGTGCGCACTACCTCGGTGTACGCCCGCGTAGCGCCGGAGCACAAACTCCAGATCGTCGATGCATTGCAGGCCGGCGGGAACGTCGTAGCGATGACGGGCGACGGCGTGAACGATGCTCCGGCCTTGAAAAGGGCCGAAATCGGCGTGGCAATGGGGGTCACCGGAACTGACGTGACAAAAGAAGCCGGCAATATGGTGCTTGCGGATGACAATTTCGCGACAATCGTCGCCGCGGTACACGAAGGTCGTGTGATCTTCGACAACATCCGCAAATTCCTGCGGTATCTGCTCAGTTCCAACATGGGAGAGGTGCTGGCAGTCTTTTTCGGGGTGGTGCTCTCCACGGTGATAGGGTTGACTTCCGGCGACGGAGGGATCGTGTTACCGCTTCTGGCCACTCAGCTTTTGTGGATCAACCTCGTTACGGACGCAGCGCCCGCCATGGCACTGGGAGTAGACCCGGAAACGGAAGACGTGATGGCCCGCCCACCACGAAAACTCACGGATCGGGTGATCGACGGCCGGATGTGGACCACGGTGTTGGTCGGCGGCTCGGTGATGGCTGCCATGACACTGCTCACCGTGGATATTCTGCTTCCGGGTGGTTTCTTCGAGGGGACGGGATCGCTAGACACCGCGCGCACGGCCGCATTCACGGTGCTGGTGTTCACCCAGCTCTTCAATGTGTTCAACTCCCGGTCTGAACGTGCAAGCGCATTTCATCGTCTGTGCGCGAACCGATGGCTACTCGGTGCGGTGCTACTCGGAGTGCTCCTGCAGGTTGCCGTGGTCCACGTTCCATTTATGAACACGGCATTTGGTACCACGCCGTTGACGGGTGAGCAATGGATTCTGTGCGTGGTGATGGCGTCGGCGGTTCTGTGGGTGGAAGAGCTGCGCAAGCTTGTCTGGAGAGCGACGCATTAAACCCGCGGCAGCTGCTTGAGTTTCGTTCCGTACTCCGGCGTACTGCCAGGGTCGGAGCCGAAAATGACTGCGCCTCAGATGTGAGTGTAGCCCGGATCCGCAGGCATCCGCTGGGTCAGGAAAGCCACTCATTCACATGAAAGACGCTGCTCGCAATCAGGATGCACCTGGCGGCACCGAGACGACGACTTCGGTGCGTTCTGAGATTCAGGAATACCTCGATATCAGGCAACAGAGGCGCTGGATTTTCCCGCGAGCTGCTCTGGTCGGTGTTTTTGCCGGAATCGCGGCGCTGTTGTTCAGAGCGGCACTGACGGGCGCTGATGTTTTCAGAAACGGCCTCATTGCGTGGGCGCACGGGATGCCACTCCTTGGGTGGATTTTCCCGGTGGGATTCGCCGTGCTGGGAGCGGCGCTTTCCGTCATCATGACCCGGCGATACGCCCCGGAAGCCAGTGGAAGTGGTATCCCGCATCTCGAAGCCGTTCTGCGCCGTTTCCGCAGGCTCGAGTGGAAGCGCGTGCTGCCGGTGAAGTTCTTCGGGGGACTTCTCGCAATAGGCAGCGGCCTGGCGCTGGGGCGCGAAGGGCCAACGGTTCAGATGGGAGGTGCCGTCGGCGATGCGGTGTCGCGCTGGCTCAAGGTATCCGAGAAGGAGCGTCTTACCCTCATTTCCGCCGGCGCGGCCGCAGGGCTTTCGGCGGCGTTCAACGCGCCGTTATCCGGGCTCATGTTCGTCCTCGAAGAAGTCAGGCGCGATTTCCACCCTGTCGTGTTCGGCGCTGCATTTCTCGCGGCGGCGATCGCCGACATCATCGCGCGCGCAGGTCTGGGGCAGTTTTCCGTTTTTGCGGTTCCGAGCTATCCCCTTCCTCCTCTTTCTTCATTGCCAGTTTTCGCCGTGGTGGGCATTGCGGCAGGTGGACTCGGCGTGGTGTTCAATCGTGGCCTGTTGACTGCCGTCACCGCATTTCGGGGGGTGCCTTCCCGGTTCGTATTCCCTGTTGTTGCGGTAACGGGCGGGGCAGCAGGTCTGGTGGGATGGTTCTCCCCGGTGATGATCGGCAACGGTCATGCGCTGGCGGAGGTTGCTCTCAACGGCAGAATGCTTCTCGCAGCGATCCCTCTCTTCTTCGTGGTGCGCTTCCTTCTCACGGTCACAAGTTATGGAATCGGCGCACCCGGAGGCATCTTCGCGCCGTTGCTTGTGCTCGGAGCGTTCATCGGCCTTGCGGTCGGACAGATCGCTCACCACTTCTTTCCGGACATCGCGCCGATACCGGCGGCGTTTGCGGTTGTCGGTATGGCAGCGTATTTCACTGCGATCGTTCGGGCTCCGCTCACCGGTATTGTGTTGATTATCGAAATGACCGAGAACTACTCCCTCATGTTGCCTCTTCTCATCAGTTGTTTCTGCGCGTACGCTGTCGCGGAACTGCTGAAGGATGTGCCAGTCTACGAAGCACTCTTGGAAGAGGACCTGAAACGCACCGGGGACACGTATCATTTGGCCGAGCCAACGGTCGCAGAGTTCACCATAGAGGAAGGTGCTCCTTTCGACGGGCGGCTGGTGCGCTCACTCGGGCTGCCGGCGGGCTGCATAATTGTTCGATGCTGGGACGGGAGGCGAGAATGGGTGCCGAAAGCAAACACCCGGCTCGAAGCTCACATGCGCATCATGGCAGTTATCTCCCCGGACGCCGCCGACGCTCTCGACAAGCTCCGGGAGGGATGTGAAGAGGTGGAGGGGAACAAGAACTGCGGCAAGCCGACGTGAAAACGGGCGGCAAAACAACCTTGGTAGGGCAGCATGTGCGCAAGGGCGTGCTGACGAGGCGGATGGTGCCGGCTTTTTGACACTCGCTCCGGTTCGCTGAAGCTTGCTTCCAGAAAAGGCAAACGTCGCGGCGGCTGGTCTTCTGTCGGGGTGTCTTTTTTGGGGCCGGCAACCTCCCATCGTCCCGCAAACCTCTCCGCGCTCTCCTCAACTGAAGGCACCGAATGCCCCACCGGCCCACCCCACCCTGAGGGGAACGCGCAGCGCACCAGTTAAATTGATGCGTAATGGGGTTCCTGTTCTACGAGTCTTCGATGGGAAGCGAGCCGGGAGGACCAAACGCATGCGTTCGAAAAAGCGGACAGTTCGTCGTCCCAATGTCCTGTTCATTTTGTCCGACCAACACAACGCCAAGGTACTCGGATGCAAAGGTCACCCGGATGTCAAAACGCCGCACATCGACCGCCTGGCTGCTCAGGGCGTCCGGTTCGAGAACGCCATTACGCAGAGCCCAATCTGTACGCCAAGCCGGATGTCATGGCTTTCCGGGCAGTACGGGCATAACCACGGATACTACGGGCTCTCCGGACCGAATCCCGGAGGCTTGCCGACTGTCCTCGGGCACTTCCGGAAAGCGGGGTATAGAACGGCCGCCATCGGGAAGATTCACTGTCCCGAATACTGGATCGAAGACGACGCGGACTGTTTCCATGAGACGTGCGAGACCAGTGTTGGAGGGAGGAGCGCAGAGTACACCAATTATCTGGAGGAACGGGGCCTGTCCGAGCTTGAGGACCACGCAGGTTTGACGGAATTCGGTCGGAAGGGGATTCAGTCAGTAGAAGGCCGCCCGTCCAGAGTCTCTTATGAGGACGGCCAGGAAGGCTGGAGCGTCAGAACCGCGATGGCGTTCATAGCGGACTCAGTTCAGCGGAATTGCCCGTTTTTCGCGCACGTCAGCCTGCCCAAGCCTCACCAGTGTTACACGCCTGCGCAACGGTTCTGGGACCTGTATGACGAGGCGCGCCTGACGTTGCCACCCAACGCCGAATACGACATGAGCAAGAAAGCCCCGCATCTGCGCCTCACCGCGGAAGCGTGGCGCAAAAATCCGTGGCAGCTTTTCGAGCCAAAAACGTTCGAGGCCGGCCGGCTCCGGAAGCTGCACGGCTATCTTGGCAACGTCAGTCACGTTGACCACGCGGTCGGAGAACTGGTAGACTGGATCGACGCGAATGGCCTGGCCGACGACACGATAGTCATTTACTCCTCAGACCACGGTGATTACGCCTGTGAACACGGCATCATGGAAAAGGCTCCTGGTATCTGTTCGGACGCCATAACGCGCATTCCCATGATCTGGCGCTGGCCAGGACACGTGGCGGAGAACCGCGTTGCAGGCGAATTGGTGGAAACGGTGGATTTCGCCAATACGATCTCCGCTCTGGCGGGACTCGATGCAATGGAAACTGCCGATGGGAAAGACCTATCTCACCTGTTGCGCGGCGAGTCGGGTGAAGTTCACCGGATCGCCGTTACCGAGTTTCCGTGGAGCAAGAGCGTTCGGAACGCGCAGTACCGGCTCGTGCAGTACGTCCGCGAGATGTTCCCCGATGAATACCCGGACGGCTTCGGGGAACTGTATGATCTGAACAGTGACCCGTGGGAGATGACGAACCTGTTTTTCGATCCCGCCCATGCGGACGTGGTGCGTGATCTACAACAGGAACTTATGGACTGGCTGCTCGTTACGACCCGTCCGACGACGGTCCTTCCCGCGCCGCACAAGACGTCAGCCCAGACTACCGTGCGCTACCTCAACGCCGTGAACGCGGACAAAAAGATTCACCCTGACAGGATACGCGACAAGACGCAGTGGTGGGAGCGAAACTACATTTGACGGAACGGGAGAAATAAGCCATGGCAGTCGGAAGGAAGACCCGAGGGAAAACTATTCGCGTAGGTGTGGTCGGTGTGGGGCGGGGGCAGTCGTTCGCGTCGTCAGCGACCGATCTCGTCGGGATGAAGCTCGTGGCGCTCTGCGACCTGTGGGAGGAGCGGCTGCTTGAAGTCGGCAAGCGCTACGGAGTGGCGACGTACGCCGACTACGACCGGTTCCTCGAGCACGACATGGACGCGGTCATTCTGGCGAACTACTTCCACGAGCACGCGCCGTTCGCCATCAAGGCTCTCTCGGCGGGCAAACACGTGATGAGCGAGTGCATCTGCAACGCGACGCTGGGCGAGGGCGTGGCGCTCTGCCGGGCGGTGGAAAAGAGCGGGCTCATTTACATGCTGGCGGAGAACTACCCCTACACGGCGTTCAACATGGAAATGCGGCGCGTGTACCAGACCGGGGAGATCGGCCAGGTGACGTACGCCGAGGGGGAATACAACCACCCCATGGCGCCGGAAGACCGCCTGCGCATCGCCCCCGGCATGAACCACTGGCGCAACTGGATACCGTCCACCTACTATTGCACCCACGCGCTTGCGCCGCTGGTTTTCATTGCGGATACGATGCCGGTGATGGTGAACGGCCTGTCCATCGCCCGCCGCGAACCGGACAAAAGGACCGTGCGACGAGGTGACCCGGGCTCGGTGATCCTGTGCCGGATGGACAACGGGTCGGTGTTCCGGATTTTCGGGCTGACGCTGCCGGGGCACAGCAACTGGTACCGCGTCCACGGCGACCGGGGCGCAATGGAGGTCACAAGGGGGCCCGGGTACTATGGTCCCGGCCAGGTGCGCGTCTGGCACGAAGAATGGGACATGAAACCGGGAGAAATCAGGGACCGCACCTACCTCCCCGACTGGCCGGTTCATGCCGATCTTGCCCGCAAGGCAGGGCACGGCGGCGGCGATTTCTGGACGAACTACGAGTTCGCCAACGCAATCCGCACGGGCACCCAGCCATTTCTCGACGTTTACCGCGGCGTAGCCATGAGCAGCGTCGGCATTCTCGCGTGGAAGAGCGCACTCAAGGACGGCGTGCCGCTGGAAGTGCCCGATTTCCGGAACGAGAGGAGCCGCGCGAAGTATGCCAAGGACAACGCCTCGCCGTTTCCATCCCACGCGGGGAAGAAGGGCTACACACGCCTTCCCGCGAGCATTCTCGGCGAACTCAAGCCGACGAAGGAAGGGCTGGCGCTGGCAAGGCGAGTGTGGAAGGAGATAGGGTACAAGGGGGAGTAGAGGTCAAAAGGGGGGTGTTGCGTGGTGGAACCGGAGGTGTTGGCGATCGCGCGCGGTGTGGAAAGACGTTTCAATCGAAGGGGCGCGAAATGACGAAATGGCGATGGTCTGCCGTGACGATTGCCATCGCGAGTTTCTGCGGCGCCATGACCATTCCTGCGGCGGATTCGGGCTACTTCCTCACCGCGCGCCAGAAGGGGCAGCTTGTCTGGCGCGGGCAGATTCAGGACAGCGAAAGCACCTGGTATGACATCTGGATTGTGCCCGGGTACGTGGAGTCATTGCGCGGGGCGCGGCAGGGCTTTGAAGAAGCCGGCCGGAGCCTGCGGGAATATGTCGAACCACAAAAATACCGCGATATCCGCCGGCAAAGCAGACAGTGCTTCGACGCGGCCTGGGACGATTGCATCGTGGATTTCACTATCGAAGGAACGCCTCGCGCATGGCGGAACTACCTCGGCAAGGCACAGAATCGGGTCAACCAGCGCGTTTTCGGGTGGTGGATGGCATACCCCTGGGCGCTGATGCAGGGAACGGTGGAAAACGTTGTGCGGGTTCCTGTCGGCCTTTCTGCGGCAGCCATCGCGGTCGGCGCGGGAGTGGCGGGCGTGCCTGCCTATCACGCGACGAATTCCGGGTTCAAAGCCGCATGGATCGCGACGTTCGATGGCTTGCTCTGGCCCGCAAACGTCTGCGCGTGGACCACGGTGATTGCCCCTCCGCTGGCGTTTCTCGGCCAGAAACCCGCGCCATCGCGCGTCGACGGGTTCTGGGTTCGCATGGTGGAGGACACCACCGGACCGAACGCGTCCGCTCTTGCGGCCCTTGTGGCATGGGGAGCGATGCTGGAGCGAGAAGTCGGGCCGTTGGAGGAACAGCGGGAGGGCCTTGCGCGGGAAACTGAGAGCCAGCTCTCGGCGCTGAGGGACGAGATGCGGCGCGTCAACCAGCAGGACAGCACGGCGAAGGC
>Ga0116178_10002805_pt1 | contig 13460 bp, 6 predicted proteins | sample AD_STIC12_MetaG_FD_89880 | JGI IMG/M metagenome (GOLD analysis project Ga0116178, IMG submission 89880) | Active sludge microbial communities of municipal wastewater-treating anaerobic digesters from USA - AD_STIC12_MetaG | ecosystem: Engineered > Bioreactor > Anaerobic > Digestate | place: USA... | reverse complement strand
TTTGCCAACGCGAGAATAAAGTAATAACAATCATAACCTTGCATCGCACCACGAGTGCAAAAACACGCGCCACCCCGACTCGGCGCCAACAACACATACCGCCGAACGTTATGCACAAGCGGAGAAAGACAACGACACAGCAAATTGACAATGAAAAATGAATATTAAACTTGGAATGAAAAGCGAAACTGACAGACAAATAATCCGACACTCATTGCCGACCCGAAAGTGTTTTAATTTTTTTTACCCACCGCACAAAAATTTTGAAATTCAGCCGACCCACATTGCACACATTGCCAAAGCCCCACGAGCCAACACTGCAACCAAAGCTTTGTCAAAGAGTGCAATTTTACCAACGCTAAAGATATCGTTACTATGAAAAATATTGATAAACAAATAGGAGCATTACTTTTTGATAGAATTTTAGAGACAACTGAAAATAAATCTCTTAAGCCAAAAGAAAAGATACCAAAATACAGGTCTATTCTAGATGACTTGTTTAAAGCATTAACTGTTGATGCCAAGCAATACATTAGTGGATTAAATGCAAGAAGCATTTATATTTTCAACGAATATGAAACACCAAAAAATATAGTTGACAATACTCATGCATTAAGAAAATTCGCAAATCAGGTTGTACATGAAACCGAATTTCAACCGACAGAATTGGATGACCAAAAAAGCGTATATCAACTGGCAGAAGTCATATCACATTTCTCGAAGGAAGCTATTCCTCTTAAAATAATTGAATACTATCAATCATCTATTGATGAAATAACTAAGAAAACAGCATTTAAAAGACCTTCATTACCAACCTATGATTTTTACGCTGTAGTTGAAGATATTTTTATGCCTTTCGGTGAAATTGAAGGAAAATTTTGTGTATTGACATGCAATACTGACAGCCTAGGAGTAATCAAGCTTAAACTTTGGAACAATAAAAATGAAAACGGGTTTGGAAGTGATTTGTCGATTTTTGGAAAAATCGTAGAACCATATCAAAATATTTATGTAACCAATGTTAAGCAATACAAAGACAAGGAAGATGAATTTTATACAACAGATAAGTCATATGTTGTATTGGAACCAGATTATTTAATTGATGCAAAGGAACTTTCAGAGTGCAGGCAATTCAATAATAAATCATTTGGAAAGTACGAAGACAATCCTTTGCTCTATATTCTTAATCGTTTTACTAAAGGGGAGATAACCGATAGAATTATGGTGGGAAATATTGTTGGTAAAATGTTGGATGACCTTGTGACAGATGAGAATTATAATTACAAAACATCCTTTGAAACAGTAATGCGTGAGAATTCTTTTGGTATGTTATGTATAGCTAATGAAAAAGGTGAATATGACCGGTCAAAAATTCAAGCAACCTTCATTGAGGCCAATGATCATGAAAAACAGTTAAAACAGATTATCCAAAATTATAAGGGTAAAGAAATTATACTCGAACCCACATTTATATCCAACAAATACGGTCTGCAAGGAAGGCTTGATATGCTCATTGATTATGGCAGTGAAAGTCAACAAAAAGATATTATTGAACTCAAATCATCAAAGAACTATCCAGGAACAAATATTGGATTATACCTGAACCATGAAGCTCAAACTATGTGTTACGACTTACTTATTTCATCAACATATCCCAACCGGATTGGCTACAATTCAATTTTATATTCCAGTGCACCAATTGAAGAGAAACCTTTAAGAAACGTTGATGCAGGTGAAAAATATTTGTCTAAGCAGGAATTGTTAATGCTTCGTAACCGAATAGTTTCAAGCGAGCTCAAACTTGCAAGAGGTATTTACGAACCATTTCTTGAAATCCTTTCAGAAACATTTGGTCCTTATCCAAAATTTCTTGAAGATTTGGTAGTTGAATTTAAAAGTACAATTGAAAATCTGGATGAAATACTCAAGTCGTATTTTTTTGGTTTCTTAAGGTTTATTTACAGAGAATTACAAGTTGCAAAAATTGGCAGTAATGACTCTTACAACAAGTCTAATGGATACGCTGAATTATGGAAAGCATCAAAGTCGGATAAAATAGAGAACTATGATGTTTTAATATATTTGAAAGTCAAAGAAATTTCGGATGATTTTCATATTAAATTATCTCTCGACAAAAATATCTTTTCAAGTGTCGTCAATGTTAGTTCCTTCCGGATTGGAGATACGGCAATCTTATATCCAACTCCCAATCCCGATGAAATACATCCATTAAAATCTCAGATACTTAAATGCTATGTGGTATCGGTAAATGCAAATTCTATTGAGATAAGTTTAATAAATAAACAACTTAACAAGAACTATTTTAAAAATAGTGAATATTGGGCATTAGACAGAGATTTCAGAGAAACAGGATATAAGCAATTACTTCAGCTGCTTTATGAATTCCTTAAATCGGAAAAACGAGTAACTGACCTCGTTTTGGGTATGTCACGACCTCAGTTTGACAGCTCAATTGAAATACCTAATAATGGATTAGACGAAGTACAATTTGATAATGTAAAGAATGCTGTAAGAGCTAAAGATTATTATTTAATTCAAGGACCTCCTGGAACTGGAAAAACCTCAAAGGTTTTGGTAGAAATTGTAAGGAACTTAGCGAACCCCGATAATGACATAATGGTTGTTGCTTTTACTAACCGAGCCGTTGATGAAATTTGTGAAAAATTACTTAGTCTCAAGATTGACTGCATTCGCTTAGGGAAAGGCGATAAACCATATTATTGGTCTGACTTATCAGGTCGATTAAAGCTCGATGAACTTAACGAAGTTATTCAGAAAAATAATGTCTATGTTTCAACTATATCAACTTTTGCAAATAGCCTCGACATCTTAAAATTTAAAAAATTCGAGACACTTATAATTGACGAAGCATCACAAGTGCTGGAACCTCAAATCATTGGATTTCTAAAGCACTTTAAGAAATGGATTTTTATCGGAGACGAGAACCAATTACCAGCAGTTGTAGTACAAAGTATAAATGATAGTAAATGTGATGATGCTATTCTTAATGACTTGTCGCTAAAGAATTTTCGAGAATCATTGTTTTATCGACTAAAGAAAAATGCAATAAAGAGATCTTGGACTGATTGCCACGGCACATTAAAATTTCAATACAGGATGCATGCGGATATTGCAGAATTTCCGAAAAAAGAATTTTATAAGAATGTTCTTGAAGAAAGTAATGACTCTCAAAGAACAAAAATTGTTGACCAAAGCAATTTTGATTCAAATCCAATCAACCAACTATTCACAAAGTCTAGAATTGTCTTTGTTCCTTCAAAAATTGATTTACGCTCAAAAATAAATAATGAAGAAGCAAAACTTGTAGCAGAGTCAATAAAGCATATAGCAGATGTGTATGGTGAAGATTTTGATCCTTCTAAGACTGTTGGAGTAATTACACCCTTCAGGGCTCAGATAGCAAACATAAGAAATCACTTAGATCACAAGTTTCAGGATATTACTATTGACACAGTTGAAAGATTTCAAGGCAGCGAGCGAAAAATCATTATTGTCTCTTTCGCTGTCAAAAGCACCACACAGTTAGGGGCCATTCAATCACTTAATGACGAAGGGATTGATCGAAAATTAAATGTTGCAATTACTAGAGCAAAAGATCATTTGATTCTTATTGGTTCCGAAGATGTTCTTATTAAAGACAGGACTTTTAAGAAATTAATCGAGTTTATAAAAGAGAAAAATGGGTATTTATTAAATCCATTAAAAGTAAAATCAGTACCAACAGATTTATTTTAAAGATATGCTAAACTTAATTGAAAGATTGAATAATGCAATCGACCATGAATATGACTGGAAAAACCATGAGGTCGCTGAAGCATTAAAAACACCAATTGCAGACAGAGTCAAAAAAGGAGATACTATAGAAAATGCATTTGCAGAATTTATCCCTGACTTTTGCAACGATGGTACTCTGGTTTTTACAAAAGTAAAAATAAAATGTGAGGATAATCGATCCAAGTTTCGTGAAACATCACCAGTTGTTTTAAGTGGTCATGGAGAATCTTTTAAACTTGACGTTTTGGAAGACAATGATTCTGAAATGATATTAGAGGTTGGCTTCATGAATGAAAATATTCATCAGTCATTAAATAAAAAGAATGGTTGGCGAATTGATGAAGCTGCTGTTGATATCAGGCATATTGTGAAAAAGTCAACTTTTATTTTAAGAACAGACCCCAATAAATACAATTTGATAAATGGACTCTTTGAGGGTAAGATTTTACCAGATATACCATTAAACCAACTGAATAAAGGAAAAGAATTAGCTTCAAAGACAAATCTTAATCCGACACAAAAGGAAGCATTCGCTAAAGCTTATTCAACGAACAATTACTTTCTAATACAAGGCCCTCCCGGCTCCGGAAAAACATGGCTACTTGCACATTTAGCCCATCAATTTGCAATTGAAGGGAAAAAAGTGCATATCACTGCCCCCACACATACTGCCATTAATAATGCACTTCAAAAATGCTCAACACTCTCACAATATCCACACATAATCAAGGTTGGAAAAAGCAATCAGAAGGAAGGATTGAATTATGATGGTTCTACAGCCAGAAATTCACCAGATTTCAGAAATACGGGACATTCAAACAGCAGTAGAGGTATAATAGTTGGTGCAACCTGTTATTCGCCCCACACCCGAAAACTTGAATTTATGGACTGGGACGTGATTATTATTGATGAAGCTGGGCAGTTAAGTATTCCATTGGCCATCGCTGCAATGGTTAAAGGTTCAAAGTATATTTTTATTGGAGACCATAAACAGTTGCCTCCAATTATTGCAGAGGATCATCCCGATGAAGTTTTTCAAAAATCCATATTTGAACATTTACATCAGTTTAATTCAGGAATAATGCTGGACATCACATATCGAATGAATAAATGGATTAACGACTTCCCCTCTCGTCAATTTTATAATGGAAAACTGGTTCCAGATAAAAAGAATGAAGGATGGTTACTTGATATACCAAATAAGTTTAACAATTATGCTGAAATTCTTGATCCGGCTAAACCAGAAGTCTTGTTTTGCCATTTCCATGAAAGCAATGAATCACGGTCAGAATTTGAAGCAGATTTCATTGCGGTGCTTATTGAAGAATATTTAAAACAAGGTGTTAAACCGGATAATATGGCGATTCTTACTCCTTTTAGGGCACAAGTAAGACAAATAAAAAAAGCCTTAATGAGAATGAGTAATTACACGGAATTTAAGGATGAACTTTTTTTAGATACAGTTGAACGTATTCAGGGACAGGAAAGAGATATTATAATTTTTTCATTGGCGACAACTGATCCAATAAAAGCCATGCAGCGTGCCAGTTTCTTCTTTAACCCCAATAGGTTCAATGTTGCCATAACACGGGCAAAGAAAAAGCGCATTGTAATCGGACACAAAAACTTATTTCATCTTTCCTCCAACGACAAGGAACTAGATAAAATGATTGTTAATTTCAGAGATTTTTACAACAGCTCGTTCAAAGTATTTGAGCAGGCACAAACAGAAGATTTATTTTAAAGATTTGTATTAATGGCAAACGACAAAAACGGATACATAAAAGTAAAAGCAGAGTACGAACTGGTATATGCCGGAAAAGAGCCAAAGGCAAGCATTCTGACCAATACCCTTGAAGCCCCTTTACAGGAGGTTAGAGTATTTAACGAGGGCAACGAATGGGAAGACGGCTGGCGAAATATGCTCATTTTTGGTGACAACCTGCTGGCTTTGAAAACCCTTTACGAAGACATAAAAGAAGGAGGCCCCAATAAATACGGACTACGAAATAAAATAAAACTCATCTATATTGACCCGCCTTTTGCTACCAAGCAGGACTTTATGAAGGATAAAGAAAAAGCTTATCGGGACAAAGTTTTCGGGTCTAAATTTCTTGAGTTCATTAGGAGACGAGCAATAATGCTGAGGGAAATTCTTGCTGATGATGGTTCATTTTATTTACACCTTGACTGGAAGAAAGGCCATTATGTCAAAGCGGTATTAGATGAAGTATTTGGAGAGGGGAATTTTATGAATCATATTTCATGGTGTTACAAAGAAAGAGAAATTGCCACAAGACAATTCAACCAAAAGCATGATTACATTTTATTTTACACAAAAAATAGAGATTCAAACTACACTTTTAATTGGAAGGAAATTACTTCAAACTATTCACCTGGAACATTAGCTAAATTTAATTTGTTTGACGAGGAAAGAGGACCATTTCAAATTAGAGGGAAAGGTGGTGAGTTCACTGGTAAACAAGGATTGTCATTAGAAACAGAAATAAAATTTCCTGACCTTGTTTATAGAGACTACTTGAACGAAAAGGAAGGCATATTACCCCGTGACTGGTGGGCAGATATTTCATTTGTTAACCGAGCAGGATTTGAAAGGAGAATTACTGGTGCATATCCGACACAAAAACCTGAACAACTTCTAGAAAGAATAATCAGAGCATCTTCAAACGAAGGAGATGTAGTTCTTGACTGCTTTGCCGGTAGCGGAACAACTTTAGCAACTGCTGAAAAATTAAACCGCAAATGGATTGGAATTGATGTTGGAAAACTTTCGGTTTACACAATTCAGAATAGGATGTTAAATCTAACTACCCAAATTGGTTCTGAAAAAACTGATAAGCGAAGTCAAATTGAAAGGATTAAAGAAAAAAAAGAGGCGGAAGACGCAAGAGGTATGTTTTTCATTTCCGAAAAAGCAAAGAAAGGACAGTTTGATTTAACCGATGATTTTCTTTATCACTTACACGAGTTGCTGAAAAATGTAAAAGGTTTGGATGAGTTTTCATTGGTTTGTCCCGAAGAAAAATTTCATTTAACCAACTACGAAGAAGATGAAAACGGTCTGCGATTGCTGAAAAAAGACCATATCACCTATAAAATCAGTTTTATTGAACCTAAAGTCAAACCGCCTAAATCGGAGCCACTTAAAGCCAAAACATTTGTGTTGTACAATGCAGGAGTTTACGATAAAGAAAATATTTTAAATCTGCACTGGGAGCAATACAAAGAGTTTGTAATGAAACTGTTTGAGGTGCGTAAAAGCGAGCATAGCATCAATGGCTTTGCAGTAGATGGTTACATTGGTGTTCATAGTGCCTACATTTGGAACTACCCTGAAAAGAAAAACATTGCCATTGATGAAGATTATGTAACAGAATTGCACAATTACCTGAAAGGCAAAGCCGGTGAACGCTTTTATGTGATTGCCCCTACCCAGAGCATTAGCTTTATGCAGGACGAAATAAAACTGGGCGATACTGTTTATACATTCCTGAAAGTACCGGTTTCTGTTTTAATCCGTCTGATTCAAAGCGGAGAATTAGGAAGTTTCAAACAACCCAAATCGGAGGATAATGTAAACGAAGTAATAGATGCTTTTGGATTTGATTTTGTTTCACAACCTCAATTGAAATATACCCTTCACAAACAAAAGAAAAAGGAAGGAATGTTTGAGAGCGACATTTTCACTATTAAGCTCACCGAGTTTTATTCAGATGGTTTGCTCTATTCACCCGAAGATTTCAAAAACTTTGAAACCCTGTCGTTGGTGCTCATTGACTACGATTACGAGGGCGAACCCTTTACTATGGACATGCACCAATGGGGGAAAGACCTTGTAAAAGACGAAACCACTCCGGTAGAAATTAACATTGAAGCCGATAAATGGAAAAAAGGAAAACTTGCAGTAATTCTGATTGATGAATACGGCAACGAAAAGAAATTAGTGTTTGACAAAAAAGATTTCAAATAATGAGCATTAAAATTAAAAATACCGATTTGGTTTTGCAATTCAGCGATGATGCTGTAAACGAAATACTGAATAAATACGATACCTATCTGGAAGCATTGTACAACGATGATTATTCTTTTCATCGTGAGGCGGTAAAGTCTGCTGTTGGTTTTCTTCTTTCGGAGAAATACAAAACAATGGAAGATCTTGCCAAAGAAAACTATCTGAAAAACCCGAAAATTAAAGACCGTTATCCGTCAAAAGAAGATTATCTCGGAGCTTTACCCTTAGGCAAATTCAAAGCCTGTTCTATGGATTTGGCTACAGGTTCAGGTAAAAGTTTTTTGATGTTTGGAATTGCACAGGTTATGCTTTGCGAAGAAGCCATTGATAAGGTGTTGGTTCTTTGTCCGTCATTAACGATTGAGGAAGGATTAACTGACAAATTCAAAACGCTGAACAGCAGAAAAGACTTGGTTGATATTCTGAAAGCCATTAACCCAAAATACGTTCAACCGGAAATCAAAAATGCTTCTGAAACTATTCTTCCAAACGATATTTGCATTGAAAACATTCACGCTACCTATCAGCGCACCGGTTCATCCATTCAGGCAAGTTTCAAGAATGAAGGTCAAAGTGTGTTGGTATTAAATGATGAAGCCCATCATATTTTTTCGGGTGAAGCCGACAGCAAGGATAAGAAGTGGATTGAATTTCTAAAGGACAAGGAATATAATTTCAAATTCATTGTAAATGTTACCGGAACGCCTTATTACGGCTCTGACAACAACGATTATTTTAATGATGTGATTTATCGCTTTGGTTTAAAACAAGCCGTTGACAAAGGCATCGTAAAAAAAGTTGACCCGAAAACTTATGATGAATACAAAGAAGATAAAGGTTATCAGCAAATTTGGGCAGTGCATCAGGAAAACATTAAAACCTACGGTAAGTATGTAAAGCCAATTACCATTGTAGTTTGTGCAAGTATTGCAGAGGCAATTATTGAATGGGATGCTTTGGTAAAATTCATTTCTGAGAAAGAAGAAATTACCATTGAAGAAGCAGCATTAAAAGCAATTTGGGTAACATCAGGCATTCCGGGAAAAGATACAAAAGACGGAAAAGCCATTGCACCCATTTTAGCCAAAGATAAAGACAGCCGGGCAGCAGAAACAATTCGTAAAGAAAACTTAAAGCAATTGAAATTAGTTGACGACAAAGAAAATCCGGTTGAGTGGATTGTATCTGTATCTATGTTAACAGAAGGTTGGGATGTTAAAAATGTTTTTCAGGTTGTACCGCACAAACAAAGAGCTTTTAACTCAAAATTACTTATTGCACAGGTTTTGGGCAGGGGGTTACGTATTCCTCAGAGTTTAAAAGATTCTATTGGAGCCGACAAAATATTCCTGAAAGTGAATAATCACGAAAAATGGAATCATGAAATTCAGAATTTGTACAATGAAATTCTCGAACTGGAAAACCGTCTTTCATGGGGCTATGATAAAAACAGAAGCAAATATGCTTTCACTTTACACAATCTGAAATACGAGCCAAAAGAAACAACTAAGGAAACTAAGAAAGAGAAAGCACAAGCACCGAAAACCTTTGGTTTCAATCCTCAAAGAAAAGTATCAGATTACAAAGCCGATTTTCAGTACAACTCAATCCGTTATGTTTTTGAAGATAAAGAAGTGTATGGTATTGAACAGGCAGTAACCAATTTGTACACATATCTAAAAGACAAAGACCCGAAAATTGCGAAAGAATATCCCAAAGCCAAACTAAAATCAGCCATTCAAAAAGAATTGAAATCAAAGGGCTATGATGATGACTTTTTGAGCAAAGAAAATTATTTGTCGGCACAGCAGTCATTTGGGCCGGTATTCAGGGAAACAGGCAAGGAAGTGCCAAGAGTTTCAAATGTTGCAGATGCATTGTTTGAAATCAGTTCAGACCATTTTCCAAGATTATCTTTCAGCGAGGACAGTTTGAAACGCAACGGATTTCTTTTTTATACTGATAAAACAGAAGAGTTTTATAAAGATGAAGAAAAAACACTGTTCAAAACCTACACAGGCCTTGAAAAGCAAATTACTGAATTAACTACAGAATTAACAAAACCCGATTCAGATAAGGCATTAATCGCCCAAAAGATTGCAGAACTTGCCACACTTCAGGGTGAATTAAACCAGCATTTGCAAAAGGTTGATGAAGCAAAATTCAAATCGGTTTTAAATGCACTTTACGTTTCATATACCCCCGAAATAGAATTTGCAAAAACACTTTTTCTGAATATTGAATTGGTTGATGCATTTCTTAAATCAGCTGATAAAGGGTTTTACGGATTTCCATATTCATATAAACCAAATACTAAAGCTAAAACTCACGTTAAAAACGAAACATTCAATCCTGACTTTTTCCTGAAAGTTAAAGGGACAGACAACATCATCGTGATAGAAACCAAAAAGAAAGACGATGACAGCAATAAAAACAGAGCTAAATATCGTGATGGGAAAGTTCATTTTGATAATCTGAATAAAAAGCTTGAAGAAGGAAAATACAAAGAAAGATACTATTTCAAATTCCTCTCTGATGATGGAAGCGATATAGCCGACTTCTTCAAATCCATAAAAGACGGCAAATACAAAATCTGGAAATCGACATTAATGAATCAACTTGAAAAATAAATATTATGAGCATTTTACAAAAAATCAAAACCGAAATTGGTAACGATAAGTTTTATCAGGATCATTTCTCAAATGATGGGTTTCGTTTTGTTGCTTGGTATGTGAGACGTGTCTTATTGCAGTCACCTCAAGCCACTAAAATGTGTGTTGTTGATGGAGCAAATGATAAAAAAATTGATGCTCTTGTAATTGATGATGATAATAGGAATATAATCATTGTGCAAGGTAAATTCTTTGAATTTGGCTCAATTGACAGCGGGCCGTTACAAGAAATTTTATCGGCTTGGGTTAGAATTCAAGATTTACATTCACTACAAACTGATGGCAATGATAAACTTAAAGAACGAATTGAGGCACTCAGACAGGCATTAGATGACGAGTACGATATTACATTTGAATTGCTTACAACAGGAAAACTCACTCAAGCCGCTGAAAGTGATTTAAAAGTATTTTCAGAAAAACTTGAACAATCGAAGGATTTCAATGCCAATATTATACTTGTTGATTCTGAGGTAATAGAATTAAGATTAACTGATGCTGAATCGAAGGAACTGCCAGCTATAAATCACACGGTTCAAATTGAGAAAGATAAAGTAATGACATTTGATATTAAAGGAACAAGAAGCGTTATTGTAGCATTGCCACTATCCGAATGTTTAAAATTTCCGGGAATAGCAGACCAACGACTTTTTAGAAAAAATGTACGTCAATCTCTTGGTTGGAACACAATAAATAAGAAAATTAAACAATCAATAAAAAGCGACCGTCCGCAAGATTTTTTCTTTTCACACAATGGAATAACAGCAATTTGTAAAGAATTCAAACTAGATACTGAAAAAACAACACTTCAATGTTTTGATTTAAATGTTGTTAATGGTTGCCAAAGCTTAACGACAATTTTTAAATGTTCGGAGGATGTTAGAAGAATTGAGAAGGAGGCAGGTTATATATTATTCCGTTTTTATGAAATTCCACAAAAAGATTTAGCAGATAAAATTAGCATTAACACCAATAGTCAAAGTGCGGTTAAACCGCGTGATTTGAAAAGTAATGACAGAATTATTTTAAGTTTGAAACGAGCCTATGAAGCAATGTATCCTGATGGTTTATTGATCAATCAAAGGGGTATGGAAATTCCAGGTGATAAAGATAAAAGCAAAGTAGTTGATGTTTCTGATTTTGCCAAGAATGTAATGGCTTGGCAATGCCAAAGACCAAACATATCATACAACGAGAAAAAACTATTTGACGAACTATATAAAAATGTTTTTAAGCCCGATTACAACCCTGTTTCTGTATTGGCTCTTAAGAAGTGGGATTCAATAATTATGAAGGATTGGGATAATTTGCCTTTAGACGATTTACTGAAAGCAACAAAAAGCTATGTAAGATTTCATATTCTTTTTTCAATTTCCTCAATAATTGCCTATGCAAATAATCAAGGTGATAAAGTTCCATTCCCATCTGCAACACTTGACATTGTAGAAAAGCATGGAAAAGAGATTTTGCCTTTTGCAGCAACTTGTTTAAATCAAGCCTTAAAAAGCGCTAATCAACAAGCACAACTAAGTGGAAAAATATTTAGCCCTCAAAACTGGTTAAAGAAAAATGACAGTGTTATGGCTCAATCATTAGTTGCTAGTACAATGGTTGGCATGATGGAAGGCATGAGTTCAATTGGCGGCAAAAATATTAAAGAGATTTTAAAACTTAGTCCAGACCAATTTGAGTTAAGATGGAAAGCAGAATAAAACCCAACGCATTTGCAAGCACATTGCCAAAGCCCCACGAGCCAACGCTCCAACCAAAGCTTTGTCAAAGAGCTTGCAAAGCCAGCCCAAGAGAAGAATTTCAAAATTTTTCTACCACGCTTAAAAGAAAAAAAAATTAAAACACGCCAATCCGCCAAAGTCGGACAGGCACACGGGCGACCCTGACAGAAAAGAAAATGAAGTAGTAATTTGACAAGTTTAATATGAAAGTGCGATTTGACAGGAACCTACGGACAGACAAGAACCGCCAGTGCATAACAGGCGGTATATTTTATTGCCGAGACAGTGCGGGTTTCAGCGTTTCTGCATCTAATAAACTTTCGTGTAACTTGACAGTGAAGTGCTTCGAAATCGGCAACAAAAACATACCGCCAAACCGTTGTGCGTCAGCTTAAAAGACCCCGATAATAGAAATACTACCTTAACAAAAAAGAATTGATTATGAAGGGTGGAACTTTTCAGGGACAACTTTCAGCATTTCAACAAAACAATCTTTCCATTGACTTGGAGATAGATTCACGATTTTTAAGTTCAAATTAATTCCAAGTTTTTCGGAAATTTCATTAACCTGACTTTTTCTGAATATTAATTTTAAAGCCGTTCTGACAGGTAAATTAGGTTTTTGTAACAGAAAAGATAGAAAATTTAAATATTTGACTTTCTGATTAAAATCAATATGTAAAGGTTTTCGTTCAATTTTAAGAAAAGCAGACTTAACAGTTGGAGGAGGTATAAAACTATTAGGATTAATTTCGTAAACTATCTTCAAACTATAAAATGTATGATATAGGATAGTGTAAGGATTAAAGATTTTGTCTGCAAATAACTTTTTAGCAGGTTCTAATTGAAGGAAGATTGACCCGCCCTGAAAACTTTCCATATTTTCAAACATCAATATTTTTAAAATTTCTGATGTTATACCAAATGGTATGTTTGAAACAACCTTAAACGAAAATTTTGGAATTTTATAATTTCTGAAATCACATCCAAAAATTTGAATGTTTTGAGTTTGTTTAAATTTGTGTTTTAAATGCGTTATTAACTCAAAATCATTCTCAATCGCAATGACTAATTTAGCCTTTTGTTGTAGATGTACAGTTAGAAATCCTTTTCCTGCACCAATATCTAAGACCGTATCGTTTTGATTAATTCTTGATTGTTTTATTGCATCTTCAATTAGCACTTTGTCAATTGTAAAGTGCTGACCCG
>Ga0116178_10002804_pt1 | contig 13461 bp, 22 predicted proteins | sample AD_STIC12_MetaG_FD_89880 | JGI IMG/M metagenome (GOLD analysis project Ga0116178, IMG submission 89880) | Active sludge microbial communities of municipal wastewater-treating anaerobic digesters from USA - AD_STIC12_MetaG | ecosystem: Engineered > Bioreactor > Anaerobic > Digestate | place: USA... | reverse complement strand
GAATATTGGTTGACGAAAAGATTGTCAGAAACTCGGTGTGTAAACGGTGTGATTTTGTTCAACGTATAAATTCGTTGTGATTCACAGGTCGTCGAAACCGACTGGATGACTCTAAGTCTTGAGTCCGAAATGTTCATCATCTATTGCTCTAGTCCGGAAAACTCCAGAGGAAACGAGAGAGTGAGTATAGACGAAGTAATGATGACTATTAAAATTGATTAGAATATAGATTAGAATGCGGTGTATTATAGGGTTTGTTGAACGTTTAAACCTCCGCTCCAAACGTTCTTAGCATAATAACGTCGCTTTATTAAGTTAAAGCGACGAACCTTTAAAATATAATAGTATGTATGTAAGGAGTGCAAAAAAGAATATAAAAAAAGACATGTTCTAAAAAGACACTGGAACAGAAAACACTTAGGAATATTTGATCAACATTATAAACATGTATGTTGTCATTGCGAAAAAGTGTTTGATAATGGCCATATTTTGGGAGCGCATACTATAAGTTGTAAGCGTAATCCTTCTCTAAATAAAATTAGAGAAAATCAAAATGAAAAAAGAAAAGGAAGAGTGCAATCTTCTGAAACAAAATTTAAAATCTCTATTGCGATGCAAAAAGCTGTAGCGGAAGGAAGGCAAAAAACTCTGAAACCCGGAGGAATATGTAGATGTTTCAAAGTAAAAAATCACTTAGAACAATTACAAAATATTCAGGGAAGTTGGGAATTAAAAGTTGTTGAATTCTTCAATGAGAAGAAAATTAAATGGTGTCGAAATCATACAGCTTTTGATTATGTCTATGAAGATAAAAATAGAAAATACTTTCCGGATTTTTATTTAGAAGATTTTGATGTTTTTGTGGAAGTAAAGGGATACGAAACAGATAAAGATTTAGCAAAATGGAAAATGTTTCCAAGAAAAATTCTTATCATAAAGAAAGATGAAATAAAAGATTTAGAAAAATGGGCGCTTAGTTTAAAGTGGACTTAAAACACCTTCCTCATAAGAAGCGAGATTCCAGATTCGAATCCATCATTGCCCACAAGAGTTTGAAAACGACAACAACAGTCGCGATGAAGACGAAATTAAATTGTAGTAGTCGACATTGTTCAAACTCATTTACGGGTTGCTAGTCTAATGTTAGGACGCCGTCCATTTCCGGACGGAGATCGGGACTCAATTCCCCGGTGGCCCACACTAAAAACAGGAACTTAGTTCACTGGTAGAATACGTGTTTGACTTACATGTGAAGAGGGTTCGATTCCCTCAGTTCCTACAGTATCATAGAAATATAATACATATCGCGTAATGGAATTGGTATTCCTGTTGCCTTTCATAAGGGTGATGAGTCGGTTCGATTCTGACTTACGCGACCAATGGAGCATTAGTTTAGTGGTAAAATGCCAGACTGTCACTTTGGCGTCACGAGTTCGATTCTCGTATGCTCCGCATAACATTCTCAAGCCTCTAAAGAGCCTCTGATTTCATGCTCAAGCTCAAACTGAGAATGTGGGTAAATACACCTTAAAGTATAATGGACGGACTATTTCAAGCTTACGAGTTTGTTAGAACGCCGTGATGCTGTTTCTTCGCAGACAGTGAAAGAATGAAATACAAAATCGGCTATAATAACCGAATACAAAGGTTCATTCACCCGCAATGAAATTCTCGAGATAGTAGTTGCGGTTATTGGTCCTATAGCTCAAATGGATAGAGCACCGGGTTTCTAACCCGGCAATCGGGGTTCGATTCCTCGTAGGATCACATGCATCATAGGATGCTAATTATCGGGGGCGCATTGGCTTCGATTGTCCTGTTTGAAAACAAATTCTCAGTCGAGGAGTGTGCCTCGTAAAAAACAACAAAGCATTCAAATGCAGAAAAGAAAGAAGGTAAACTACTCGCAGGATTCTTTGGCGTTCGCGCTCCTGAATCACGTGGCGTAGTTGCCGCATTCGCAGCTTAATTTTAAGTTGCAAGAAACCCATAAGAGTTCGGTAGTGGAGTTTCTCATTACAGATCTAAGAGAAAGAAAAACGATGAAGGTTTCTTTCTACTAAAACCATAGATTCGCCGAAGCCACAGACGATTGTCTTTTGTGTATGTGAGCGGGACCAGTTAACAAAAGTCTAAACTGTAAGATGAATCTGTTTTACAAGGGGTAAGACACCGGTTCAACTCCGGTCGCCTCCAAAAATTTATAGGGTTCGATTCATTGCTTGTCCATAATATAATAATTATGTGGCAATGTAATGAGTGCGGACAACAATATGAAAATCCAAGATCTGGGTCGAATCATATTCGTTGGCATCACAAGAAAATTACATATTCTAAAGAAGCAATTGAAAGAAGAGCTAAAAAGCCGATAGTTGTTTTTAAGAAAAAATGTGAAAATTGTGGCGAAAAATTCGAATCTCTGAGAGACAAAAAATGTTGCTCGACATATTGTGCCTCTAGGTTAGCATATCAACATGTCAATAAAAACAACATTTCGAAAGGAATGAAGAGACACATAAAAGAAAATCCGGACCATCCATGGATTCAACCGTGGAAATCTGAGAAAAGATATACTTCTCAAAATGAAGTAAAAATCCGAGAGTATTTTCGATTAAATTTTCCAAATGATGATTGGACTTTTGGAACACTCTGTCATTATAAATGGACGCAGTTAAATCCCGACCTCTGGTCTAAAAAACTTAGAGTAGTTTTCGAGTATGATGGTATATGGCATTTTAAAGATGTCCATGGACAACTCAAGAGGAAAAAACTCAAAGACAAACTACTAGAAAAATGGTGCAAGAAAAATAGCTATCGTTTGATTCGAATATCTGATGATGAATTTCTGAAACATGGATTTGATCATTGGATCAAAATTTTGAAAAATGAAATATATTTTGGAACAAGTTTCGTTAAAAAATATTACGCTATGACGGATAGCGATTCGATTGATGAGCAGTTACATCAATCAGAAGAAGTTCGAAGCCAACATCCGTCAGGAATAATATGATTAAGTGTCCAATATGCAAAGGTTCAGGTTACATAGAAGATGGAACTGGATATTGTGGAATGTGCGAATCTGTCGGATATTTTCCTAAAATCGTAGCGTCAGCTATTCGATATAACGGAATAGTTTATACCGGAAGACGACATCACAACATAATCTACGAGATGGTAACAAAATATCTCATACGAAAACCAACAATTGATAACGAGCAAGGATTCGTGGACGAAAAGGGAAACTACCTTACTCGCTTAGAAGGCGCTCATCTTGCTCTTACAAGCGGACAAATCGAAAAGCTATCTTGGCCACCGAATCTTTATTCAGAAGATCTTTGGTGAATCTCATACAATAATCTATGAATAGTCCTTATGCGATTATTGAATACAATATCTCGCAAGGACAAGACGAACATACACTGAGCAGTGAAGAACTTGCGACTCTAATAGAAGACATTATCAAAGCTGTCGACGACGACGAAAAAAACGACACACACGTCTTCATATCGAAATACAAAAGACTTATTGAGGATTTAAGAAGAATATGACAATAACTCGCCCCGATGATACACGAAAAAAATGGAGAATCGTTATTCTCCAAAATAAGTCGTATGCAGTTCAAAGAAAGTTCTTGTTTTGGTGGATATATGAAAAAATTACACTTCCTAATGACATTGGAAATCGTGATGATACGTTGATCTTAGAATTCGATAAGCTAAAAACAGCCGAACAACACATTCAGAAAAGTTGCAGAAAACAAAAATACGACAACGTAATATGTCATTATAACGACGAAGGAATACAAGTATGAAACGACAACAAAAAGCAGTAGTATACTTTCACTCGAATTGTTTCGACGGAGTAGGCGCCGCGGCGGTCGCTAAATATCTCTTAGAAAAAGATGGCTCTCTTGGTCTTGCAACAACATGTATTCCTTATACTCATGGAACGCCGGAAGGAGTTGCGATACCGAATTGGGTAGGAGACACACCTGGAATCAAAGATGAAATCTATTGTGTAGACTTTACGCCAAAGAAAACAGACGCTGAACGGTTCAGAAAAACCGGAGCACTCGTTTACGTTTTCGATCATCACATCTCTGCTATCGAGAAAGTCGAAGCAGATCCAGAATACGCAGCATTATTCGATGTAGTTGAATTCGATGTCAACAGAAGTGGATGCGGAATTACATGGGATTCTTTATCAGAATGTTCTCCGCGACCTAAGTTTGTTGATCTAATCGAAGACCGCGATCTATACAAGTTTCGCTGGCCATACACAAAAGAATTCTATCATTTCCTTGGAACACTTGATTTCGATATCAAAGAGTTTATCAAGGTGCTTCAACACTCAGTTGAGAATGGTGACAATGAAAACTGTCTATCTGAATATCTCGACAAAGGTGTTGCGATTGGTAAATACTACGATGCGCATATCGAATCGTTAGCACTCAATGCATTTGCCGGTAACTATTTAGTTGGTGGAAAAATAATCCCGTTCTATAACGTTCCATTTTTCTATGGATCGGATCTTTGCAATAAGATTATCAAGACGAAGAATGTTCCATATTGTGGATACTTCTCAATCATGAAAGAACGAATCAAAGGTGGAATCCGCAGTGAAAAAGGATCCGACGATTGTCACATATTGTGTGTGACTCTCGGTGGTGGCGGACACGCAAACGCCAGTGGATTCGAACAATCAATAGAAGAATTTTTTAAATTGAAGGTAAAATGATGATACATGCGAATGAAGCAAAAGCAGAAGTTCTGAACGCAAAACAGAACTTCGATGAAGTACAAGAGAATTATTGGAAAGAACTCGAAGATGGACTTAGTGAATTGATCATGAATGCCGCAAAAGATGGACGAAGCGAAGTTTCTTCAACCGTCGACAAACGTTTTAATGAGTATGTTAAACAAAAAATAAATGATGCTGGATATTCTTGCACAATTCATCCATCTCTAAGAACTGATACATCATATAAAATTACAATCGGGTAGCTATTATGACAGACACAAAACCAACATTTACAGTGATGACGACTCATGCATTTTTATGGTTCGTCGAATGCTATGAAAAAACAGTTCAAATAGCAGAAACATCTAGATCGCTAGTTCAAAAAGGAATTCCTACATTCGCTGAACATTTTCTCAAACATTACGGATTAACAGATCCTGAAGTTTCTAAGGAAACCGATCAGCAAAAACAACTCAACATGATTCAAAAGAAATACGTAAAAGGATGATAACATGATAACAATAAATCAACTGAATTATTCAGTGACAATATACGAATCGTATCTCAAGAAGAGCGGTCTCAGATTTGGTCAACATTTCTGTAATACATTTGGAATCCATGATCCCGACGTCTCCTACGAGAAAGACACCGAGATAGCAATCGCAAAGATAAAATCTAAACACGTAGAACTTTGAAAAATACTATATGCGGCGATGCTGCATATACATCGTAATATTTCTCTGTATGAATTTCGTCTCAGGAATTCCGCAGACTCGAGTCGTTGACGTTGTTATCAACGGCATCCGGGATGGCGTTCTTGTTTATAGCGACAAGGAACGTTGTTTTACCGACAAGCAAGTTATTGTCGAATGCGTTCAAGAAATTCGGCGATGCTTCTTTTCTAAAGAAGACAACTCGTTTATTTGTCTCAGATAGCTCTTCAGCCGTTTACAACAAGTCTGGATTTCTGTATAATAAAGAAACCAGAAGGAAAAACAAAATGGACTTAAAAAAACTCGAACAATACGTTTCCTCTGGAAAAGTATCCAAACGCCCGCATCCAACACTCCCTTTGAATATCTACACATATTCGAAGTTGACTGAAATCAATAACGAGTGGGACGAAATAACAACTCGTTGTCGTGGACTTATCCTTGATAACGAAGGAAATGTTGTCGGCGACTGCTGGCCAAAATTCTTCAACATCGAGCAGACAAATGCGGCTCATGCTAAATTGTGGGCGATGGAAGAATATGGTTACAAAGAAATCAAACACAAAGGAACTACATACCAAATTCCTGATGTCGACTACGTCGCATACGAGAAAATGGATGGATCTATTATCTTTGGTGCTAACTATAAAGGACAGAATGTCTTAGCCTCAAAAGGTTCTTTCGAATCTGATCAAGCTAAAGTTGCTGCAAAGATTTTAGCCGAAAAATATCCTAACTTCGTTGTTCCAGAAGGTCATACATTTATCTGGGAAATCATTTACCCAGAGAACCGAATAGTCGTTGACTACGGTGACAAATATGATTTGGTTCTTCTTGGAATACGAAACAACAAATATTCGATGGATTGGTTTGGGTACAAAGAGTCGTGGTTGAAAATCTTTCCACGGCCAGAAGTACACGATAAAACTATCGAAGAACTTCTTGTTGAAAAGGATCGTCCAGATTTCATCAACAAAGAGGGTTACGTAGTTCACTTTGAAAATGGTGAAAAAGTGAAGATCAAGTACGAACAGTATTTCGATCTTCACAAGATCATGACAAACGTGACATCAAAAGATATTCTCGAAGCTCTTGAAAAAGGCGACTCGGTCGTTTCATTCTGCGAGCAAAAGGATATTCCAGATGAAATGCTTGATGAGATCAAAGCCGTCGAAAAGGAGTTCGTTACTCGCTACGCCGACATTGAAAACAAATGCAAGGCAATCGTTGGAGTCTTTGGAAACAAAGAGAACGATAGAAAAACTATTGCATATCATGTGCAGAACGTAGCAGATAAAAATCTTTGCGGAATCATATTCGCGATGATCGACAATAAAGATTATTCAAAGATGATCTTTACTCTGTTGAAGATCGATGAAAAGATGAATAGAAAGTTTATCGGAAAAGCAGGAGCGTCGTGAGACGCTCTTTTTAAGAAATCATTATGAATAAACCAAAACTCAAGAGCTTTATTTTTGGAGCTTTTATAGCGACTCTAGTCACTATGATTCCTCTTTACATCATGGCTCCTGCACATTCTTTGTTATTAGAAAAAACAATCAATTTAGGTCTTGGTTGTTTTATTACATACTCTTTATTTACAACAATGCTTTGGTCGATTCGCAGAGAGTATTATAGAGAATATCTAATAGAAAAAGAAAACACGTTTATCCTAACTTATATCGAAGATGGAAAACAAAAAACATCTGAGGTGTTTCCAAGAGAAATAAAAGTGGTCACAATAAAAGATAAAAAACCGGAATGCCAGTTAGTTTTTGATTTTTATGATGTTCTGACTGAACATGGAAATCCTAAAACTTTATACATTACATCAGATAGGTTTGTGAAACTCGAACCAAAATAAGGAACTAATATGCAACACGTTTCAATTCAAAGTGAATCTGAACTTATAGAAAATATTAACAAATATACAGAATCGCATACGAATGGCAGAGAACCAGATAAAGATTTCATTTATAGTGAAAACATTAAAAGGTGTCTAACAGAGCTTAAAAAAAGACGAAAGGAAAATTAATATGGAAGTAATAATCTTACGCGGAGTGCCAGCATCAGGAAAGAGTACTTGGGCTCGCGCATTCGTAAAACAAAACCGAGATTTCGTAATCGTATCTCGTGATGGAATCCGTGAAATGATCGGAGACTATTCACATTCACCTCAAACAGAAGGTGTCGTAACAAAGTTGTACGAAAAAATGGTTAAAGAACTTCTCGCAATGAAGAAGTCTTTGATCCTCGATAACTGTCATGCACAACCAAAGTATATCTCAGAGACTCTCAAACTCATCGAGTCAACACGTCTCGCTGTCAAAGTAACTCTCAAAGAGTTTGAATATGACGTTGAAACTTGTGTTGAACGTGATGCTAAACGTGAGAGAACTGTTGGTCGAGAAGTAATCGAAAAGATGGACCGAGCTATCCGCCAAAATCCATTCAAACATGTTGAAAAACTTGTGAATGATTGGAAGGCAAGCGTTCGCTCTTCTCTGGATTCTTTTCGTCAATGGAATGATCCAATTCAAAACTTCAAAGAAGGACTTCCATTGGCAGTTATTTTCGATGTTGACGGGACTCTCGCCCACATGAAAAGTAATGGACGGTCTCCGTTCGATTGGAAAAGAGTTGGCGAAGACTTTGTTGACCCAGTCGTAAGATGGATGACAGAAAGATTTCAAAATGAAGCATTTATTCTTATTGTTTCTGGTAGAGATTCTGTTTGCAAAAAAGAAACAGAGGAATGGTTACTCGAAAATGAAATCCTCTATGATGCAATTTTTATGCGACCAGAAAACGATATGAGAAAAGACTCGCTCGTCAAAGAAGAAATCTACAATAAGTATATCAAAGATAATTTCAATGTTATTCTTGTAGTTGATGACAGAAAACAAGTGGTTGATCAATGGCGTTCAATGGGTCTTAAGGTTGCGCAAATGGAACCTGGTGAGTTTTAATTCTTATTCGCCACACTAAAACTACCATCATAGAAATATAATGGTATATGGCGAATAAGAAAACTTACAAAATCACAAAAGAGTATATCGAGAAAATACTGTTACTTCATTCTCAGGGGTTGAGAAATCAGGAGATTGCGAATGAAGTGGGTCTTTCCAGAAACACTGTTCAATACTATATTGAAAAAAACGGATTGCAATACAACGGTCCACGAAAATACGAATTTGAAAAAATAGACGAAAATACTTTTCGTTGTTCTAAATGTAAACAAATAAAACCAATGTCTGAATCAAGAATTCGGATACATTCTAGAACAAAGAATTCTTATCGTTGCTCATATTGTATATCGTGTAGATCAAAACAATCGATTGAACGTCATTATTCTAATTTTGATAGTGATGAGAAATACTTTGATTTTAAGCAAAAGAAGATAAAATCCTCATCTAAAAAAAGAGGAATTAAGTTTGATCTCTCAGAAGGACATCTTTTAGAGCTTTTTAAGAAGCAAAACGGAAAATGCTTTTATTCAGATAAGCCTCTTGTCGTATACAAAGGAGAGAGAGAAAACGAAGATTTAGGTAAATTTATATCGGTTGATCGTTTAGATAACAACAAAGGATACGTTGATGGAAATGTCTGTCTTTGCTTGAATCGAGTTAATTCGATAAAATCCAATCTTACTGAAGAAGAATTGAAAGACTTCATTCCTAATTGGTATGCAAGAATTAAAGGAGCAAAATAATGGATTATCAGAAAGAAGTTGAAGTAAATGTTAAAGATGGGATCGAAGGAGACTATTGATCTGATCTTAACGATTACGAATATGTTTGTCCGAATTGTGAAGGTCGACCGACTCTCCCTAAAAATTATATCTTTAAAGACATATTGCGTTTCTGCAATATGTCACACGTCTTACTAAAATATCAAATAGAATGGAGTAACAATGGAACCAGCATCAGGAGTATTCGTTCTCTCAGAAAAACGAAAATTTGGATGGTTTACCTACTGGAAACGAGTCACAAAGATTGTAGCCGATGATGTCAATACATTTCGTCATGCAGTTGAGACAGTTCCTGGTACAGTCATCCTCGATCCAGACAACGATTCTCTGATTAAAGAGAATCCATTGCCAGGAGAAGAAACAGAATGAAAAGAATTCTAATTGCGATACTATTCGCATCAGCGTCCATATTTTCTACGGTCGCTTGTCAAAGCGAAAAAGAAAAAGAGAACGCAAAACTAACAGCAAAACTCGAAGAAATGAAGCAGTGTCTTAAGTACACTGATCAAGAGGCGTGCGAAGTAAAGATCGGAATGAAGATCTACAAACACGAAACAGGAAATTTTATCTTCAAAGATTCTGAAACTGATAAGTTTGTTTTACCTGTCCCGCCACAACCGGGTCAATCGAGTGCACAACCTCAGTATCAGACATTCAATCAGTATCCGCCTGCTCCTGTCGTGAATAACTATTATCCACCTCAGCAATATCACCACGGAAATTCAGATTTCTTTTTTGGCGCAATGCTTGGAATGGCTCTGTCGCATGGATCTTATTATCCACCTTCAGCATACCATAACGGGGTAATTGTAAACCGCACAACCGTTATTAACAATAACACACGATCGTACTCTCCGAGTGCTGATCGTCAGTGGTCACAACAGCGTACCGCAAAGTTAGAACGTTACCAGCGAATTGAACAAGCTCGCAATCAACGCGCAGAAACTCTTCGTCAAGAACGTCAAATAAAACATGAGAGAGCAGAACGAGCACGAGAATTACGCAGAGAAAGATCTGATCCGAATTACCGTGCAGAACGTCAACGTCAGCGAAATGCTGAAGTTCATGGTCGATCATCAAGTTCTTATGGATCAAGTAGTCGATCAAGTTCATATTCATCCGGTTCATCGAGCAGATCAAGTTCATATGGATCTTCAAGTCGTTCAAGTTCTTATTCAAGTAGTTCAGGGCGCAGACGATAATGGGATTATTCGACGCGATAGGTAATGTCGTTGCCGCGGGAGTTGACGTAGCAATACGAACTCCTGTCGGAATACTCAGCGATGTCGCTGATCCATTCAAAGAAAGATCAGACACAATTGAGGCGATAAAAGACGCAAAGGAAAATCTTTCCGATGCTTATGATAAATTAAAAAATTGAAGCGATTTTTCCGCTTCACGCAATACTACATAAAATGAAAATGTCACAAAAAGATCAGGGTGTTGGAGAATCAAAGTTGCCAATCGAGACAACATTGACGTTAATGCAATTGATGAAGGTTCCTATTGTTAATTTAAACAATATACCTTTACCATATCCCAAAGAAAATTTAGATTTTTTAACTGACACTGAATTACAGAAATCAAGAATGAGAAAAGCTCTTATCTATGATTCTTCAAAAAAATTCGTTGATATACTTTCAAATATTCTTGACGAAATAGAAGTCGATTCAGATATTTTTCTTGATGAGCCAAAGCTAAATGATGACGAAAAGGAATTTGATATTGAAAAAGCATTTGAACGCATTGAAGAAAATGCGAGATTAATTATAGCTACGGCGCAAGACTTTAAAAGAAAAAGAAGATTACTCTAAGGAAACATTATGGATTGGAAAGTATATAAAAGCAAAGTGGAAGTCTTTCCACATAAAGGAGCAGACAAGCTTGAGCTTGTAAAAGCTGGACTATACCAGTTCGTCACTCAAAAAGGACTATATCAAACTGGAGACGATGCATTCGTAATACCTGAGAAAAGTGTTCTTCCAGATGCCCTAAAACCTCACTGGGAAGCATTCCTGAAAGGTCCAGACAAAAACCGCGTTGGTTCTATTCGTCTTCGTAACGAAGCTTCTCAAGGCATTCTGCTTTCAATGGACAAAGCAAAAGAAATCTTTCCAGAAATCGATACAGCAGAATATGGTACGGACGTAAGTGAATTCCTGGGAATCACGAAATACGAGCCACCAATTCCACCACAATTTTCAGGACAAATGAAACCATTGCAAGGTGAAAAACATTTCTTTGATTGCAATCACTTCAGCATCTACGAAAATGAATTCAAAGATGAAGATGATGTTGTTGTTTCTGAAAAAGTTCATGGTACACAATGCAACTATCAATATAACGTGATGACTGGCGAAGAACAAATCACTTCAAAAGGTCTCCTGCAAAAAGATATTTGTATCGTCGAAAACGAAAGCAATATTTACTGGCAAGCAATTCGTTCTGGAAAATTCAAAGAGTATGTCGAACATATGATTTCAATCTCCGCAATCGGAGATGAAATTAAAAAAGTTCAGTTCACAGGTGAAGTCGTGCCATGCCAAAAAGGATATACGTACGGACAAACGAAGCCAAAATTTTTCGTATTCAACATTGCTGTATGGTATGTTGATGGATCGTTTGAAACATGGTTTCCTGTTCATGAAGAAATCGACAGCATTGTTCCAGTATTCTTCATTGGAAAATACAAAGATGTCAAAGATAAACTTCAAGAAATGTGTCAAGGTAATGAAATGGTTTCCAGCAAAGAACTTCATATTCGCGAAGGAGTTGTTGTTCGTCCAAGACCAGATCGCAGAACATTCTCCGGCGAATGGCTTCGTTTGAAAATCATCAATCCAAAATACAAAGAAGATGGAGAAGAGTTGTCATGAACATACCTATAAGAAGTAGGAAACTTGAAAAAATCTGGTGGTATCGTGGTTATAATGTGCCATTGTCTTGTCAAGAACTATTTTAGGAAACTGGAGATGTGGATATGTTCGCGTCACTCGTTTTCATACCTCTTTTGAAGATGATTACCAAATTATGCCGAAGACAAGCATTCATGAAGGATTAACAGATTCTGGATATTGTTTGCCAGAATGTAAGATGTCTTTATGGAACCGTTTTATAAATTGGTTCGAATGCAAAATCAAATTCTCTTGGTGGTTTGGTTTTGATTGTGCTCACGCAGTAGACGAACTTGATCCGAAAGATATTGATTTTTGTGTTACTCAGTGTGAAGGTCTTGTTGATGACTTAATTCTCATGCAAAAAGGAGAATTATGACAAAATTAGAATTTGTCTTAGCGATATGTTTAATACTTTTTGCAACTGCGATTGTAACTTATGGTGAATATTTAATTGAAGGAAAAACGGATGAAGAACAACAGTAAAGACAGTCTAGGAGACAGACAAAAATCTTACGAAAACGTCTGGAAAACAAAACTACCTCGTCGTATTCCAATGATCATACGTGTAGATGGAAAAGCATTTCACACATATACAAAGAACTGCGAGAAACCATTTGATAAGAAGCTCGCAGACTTGATGGATGAAACAGCAAAACATCTTTGTGAAAATATCCAAGGTGCTCAGATCGCGTACGTTCAAAGCGATGAGATTACTATTCTTGTTCATGATTACAAATCTCTCAATAGCGATGCGTGGTTCGATAAAGAACTTCAGAAAATGTGCTCAATCTCTGCGGCTATGGCAAGTACATATTTTACAATAAACAGTTGGAAGCTTAAGCCGATAGAAGATGGAATTTTTAAAGATGGAATGGCTTATGTTCCTTTAATGTCGACATTTCTGAAGACAGCTCTCTTCGACTCTCGCTGCTTTATCGTTCCTGAACATGACGTCGTCAATAACTTTGTATGGCGTCAGCAAGATGCAGTTCGTAACAGCATTCAAATGCTTGCTCGTTCTCTTTACTCGCACAACGAGTGTAACAACAAAAACCAGTCAGATCTTCAAGAGATGATTCACCAAAAAGGAAAGAATTGGAATGATGTTCCGACTGGTTTCAAACGTGGCCGCTGCGTGTACAAAAAAGCAATTCTAGTGCCAGCAGAAGAACGTATGCACGAAAAAGACGTAGTGCGAAACAAATGGATGATTGATACTGAGATTCCAACATTTACAGTTGATCGTGATTTTATAGGAAAACACCTTGCTATTCAGAACGAAGAGATTTGATCGAAGAAAGATAACATACGCTCGATCACATCGGGCTATGATTACTGCTGAACGAGAATCCGATAAATT
>Ga0116178_10002803_pt1 | contig 13464 bp, 12 predicted proteins | sample AD_STIC12_MetaG_FD_89880 | JGI IMG/M metagenome (GOLD analysis project Ga0116178, IMG submission 89880) | Active sludge microbial communities of municipal wastewater-treating anaerobic digesters from USA - AD_STIC12_MetaG | ecosystem: Engineered > Bioreactor > Anaerobic > Digestate | place: USA... | reverse complement strand
TTCAGCGCATCGCGCGCCGCCTCGATCTCGGCCAGCGACCGCCCGATCGCATGCCGCGCCAGAATAGATGTTGCCGCCTGCCCCAATGCACACGCCTTGGGGTCTACCGCGATCGCCAATATCCGCCCCGTGGCGTCGAGCGTGACATCAACCTGCACGGTCGAGCCACACACGCGCGAGACCTTCAACGACGACCCTTGCGCGCCGTCGAGCTGGCCGACATGCGGAATATCCGCCGCCAGCTCCAGAACCCGATTGTGATAAAGCTCACCGAACATCGCTCTTAAGTCGGCCCGAACGCCCCGCAGATCAAGGCGTCACGTCGCCTACTCGGCCAGCACCGGCGGCGCCAGTTGCCGCGACCACGCCTTGGGCTTCTCCGCAAACAGCGCAGCCCCCGTCGCCCGCGCGCCCGTCACCAGGGCCTTGCGCCGCGCTTCCAGCACGTCCGACAGCCCTTTCGGGCCTTCGCGCCACCCCTTCACGCCCTCGGACACCACCTCGATATCCTGCACCTCGCCCAGCAGTCCGGCGAGATCGCGCACCGCCGCCACACGCTGGTCCAGCACATCAGGGAAATGCAGCCGCATCAGCCGCGCCTGCAGAGCGTGATACTTCGTCTGCTTGCGCCATTCGTGCAGCAACTCCGCATCCTCGTCCTTCAGCGCGTCCTTCATGGCGATGCGCGACAGGCGATAAGTTTCGCCAAGCGCATCCATCATGTCTTCGCGGCTGCCCGCTGGCAGCTCCGGGATCAGCGTCTCGCTGCGCTTGTTCATCGCCTCCACGAACGCTGTGATCGCGCCGCCGGCTTCCACGGTCTGACGTCCCGTCTCGAACCGCTCGCCCAGCTTGCGCGTCATGGCCGTGCCGATCCGCGCCGCAAGAAACGGCCGCAGCGTCTCCAGCGCCTCGATCCGCGCGCCCGCGTCCCGCAGGTCAGACAGCAGCCGCGCCTGATCGCGCCACCACCGGTTTTCCCTCTGGAACGCCTTCGCGCCCATCATCGGCCTGGCAAGACGCAACACCGCACGCACCCGCTTGCACCGCACCCGCGCCTTGTGCGCGAACGCAGACGGATCCTGCGCGGCGTCGATGCACTCGATCGAAAGCTTCGCAACCTGCTCCTGGATCGCACGCGTCAGCCCGGCGCCGGGCGCCTCATGAGGGGCAAGCACGAACGTCATCAACCACCGCCCCGCTTTTCCTTGTAGGTCTTGGTCGTGTCGCGGATGTGGGTCCGCGCATAGTGCGCGCGCGGCTCGCGCTCATTGCCCCAGAACTCTACGGTCCAGGCGTGAACATCCTGGTCATACGCATAGATGCGTTCGCATTCGAGCTTGGGAACAGGCTTGCCATCGGGCCGGTTTCCGTCCCTGCAGGTGAAGCCGTCGGTCTGCAGCGCCGCCTGCGCCTTGGCCTCATCGCCCATATTGTATGCGCGCGTGACGTAAGAGCGGAAATCCGCGTCCACCGCGCCTTCAGCATCGCGATCCCAGAAGCCGAACTGCGTTCCGGCTGGTCCCGCTCCCTGTGGCGGCCGAGGCCCGCCCTGAATTGGATTGCTCGCGCACGCGGCCGCAAGCAGCGCCGCAGTCAGTCCCAACAACAGTCTCATGACATGCCCTTCCTGGACCCGCCCCAAGCACGCAAAGCATAAGCTACGCCGCCGCCCGGTCAAACAGCGTTGGCGCCGCGGCTGGACGCGTCTCCCTAGACTCGCCGCCACGTCGAGCCGTTCGGTCCGTCCATGATCTCGATGCCTTCCGCCGCCAGCGCCTTGCGGATGCGATCGGCCTCCGCAAAGTCCTTCGCCTGCCGCGCCGCGACACGCCCGGCAACCAGCCCGTCGATCCGATCAGCATCCGAGGCATCGCCCCGCGCCCACTCATCCGGGTCGCGCTGCAACAGGCCGAGCAGCGAACCCGCCGCCAGCAGCAATCCCTTGAAGCGCGGCCAGTCCTGCGGCTCGGCCTTGTTCGCTTCCGTCGCCAGCGCCGAAAGCTCTGCCAACGCCAGAGGCGTATTGAGATCGTCGCACAGTGCGTTCAGCACGCCATCAGGCGCGCCCGTGTTCGCCGCCTGCACATGCTTCATCCGCCGCATCGCATTGTAGAGCCGGTCCAGTGTCGTCTTGCTCTGGTCGAGCAGCGCTTCCGTCCAGTCGAGCGGCTGGCGATAGTGCGCCGACATCAGCGCGAACCGCATCGTCTCGCCATCGAAGTGCTTCAACAGGTCGTGGATCAGCTTCACATTGCCCAGCGACTTGGACATCTTCTCCGAGTCCATCGACAGGAAGCCGTTGTGCAGCCAGTAGCGCGCCATCGGAGCGCCATGGGCGCACTCGCTCTGCGCGATCTCGTTCTCGTGGTGCGGGAAGATCAGGTCGAGCCCGCCGCCATGAATGTCGATCGTCTCGCCCAGTACGGCCTTCACCATGGCCGAGCACTCGATATGCCAGCCCGGCCGCCCCTCGCCCCAGGGCGAGTCCCAGCGCGCTTCCTTCGGCTCGCCCGGCTTGGCGGCTTTCCAGAGCGCGAAGTCCGCAGGGTCTTTCTTGCCCGTGTCCACCTCGACGCGCGCCCCGGCCACCATCTCGTCCCGGTTGCGGCCTGACAGCTTCCCGTAATTCGCCATCGACGGCACATCGAACAGCACGCCATCCTTGCCAGCATAGGCATGGCCCTTGGCCACCAGCTCGCCGATGATCGCGATCATGCCCTCGATATGCTCGGTCGCATGCGGGCGGAATGTGGGCTCCATCACGCCCAGCGCGCCGATATCATCGCGGTAAATCTGTTCGAAATGCGTGGTTATCTCGGCGATCGGCTTTCCGGCCTCGGCGGCCGCCGCGATGATCTTGTCGTCCACATCGGTGATGTTCGCAGCGTAAACCACATGCTCCGCCCCATATTTCAGGCGCAGCAGGCGAAACAGCACGTCGAATGCGACCGGAGGCCGCGCATTCCCGATATGGGCGTAGGAGTAGACCGTGGGACCGCAGACATACATCGTCACCCGCTGCGGATTCTGGGGCGAAAAGACCTGCTTTTCGCGTGTCAGCGTATTGTGGAGACGGATGTCCATAGGGCGGTCTTTTCGTTCCGTTAGGAATATTCGATAAGGGTTTTGAGGCGAGAAGTCTGGCGTTTTCCAGAGAGGCGCCTATGTGTCACGCAGGCCGGACCCAAGCAATTGGACCTGACCGGAAGAGTTTTCGAGGGCGTCGTGATGCCCGGGTGCTGAAATCCTGATGATTTCCCGCCCCACTTACGAAAGGATCGGCCATGGACGCCGTGATCAAAGGCAAGGCCACGGCCGAGACCGAACCCTTCAAGCGCCCCTCGCGGGATGAAGCTGAAGATGCTGTCCGCACGCTGATCGCGTGGGCGGGCGATGACCCCAAGCGCGAGGGCCTGATCGACACCCCCGGCCGCGTCGTCGACGCCTACGAGGAATGGTTCGAGGGCTACACCCAGGACCCCGCTGAATACCTCGCCAAGACCTTTGGCGACGTGAAAGGCTATGACGACATCGTCATGCTGCGCGACATCGATGTGGAATCGCACTGCGAGCACCACATGGCGCCCTTCCTTGGCAAAGCCTGCGTTGCTTACATGCCGACCGAAAAAGTCGTCGGCATCTCCAAGCTGGCCCGCGTCGTCGAGATCTACGCCAAGCGTCTCCAGACGCAGGAAACGATGACCTCGCAGATCCTCAACGCGATCCAGGAATCGCTGGCGCCGCACGGCGTCGCCGTCCTGATCGATGCGAAGCACGAGTGCATGACAACGCGCGGCGTCCACCACCCGAACGTCTCGACCATCACCACCCAGTTCACCGGCGTCTTCAAGACGGACAAGGAACTGCGCGAACGCTTCATGCGCCTCGCGGGCAAGTAAGCTCGAACCACGAATTCAGAACACGTCATGCCCGGCCTCGCGCCGGGCATTTTGTTTATGGAATCACGGCATCGCCTTCAGCGCCGCCTCAAGCCCTGGGCGCAGGACATCATCGGCCGCATCACCGCCCAGCATCACGTTCACGTAGAGCGTCTGCAGGAACGCTGTCGCATTGTGCCGCCATGCAAGCCAGGCCTCGCCAAAAGGCTCCACGCCTTCCGGCGGCGTCGCCATCACCTTAAGCCACTCGGTCCACTTCGTTGTCTCCAGAGCACCGCGCCCCGCCGCAATCAACACCGGCCGCGCCAGCCGCTCGCTTTCGCCGAACACGTAGGCATGCTCCTTCGGCGCAACCTGCACACCGACCGCCGACACGATCACGCGCAATCCCTCCGCATCAATCCGCGGATTGAGCGCCAGCTGCATCAGCAGGTCGGCACCATGCGCAACCCCATGCCGCCAGCCTTCCGCCGCATCGTATCCGCGATAGTCAGACACGTTGATGAACCAGTGCTGCGCATCGACCAGCAGCTTGATCAGCTCATCCTCGGTGAGAAACGCCTCGACCCGATCCGCCCGCGCCACTTCCGAAAGCGCCAGCGCCGCGAATGGTTGCTCGAAACCCTGCCCCGCAGGCGCATCCAGCCGCGCGACAAGATCCGCCATCAGCGCCGTCTGTGTCGGGGCCGAAAGCTGCCGCCCACGCAGCATGTGCGTCAGCGCCTCATAGGCGATCCCATCCCGCAACGCCGGATCAGGGCTCGCAAGGCAAGCCGTGATGGCCTTGGCAAACGCCTGCCGCTTCTCATTGTCAGCAATCTCGAAACCCGCCGCCTTCGCCGCAATCAGCTCATCCCGGCTCCATCCGGTTGGCGGACACATGATCTTTGCGGTATCCGCCGGCAGAGACATCCATCCCCCGCCCAACGCCACGGGCAACTCACCGCCGGGCGCCTGCTGCGCGCACGCACCCAGTCCCAACGCCAACACGCCCACGATCATCCGCTTCATGTGAATGTTTCCGCGCTTCCCGTCCCTATCGTCACAGCGTAAGAAATCCCATGACCTATGCCCAGCCCCTCTCCGGTTCCGCCCAGGATGAAACCGTCGAACTTCGCCCGAAGTTCGATGCAGACGGCCTCATCGCCGCAATCGCGCAGGATGCGGATACCAATGAAGTCCTGATGCTCGCCTGGATGAACGCAGAAGCCCTGCAGCTCACCATCGACACCGGCCGCGCCGTCTACTGGTCGCGCTCACGCAAAGGGCTCTGGCGCAAGGGCGACACCTCCGGCCACGAGCAGCACATCGTCGAGATCCGCGTCGACTGCGATCAGGACGCCGTCCTCCTCAAAGTCCGTCAGACCGGCGCCGCCTGCCACACTGGCCGACGCTCGTGCTTCTATCGCATCGCCTCAACCGATGGACTCAAGGAAGCCTAGCATGAAGCGCTCGCTCGCCATCCTTCTCGCTGCGGCGCTCACTGCCTGCGCCACAGGCTCTGCCACCGGGCGCGGCGAGCCCGCGGCGATCACAATCACCCAGGCCGGCTGGAAAGCCGACCTCGCGGACATTGTCGACTGGGTGGGCACGCAGAAATCCACCGGCTTCATCGTCATCGACGACAATCGCATCGTGGTTGAGAAATACTGGCCGGTCTCCGAAGATGCGGCGACCTTCCGCGCCAATTTTGTTCACGGAACTGCTGCGAACGGCGCATCGCTTGAAGATGTTGCATCTCAGCAGAAAAGCTTCGTCGCGCTTCTCGTCGGAATCGCGATCGACAAGGGCCTGCTCGATATCTCGAAGCCGGTCACATCCTACATCGGTCCGGGCTGGTCGTCCGCGCGCGTCTCGCAGGAAAGCATCATCACGGTCCGCAATCTGCTGGAGATGAATTCGGGCCTGCAGGAAAACATGACCTACGGGTCCGCGCCCGACACGCAGTTTTATTACAACACACCCGCCTACGCCGTGCTCAAGCGCGTGCTCGAAGCGGCATCGAAATTATCCCTCGACGAGCTGACGCAAACCTGGCTCGCTCGCCCTGCCGGCATGAACGACACCGCATGGCGCAAGCGTCCCGGCGCCTTCGCAGACGTCGGCAATCCCACCGGCCTCGTCACCAGCCCGCGCGATATTGCCCGCATGGGCCAGCTTGTTCTCGATGGCGGCGTCTCCGCAGACGGCGTGCGCGTTATCTCGAAAGCGCAACTCGATGCGCTTTTCGTGCGCACAAAGACCAATCCTGCGTACGGTCATCTGTGGTGGCTCAATGGCAGCGGCGAGACAGTGAATGTCGGCGCCAATTCTCCGCGCCGCACCGGACAATTCATCGCTTCTGCGCCAGCCGATCTCATCGCTGCAATGGGCGCGCAGGATCGCAAGCTTTACATCGTCCCCAGCCGCAAGCTGATCATCGTGCGCACCGGACAGGCGGCGCCTGATCGGCAGTTCGATGAACATCTCTGGGAATGGCTCACCAGCGTGATGCCAGCGAAATAGCAAAGCTGCTGAGTTAATCTTTCGCCCCAGCTTCTCCCTATTTCAATCCCGTAATCCGCCTCACCCGGCTGCGATGGTTCATCATCGTAAACGGGGATGAACATGAAGAACGCCATTCTTGCCACCGGCGCCGCTCTCCTGATCGCGGTGCTGTTGTCGTCGCCCACCTTCGCGCAAACATCGACCCAACAACCCGCAAACGCAGCGCCAGCTCCTGCTCCCGCTGCGATCGGTGCGCCCGCGGCTGACACACCGATCGACGAACTGATCGACGGTGACATAACACTGGACCGCGCCGAGCTGATCCGCCGGTGTGCGGGCCCACCGCCTCGCCCGTTCCCCACGACGCGCGCTGAACAGGAACAGGCCTCCGAAGCTGCCACCATCGCCGCGCACTAACGCAGGCGTAACAGCGCGATCGCCGGCCACACCGGCGATCACGCGCCTTTCCCATTTTGCTCGCCCTTTGGGGGCTGTTCCCATCCGCGTCAGGCATGCTAACGCAGCACGTCACCCGCGGAGGAAGCGCACCCATGAAGAGCCAAGCCATTGTTGCCTACGGCCAACCGCTCGAGGAAGTGACCTCCGACATTCCGACGCCGAAGGGCACGGAAGTCGTCGTGAAAATCTCGCACTCCGGCGTCTGCCACTCTGACGTCCACCTGCAGGACGGTCACGTTGATATCGGCGATGGCGACAAGATTGATTGGTCCAAGGGCCGCACGCTTCCCCACACGCTGGGCCACGAGATCGAAGGCACGCTCTCAGCCGTAGGCCCCGACGCGCAGGCTCTGCTTGAAGGCCGCGCCGTCGGCCAGCGCTTCGTCGTCTTCCCGTGGATCGGCTGCGGCGAGTGCGCCACCTGCAAGCGCGACCAGGAACACATCTGCTCCAAGCCGCGCCAGATCGGCATTCAGGTCGCCGGCGGCTATTCCGAATACGTCCTCGTCCCGCACCCGAAATACCTGCTCGACGCAACCGGCGTGCCGGAAGGCCTCGCCGCCACCTACATGTGCTCGGGCATCACAGCGTTCTCCGCGCTGAAGAAAGTCCGCACCGCCTATGAAGGCGAAGCCATCGCCATCGTCGGCCTTGGCGGTGTCGGCATGATGGGCCTGCAATTCGCACGCGCCATGTTCCCGAACAACAAGATCATCGGCGCCGACATCGACCCGAAGAAACTCGATGCTGCGATGGCCGCCGGCGCCGACGCTGTCTACAACTCCAAGGAAGCTGACGCGCTCAAGAAGCTGAAAGTTGACACCGGCGGCGGCGTTGCCGCTGCGGTTGATTTCGTCGGCTCCACGCCTTCGCTCAACTTCGCCAACGGCGCCATCCGCCGCGGCGGCGAGATCATCGTGGTCGGCCTGTTCGGCGGCAAGTTCGCCGCCCCGATCCCCACCTTCCCGGGGCGACCCTATTCGATCGTCGGCTCGTACACCGGCCCGCTCGGCGAAACGCGCGAGATGATGGAGCTGGTGAAGACGGGCAAGATCGCGCCGATCCCGGTCGAAGTGCGTCCGCTGGACCAGGCCGACAAGACGCTCAACCAGCTGCGCGAAGGCACGATCGTCGGCCGCGTTGTCCTGAAGCCTTGAGTCCGCCGGTGGCGGAGGGCGAAGAGCACGACTGGGAAATCATCGCACAGCGCGATCCCTATTTCGGCGTGCTCTCAAGCCCCGCTTTTCGATCCGGCGCGATAACACCGGAAGCACGCCAGCACTTTTACGGCACCGGCGATGAAGACATCGCACGCCTGCTCGGCTGGTTCGATCAGGATATCGCCGCACGACCTTCATCGGGCCGCGCGGTCGATATCGGCTGCGGTGTCGGCCGCCTCACCCACGCGATCGCCAAGATCGTGCCTGCTGTGTCTGGCTACGACGTCGCCGAATCCATGCTCGCCATCGCCCGCAGCGAAGCGCCGCCCAATGCCGAGTTTTCGACGACTCTGCCCCCCGGTCCCTTCTCGTGGATCAATTCCTACATCGTCTTCCAGCACATCCCGCCCGACGAAGGTCTGAAGCTGATTGAAGCGGCTCTGAACCGCGCCGCGCCTGACTGCTTCCTCAGCATCCAGATCACCTTCTGGCGCGATCATGCAGGCCCGAGGCAGAACATCATCTCCCGGATGCGCCGCCAGATGGTCCGCAGCACTGGCCGCAAGGCCGATGGCGATGCCGCGCGCCTGATCAACATGCACGACTATTCGCTGAACGAGGTCATGCGCCGCATGACAGCCGCAGGCTTCAGCCGCGTCGTCGTTCGCCACACCAATCATGGCGGCCATCACGGCGCCTGGCTGATCGCAAGGCGCGGCTAGTCGCCCTCAAAACCCGCAACACGCCGCAACCTGCATTTCACCGCGTCGGAACAAGATGGCCCCGCTTTCGCGAGGCTCCATTCGTGTCTTGTCTAGGCGTTGCTGCTGTTACGCCGCGTTCGACAGCAACTGCCGCGCGCCCATCACACCGGCGATCTTCGCGGTGAGTTCGCGCTGGTCCAGCGGCTTGGACACATAATCCGACATGCCCAGCGCGAGATACTTCTCGCGGTCGCCGCTCATGGCGTCCGCCGTCAGCGCAATCACCGGCAGGTTGCGCCACTCTTCCGCGCTCGAGCGGATATGCCGGATCGCTTCCTTGCCATCCATGATCGGCATGTGGACGTCCAGCAGCACGATATCGAACGCTTCGTCGTGCAGACGATCCAGCGCCTCCTGCCCGTTCACCGCCTCGACGAATTGCGGAGACAGCTGCGCCATGAACAGCTTCACAACCTGACGGTTCACGGCATTGTCGTCGACCAGCAGAACTTTCAGGCCGCGTAAGCTGTTGATCGTCGCTTCGCTCGGCGCGGGGAACATCGGCTCGTTGGACACGACCGGCGCCGTCTCGTCGACCATGCCCGCCATGAAGGTCAGCGTGAAGGTCGAGCCCTTGCCCGGTTCGCTTTCGACAGACACATCGCCGCCCATCAGCTGCGCGAGTTGCCGCGTGATCGCCAGACCCAGCCCCGTCCCGCCAAAGCGCCGCGTGATCGTCGCGTCCGCCTGCGTGAAGGTCGAGAACAGCCGCGTGCGCACCGCTTCGGTCATGCCAATGCCGGTGTCGCTGATCGCGACGCTGACACGCCATTCGCCCGGCGTCACCTCTTCGGAAGACACCGCCATCTTCACATTGCCGCGCTCGGTGAACTTGATCGCGTTGGACAAGAGGTTGCCCACGCACTGGCGCACCCGCACCGGATCGTAGTGCAGCATCTGTGGCATGCCCGGCGCGATCTCGAGATCAATGCCGAGCTTACGCTCGACGGCCTTCGTCAGGAACAGTTGCCGCAGAAGATCGAACGTCACGGCGAGCTCGCCATCAACGGCGGAGATTTCCATCTTGCCGGCTTCGATCTTCGACAGATCGAGCACGTCGTTCAGCAGCGCCGTCAGCGTCTTGCCGGACTCCAGAATTATATCGACCTTCTCGCGCTGGTCACGCAGCAGCCCGTCATTCACCAGCGATTGCGCCATCCCCAGCACGCCGTTCAGCGGTGTGCGGATCTCGTGGCTCATTGAGGCAAGGAAGTTCGACTTGGCGACGGTCGCCGCCTCGGCCTGGCGCTTGGCTTCGATCAGCGCCAGCTCGGCCTGCTTCTCTTCCTGGATGTCCAGCATCAGGCCGACAGCGCGCACCGGAATGGCGTGTTCATTGCGCTGCACCCGCATGAAGATACGCACCCACTGCTCTTCATCGTTCGGACGATAGAGCCGTGCATCGATCGACTCGACGCCCGGGGAGCGCAAGCAGCGTTCCCAGCTCTCGCGCACCGCGACGATATCGTCGTCATGATACATCCCGAACGGGCGCATCGAATGCCGCGCCAGCGCCTCGGGACCCGCCAGCTCCTGATACTGTGGTGACGTCCAGCGCTCGGACGAGCGGAGGTCGATCTCGTAGACGCCGGCATTCGCCGCCGACATCGCGATTTCGAGGCGGTCGTTCATCACCGACGCCTGGTCGCGCGCATCGACCAGTTCGGTGATGTTCTGGGAAAGGCCGAAAATCTCAAACTTGCCCGACGGCAGTTTCCGGCCCGACGTGAACTGCGCCAGCGTGTGACGCCATGTGCCGTCCGGCTTGCGGCGACGAAGATGCAGCGTCGCCGTGCCGCCCTGCAGAGCCAGGCGCTCGCGCACCTGCCTGTCCTTGTCGACGTCGTCCTGGTGAAGATCCTTGACGATGTCGTCGAGCCGGTAGACCTCCAGCGCCTCGCCGCGCCTCACCAGCGCGTCCGAGAAATTGAATGTCTGATCGTCCGGGTTGTAGCGGAACATCCCGATGTCGGCATCGCGCATCAGCCTGTCGCGCACCTCGATCGAAGACACCAGCTTGGCCAGCATCGACCATTCGGCGGTGACGTCAGAGAGAATGACGACGCTCGATGTGTGCGCGCGTCCGCGCTTCGGCCGCAGCCACTTGTCGCCTTTGCGACCGGCGAAGCGATAGACCACGCCATCGCCGTACGATTTGTGCTCGGCGGCGGCCGATTCAAGAAATTCGTTCAGGCCGATCCCCGTCAGCCGCTCGGCCGATGCGCCCGTCAGTTGCAGGAAGGGGTCGTTGGCTCCGCAGACATACCCGCCCTCATCGACGCGCGCCGCAGCCAGCCCAAGCGCTCCAAGCTGCTCGAGCAACGCCTCGGCGTCGATTCCCGTGAGTTCTGGCAAGGTCAAAAGCCCCTGGGCGAAAAATCATCGAAATGCCCGGGAAACCCTAGCCAGACGCATGTTAATGCGGCCTTTCCGAAGTGGTTGGAATCCTCTCCCCTCCCCGGTTTTAAAGGGTTTTCAGCATAGCCGCAGGGGAACTACCCGGCCGTCACCACCGTCCCGCCCATCACCTTTTGCAGCCCGCCCATGCCGCCAACCTCGTTCTGGCGGGCGATGAATCGGGCGTCCGTTGAAGCAAAATAGTCCCGCGAGCGGACATTCGAGACCTTGATGAACTCGGCCTCCACCTGGTCGGCCTTCAGCGTCAGCAGCGTGAAGCCTTTCGCGAAAGCGTTGTAATACAACACTTCGCTGCTGTTCGCTTCCGGCATCAGCCAGTTCAGCTCCTCGAACGGCATGCTGTCCCCGGCCCCCGGCGAAGTCACCGCCGTGCAGCCGAACTCGACCCCGCGCTGCTGTCCCGAATTGTCGTGCAGCTGGTTGGCCCAGCCCGTGTGCGTGTCGCCCGTCAGCGTCACCAGCCGCGCCTTCGCAGCCTTCGCCGCGGCATAGAGCCGCTCGCGCGCCGCCGGATACCCGCTCCAGGAATCCGGGTTCCATTCCAGTCCATAGCTGGCCGTCGACCAGGAGCGACGCGATCCCACCGGCACCTTCTCCCACTGCGCCGGCGTCAGCCCGGTCTGCAGGTTGGGCATCTTCACCTTGGCCATGGTGACCTGGTTGCCCAGCACCTGCCACTTCCGGTTCGCCGCCGTTGATTGCTTCAGTGCATCCGCCAGCCATGCTTCCTGCTCGAAGCCCAGCATGGTGCGGTTCGGATCTGCCAGCTTCGCCTTGATCGCCGCCGCCACCTTTGGCCGCTCCGCATCCGGCGCCAGGAAAATCTCGCCATAGGTCACGTCATCGCCACGCCCCACCAGCCGGCTCTCCAGCAGGAACAGCGTCGCCAGATCACCGATATCAACCTTGTGCCAGATCGACTCGCGCGCCTTGCCGGCTGCCGGATCGCGAACCGGCATCCATTCCAGATACGCCTGGATCGCGCCCGCCTTGCGCACCGACCATTCGCCCTCCGTGTCAGGCTGATGGTTCTCTGCGCCCGTGCGATAGGAATTGTTGGCTGTCTCGTGATCGTCCCACGTGCAGAACCAGGGCGCGATCGCATGCGCCGCCTGCAGGTCGGGGTCTGAACGATACTGCGCATAGCGCGTGCGATAGTCGGTCAGCGACACGCACTCGTTCGCCGGCTCATGGTTGCGGCCGATCTGCTTGCCGACCTCGCCGCCATATCCGTTCTGTCCGTATTCGTAGATGTAGTCGCCCAGATGGATCACGGCGTCGATGACGCTTGCCTGCCCGCGCTTGGCGATCTCGCGATAGACGTTGAAGAACCCGAACGGCCAGTTCGAGCACGACACCACCGCCATCCGGTAATCCGCAACGCCCGTCGCGGGCAGCGTCCGCGTCACACCCGCAGGCGATGACGTCTGCCCGGCCGTGAACCAGTAATAATAGACCTGCCCTGCCTCGAGCCCATCGACATCGATCTTTACCGTGTAGTCGCGCTCTGGCCCCGTGGTGAACGCGCCCTTCTTCACCACGTCCTGCATCGCTGCGTCGCGCGCGATATTCCACATCACCGGAACCGGCCCCGGCGCTTCGGGCGTCACGCGCGTCCACAGGATCACAGCCGTCTGCGTCGGGTCGCCCGAGGCGACCCCATGCCCGAAAGCTGCCTTTCCAGCATAGGCGGCCTCGCCCGTTGTGGTGCAGGCCGCAGCCCCCAATCCAGCCCCAAGGCCGGCAACCCCAAAGCCCAAAGCGCCGCGCCGCGTCAGCCTGGTCATGGATTAATCCTCTGCACTGGGTTAGTGGCCCTTACGAATCCCTACCTTGCAGCGCACCGCGACGAAAGCATGACGTCCCACCAGCCCGAGCCCATGATGATTACCGCCCCTGCGGAAGCAGCGGGCGCGCGCCTCGACAAATGGCTGGCAGACGCTGGAACCGGCATGTCCCGGTCCCGCCTGCGGGTACTGATCGAGGAAGGCCGTGTCACCGCCAATGGCCAGCCGGCGACCGACGCCAGCGCCAAGGTCATCACCGGCGCCGTCTACGCCATCGACCTGCCTATCCCCGTCGGCGCGCTGCCTGAACCTGAAGACATTCCGCTCGACATCGTCTTCGAGGACAAACACCTCATCATCATCGACAAGCCGCCCGGCCTCGTCGTCCACCCCGCGGGCGGCTCCGAGCGTGGTACGCTGGTCAACGCCCTGCTCTTTCATTGCGGCGCGGGACTCACCGGCATCGGCGGCGTCGCCCGCCCCGGCA
>Ga0116178_10002802_pt1 | contig 13466 bp, 19 predicted proteins | sample AD_STIC12_MetaG_FD_89880 | JGI IMG/M metagenome (GOLD analysis project Ga0116178, IMG submission 89880) | Active sludge microbial communities of municipal wastewater-treating anaerobic digesters from USA - AD_STIC12_MetaG | ecosystem: Engineered > Bioreactor > Anaerobic > Digestate | place: USA... | reverse complement strand
CTTCAGGATTATCATCATGTGCTAGCCAAACCTGGTCAAGATAATGGGGTGGCATTCCCAGTAATCGCAGTACCGCCTCCTCTCTGGTTAAACTAGTTGCATTGTCTAGCCTGTCTTCATCAGTTGGATTGCCCATGAGATTTATGTCCCGGTCATCTCGTTTAAAGTAATGATATGGGAGTATATAAGAAAGACGTAGTTACCTAAAATTTGTAATGCAGCCACCACGTTTCGCTATCGTTGCCTTTTTATCCGCAACGCGCTCTGCCTTGCTGTTATTGGGTCTGTGAAAATGTTGCGGTTTAGCGGAAAATTTCATGGTGCTACTGCGAAAGTTTGATGCAAAATTTTGGCGTTACAATCTGGATTTTTGTATTTAAATTTGCATGAGCGGACGTTGGTAATCTGTGCATTTTTAATGGGTGCTGAGTGATGGAGCGCTGGTTTGGCTGGCTGAGTGGTAGGGTAGTTATGGGGGACAAAGCGGCCATACAAGTTTCACTATACAACTCATGCTTCGACCCCTTTGAGACAATCGCTAGTTAGAGATGAACTTCTGCAAAGTGGGAGAGGTTGTGTCAAAACGCTAGGATCAATGAATTGCATGAACTAGTCTCAATCTGATGTGACAATGCACTTGCAAAAGTGAGCGTTACCGAATTTGATATGGGTGTCGAATCCGTAATCAAACTTAAAGAAAGGTAACGCTCACTTTTGCATACTAACAATCCAATCATTAAGCATAAAGCAGGATTACTCAATCTTGCTTCAGAACCCCATCAATTTGACCATTGGTTACATGTACCCATCTACCTCAAATAATTACTATCTAACTAAAATTGACCTTTGGTGTTGACGAGGCTTTACGAGCTAACTGATAAAAAATTCTTCTTTTCAGGAATGCTTAAATTCGGGAAATTTGATATCTAACTCTAATGATTCATAAAGTTTTCTATATTTGATGTAGCCGCCCCTTAAGCGCTGCCTCAAACTGCTCAATCGGAACTGGCCTACCAAATAGATACCCTTGGTAGTTCATACAGCCTTTATTTAAGAGAAGCTGCCGTTGCTCTTGAGTCTCCACTCCTTCGGCAATAACTTCTAGATCCATACTTTTTGCCATTGCAATAATGGTACGGGTAATTGCCCTATCGCTAGGATCAGCAACAATATCACGTATAAATGATTGATCGATTTTTAACTGATGAAACGGCAACCGTTTGAGGTATTGCAATGATGAATAACCTGTACCAAAATCATCTAAAGCGAACTGCACACCTATTTCACCTAGTGCATTCATGATATCTATCGTATCCTCAATATTCTCGAATAACATACTCTCTGTCAGTTCCAGCTTGAGCAGCATCGGATTAACGGCATGGAATTGTATTGAAGTCTTCACCAGGGCCACAAAGTTTACTTGGTGGAATTGCTTGGCACTGACGTTAATCGATATTGTGAGATCGCGAGTCAGTATGTCTTGCTGCCATGCATTTAATTGCCTACAGGCTGTATCCAGCACCCACTGCCCTATGGGTATAATTAATCCGGTATCCTCCGCCAGCGGAATAAAATGAAAGGGGGATACTAAGCCTCGTTCCGGGTGCATCCATCGAATCAAAGCCTCAGCGCCCAATGCTCTCCCCAAGTGATCTAACTGGATTTGGTAATGCAATTGAAATTGCTGTTGCTCCAGCGCTATATGCAATTCACGCTCCAGATTTACACGGGTATCAATGACAACTTGCATTTGTGGATCAAAAAATCGCATGCTGTTGCGACCGTCCTTCTTGGCCTGATACATGGCAATATCAGCATGTTTCAGCAGATCTTCTTTAGAATATTCATGATCACTGAATAAGGCCACACCTATACTGACTGTGCCTTTGTATTCATGTGTAGCAAGCTGATAAGGCCGACTTAGACAAGAGTGGATTTTTTCAGCTACAACTTCTGCCTGCGATACAGCCTCAAGAGGATGATTGCTCAGGTCTTCCAGCATTACCACAAATTCATCACCCCCCAAGCGTGCCAGGCGAGCTATGGTATCGTTTTCACGCAGGCAAGCTGTCAAGCGCTCAGCCACCTGCTGCAACAGCATATCGCCAATAGCATGACCGAGCGTGTCGTTCAAGGTTTTGAAGTGATCTAAATCGAGAAACAGCAACGCACCATCTCTACTAGCCCGTGAACTCGCAGCTAATGCACGCTTAATATGATCAAGCAGCAAACGTCGATTAGGCAGACGTGTGAGAGGGTCATAGAAAGCCAAATGTTCAATTTCATCGACTGCCTGCTTTTGCTCGGTAATATCCTGCAGAAAAACGACCATCTGCCCACCTTCAATAAATCGATATCGAGCGCTAATTTCAACATCAAAAATGCTACCATCCTTGCGGCGGTGCTTTGACTCGTAGCGATCTTCGCCGGTTTCCATAATTTTTTGAAGGTGCGCTGCAGTTTCTTCAGCCGACTCAACAACTTCTAAATCGGAAATGTGCATAGTTAGGAGTTCTTGCATACTATAACCACTCATTAGACTATAAGTCTTGTTGACCTCTAACAAATTCCCCTGCATGTTCACTAACCAGTAGCCATCCATGGTTCCATCAAGTATAGCGTGATGCCATTCATTTTTAACTCTCACGGTTTGTTCGAACTCGATTGCTTCTAAACGCAAGACAATATTTTCATATAGGCTAAGATAATTTTGACGCGAATTTACAATCATGAACCCGAGATACAACAAAATTGCCATGCTCATCGCCAAAGAAAAGCTGTCGCCTGCAATTAATAGCCGAATCAAAATAGGTGTAATGACTGACACCGAATAGATAATTGCACTAACCAGATCAGCCGAATATGAAATTACACTGCCCGCTGACAAACCAGCCAGCATAAAGATTAGAAATAACTGATGTTGCGGATCGTTAGCGGGAAACATCACTACCCCTGCCGATCCCCACGCTAGCCCTGCAATCAGAACACCAGCACGAAACCTAAAAAGATGAATGGTGTTAGTGGAATAGTCCTCAACTGGCGAGTGTTTATATGCAATATTTAGTGCAGCCCGAACAAGCGCCACTACTATAACTAAAGAAAGCCATGGAAGCATTACTGACGAAGGAGTCACTTCACGCTGCATATAAGCAAGAATTCCAGCTAATATTGTACTTGTAAGCAGTGCAGTATTACTATTCGAATACAAATGCTTTAGCTGCGCAGATTGAATTGCTGATATTTTATTCAACGCTTTCCTTATCTAAGACAATTCTTCATATATCTTTAACATGCCAGGGTGGTTTTGATTAGTGCACTTTGATTGTTACAATTTGCAATGTTTTAATCAATAGTAAATTGTTTTCCATCGTTTCAATTTAAATATTAGCGAGATGTTTGGACTGCTTCTTAAGCGTTTGATACGTCTACCAACAATTTTATTTCTTGGTTCGCTGGCCTAATAATTGACTGACTTTTTTGCGTCTATCAAGTGAGAGACAAAATGGCCAAAATGAATGTTATGTCGAATTGCAGGAATAATACGCTAAGAAGTGCATATACTAAGAATACCTGATCGAAATGTCGTTTGATTGGCTGAACCTTCTTGACTTTGGTTGTGTTTAAATCAAAAAGAACATAATAATCCAACAAAAATTTACATTTAATCTGCTGCTCTAAAGTTAAATGTAAGTGCTTGTCTTATGTCTGGGGGCCTTGGTGCGTCTTTAGTACACCATGACTTGGCGGCTGTGCCAGTGACTGACTTTAAAGCGCATTATCAGTTATGCTGTCTTTTTAGAAGCGTTATATGACGTCGAATTAATGAACCAACTATCGGAAAAATCTCCAAAGCTGACATTTAACAATCCAGTTTGACGTGCTTCATCCGAACGGACTTACTCATTCGCAACAGATGATTATAGTTTTTTTAGGGGATTTTATAATTGTCTTGTGTCATTAAATCTATGCCACATTCAAGATTTTCAACCCAATCAATAAATTGATTCACCATTTGCTTACCGACAAATGATCGCCCATGCTGGGGCACTATGGATTCAATATCTAAAGTACGTGCCATATTCGCCCACAAACGGCAGGCTTTGTTTGAAGTCATGTAACGTCGGTGGAAAGGTAACATAGCTGGCAAATGCATATCAAAGTCAGTCACAGGCACAGCCGCCAAGTCATGGTGTACTAAAGATGCGCCAAGATCGCCTGAAAATAGGATTTTACTTGTTACATCATAAAACTGAAAATTACCTTCTGAGTGTAGAAAGTGTCCTGGTATAGCTTTTATCGTTGCATTTCCTAGTGTTATATTCATACCCTGATCTGGAATGCCAATGATTCGATTCTCAGTATTACCTACACTACAAAAATGAGGGAGAAAGCGTTCCCAGACGGCAGGGGCAAGTACTTTACAATCCGTACCAACCAACCATTTATTGATAGAGGCCACAATGTCAGGATCTTGATGGGAGGCAAAAATATATTGCAGCTTTTTGAAGTAAAAATATTTACCCATTCCCATCATGAGCGAGTTATACGTCATGTTGCCGCCTGGATCTATTAAAGCACCATGACCGTCACTTACTATCAGAAATTGGTTAGATTGAACCGCAGCCTGAGAGTTATCTGAATCTGACAAGTCGCTGAATTTGACACATATATGCCGACCATTATTAAAAAGTTCGTTAGCCATAATCAGCAGACTACCTTTCAGTTCAAGCTAAGATGTTGAAATAGGTATTATAGTTAAAATGCTTGTGGTGGGTTTGATTGTTGTCAAGATTGATAAGATAAAATCAAAGTAATCCAAAGTATCATAGGCTACCCAGTTTTTATGCACATCTTCAATCAGAAAATTTATATAAAGGGTTATTTTTTTCAAGCCATTACTGTCGAAGTTTTGACGCCAACTCATACTACGCGCAGAAGAATAGATGTTAATTCCTTGTGTTCCTGCACAATTCATTATAAGAATGACTCCATGAGAGTTCTATTTCTATTGTATTTCATAGAGTTAAGTGAAAATTGGTTGCCATTATTAAACTTGGTATCTTTATTGCTAGCCAATATGTAATTAAATTTATGGAGTCTAAAATGGTTATCAAAGCCACAAATTATATTGATGGAAATAAAAACAATTCATTGCAAACTTTGAATTCGGCGTTTCCTTCTTCCTCACTTCAACAGACTAAAAAACTCTATCCACATGTATATGAAACTATCGAATTAATGTGGGGCTATCCAGAGTTACAGTCTTATTTGAAAAAGTTGATTGTTAATGAGCGAGCTATTGTCAGGGGCGGCTTTCCGACATTGGTGACAAGTGAAATCACGCGTTTATATGTCGTTGAAGACGATGGCGATGCGTGGTCACAAACGCACTTAAGATGATTGAGTTTCTAGTTGTTGGCCAAATGTGACTTAAAACTGTGAAATAAAAGATAGTAATTAATCTACTGAAGCAGGACATGATAAGTTTATTGAGGCTGATATACACTGGAATTCTGCTCAAGAAATGATTTACGAAATCAAATGGTGGATATGTTTCTGAAATGGTACTTGTAAATGTAAATGGCAAATATTTGGTAGACCACGTAATGGCTCTTCTATGAGCTCGTTAATCTAGCGCAGTCAAGCGGAACTGCGCAAAGCACGCAACACCTAACTTTCACCATGACAGTCCGTTCCTGATTAAAAGTTTGCAATAAAACTTTATTTTTAAACGTCAGCTTTGCGGATGTTTCAGCCGGTTGCCTTTAACTTGCGCTTGACTCCTGGCAGCCAAAACATGAACCATAATGCGCAACTTATGAATGGCCACTTAGTGGAAATTTCTCAGAAATAACTGTACACGCACGCAGTAGCACTCACCTCATTTTTGCCTCCACGCCGCAACATTGATGCCTAACAAGGTTCTGTACGTTTCTTTTACGTTGCCTTTTATCCGCAACGCTAAAACCCATGCGGTTATTGGCTCTCTGCAAAACGTGGCGGCGTGGCGGCAATTTTCGGTAATACGCGCACTAATACCAAAAATGAAAAGCTGCCTAGTCAATGGCTTTTAAAATACTCCCAGCTTCAGCATGCACCAACATAAACTCACGCAACCAGTGGTAATGATTCGCGCAAACTTCTGCCAATGCTGGATTGCTGCTAAAACTAAGGTGACTGTAAGCATACAAACAAGCCGTAATACCTAGCGCATCGGCTGAAAGCGTTCCTTCGTAGCCATTGATGCAACTCACTGAATACAACTTCTCTAAATCGGGTGCCATGTAAAAACCGCCATTACTGAGTTGATAGAACGCCCAATAAGCACCGCTATATTCAGAGGCGATATTTCCGGCAATCGCATAAATGGCAGGCTCGATGCTGAGTGGGAACTGAATGCCAAAGAGTTTAGCGGTGTAGTTGATACGTAGATTGATTTGAACTGAGTGACGGGTAATAGTTGATTGAGTCATGAAAATTCTCCTAAAGTTTATGTGTAATTACCACCCCTCCCCCACCAGCAACGGACGTGCAAAATCATCCGCAAAGTGCCGGATATTTTTTAGACTATTGTGTTTAATGGTGGGTGGGTGTGGGTGTGTGGGTGGGTGTGTGTGGGTGGGGGGGGGTAGGAAGATTTATGAAATTCCTGAGCGTTGCACTCAGATATTCGTGGTTGGATTTGTTGCTTCGATATGCTCAGTTACTCTAGCTCTAATCCATAAGTGCTTGGGTACGAAATAGACAGGGCCACCAGCATTATTCCAGCACAGAAGAAAGATGACCCATTGCGGATCACCTGAGGTTTCATCCATATAGTCACAAACATCCCATGACATCGGAATATCAGTGACATTAGGCCACTGCCCATCATTCTCATCAGCCCATTCAAAGTTGCAGCCATGAATTTCCAGGAGGTCTTGTTCAGTTTCACAGATATAGACGTAACCACCTAAATAATCACCATAGTCCTGAGTGACTTCTGCTTGTTGCATCAACCAATCAATATCTGCCTGAATTATTTCTAGTGGATTACTGACTGAAGTATGCGGGTTTTGGCAAAGCCCTATCATGACCGTCGCCTGATCCTGCAACAATCTGAAAGGAATTTTATGTTGCTGATAATACTGATATGCCTCATTGAAGTGATGTAGCTTAATCATTAAAGCCTCCTGTATATGTTGTGATTTGAAATTAGTGATTGAATATCAGTGTGCAACTTGGGTATCGATCCCAAATATCTTCATACTCAACACTAATGTTTTGCATGACTTGATGATTGATAGCATCAGCGATGGCTTCTTCTGGTAGATCCCAAGCTAAAACAGTTTCAATTGCATCTAGGTAATGTTGGCGGTTCATATAATTTCATCCTTTTAGGTTTGTTAAAGTAGTAAATGGCGACTGCAAGAATTACGATAGAAATAAGTGGAAAAGCTAAAAACAGTACGGCTAATAAAACTAATGCAAACTTTCTGGTGTTTTCAGAGAGCAGGCATAGCAAAGCAATCACGACTAAGGTGATAAATTCCATAAAACTCCTGTTGTGGTTAAAAAATTAAGGGGGAAATGACGTGACTAGACCGGTATAAGCCCGGTATAACTAAATTGCTTTATTGCTAAGTTTGAAAGCCCTTGTCTGGCTTGGAGTTATGGCTAGATATTTTTTGAGAGCGCCGGACTAGCACTACATATGAGTGGATTTTGGCAGTTATGCCTGTTTGGATTTTTTAGATGGGAGTGTTGTTGCAGATTTTTTGATGGGTTTAACTGGTTCGTATTTTAGGTCAACGTCTGAGGAAACAAGCTTATTGACTTCGGTCATAAAAGCTTCTGTATCAAGCTTTTCATAACCACGTACCTTACCTTCCAGCAATTTGACTAGACCTTCATGCTTCAGTACGGCTAGTAAGAATCCAGGTGTGTTGACTGATTTCCCTATGAACAAATTGATGAATGGAACTGCAGTGATGGGATGTGGTGCCTTATCCAATACTACCAAAGTCGCTTTAAGTGATACCCATTCTTCACTAAAAAATCCACCTCCAGAATTTGTTACTATGCGGATGTGAACTTGATTGTCTTTGGTACAACCAAAATGATAAGTTAATTTGGCTTTACCAGAACATGTGGGGCAGGATGCGATTTTAATAATGCGCATTGATAGTGTTGAATTGCTGGGTGTGGCATTACTAGTTGCAGTTTCTTTCATGGTAACTCTCCTTGGTTGATGTATAGATAGGTATGTTGGTCTTTCATATAAGATGGGTGAAAAGGCGCAACCACGGATTCAACTAAGGTGCTTAAAAAAAATAGGAAAAAATATGGCAAACTTATAGCATGAATAATGTGGCTAAAAATCACCATCATTCTCTGGGAACCCTGCTCTTGTTGGATTGGGTGCTGCTATTCGTGCAGCAAGACTGGCTCAAGGCTTATCTCAGGAGGCCTTAGCTGAGATAGATAGCATTGATCGTTCTTACATGGGTGGGATTGAAAGAGGCGAACACAATTTGGCAATTATGAATTTGCTGAAAATTTCTGATGCGCTTGGGGTTAAGGCATCCTCGCTGTTAGATGAAACTGGAATTTAACTTCAAGACTCTCCTTTGCATATATTGTGTATAGCTGTTTAGATTTGTCATATATTTTCCTAATGGTAGATGTAAAGCCCACAAGTCCTGAGCTATACGGGAGTTAGAGGTAAATTCTGTTTTTTCAATAAAAACAATCAGTTAAGTTGTATTTGTATATCCGCAATATAGCTGTTACTAATAATCACTTCAACAGCTGTGACAATGATACTGTTACGCCATTTACTAAATTTACTTCTATCTCTTTTGTCACTGCATTGCCATCGGTACTTTCAAAGCTGGAAGCACCAATTTGCTGACCATTCAGTTTCAATACACATCCCGTCTGTTGGATCAAGTGAAAAGCCCTGCCAATAAAGTCTTGCCAAGTTTGAGCATAGCAAAATTCATTACCTTCTTCACCATCACCAAATGCATGACCCATTTCTGACATGTTAGTTACAGCATCATTTTCGTACTCTAAAGTGTTGCCTTGCAAATTTAATGTTATCTTCATAGAGATTCTCCTTTGGATAGACATAAAAAAACCCGCTGAAATAAATCAACGGGCGATATAAATTTGATATATATAGGTTTAGATAGGTTAAGTTGAATCAGAAATGAAAAAAGCCCACATCGCTGTGAGCTTTATCTATATTGGTGGCCGGGACGGGAATCGAACCTGTGACACGCGGATTTTCAATCCGCTGCTCTACCGACTGAGCTACCCGGCCATCATGCAAACGTCGGTAAATGTTTGCAAGGCGCGAATTATAGCAAACTTCCAAAAAACTTCCAAAGATAATTGCTGAATTATATGAAGTCTTATCGGTTGTCATCTGTACGCAGAGTGCCTTTTGGGCGTGTGGTGAACATATTTAGATGAGCACTAATGAATTTGTAGTGTTGCTCATGTAAAATTCGGCTATGAATTTCACCATAACTAAGCCTAACCAAGCCCTCAAAAGTGCGCTTGTTGACAAAATCAACCATAAAACAAAGCCATTAGGGGCATTGGGCATGATAGAGGCAGTCGCGTTGCAAATTGGACTCATGCAACAATCGCTCGAACCAAAACTCACGCATCCTACAATGCTGGTATTTGCTGGCGATCATGGAATTGTTGAAGCAGGTGTCAGCCCCTATCCTCAAGCCGTCACAGCACAGATGGTTCTTAATTTTTTGCAAGGCGGAGCGGCAATTAACGTATTTACTACCCAAAATAACATTCGGTTACGCGTTGTAGATGCTGGAGTAAACCATCAATTTGCAGATAACGCCAACTTAATCAACGCCAAAATTGCGCCAGGTACGCGTAATTTTTTAGCTGAAGCTGCAATGACAACTTCGCAATGTGAGAGTGCCATAGAAAAAGGTGCAAAAATCGTTGATGCTGAAATAGCCGCAGGTTGCAATGTGTTTGCGTTTGGTGAAATGGGCATTGGTAACACTTCTTCAGCAAGTTGTTTAATGAGCGTGCTGTGCGGTTTGCCTTTAGAGGATTGCGTGGGGCGAGGCACGGGTCTGGATGACGCAGGTTTACATCACAAAACTAATATTTTGGCGCAAGCTATCGCGCATCATGCACTCAATCAAGATGATGCCGAGCAAGTGCTGGCGACATTTGGTGGCTTTGAAATTGCCATGATGGTGGGTGCCATGCTACAGGCAGCGGCGAGTGGTTGTACTTTGTTGATTGATGGGTTTATCACAACCGCAGCGCTGCTGGTTGCGGCCAAATTGCAGCCCAACATATTGCATTATTGCGTGTTTACGCATTGCTCAAATGAGGCCGGACATCAAAAAATGCTCGCATTTTTAAATGTTAAGCCACTACTGAATATAGATTTAAGATTAGGCGAAGGCACAGGCGCGGCCTTAGCTTACCCGCTAGTGAATGCATCGGTGAATTTTTTAAATCAGATGGCTTCGTTTGAATCCGCCAAAGTTTCGCAAAAAACATGATGCGCCAAATGCAAACCCAATGGCGTTACTTTTTAACAGCGGTAATGTTTTTTACACGCGTGCCCGTGCACTTTGAGCAGTTTGAGGCGTCTGATTTAAATCGCGCGACGCGATTTTTCCCACTGGTGGGCATCTTAGTTGGCGCGATTGCCGCAATAGCCTTTTGGATTTTTCAGTTTGTTTTGCCCTCAGAAATAGCCGTAATTTTGAGCATGGTCACTTCAATTTTACTCACCGGCGCTTTTCATGAAGATGGCTTGGCAGATGCAATTGATGGCTTAGGTGGTGGATGGGAGCGTGAGCAAGTGCTCGCTATTATGGTGGATTCGCGCATTGGCAGTTATGGTGCAATCGGCTTGGTGATGGTGCTGCTGGCTAAATTTCAGGCCCTGATTCATTTAGATGTGTGGTTGATTCCAATCGTACTAGTTGCAGGTCATGCATTGAGTCGATGGTGCGCTGTCGTGGTAATGGCAACGCAGCACTATGTAAAGGCTGAAGGGAAATCTAAGCCACTTGCCACACAATTATCTTGGCTTGAGTTGGCAATAGCTACTTTTTTTGGATTGGTCCCTTTGTTATTTGTAGGCGTTGCAGGGTTGTTAGCGCTATTGCCAGTGTTTTTTGTCTGGGTTTGGTTCAGTCTGAAAATTAAACGCCGTATCGGCGGATATACCGGTGACTGCCTAGGCGCAATGCAACAGCTCACCGAAGTCACCTTTTATATTGGTTTGCTTGCAAGTTTAAGTGTATTGGTTAGGTTCGTATGAAGCTTACGTTGGTGCGCCACACTACTTTAGATATAGCACCGCATATTTGTTACGGGCAGAGCGATGTTGACGTTTCAGCAAATTTTGACAATGAGCGATTAGCGTTACAGCGCAAACTTGGAGATACGCAGTTTGATGCCATCTACACAAGCCCGCTGCGGCGTTGCCAGCAGTTAGCACGGGCCTTATGTCATCACAATAATTTTGGGTTTACAGCAGACGATATTCTGCATGATCACCGCCTTAAAGAGTTAAATTTTGGTGACTGGGAAATGCAAGCCTGGGATGTTATTCCGCGCGATATGTTTGATGTATGGGCCAATGATTATGGCAATTTAGCGCCACCCAATGGCGAAACATTTTCACAACTTCATGCGCGTGCTAAAGATTTTGTAGATGAAGTAGCAAAAGACGCACAAAACCAGCATCTATTAGTGATTACCCATGGTGGATTTATTCGTGCGTTAATTGCAGAAGTTTTACAAATGCCACTCAAACGTTTGTTTAGACTGTCTATTAGCCATGCAAGCGTCACCTTACTTGAGTTTAAAGATGATGTGCCAAAAGTGCACTTTATGAATTTATAGTCAAACTTAACCTAAGACGATGTCTCGTAAAAATAACGCACATTCACCCGTTAAGACTAATAGGTGTTGTAATACATTTAAAAATACACGTTAGCTATTGACTACAATAAACTTTTTAACTTATAGTGACTGAATGGACGCCGATTTAAAAGCATTAGAGACTAAGTTAACAGGTTTAATTTCCCTGTGTACGGACCTGCGCAATCAAAATGCGCAGTTACGCCAAGATTTAGACGCCACCTTGCGAGATACCGCAGAGCTAAAAGCAAATATGGCGCAAGCCAGTGAGCGTATAGAAGCGTTGATGGAGACCTTGCCATAGCGGGTAAAAACGGATGAGCGAAAATAAAGGTGTAGATGTCAACATAATGGGCCGTGAATTCACGGTGGCATGTTCTGAAGAAGAACGCCCCGGCTTGATTGAGGCGGTTAATTTTTTAGATAAAAAAATGCGTGATATTCGCGACACGGGTAAAATTGTTGGGGTTGAGCGGATTGCCATTATGGCAGCACTTAATTTGGCACACGAATTACTCAATACAAAAAATGGCACAGTGGATGTGGGAGACATTAAACGCAGAATCAGCCACATGCAAGACCAAATTGATCAGGTTTATGCCACAAAAGAGCTTTTTAGTTAATTCAACTTCACGTTAATACAAACTCCGTTATTGCGCGTAGAATTGTAGTGAGCGTTTTCAGTTTCAAAGTTTGTTCTCTGCGGTGCGGTTTAGGCTAATAATTCCTTGAACTAGTTTATAGCATCGGTTTTAGTCATTCGAGTTGCGGTGTGCGCGCCACATGGTTGGTGTACCTAATGCGCTCTAGGCTGTTACCACTTGAGCCTTTTTGGTTCAGGATGCTGGTCTAGGCCATATCCGTAGAGAACTTCCCTCATTAAAATGATAATAAATCCAATTTAAGACTAAAAAATGCGTTATTGGCTGATGAAGTCTGAGCCCTCGGACGTTTCTATTGATGATTTAGCGGCGATGCCTAATCAAACGGTTGATTGGTATGGTGTGCGCAATTATCAGGCGCGCAATTTTATGCGTGACCAAATGCAATTGGGTGACGGCGTGCTGTTTTACCACTCCAATTGTGAAACACCAGGCATCGCAGGCATATGCGAGGTGAGCCAGCTCGCTTATCCTGACCGGTTGCAGTTCATCAAAGGCCATCATTACTACGATGAAAAATCTACCCCAGAAAATCCACGCTGGTTGAATGTTGATGTGAAGTTGGTGCAAAAAACGCGGCTTTTAAGCTTGAAAGAAATGCGTGAAACGCCTGAACTTGCCAATTTGCGTATTTTGCAGCGCGGTAACCGTCTATCTATTACGCCAGTTGACCCAAAAGATTGGCAGTTTATTATGGACATATTAAAGCGTTAGTTTTAAACGGTGATTTCAACCGTGACTAAATAAAAAAAAGCCCGACTGCTCGGGCTTTTTTATGTGCTGCAATATACCAAGAGTTCTATCTGATTGAAGTCTCTAAACTGCCCATGGCTTTAGGGTAAGTAACCACACCCCAAGGCATGCCTTTTACTTCAATTTGACTGCTTACGG
>Ga0116178_10002774_pt1 | contig 13542 bp, 9 predicted proteins | sample AD_STIC12_MetaG_FD_89880 | JGI IMG/M metagenome (GOLD analysis project Ga0116178, IMG submission 89880) | Active sludge microbial communities of municipal wastewater-treating anaerobic digesters from USA - AD_STIC12_MetaG | ecosystem: Engineered > Bioreactor > Anaerobic > Digestate | place: USA... | reverse complement strand
GCTCGTCGAGGGTGACGCCCCCGGGGCGCGCCGCCTCCTTGCCCTTGGCCAGCGAGCGGCGGTAGGCGACGACCTGCCTGGCGGCCTCGGCGCTCTCCATGACCTGGAACGGGTCGCCGGCGACGGGGACGTCGGTGAAGCCCATGATCTCGACGGGCATGGACGGGCCGGCGCTCTTGAGGGCCTTGCCGTGCTCGTCGAACATGGCCCGGACCTTGCCCGTGGCCAGGCCGGAGACGAAGGCCTGGCCCGTCTCCAGGGTGCCGTGCTGGACGAGGACCGTGGCGACGGGGCCCCGCTGGCTGTCGAGCCGGGCCTCGAGGACGAAGCCCTGGGCCGGCACCGCGGGGTTGGCCTTGAGCTCGAGCATGTCGCCGAGGAGGAGGATCATCTCGAGCAGGTCGCCGACGTTGCGGTTCTCGCGGGCCGAGATATCGACGCTGATCGTCTTGCCGCCCCAGTCCTCGACGAGCAGGTCCTCCTTGGCCAGCTGCTGCTTGACCCGCTCGACGTTGGCCTCGGGCTTGTCGATCTTGTTGATGGCCACCATGATCGGCACGTTGGCCGCGCGGGCGTGGTCGATGGCCTCCTTGGTCTGGGGCATGAGGCCGTCGTCGGCCGCGACGACCAGGACGACGATGTCCGTGGCCTTGGCCCCGCGCGAGCGGAGCTGGGTGAAGGCCTCGTGGCCGGGCGTGTCGATGAAGGTGATGGAGCGGTCCTTGACCGTGACCCGGTAGGCGCCGATATGCTGGGTGATGCCGCCCGACTCCCGTTCGACCAGGTTCGAGGACCGGATGGCGTCGAGCAGGGTCGTCTTCCCGTGGTCGACGTGGCCCATGATGGTGACGACGGGGGGGCGGGGGGCGAGCTCGGCCGCCCCGGCCTCGGCGCGCCGGCGCATGGCCTCGTCGAGGGTGACGAACTCGGCGTCGAAGTGGGTCGCCCGGGTGACGGCCGCGGCGAGGCCGGCGTCGACGAAGTCGTCGGGGCCGGCGGGGGCGCCCGCGGCGGCGAGCTTCTCCAGGAGGTCCTTGGGCCGGACCTTCATGGCCTCGGCCGCGTCCTTCAGGAGCCAGCCTTCGCAGAGCCGGATCTTGACCCGGGGCTTGGGCGGCGCCGGAGGCGGGGCCGGCTTGGGCGACGGCGCGGGGGCCGGCCTGGGCGGCGGAGGAGGGGGAGCGGCCGGTTTCGCGGCCGGGGCGGGGCGGGGCCGCGCCGCGGCGCCCGCCGGGACCTGGGGAGGCGCCGAAGGCCTGGCCGGGGCCGGCTTCGCGGCCGCGGGGGCCTGCGCGGGTCTCGCCGCCGCGGCCGGACGGGCGGCCTGGGCCGGCGCGCCGGGTTTGACGGCCGGCGCCGCCGCGGGCTTGACGGGGGGGCCGGGGGCCGGCCTGGCGGGGGCGGCCGGGACCGCCTTGGGCGGAACGGCGGGCGCAGCGGCGGGCTTGGCCGGGGCCGGCTTCGCGGCCGCGGGCCTGGCGGCGGCGCCGGGCTTGGCGGCGGCCCGTTCGCCGGGCTGCGCTTTCGGGGGGGCCGCGGGCCGCGGTTCGGGCTCCGGCTCGGGGGCCGGCTTGGGCGGCGCGGGCTTGACGGGCAGGCCGGACTTGGCGGCCTCGGCCTGCTCGCGGAGCTCTGTTTTGGAGGGGACCATGGGCCGCGCGGGCGGGACGGGCGCCTTGGGGGCCGGCTTCGGGGGCTCGGGGGCCGCGCCGAGGGGGCGGCGAAGGGGGACCTTGGGGGGCTCGGGCTTGACCGGCTTCTTCTCGGCGCTTTTCTTGACGGGTTCACTCATGGGCGTCTTCTTGTTTGATGGAGATTTTCCAGCCGACGAGGCGGGAGGCCAGCTTGACGTTGATGCCTTTCTTGCCGATGGCCAGCGAGAGCTGGTCCCCGGGGACGACGGCGAGCATGGCCTTGTCGGCCCGGCTGACGAGTTGGACACGCTCGACCTTGGCCGGGCTGAGCGCTGCTTTGGCGTAGGCGGCGATGTCCGGCGACCAGGCGATGATGTCGACTTTTTCGCCCTGGAGCTCCTTGGAGATGGCCAGGATCCTGTTGCCCTTGACGCCGATGCAGGCCCCGACGGGGTCGATGTCGCGCTCGCGGCTGGCCACGGCGACCTTGGCCCGCTCGCCGGCCTGGCGGACGATGTCCTTGATCTCGATCGTCCGGTTGGCGATCTCGGGGATCTCGGTCTCGAGCAGCCGGGCCAGGAAGCGCGGCGAGGCCCTCGACACGACGACCTGCGGGCCCGGCGTTCCCCGGAAGACCTGGGTGATGACGGCCTTGACCAGGTCGCCGCGCCGGAGCTCCTCGTTCGGGAGCTTCTCCCGGAGCGGGAAGGCCACCTCGGTCCTGTTGACCTCGAGGATGACTACGCCGTCCTCGACCCGCCGGACGACGCCGGTGACGATCTCGCCGATGCGGGGCGCGAAGGCGCTGTAGACCTTCTCCTGCTCGGCGTCCCGGACCTTCTGGAAGATGACCTGCTTGGCGGCCTGGGCGGCGATGCGCCCCAGGGTGTCCGCGGGGAGGTCGACCTCGACGGTCTCGCCCGCCTTGACGTCGGGGCGGATCGCCCGGGCCTCGGCCAGGGAGATCTCCTCGGCCGGGTTCTTGGGCTCTTCCGCCGCCGTCTTGGCGGCGAAGACGCGCAAGTCGCCCTTTTCCGGCTTGAACAGGACCTGGACCTTCTCGTTCTGGGAGAAGAACTTAGCGGAGGCGACCCGGAGGGACTCCTCGATCGCTTGGATGATGACGCGCGGCTCGACGCTGCGCTCCTTGCTGAGCTGCAGGATCGTATTCCAGACGTTGACTTTCATCCGCTCGTCTCAATTCCCGCGCCGTGGGTTTCAAGGACGGTTGATTATAACGGAAACCCGGCTAAAGTGCAACGCGGCCCTTGAGCGGCCCCGGGAGCGGCTCGGGAGCCGCTTCTCCCGGGCCGTTGCGTCGGAGCCCTGTCGGCTCGCGCTCTAGCCCGAACGAGCGGGGGTTTCCGCACCTCAACCGGGGATCATGGCGCCGTGGAGGCTGTAGGGGCCGGCGCCGGTGACGCGGACGGTGACGAAGCGGCCGGCCAGTCCGGCCGGCGCGTCGAAGTTGACCACGAGGTTGCCCTCGGTCCGGCCCTGACAGCGGCCGGCGCCCCTGGGGCTGGGTCCGGTCGCCAGGACCGTGAGCTCCCGGCCGACGAACGACCGGTTCAACTCGGCTTGGATCGTCTTCTGGAGGCCCTGGAGCTCGACCAGCCGGCGGCGCTTGACCTCGAGAGGGACGTCGTCGGGCAGGGCCGCGGCCGCCGTCAGGGGCCGGGGCGAGAAGCGGAACGAGAAGATCCCGGCGAAGCGCGCCTCCCGCAGGACGCCCAGCGTGGCCTCGAAGTCGTCCTCGGTCTCGCCCGGGAAGCCGACGATGACGTCCGTCGAAAGGAGGAGGCCGGGCAGGCTGTCCCGCAGCCGGGCGACGAGTTCGAGGTAGGCCTCGCGGGTGTAGCCGCGGTTCATCCGGGCCAGGACGGCCGTCGAGCCGGACTGGAGCGGCAGGTGCAGGGCCCGGCAGACGCTCGGATGGGCGGCCATGGCCCGGATGATGTCGTCGCCGAAGTTCTTGGGATGCGAGGTGATGAAGCGGACCCAGGCCGGGCCGGGCACGGCCGCGACGGCCTCGAGCAGGCCGGCGAAGCCGAGGCCCGAGCCGGGGTCGCGGTAGGAATCGACGTTCTGGCCGAGGAGCTGGACCTCGAGGGCCCCGGCCTCGGCCGCGGCCCGGACCTCGGCCAGGACCCGGCCGGCCGGCCGGCATTTCTCCGGCCCCCGGCTGAAGGGGACGATGCAGTAGGCGCAGTAGTTGTCGCACCCTTCCATGACCGGGACGAAGGCGCTCCAGGGGTTGGCCCGCGCGGTCGCCTCGGGCCCGATCTCGCGCCAGTCCGGGCTGTGCCCGGTCCGGACCACGGGCGACTCGGCGGCCCGGAGGACGAGCTCCGGGAGCTCGCGATAGCCGTCCGGGCCGACGACGAAGTCGATGGCCGGCCGCCGGTCCAGGAGACCGGCCTGGCGCACCTGCGCGACGCAGCCGGCGACGCCCAGGACGAACGGCCGCCGTTTTTTCAGCCGGGCCAGGCGCCCGAGATAGGAATAGAGCTTCTCCTCGGATTTCCGCCGCACGGCGCAGGTGTTGACGACGACGATGTCGGCGGCCTCGGGCCGGTCCGCGGCGGCGGCCCCGGCCTCGAGGAGGACGCCGAGGATGTGCTCCGAATCGTTCAGGTTCATCTGGCAGCCGAAGGTCCGGACGAAGGCCTTCCGGCCGCCGAGCGGCGGGCTCACGGCCTCCCTTTCCCGGGGGCGGCGCCGAGCATCTCCCGGACGATCTGGCGGGACGCCTCGGTGACGCGGCTGCCGGCGACGAGCCGGGCGATCTCCTCGACCCGGTCCTCGCCCTCGAGGCGGCGGACGCCGGTGAAAGTCCTCTTGTTCTCGACGCGCTTGTCGACGTGGAAGTGGTGGGCGGCGGCCGAGGCGATCTGCGGCAGGTGGGTGATGCAGAGGACCTGGTCGCGGAGGGCCAGCCGGCCGAGCCGGCGGGCGATGAACTCGGCCGTCTTGCCGCCGATCCCGGCGTCGATCTCGTCGAAGATGAGCGTCCGGCCGCCGTTCTTGTCCTGGGCGGCGGACTTGAGGGCCAGCATCATCCGCGACAGCTCACCGCCCGAGGCGATCCGCCGGAGCGGCCGGAGCTCCTCGCCGGGATTGGGCGAGAGGAGGAACTCGGCGTCCTCGGCGCCCTGGTCGCGGATGGTGGCCGGGTCGTCGAGCGACGGACGGACCTCGGCCAGGCGGACCTCGAAGCGGGCCTTGTCCATGCCGAGCGGGGCGATCTCCTTCTCGATCGCCCGGGCCAGGCGGTCCGCGGCCTTGCGGCGGGCGGCGCCGAGGCGGGCGGCGAGGCCCGCGTAGGCCTCGAACCGCGCCCCGATGACGGCGGCGAGCTCCTGGAGCCGCTCCCGCCCCGTCTCGAGGCCGGCCCTCTCGGCCCTCAGGGCCTCGCCGCGGGCCAGCACGGCCTCGACCGAGCCGCCGTGCTTGCGCTTGAGCTTCTCGATGACGCTGAGGCGCTCCTCGACCGCCTCGGGGTCCTCCGGAGCGGCGGCCCGGCGGTCCTTGAATCTGGCCAGCGCGCCGGCCGCCTCCCGGAGAAGGACGTCCGCGTCCTGGAGGCCGGGCCCGAGCTCGGCGAAGCTCCCCTCGAAGGCGGCCAGGTCGGTGAGGACCGCGCGGAGGCGGGCCAGCCGGGGGATGAGGGCCTCGTCGCCGAGATAGGCCAGGTCGAGGGCCTTGTCGACGAGGCCGGCGATCCGCTCCGCGTTCCTGACGATCTCGCGCTCGCGGAGGAGGGCCTCGTCCTCGCCCGGCTTGAGACCGGCCGCCTCGATCTCCCGGAGCTGGTAGGCGACGAAGTCCAGCCGGTCCTCGCGCTCCCGCTCCCGGAGCTCGAGGCCGCGCTTCTCCTGGAGGAGGCCGCGGAGCTCCCGGGCCGCCAGGGCCGTTTCGCGCCGAAGCGCGGGCGCGTCGAGGGCCTCGTCGAGATAGGCCAGGTGGTTCTCGAGCCTGAGGAGGAAGACGTGGTCGTTCTGGCCGTAGATGTCGACGAGCCCTTCGCCGAGCTCGCGCAGCCGGCGGGCCGGGACGAGGGCGCCGTTGACGAAGGCCTTGCCCGCTCCCTGGCCGGTGACGGACCGCTGGACGAGGAGCTCGCCGTCCTCGGGTCCGGGCAGCCCGGCCAGGTCGACAGGCCGGGCGGCGAAGTCGAAAACGGCCTCGACGAAGGCCTCCCCGGCCCCGGTCCGGACGAGGTCCGGCGAGGCCTTCTCGCCGAGGAGGATCCGGATGGCGTCGATGATGATGGACTTGCCGGCCCCGGTCTCGCCCGTCAGGATGGAGAACCCCGGCTCGAGGCGCAGCTCGAGGCTCTCGATCGTGGCCAAATTCCTGATCCTCAGGAACCTGATCATGGCGTCACGGGCCTAGCGGATGATATAGGGGACGAGGGCCCTCTCCATGTTGATCCGGCCGTAGCCGGCGCGGTCGTCGCGGCCGGGCAGGGACGCCGCGTTGATGTCGTCGGCGGTGTAGCGGATGATCCACATGATCTGTTCGGGCGCGAGGTCGGGCTTGAGGCTCCGGATGAGCGCGGCCAGCCCGGCCGCCTGCGGCGCCGCGGCCGAGGTCCCGGAGGCGAAGACGTAGGGCGGCCGGCCGGGGCCGACGTAGGCCTGCGGGACGGGGCCGAGGAGCCAGACGCCCGGCGCGGCCACGTCGACCTCGGGACCGAAGCTCGAGAAGGAGGCGATGGCGTCGTCGGCGTCGCTCGCGGCCACGGCCAGGACGGTCTCGTCGTAGGCGGCCGGATAGAGGACGGGCCCGCCGCTGTTCCCCGCCGCCGCGACCACGACGGCCCCGTGGTCGCGGGCGTAGCGGCAGGCGTCCTCGAGGTAGGGGTCGGGGACATCGCCGCCGAGGCTGACGTTGATGACGCCGGCCCCTTGGTCGGTCGCCCAGACGATGCCGTCGATCATCCAGCTGTAGTAGCCGTCGCCGCGGTTGTCGACGACCTTGACCGGCAGGACGCGGCAGCCCCTGGCGACGCCGGCGATGCCGACGCCGTTGTCCGTGTCGGCGGCGGCGATCCCGGCGACGTGGGTCCCGTGCCAGTGGTCGTCGTCGGCGCTGTCGTCCCCGTTGACGAAATCGCGCCCGGGGCCGACGACCTTGTAAGCGAGGTCGGGGTGGTTCCGGTCGACGCCGGTGTCGAGGACGGCGATGACGACCCCGGGATCGCCCCGGACCTCGTCCCAGGCCGGCACGGCCTTGACATCGGCGCCGGCCGTCAGCCGGACTCTGAGGCCGCCGCCGATCTCCAAGTACCCGCCGAGGTTGCGGAGATTGTATTGATAGGCGCCGAAATACGGGTCGTTGGGGACGTCGGCGATACGGGTCCGGGGGTCGGGGCCGGCCGACTCGACGGCGCCGTCGCCCCGGAGCGCGGTCAGGGCCTCGGCGACGGAAACGCCCGGGGCCGTCCGGGCGCTGTAGACCCGGACGGCCGGGATGGCGTGGGCGTCCGGGAAGCCGTGGGCGCGGAGCCGCTCCCGGGCCGGGCCGTCGGGGACGTCGGCTCGGAACCGGACCAGGACCCGGTCCGAGGCGCATCCGAGGGAGCCGGGCGGGCCGGTCTCGGACATCCGCTCCAAGCGGACGGGGCGGTCGCCCGCGGCGACGGCGCCGCCGCGGTCCAGGCCGCAGCCGGCGAGAACGACGACGGCGGCCGCGGCCAGGGATCCGACGACCGTTCCCCTCGTTCGTGTCATGGCCCTCTCCTCGCCTCAGAATCCGTAAAGGGCGCCGATGGAGAAGAGACCGTCGGCCCCTCCGCCGCCGGCCGCGAGCCCGGCCTTCACCTTGACCTTGACGGGCCCGCCCACCCGGACCTCGGCGCCGAGCGCCAGGGCCAGGGCGAAGTCGCCCCGGACCCGGCTCGTCTCCTCGCCCCCGAGCTCGCCCAGGGTCTCCGCCATCCGGAAGCCGGCCCAGAGCAGGCGGGCGCTCACCTCGGCGAACGGCACGATCCGGGGCCCGAAGGCCAGGTAGGCCAGCCGCGGGCCGGCGGAGAGCTCGAGCCAGTCCGGCCGGCCCGTGGCCCGTCCCTCGACGGCGAAGCCCTCGAGGGGCCAGGACCGGGCCGCCCCGGAGGAATAGACGATCCGGCCGGCCGCCCCGATCTCGAATCGGCCGGCTCTTTTCACCGGCGCGGCGGCCTCGGCGGCCAGGCTCAGGCCGGACATGTTCGCGCCCCGGAATTCCAGGGAGATGGGCAGGGTGCCGAAGGCGAGTCTCGAGGGGTTGACCAGGGAAAAGCCGGCGGCGAAGCTGAACACGAGCCCGCCCGAGAAGCCGACCTCGGCCTGGGCCCCGAAGGCGTGGGCCCGAAGCTTCGAGGGGCCGCCGCCGCCCCAGGCGACGGTCCGGGCGAAGTGATCGTAGGCCAATCCGGCCGAGAACGAGGTGACGTGGAACTGCTTCGCCTCGGCCCGGCCGGCGGCCAGCAGGGCCAGGACGGCCAGCGCCAGGGCGCTCCTCCGCCGCCGGTCGCGCTCTTCCATGAAGGGCCCTCCCAGACCCGCCGGGGTCAGTCCTTTTTCTGCGCGGCCGCGGCCGCCGCGGCTTTCTTCAACCGCTCGATCTCGGCCAGCTTCTTCGCGGCGGTCTTGGCCAGCTTCTGCCCGGAGTAGTCCGAAACCACCTTGGAGAAGAAGGGAGCGGCCTGGTCGTAGAGCCGGAGCTGGAAGTTGCAGTCCCCGAGATAGAAATAGACCTTGTCCAGCCGCGAATACTCCGGGTAGGTCGACATGACCTCCATCAGGCGGCTGAGGGCCGCCCGGTAAGATCTCCGGCCGTGATAGCTGATGGCGATCTCGGTGCTGTGGGAGGCCAGGCGCTCCTCGCACTCCTTGACCCGCTCCTGGGCCTGCTTGGCCTGGTCGCTGGCCGGATAGTCGGCGATGACCTTCTTGAACTCCGCCAGCGCCTGGATCGTCCGGGACGGGTCGCGGCCCGGCCTCAGCATCTTCTTGAAGAAGGTCATGGCGACCTGGTATTGGCTGTAGGCCGCCGACGGCGAATAGGGGTAGGTCCGGATGAACTCCCGGTACTCCGCCGCGGCCAGGATCATGTTGCTCTCGTCGCCCTTGCGGAAATAGGCGTCGGCGATGAGCAGCTTGGCCCGCTGGGCGTAGAAGCTCTTGGGGAACGAGTCGATGACCTGGCGGAGGTAGAGGATGCCCTTCTCCATGTCGCTCTTGATCGAGGCCTCGCCGAGCCTGTAAAGGGCCTCGTCGGAGCCGGACAGGTCGGCGGCGAGAGCGACCGGCTTCTTCCGGCACCCCGGCGCGGCCGCGGCGAGGAGGACGGTGAGGAGCAGGACGGCGGTCTTCGTTGCGGCGGTTCGGGTCATGACGTCTTCCTGGCGATGGCTTTCAGGGCCTTGACGGCCGCGGCGGGGTCCGGGGCCTCGTAAACCGCCGACCCGGCGACGACGATCTCCATGCCGGCGGCGATGATGTCCTCGGCGTTGTCGAGCTTGATCCCCCCGTCGACCTCGATCGGGATGCGGAACCCCTCGGCCCGGATCCAGTCCCTGAGCCGGCGGATCTTGTCGCGGCAGGAGGGGATGAAGGCCTGGCCGCCCCAGCCGGGATCGACCGACATGATCAGGACGAAGTCGAGCTCGGGGAGGACCTCCTTCAGGGTCTCGATGGGGGTGGCCGGATTGAGGGCCGCGCCGGCCTTCCGGCCGAGGCCCCGGATCATGGTCAGGTCCTTGTGGAGATGGGCCGTCGCCTCGACGTGGATGGAGATCCAGTCGGCCCCGGCCTCGTGGAAGAGCGGCACGAAGCGCCGGGGCTCCTCGACCATGAGATGGACGTCGATCGGCAGGCGGGTCTCGCGCCTGACGGCGGCCACGAGCTGGGGCCCGAGGGTCAGGTTGGGCACGAAATGACCGTCCATGACGTCGACGTGGATGAGATCGGCGCCGGCCGCCTCGGCCAGGCGGACCGCGTCGCCGATCCGGGCGAAGTCGGCGGAGAGGATGGACGGGGCGATGAGGGCCATCAGCGGCTGACCTCGAACGAGATGCGGTTGCGCTTCCGGACGCAGTAGCCGTTCGGCGGGTCCTGCTTGACGATCAGGCCGGCCGTCGCCCCGGGGTAATAGACGTAGCGGAGGTCGGCGACCTTGAAGCCCCAGGCGTTGAGCCGGCCGATGACCCCCTCGGCCCTGAGGCCGATGAGGTCGGGCATGACGTAGCGGGCGTCGAGGGCGCCTTGGCTGAGGAGAAGTCCGACCGGGAAGCCGCGCTCGACCGCCGTCCCGGGCTCGGGCTTCTGGGCCAGGAGGCGGCCGGCGGGGAGCCGGGGCGTGTGGACCTGGCTCATCTTGCCGCGGGCCAGGCCGGCGGCCTGGAGAAGGGTCAGGGCCTCGTCGAGGGGCTTCCCGGCCAGGCCGGGGACGGCGACGACGCCGCTGCCCGAGCTGGTCACGACCTGGACCGGCATCGTCGTGCGGATGCGCGAACCCGCCGCGGGCTCCTGGCGGGCGATGAGGCCCCTTTCGACGCGGTCGTTCGGCTCCGTGCCCTTCAGGGCCAGCGACAGATCCTTCTTGGACAGGTCGGCGCGGGCCTGGGCGACGGTCTTGCCGGCGAGGTCGGGCACGGAGACGACCTCGCTCTTGAGCAGGACCCGGGAGAAGATGACGGCGCTGAGGAAGAAGAGGATGAGTAAGAGGAGCGCCGCCGCCGCCGGAAAGAGAGCTCTTTGGGCCATCTTCGATGTTCTTCGATGTCGAGTCCGCAGGCTATTATTATCACAAGTCCGGAACCGTGTAAACGCGGCCCGCGTTGCGCCCTCCCGGGACGCGGGTTATAATGCCGTTCACGGAGGCCCGACCATGCCCGTCACCACCTATTCGGATTTCCGCAGCGATACCGTCACCAGGCCCACGGAGAAGATGCGCCGGGCCATGGCCGAGGCCGCCGTCGGCGACGACGTCCTCGGCGACGACCCGACCGTCCAGGAGCTCGAGCGGAGGTCGGCCGAGGCCATGGGCAAGGAGGCGGCGCTCTTCTGCCCCTCGGGGACCATGGCCAACTCGATCGCGGTCAAGATGTGGACCGGCGCCCTCGAGGAGGTCATCGTCGAGGAGCGCTCCCACATCTACAACATGGAATCGACCCACATGACCTTCATCTCCGGCGTGACGCCGCGGCCGGTCCGGTCGGCGCGGGGGGCCATGGACCCGAAGGACGTCCTGGCCGCCGTGCGCAAGCCGAACGTCCACACGCCCCGCACCTCGTTGATCTGTCTCGAGAACACCCACAACAACTGGGGCGGCGCGGTCGTGCCGCTCGACAACTTCCGGGCCATGAGGCGCATCGCCGACGAGCACGGCCTCAAGGTCCACCTCGACGGGGCCCGGATCTTCAACGCCAGCGTCGCCTCGGGCGTGCCGGTCCGCGCCTTCGCCGGCGAGGTCGACTCGCTCCAGTTCTGCCTGTCCAAGGGGCTCTCGGCCCCGGTCGGCTCGGTCCTGGCCGGGCCGAGGGAGCGGCTCGAGCTCGGCCGCCGGCTGCGCAAGGCCCTGGGCGGCGGCATGCGCCAGGTCGGCGTCCTGGCCGCGCCGGGGCTCATCGCCCTGACCGAGATGGTCGACCGGCTCGAGGAGGACCACATCCGGGCCAAGGCGCTGGCCCGCGGCATCGCCGGCCTCCCGGGCGTCAGGCTCGATCCCGGGACGGTCGAGACCGACATCGTCATCTTCGGCTTCGAGCACCCGGCGCTCACGGTCCCGGCCCTGCTCGAGAAGATGAGGGAGAAGGGCGTCCTGGCCCTGGCCATCTACGGCGGGGTGCGCATGGTCACCCACAAGGACGTCGGGGACGCCGACGTCGAGCGGGCCATCCGGGCCTTCCGGGAGATCCTGGCTTAAAGGCGCTCGGCGACGATCTGGGCCACGTCCTTGACCGCGATGTCCCCGCGGCCCCCGTCCTTGAGCCCGTCGCGGAGCATGGTCAGGCAGAACGGGCAGGCCACGGCGGCCAGCGGCGCGCCCGCGCCGGCGACCTCGTCGGCCCGGAGACGGTTGATCCGCGTCCCGAGCGACTCCTCGGTCCACATCAGCCCGCCCCCGGCGCCGCAGCAGAAGCTGTCTTCGCCGTGGCGCCGCGGCTCCCGCGGCGGCCGTCCCGTGGCGGCGCGCAGGACGGCCCGCGGCTCCCGGATGATCCCGTTGTGGCGGCCGAGGTAGCAGGGGTCGTGGAAGACGCAGGCCTCGGCCGCCCCGGGCTTCAAAGGCAACCGGCCGGACGCGATGAGCGATCCGATGAGCTCGACGTGCGAGACGACCTCGATCGCGGCCAGGCGCGCCCCGTCGTCCCCGGCGAGGCCCGGGACGCGGCCGGCGAGCTTCGGGTACTCGTGCTTCAGGGTGTTGTAGCCGTGCGGGCAGAACGTGACGATCTTCCGGACGCCGTAGGCCCTGAAAAGCGCGAGGTTCTCCAGGGCCAGGCTCTGGAACAGGTATTCGTGGCCCAGGCGCCGGGCCGAGTCGCCGCAGCACTTCTCCTCGGTCCCCAGCGTCCCGAAGGCGATCCCGGCGGCCCGCAGGACCTTGACCAGAGCCGCGGCGATCCCGCGGCCCGCGTCGTCGAAGGCGCCCATGCAGCCGACCCAGAGGAGGCACCCGGCGTCCGGGACGTCTTTGATGTGCCGGACCCCCAGGGCCTCGCCCCACTCGGCCCGCTCGGCGAAGCCGATGTTCCAGGGGTTGGCGTTCGCCTCCAGGCCGCGGAAGAAGGCGTTGAGCTCCGGCGGAAACGCGCTCTCCATCAGCACCCGGCCGCGCCGGGCCCCGACGATCTTGCGGATGTGCTCGATCTCGACCGGGCACTCCTTCTGGCAGGCCCCGCAGGTCGTGCAGGTCCAGATCTCTCCCTCGGTGAACGTCGCCGGGACGAGCCCGGGCAGGCCGTCGCGCTTCTTCCCGACCAGGACCTTGCCGCCGTCGAGAAGGGCCCGCTTCATGTTGAACAGGATCATCTTGGGCGACAGGGGCTTGCCGCTGGCGAAGGCCGGGCAGGCGTCCTGGCAGCGGCCGCACTCCATGCAGGAGAACGCGTCCAGGTTGTCCTTCCAGGTGAGATCGGCGATCTTCTCGAGGCCGAAGACGTCCGATTTCTCGAGGTCGAGGGCCTCGAGCTCGCCGCCGGGGGCCGAGCGGCGGAGGAAGACGTTGAACGGCCCGGCGAACATGTGCAGGTACTTCGAGTGGGGGACGTAGGCGATGAAGGCGTAGACGGCGACGAGGTGGGCCCACCAGCCGGCCTTGACGTGGGCGGCGGCGGCGGCGGCGCTCATCCCCGAGCGGCCGACGAGCCCGGCCAGCCAGGGGCCGAGGAAGGACCAGCGGGCCGTCCCGGGATCGTGGGCGACCTCGAAGGCCCGGAAATAGAGGAAGGTGGCCGTGGCCAGGGTGATCAGGAGATAGATGACGGCCGAGTCGCCCTTCGTCGTCCCGTAGGCCTTGGGCCGGACGACGAAGCGGCGGAAGGCCAGGAAGAGGACCGCGGCCATGACCGTGAAGGCCGCGACGTCGATGACGAAGGAGAAGACGAGCCCGGGGCCGCCCCGGCCGAAGAGATAGAAGCCGGCGACGAAGCCCTCGAAGGTGTGCGACACGGTCATCGCGTCGAACGTCAGGGCGCCGTAGAAGAGGCCGGCGTGGAGAAGGCCCGTGGCCGGCCGCTCGCGGCGGATCGTGCACCGTTGGAGCCCGACCTTGGTCGCGGCGCGGACGAACCGCGTCCAGAGGCCCCGGAACCGGTCCTCGGGCGCGCCGGCCAGGACGATCCGGAGGCGGCGGACGATCGGGACGAGGAAGGCGGCGGCCGTGGCCGGGATGAGCGCGGCCAGAACGAGCTTTT
>Ga0116178_10002767_pt1 | contig 13555 bp, 10 predicted proteins | sample AD_STIC12_MetaG_FD_89880 | JGI IMG/M metagenome (GOLD analysis project Ga0116178, IMG submission 89880) | Active sludge microbial communities of municipal wastewater-treating anaerobic digesters from USA - AD_STIC12_MetaG | ecosystem: Engineered > Bioreactor > Anaerobic > Digestate | place: USA... | reverse complement strand
GGCGAACAGCTTGGCCATCGAGGCCTCCTTGAGGCAGGGGCGGCCCGCGTCCTTCAGGCTGGCGGCGTGCCACACGAGCTGGCGCGCAGCCTCCAGTTGCGTGGCCATGTCGGCGAGGCGGAAATTGACCGCCTGGTGCTCGAAGATCGGCTTGCCGAAGCTCTCACGCTCCTGGGCGTACTTGACCGCAGCCTCCAGCGCCGCACGCGCCATGCCGAGACACTGCGCGGCGATGCCGATACGGCCGGCCTCGAGGTTCGACAGCGCGATCCTGTAGCCCTCGCCTTCCTTGCCGACCACCGAATCCGCGGGGATGCGGCAATCCTCGAAGAGGATCTGGGTGGTGTCGGAGGCCTTCTGCCCCATCTTCTCCTCGATGCGGCCCACCTGGTAGCCGGGCGCATTGGCCGGCACCAGGAAGCAGGTGATGCCCTTCTTGCCGGCGGCCTTGTCAGTCACCGCGAACACGATGGCAACATCGGCGTGCTTGCCGGTGGTGATGAACTGCTTGACGCCGTTCAACACCCACTCGTTGCCGTCGCGGACCGCGCTGGTGCGGATCGCCGAAGCGTCCGAGCCCACATGCGGCTCGGTGAGGCAGAAGCAGCCGAGCTTCTCGCCGCGGGCGAGCGGCTTCAACCACGCCTCCTTCTGCGCGTCGCTGCCGAAGCGGTTGAGGATGCCGCAGGGCAGCGAGTTCTGCACGCTGACGATGGTCGAGGTGGCGCCGTCGCCGGCGGCGATCTCTTCGAGCGTGAGCACGAGGCTCATGTAGTCCATGCCGGCGCCGCCCCACTCCTCGGGCACCACCATGCCGAGCGCGCCGAGCTCGGCGAGCTCGTTCAGCGCCTCACGCGGGAAGGTGTGGTTGCGATCCCATTCGGCGGCGAAGGGGGCCAGGCGCTCCTGCGCGAAGGCGCGCATGGAGTCGCGGATGAGTTCCTGTTCCTGGGTGAGAATCATTGCACTGCTGTCCTTGTAGAAATCCTTGCTGGTGTGGCGCTGCACGTCGTAGGGGCGACCCGGCGGGTCGCACCTAACGAAACGCGAGTCCTGGCAGAGTCGTCTCGCGAGCGGCCGCAGCGCTTGATCCGATTCAGCCGCAGGCCACCGACGAATCGACCTCGATCGCCATCGCGGTGGCTTCGCCGCCGCCGATGCACAGGCTGGCCACGCCGCGCTTGAGGCCGCGCTTGCGCAGCGCGCCGATCAGCGAGACCAGGATGCGCGCGCCCGAAGCGCCGATCGGGTGGCCGAGCGCGCAGGCGCCGCCGTTCACGTTGACCTTGTCGTGCGGCAGCTTCATCTCGTGCATCGCCGCCATGGTGACGACCGCGAAGGCCTCGTTGATCTCCCACAGGTCGACCTGCTCGGTGGTCCAGCCCGCCTTGGCCAGCACTTTCTGCATCGCGCCCACCGGCGCGGTGGTAAACAGCGCCGGTTCCTGCGCATGCGTGGCGTGGCCGATGATGGTCGCGACCGGCTTCACGCCGAGCTTCTCGGCGGTGGACTTGCGCATCAGCACCAGCGCGGCGGCGCCGTCCGAGATGGAGCTCGAGTTGGCCGGCGTAACGGTACCGTCCTTCTTGAACGCCGGCTTGAGCGAGGGGATCTTGTCGATCTGCGCCTTCAGCGGCTGCTCGTCCTTGTCGACCACCACGTCGCCCTTGCGGCTGGCCACGGTGACCGGCACCACCTCCCAGCTGAAGTCGCCGTTGTTGATCGCGGCCTGCGCGCGCGTGGTCGAGGCGATCGCGAACTCGTCCTGGGCCTGGCGGGTGAAGTTGAAGTGGCCGGCGCAATCCTCGGCGAAGGTGCCCATGAGGCGGCCCTTGTTCTCCTTGGAGTAGCTGTCTTCCAGGCCGTCGAGGAACATGTGGTCGAACATCTGGCCGTGGCCGAGGCGATAGCCGGCACGCGCCTTGGGCAGCAGGTAGGGGGCGTTGGACATCGACTCCATGCCACCGGCGACCATGACCTCGTTGCTGCCGGCGAGGATGAGGTCGTGCGCCAGCATGGTGGCCTTCATGCCCGAGCCGCACACCTTGTTGATCGTGGTGCAGCCGGCCGACAGCGGCAGGCCGGCGCCGAGCGCGGCCTGGCGGGCAGGCGCCTGGCCGAGACCGGCGGGCAGCACGCAGCCCATGATCACTTCCTGCACCTGCGCGGGCGCGACGCCGGCACGCTCGACCGCGGCCTTGATCGCGATCGAGCCGAGCTGCGGCGTGGTGAGGCTGGACAGGTCGCCCTGGAAACCACCCAGCGGGGTGCGAGCGACGGAAACGATGACGACGGGATCGGACATGGAACTCTCCTGTTATGGGTGTTGATCGATTCGATTTGCGCGGCGCTCAGTTGCCGAGCGCCTCCAGCGCCGCGACGTAGCGCGGCATGAGATCGTCGGAACGGCTGAGGTTCATCCCGAGGTCGCGGATCAGACCGTCCTGCAGGCCGTAGATCCAGCCATGCACGGTGAGGCGCTGGCCGCGCCGCCAGGCGTCCTGCACGACCACGGTCTGCGCCACGTTGGCCACCTGCTCGATGACGTTGAGCTCGCACAGGCGATCGTGGCGCAGTTCGGGCGCCAGGCCATCGACGGCCTTCAGATGGCGCACATGGACGTCCTGCACGTGGCGCAGCCAAAGATCGACGAGGCCGACGCGCGCACGTTCGAGCGCGGCCTTGACGCCGCCGCAGCCGTAGTGGCCAACGACCATGATGTGCTTCACCTGCAGTACATCGACCGCGTACTGGATCACCGCCAGCGCGTTGAGGTCGGTGTGCACGATCACGTTGGCGATGTTGCGGTGGACGAAGACCTCGCCCGGCAGCAGGCCGACGATCTGGTTGGCCGGCACGCGCGAGTCGGAACAGCCGATCCAGAGGTACTCCGGGGCCTGAAGCTGCGCCAGCTTGCCGAAGAAGCCGGGGTCGAGCTGCTGCATCTGGCGCGACCACGCCTGGTTGTAGTCGAAGAGGTGGAAGAGGTTCTCGTTGCTGACCTCGTCCTCCGACCAGTTCTCCAGGTCCAGGGTCAGGAAGATCGCACCCTCGATCGGCGAGGGGTAGCAGGCGGGCACTTCCTTGAAGCCGAGCTCGCGGTAGAGCTTGACCGCGATCCGCATCGACGGGATGGTGTCGAGCAGGATGCGGCGGTAGCCGAACAGACGCGCCGCCTTGATGGCGGCGAGCGCGAGCTTGCGCCCCACGCCGCCGCCACGGAAGGCCGGATCGACGTAGAGCCGCTTCATCTCGCACACGCCCTCGGAGAAGCGGCGGATGCCCACGCAGCCGGCCGGCTTGCCATCGACCTCGGCGTAGAACAGGCGGCCGTCGGCGGCGCCGTAGGCCCCCGGCAGGTTGGCGATCTCGTCGGCGAACCCCTGGAAGCTCAGGTCCACGCCGAGCCAGGCGGCGTACTGGCGGAAGAAGCCGCGCACGTGCTCGAGCTCGACGGTGTCGTTGGCGCCGAGGGCGCACAGACGGGTGGGCATGGCAGGACTCCGGGAAGGTTCGGGGACGGATCTCTCGGGGGAGGGGGAAGAGCAAGCCTTCAGGCGGCGCGCTCCTTCTTGCCGTGCATGGCCATGATCGTCTGCTGCATCAGCGCACACAAGGTCCACTTGCCGTCGCGGATGGCGAAGACCTCGGCCTTGGTGATGATCAGCGTGCGCCCCGGCTTGACCACCTCGCCGCGCGCCACCAGGCGCTCGCCGTCGGCGGGGGCGACGAGATTGAGCTTGTACTCGACGGTGAGCACGCTGGTGTCGGCCGGGGTCAGGGTGTTGGCCGCGTAGCCCGCGGCCGAGTCGGCGATCATGCCGACCACCCCGCCGTGGACGAAGCCGTGCTGCTGGGAGATCTCCGCCTTGAAGGGCAGGTGGATCTCGGTGTAGCCGGGCTCGACCACCGGAATCTCGGCGCCGATCAGGCGCATTGCCTGCTGCAGGGCGAAGCTGGCGCGCACGCGCTCGGCGTAGCCGGGGTCGCGGGGCTGGAACTGGGGCAATTCGGGGCGCATCTTCGTGTCTCCGTCGAGTGTGTAATTATGCCAGCCAATACGTTAACGTTAACGTAATCGATCCCATTCCGGAACGGCCCGACGGCGTGAGCGCCGCCCGCGCACGCCGGTCCGCACGCTGAACGTGCCCGCCCCCCCGTAGAGGAGACCCCATGAGCCCCCCCGACCCCACGGTCCTCGAATACCCCTTCGACAGCCTGCCCTCGCCCGGTCACTCGATCGAGATCGCCCCCGGCCTGCGCTGGGTGCGCATGCGCCTGCCCTTCGCGCTCGACCACATCAACCTGTGGCTGCTCGACGAAGGCGAGGCGCTCGCGGTGGTGGACTGCGGCTTCGCCCGCGACGAGACGCGCGAGGCGTGGGACGCCGTGCTCGCCGCGGACGGCCGGCCACTGCGCCGCGTCGTGGTGACCCACCACCACCCCGACCACATCGGCCTCGCCACCTGGCTGGCCGCGCGCGACGACGCGGCGATCCACATGACCCAGGGCGAGTTCTTCGCCGCCCAGGCAGTGTGGCACCAGCTGCCGGGCTATTGCGCCACCGACATGGTCGAGCAGTTCCGCCGCCACGGCCTCGACGAGATGCGCCGCGACGCCCTGCTGACCCGCGGCAACGCCTACCGCATCGGTGCGCCGCAGGTGCCCGGCCGCTACGAGCGCATGTTTGCCGGCGACGAGTTGCGCATCGGCGCCCATACCTGGCGCGTCATCGTCGGCTTCGGCCACGCACCCGAGCACGCCAGCCTGTACTGCGCGGAGCTCGGCGTGCTGATCGCGGGCGACATGTTGCTGCCGCGCATCTCCACCAACGTCAGCGTTTATGCTGCAACGCCGCATGGCGACGCCCTGGGATGGTTTCTCCACTCATTGCGAGAATTCTGCACCTTGCCCGACGACACGCTCGTGCTACCATCACATGGCAAACCTTTCAAGGGTATCCGGGCACGCGTGGAGCAGCTCGTCGAGCATCATCGCGAACGTTGCGAGGTGCTTGTGGCGGCTTGTGCCATGCCGCAAAGCGCCGCAGCATTGCTGCCGACGCTGTTTCCGCGCGAGCTCGATACCCATCAGGTCATGTTCGCCATGGGGGAAGCGATCGCTCACCTCAACCATCTCGAGAAGAGGGGAGAGCTCTCGAGACGCGTCGATGCGGACGGCCTGATCCGTTTCACCCATTGTCCGTAACATTGTCCGCAACAGACCGCCCCGCCGCAAAAACAGGAGCCCGAACAAGATGGCCGCACCCAGCAACGAGACCCCCGCCTGCGACCTGCCCGACCCGCAGGAAGTCGCCAAGACCTATGCCGAAGTCGCCCGCCGCGCCTCGCACCTGATCAGCGACCACGTGCACCGCCAACTCAAGAAGGGCGTGAGCACCCCCGCCGACGAGCTCGGCATCGCCCAGGCCTTCATGGACATGATGGCCAAGCTGCTGGCCAACCCGTACAAGCTCGCCCAGGCGCAGATGAATCTGGTGTGGGACTACTTCTCGCTGTGGCAGCACTCGATGATGCGTGTCGCCGGCCTGAGCGCCTCGCCCGTCGCCGCCCCCGAGAAGAGCGACAAGCGCTTCAAGGACGAGGAGTGGGAGCAGCACTTCCTGTTCGACTTCATCAAGCAGTCCTACCTGATCGCCGCGCGCCACATCCACGACACCGTCAGCGGCGTCGACGGCCTCGACGAGCAGACGCAGAAGAAGGTCACCTTCTACACCCGCCAGTATATCGACGCGCTGTCGCCGTCGAACTTCGCGATGACCAACCCCGAGGTCTTCCGCGAGACGGTCAAGAGCCACGGCCAGAACCTGCTCAAGGGCCTCAACAACCTGCTGCGCGACGTCGAGGACGGCGGCGGCAACCTGCGCGTCAAGATGACCGACACCTCGGCCTTCGAGCTGGGCAAGAACGTCGCCACCACGCCGGGCAAGGTCGTTTTCCAGACCGAGATGATGCAGCTGCTGCAGTACACCCCGAGCACCGAAAAGGTCCTCAAGAAGCCGCTGCTGATCGTGCCGCCCTGGATCAACAAGTTCTACATCCTCGACCTGCGCGAGAAGAACTCCTACATCAAGTGGGCAGTGGACCAGGGCCACACCGTGTTCGTGATCTCCTGGGTCAACCCCGACGAGCGCCTGGCGCAGAAGAGCTTCGACGCCTACGTCAAGGAAGGCGTCATCGCCGCCCTCGACGCGATCGAGCGCCAGACCGGCGAGAAGGAAGTGAATGCCGCGGGCTATTGCCTGGGTGGGACCCTGCTGGCGACCACGCTCGCCTACCTCGCCGCCAAGCGCCAGAAGCGCATCCTCTCGGCGACCTTCTTCACCACCATGACCGACTTCACCGATCCGGGCGAACTCGGCGTGTTCATCGACGAAGGCCAGGTGTCCAGCCTCGAGAAGAAGATGTTCGAGCGCGGCTACCTGGAAGGCTCGGAGATGGCCGGCACCTTCAACATGCTGCGCGCCAACGACCTCATCTGGTCCTTCGTGGTCAACAACTACCTGCTCGGCAAGGATCCGTTCCCGTTCGACCTGCTGTACTGGAACTCGGACTCGACCCGCATGCCGGCGGCCATGCACAGCTTCTACCTGCGCACGATGTACATGGAAAACCGCCTGATCGAGCCGGGCGGCATCGAGATCGACGGCACCCCGATCGACCTCGGCAAGATCAAGGTGCCGTGCTACTTCATTTCCACGATCGAGGATCACATCGCGCCGTGGAAGAGCACCTACATGGGCGCCCGTCGCTTCGGCGGCCCGACCCGCTTCGTGCTCGGCGGCTCCGGCCATATCGCCGGCATCGTGAACCCGCCCGCCGCCAACAAGTACGGCTACTGGCTCAACCCGAGCGCGAAGCTCGCCGAGACCGCCGACGCCTGGCTGGAAGGCGCGCAGCAGCACCCGGGCTCGTGGTGGACCGACTGGCAGGCCTGGGTCACCGCACACGACAGCGAGCAGACCGAGGCGCGCGATCCGGTGAACGGCAAGCTCGAGGTCCTCGAAGACGCCCCGGGCAGCTTCGTCAAGATCCGCATCGACGCCAAGGCCGCCGCCTGAGCCTTGTCGCGACGAGTACGGGGAGGGGAAGCCCTCCCCGTTTTTCGTTCACCACGCTGCATCGCCGCGCCGGCGACCCGGCTCACCCACTGCGAACGTGACCGAACCCTCCTCGCAAGCCCCCCTGCCGCCCACCCTCGTGCTCGACACCAACACGGTGCTCGCGCTGTGGATGTTCCGCGACCCCGCGCTCGAGGCATTACGCGCGTGGATCGACGCAGGATCGTGCCGCCTGGTCTCGCGTGCAGATGCGCTGGAAGAGTTGCGCCGCGTGCTCGCCTATGCGCAGTTCGGTCTCGACCCGGGCCGCCAGGATGGCCTGCGCGCACGCTACATCGACCGCATCGCAGTGCTGGCGGACGATGCCGACGCCGGCACGCTCCCCAGCTGTCGCGACCCCGACGACCAGAAGTTCCTCGAAATCGCCGGCGCCGCCGGCATGGCGACGCTGATCACCCGCGACAAAGCCCTGTTGCGCCTGGCGCGCCACCGCCTCGTACGCGAGCGCTTCGCCATCCTCACCCCGGAACGAGTGCAGCACACGCTCGCACAGCCGCGCGCAACGCCGGCCTGAGCCCCCGGCTCACGCCAGCCCGCGCCGCAGCGCCATCAGCCAGCGCAGGCCGCGCGCGGCACGGCTACCGTACCACGACACCATCTCGCCATCGACCAGCAGCGCCGGGCGCGCAGCCAGGCGCGCGACCTCGGCGAGATGCGCCGCGCGGAAGCGGTAGGGCTCGGTGGACAGCAGCACGCGCTCGACTCCGGCGAGCCAGGGCGCATTCCAGTCGAAGGCGGGATAGCGCGCCGCTCCGGTCTCGCCACCTTCCACCGCTGGCAGGGTGCTCCAGCCGACCTCGGCGAGCGTGGCGGCGATGTAGGTGTCGCGCGCCACCGTCATCCAGGGCTCGCGCCAGATCAGGTAGAGCACGCGCTCGCCGGCGAGCGCCGCGCGCAACGCCGCGGCCTCGTCGAGCACTGCGCGCAGTTCGTGGGCGAGCCGGGCGGCGGCTCCTTCAGCGCCGAAGACGCCGCCGAGCAGCGCGAAGAGGACGAGGTTGTCCTGCGGCGTGTTGGGATGAGTGACGACGATGTGGGGCACGAAGGCGGCGAGCGCGTCGACGGTCTCGCGGCGGTTCTCGTCCATGTTGACGAGAACATGCGTGGGCGCGAGCTCGCGGATGCGCGCGAGATTGACGTCCTTCGTCCCGCCGACCTTGGGAACGGCGCGCAAGGCCTCGCGCGGGTGTACGCAGAAGCCGGTGCGCCCGACGAGGCGCTCGCCCAGGCCGAGGTCGAACACCAGTTCGGTCAGGGAGGGCACCAGGGAGACGATGCGCGCGTCCGCGCCGGCGGGCGAATGCAGCCGCCCGGCAGCGTCGATCCAGGTCGGGCACCCGTCCTGTGAAGCCTTGGAATGCATGGTCGATGCTCGGATGAAACGTGCGGAGCCGCATCTTATCGCGCCACACCCTCCCGTCCTCGCACCCTGCGGGGAATTCATGCGCAAGCCGCGCACCTCGGGAAATCCCGAGTGCAGGCAGGAATCGTTTTGTGCCAAGCTTGGCCATCCTTGGTGGGCGCTCGTGGCCGCTTTCGCGGCCACCCGGCTCCCGCCCCGATCCGCAGCACGTGTCCTCCCTGTCGGCGCCCCTTCGGCCAGCCGGCGTTCCACCTTCACGGAGAAAGCTCACATGAAAAGACTGACTGCCCTGGCTGCCGCCTTCGCAATCGCCGGCTCGCTCGGCGCCGCCCCCGCGCACGCCCAGCAGAAGTTCATCACGATCGGTACCGGGGGTGTGACGGGCGTCTATTACGCCGCGGGCGGCGCGATCTGCCGCCTGATCAACAAGGACCGCGCCCAGCACGGCGTGCGCTGCTCGGTCGAAAGCACCGGCGGTTCGGTGTACAACGTGAATACCATCAAGGCCGGCGAACTCGACTTCGGCGTCTCGCAGTCGGACATCCAGTACAACGCGCTCAAGGGCGAGGTCCAGTTCAAGGACGGCGGCGCCTTCGCAGACCTGCGCTCGGTGTTCTCGCTGCATGGCGAGCCGCTGACCGTGCTGGCGCGCAAGGAAGCCAACATCGGCAAGATGGAGGACTTCAAGGGCAAGCGCTTCAACATCGGCAACCCGGGTTCGGGCCAGCGCGCGACCCTCGAGGTGCTTCTGCCGGCGATGGGCATGAGCTTCGCCGACTTCTCGCTCGCCTCCGAGCTCAAGCCCGACGAGCACGGCGCCGCGCTATGCGACAACAAGATCGACGGCTTCGCCTTCGTGGTCGGCCACCCGGCGGCCAACATCCAGGATCCGACCACCACCTGCGGCGCCAAGCTGGTGCCGATCACCGGCGCGGGCGTGGACAAGATCCTCGCCCAGTACCCCTACTTCGCTCCGGTCACCATCCCGGGCGGCATGTATGCCAACAACCCGGATGCGACCAAGACCTTCGGCGTGGTGGCGAGCATCGTGACCTCGGCCAAGGTGCCGGTGGAGTCGGTCTACATCATGGTCAAGGCGGTGTTCGAGAACTTCGAGGACTTCAAGAAGCTGCACCCGGCCTTCGCCAACCTGCAGCCGCAGGACATGATCAAGAACGGCATGTCGGCCCCGCTGCACGAGGGCGCGGTGAAGTACTACAAGGAAAAGGGCTGGATGTAAGTCCACCGCTTGCCACATCCCTGGCGAGCAAGCCCGATGTCACGAGAACGGCGGCGGTCCCGAGGCCCTCGCCGTTTTCTTTCCATCGTCCGTCGAATGCGGACTTTCACGACGAGGTAGGCCATGGCCAGCCCGGAAAAACAAGAACACGGTTTCGAGCTCACCGACGAACAACTCCGCCAGATCGTCGCCGAGGCCGACACGGGTGGGCGCAAGCCGACCGGATGGCCGGCGCGGCTCATCGTGCTGGTCGCGCTGGCATGGTCCCTGATGCAGCTCTGGATCGCCTCGCCGCTGCCGTTCTCGCTCGGCATGTTCGTCTTCAACGACACCGAGGCGCGCTCGATCCACCTCGCACTGGCCGTGTTTCTCGCCTTTCTCGCCTACCCGGCACTGAAGCGCTCTCCACGCGACCGGATCCCGCTCGGGGACTGGGTACTTGCAGCGGTCGGGGCGTTCTGCATGGGCTACCTGTTCCTCTTCTACAGGGAACTGGCCGCCCGCCCCGGCCTGCCGACCACGACGGACCTCGCGGTGGCCGTGTGCGGCCTGATCCTGCTGCTCGAAGCCGCACGCCGCGCACTCGGCCTGCCCATGGTCGTGCTGTCGGTGGTGTTCATCGGCTACGTCTTTCTGGGCCCCTACATGCCGGAGATGATCGCCCACCGCGGCGCCTCGCTGGCGAAGGGGATGAGCCACCTGTGGCTGACCACCGAGGGCGTGTTCGGGGTGGCCCTCGGGGTATCGACCAGCTTCATCTTCCTTTTTGTGCTGTTCGGCTCCCTGCTCGAGACCGCGGGCGCCGGCAACTACTTCATCAAGTCGGCGATCTCGCTGCTCGGGCATCTGCGCGGCGGCCCGGCCAAGGCCGCCGTGGTGGCTTCCGCGAGCACGGGATTGATCTCCGGCTCCTCGATCGCCAACGTCGTCACCACCGGCACCTTCACGATCCCGCTGATGAAACGCGTGGGGTATGCGCCCAAGAAGGCGGCGGCGGTCGAGGCCGCGGCCTCGGTCGATGGCCAGATCATGCCGCCGGTCATGGGCGCTGCGGCCTTCCTGATGGTCGAGTACGTGGGCATTCCCTACACCGAGGTCATCAAGCATGCCTTCCTGCCGGCGCTGATCTCCTACATCGCGCTCTTCTACGTGGTGCACCTCGAGGCGCTCAAGGCCGACATCCGCGGGCTGCCGCGCCGGGTGACGAAATCCGCCGGACATCGCCTGCTGTCCTTCGGCCTCACCGTGTCGGGCCTGATCGTCCTTGCCGGGGCGGTCTATTACGGCATGGGCTGGATCAAGGCGCTGGCAGGCGACGCCTCGGCGATCATCGTCGCGGTGCTCATGTTCGGCTGCTACATCGGCCTGCTGTGGTACGCGACGCGGCACCCCGAGCTGCACATGGACGACCCCAGCAGCCCCCTGACCGAGCTGCCGGAGACCGGCCCGACGCTGAAGACGGGCCTGTACTACCTGCTGCCGGTGGTCGCGCTGATCTGGAACCTGATGGTGGAGGAGCTCTCGCCTGCGCTGTCGGCGTTCTGGGCGACCCTGTTCATGATCTTCATCCTGGTCACGCAGCGCCCGCTCAAGGCGATCTTCCGCAACACCGGCAACGTGGGTGAGGCAACCCGGCAGGGCTTCGCCGACCTCCACACCGGCCTGGTCACCGGGGCGCGCAACATGATCGGCATCGGCATCGCGACCGCGACCGCCGGCATCATCGTCGGCACCGTCACGCTGACCGGTGTCGGCCTGGTGCTCACCGAGTTCGTCGAGGCGGTGTCTGGCGGCAATCTGATGGTGATGCTGGTCATGGTCGCGGTCATCTGCCTGATCCTCGGCATGGGCCTGCCCACCACGGCGAACTACATCGTGGTGTCGACCCTGATGGCGCCGGTCGTGGTCGAGGTCGGCGCGCAAAGCGGCCTGCTCGTCCCGCTGATCGCGGTGCATATGTTCGTCTTCTACTTCGGCCTGATGGCCGACGTCACCCCACCGGTCGGCCTCGCCTCCTACGCCGCCGCGGGGATCGCACGCTGCGACCCGATCGCTGCGGGCGTGCAGGCCTTCCTGTACTCGATGCGGACGGCGATCCTGCCCTTCATGTTCATCTTCAACACCCAGTTGCTGATGATCGGCGTCGATTCGGTGTGGCTGTTCGCCCTGACGGTATCGAGTGCGATCGTGGCGAACCTGATGTTCGCGGCGGCCACCCAGGGCTGGTTCATCACCCGCAACCGCGTGCACGAGTCGATCCTGCTGTTGCTGGTGACCTTCACGCTGTTCCGCCCGGGCTTCTGGATGGACATGCTGTACCCACCCTATCAGGAGCTGCCGGCCTCGGAGCTGACCCGCCTGGTCGAGGAGGCTCCACGCAACGACAACCTGCGCATCTGGGTGGAGGGGATTTCGCTCGAGGGCGAGGAAGTCTCGAAAGGCATGCTGCTTCCGCTCGGCGACACTGCGCCCAGCGCCAGGGAGCGCCTGGGCAGGGTCGGGCTGACCTTGATGAGCCTTGGAGATGAAGTCCAGGTCGCCGCGGTGCGCTTCGGGAGCCAGAGCGAGAAGCTGGGGCTGGAGCAGGGGTACAAGATCGCCCGCATCGAGGTACCGTCCGTCGACCGTCCGTCGAGGGAATGGATGTTCGTGCCCGCGCTCGCGCTGCTGGGCTTCGTCTGGTTCGCGCAGACTCGCCGCGCGCGACGGCAGCAGCCCACGCGCGCCTGAAAGACCGTGGGGGACGGACGTCGCTACCTCCAGAGCGACGTCCGTCCCCCACGACTGCCGGGCACGTCAGGAAGTTTCAGATCAGCGACGGCCCCTCGACGATTGCCGCCGCGTCCTTCTCGCTGATGCGCACGCTCGCGTTCATGATCACCAATGCGATCAGCCAGTCGCGCAAGCGCTCGGCGCCATCGCCCTCGAGCGCGCGGAAGCGGCAGCCCGCCTGCCCGCTCGCAGCGATGAAATTCACCGCCTGCGCCCGACCGCGGATGTGGTCGGGAACGCCCTCGCGCTGCAGCACGAAGTCGAAAGGCTCGCCGCCCGCCGGAGGCGTTTCGGCGGCGATGGCGAAACCATCGACCGAGATGTCGCGCAGCTCAATGCGCTCGTCGCCGATCATCACCCAGAACCAAGGCTGGCCACGGCGCTGGGCCAGGAAGCGCTGAATGCGGCGGCGCTCGGCGGCCTCGACCGCCTGCGGCACGGCGCTGGCGCCACGATCGCTCATCTTCAGCCGCGCTCCTTGCGTACGCGGGCGATCAACTCGTCGGCGACCTTGAGCGTATTCTCGTGGCTGCCGGTGAGCGAGGCCGAGGTCAGGTAGCGTCCGCCGACCACCATGGACGGCACGCCCTGGATCTTCATCGCGCGCACGAGCTGATCGGCGCGCTGCACCATCGAGCCCACGCCGAAGGACTTGTAGGTCTCGACAAACTTGGCCGCATTGCCCACCTTGCCTGCGATCCATTCGGACACCTGCTGCTCGTTGAACAGCGGGCGCTTGTCGTCCTGCACCGCGGCGAAGATCGCCGGCTCGAGCGCTGCAAGATCACCGGTGATCTGCGCTGTGTAGAACAGACGCGCCAGGCCGCCCAGCTGGGCGTTGCTCCAGACCGCCGGCACCGCGCGGAAGGCGACGTCCGCGGGTAGCTTCTTCTTCCACGCGGTGATCAGCGGGTGGAAGTCGCGGCAGTGCGGGCAGCCGTAGTGGAAGAACTCGAGCACCTCGATCTTCGAGGGATCGTCCGCCTTCTGTGCCGGCTCGATGATCTGGAAGGGCTCGTTCGCCTGCACGACCGAGGCG
>Ga0116178_10002764_pt1 | contig 13566 bp, 8 predicted proteins | sample AD_STIC12_MetaG_FD_89880 | JGI IMG/M metagenome (GOLD analysis project Ga0116178, IMG submission 89880) | Active sludge microbial communities of municipal wastewater-treating anaerobic digesters from USA - AD_STIC12_MetaG | ecosystem: Engineered > Bioreactor > Anaerobic > Digestate | place: USA... | reverse complement strand
GCGCTGCTGGACGCGGCCCAGGCGCGGGCGCAAGCCGAGGGCCGCGGGCTGTGGCGCATCGAGGGCTTTCGCTGCCAACCGAAGGCGCATCGCGCCCGGGAGTGCTGAGCCGCGGCGACACGGGCGCGTCATCGGGCAGATGCAACGCGCGCGTCGTCACCATCCCGATTCCGTATCGGGGCTGATCGACGGGCGCGGCGAAGCGCCAGCGCGTCCCCTGCCGATCCGCTATCCTCCACCCATGACGCACATCGTGGTCATCGGCGCGGGCGCCGCGGGGAGCATGGCGACGATCTTTGCTGCACGCGGTGGCGCGCGCACGACGCTGCTCGAGCGCACGCGCGATGGCGGTCGCAAGATCCTGATCAGCGGGGGCGGCCGGTGCAACGTCCTCCCGCTCACCGTTGACGAGTCGCGCTTTGTCACCGACTCCTCGGCCAACACGCTCCGGAAGATCGTGCGCAGCTGGCCGCTCGACGCCCAGGTGCGCTTCTTCGAGGATGAACTCGGCGTTCCATTGGTCGAGGAGGTCGAGTCGCTCAAGCGCTTTCCCGCGTCGCACAAGGCGCGCGACGTGCGCGATGCGCTGCTGGCGCGGGCCCGGCGAGACGGGGCCGAGATTCGCTTCGACACGTTGGTCACCGGCTTCGCGCCGCACGCTGGCGGGTGGCGCGTCACCATCGACGGCGCGGCGCCGGTCGATGCCGACGCCATCATCGTCGCCACCGGCGGCTTGAGCGTTCCCCTCACCGGGAGCGACGGGTTGGGGCTGCGCGTACTCGGTGCGCTCGGTCATGCGATGCACCCGACCTATCCCGCGCTCACCCCGCTCACGTCCAACGACGCGGCCTTTGCGGCGCTCAGCGGCGTCTCGCTCACCGTCACGCTCACCGCGCGCGATGCGATGCGCCAGGCGTCGTGGCGCGGCGGCTTTCTCTTCACGCACCACGGCTACAGTGGGCCGGCGGCGCTCAACGTGTCGCACGTCGTTGCGCGCTCGCGGCTGGAAGGAGACCGCAGTGCGCGCATGACGGTGCAGTGGACGGCGCTCGGCGACGCGGAGTGGGAGGTGGCGTTGCGCCCACACGGCGCGCGCACGGTCGTCGGCGCGTTGCGGCAGGAGATGCCCGAACGGTTGGCGCAGGTGCTGATCACGGCGGCCCACGTCGACCCGACGCGCACGCTGGCCGAGCTGCGGCGCGAGGAGCGGTTGCGGCTGGTGGAGACGCTGGTGCGCGGTACGCTCCCCTGGTCGGGCGATGAAGGCTACAAGAAGGCAGAAGTCACGGGCGGCGGCCTCGACCTGGCCGAGGTCAACCCGCGCACGATGGAGAGCCGTCGGCATCCGGGGCTGTACGTGTGTGGCGAGGTGCTCGATGCCTTTGGCCCCATCGGTGGCTACAACTTCCTGTGGGCCTGGGCGACGGGGCGCGCGGCCGGGATGGCGGCGTCCGCGTCGGCGTAGCGCCCATGGCGCAACGGACGCGGTACTCGTAGCGTCACGGCAGTTCCTGTCGAAGCCCACCCGCGTTCCGAGCTTCCATGCGCCTCCCCTCACTTGCGATCGTGCTCGTCACCGCGTGCGGCACGGTTGCGGTGCAGCTGACGGCACAGGATTCGACCGTGACCCCGACGCGGCTCTGCTATCGCGGGCGTCCGGCCCCGCACTGCCAGCGCTTCGTGCTCACGGAGCTCGGCTACTACGCGCGCGCGGCCGGCAGCACCGAGAGCTACTCGCAGACCTACACGGGGAGCGACGGCCAACCGACGACGACCTCCTACACGGAGAACGACATGTCGAGCCAGCTCACGTGGGAGGTCGGGATGATGACGAATCGCGGCCCGCGCGCGGCGCTTGGCGCGACCCTGTTGCTGGGCTTCGGCGACAGCGGGGGCGACGTGGGGCTGAAGGGGCGCTACCGGCGCTGGCTGGGCAGCGATGGTGCCGCCCTCGACGTGGGCGGCGGCGTGATTCGCGGCACGACGAATGGCCGCTCCGGGACCCGCACCGGGACCGGACTCACGGGCGACGTGGCGCTCAACGCCGCCGACTATGGGGCGATCGTGGTGCGCATGGATATGCTGCGCGCCGAAGGACGCAACACGTCGGCGATCTATGGCGGCGTGCGCCTGGGCTCCAAGCCGGCGCTGGTGGGGACCGGGGCGCTGGCGGTGGGCTTCGTCCTACTGCTCATGGCGTTCGCCAGCGGCGACTAGTACACGCCACCGCGCGGCCGTTCACCGCGCGCCGACCTCGGGCCGTCGAGCCGCGGAGTGCGGGCGCGTCGCCCTTCGCCCGTGCGGGCCCTCCGCACACGGAGACGCGGCACCTCCCCGCTGTCATTCGCACCTTGGGGGTGACATAGTCCGGGGGTGGCGCCGCTTCTCGATCTTCTCGCCGGAAACCCGCTCCTCCTCCTCTTCGCCGTCGTCGCCGTCGGGTATCCGATAGGGCGCCTCCAGGTGCGCGGGGTGAGCCTGGGAATCGCCGCGATCCTCTTCGCCGGGCTGGCGATCGGCGCGCTCGACGAGCGGTTGCGCCTCCCCGAAGTGGTGCATCTCCTCGGCCTCTGCCTCTTCGTCTACTCGGTGGGGCTCAGTAGCGGCCCCGGCTTCCTGGTCACGCTCAGGCGGCACGGTGCGCGCAACGGCGCGCTGGTAACGATGGCGCTCGTGGCCGCAGCGGTGGTGGCATGGCTCGGCGGGCGTCTTCTGGGCGTGGACGCCGGATCGGCGGCCGGGCTGTTTGCCGGCGGAGTGACCAACACGCCCGCGTTGGCCGCCGTGCTCGAATTGCTGCGCGGGCACGGGACGCTGGCTGGCGAGGCGGTGCAGTCGGCGCCGGTCGTGGCCTACTCGGTGAGCTATCCGCTGGGGGTCGTGATCCCCATCCTGGCCATCGCCCTCGTCCCTCGTTTCCTGCGCGGCGAAGTGCCCAACGACGCCCGGACCTCGCACAGCTGGCCCGCGGCGAGCCGGGAGCGCGCGGGATCCGGGGGATTGATCGTGGGGACGATGCAGGTGACCCGCGACGATGCGATCGGGATCTCGCTCGAGGCGCTGATGCGCGAGGCGGGAGGGCGGGTGCAGCCCGGCCGCGTGCGGCGCGTGGACGGCAAGGTCGAGCTGGCGACCAACGGGACGGTGCTCGCGTTAGGCGACCTGGTGACCGCCGTGGGAGAGGCGCGTGACGTGTCGCGGCTCGTCGACCGACTGGGTGAACGCAGCACCGAGATGATCAACCTGGATCGGCGCGAACTCGACGTGCGCCGCATCTTCGTGTCCAATGCGCGCGTGGCCGGCCACTCGCTGCGCGACCTCGACCTCATCCAGCAGTACGGGGCGATCGTCACCGCCATACGGCGCGGCGACGCCGATTGGATTCCCGACGGCAACACGGTCCTGCAGCTCGGCGACCGGGTGCGCGTCCTCACCCGCCGAGAGAACCTCCCGGCGATCAGCGCCTTCCTGGGCGACTCGTATCGCGCCGTGAGCGAGTTCGACGTGCTCTCCTTTGCCTTCGGCATCGTGGTGGGGATCGGGGTGGGGCTGATTCCGTTCCCACTCCCCGGCGGCCTCACCGTTCGCCTCGGGCTCGCGGGCGGCCCGCTCGTCGTCGCGATGTTTCTGGGGGCGCTCGGGCGCACCGGGCCGTTCGTGTGGGGCATTCCGTACGGCGTGAGCCTCACGCTGCGCGAACTGGGGCTGCTCCTCTTCTTCGCTGGGATCGGGACGCGCAGCGGGTATGCCTCGTGGGCGGCGCTGCATGAGCCGTCGACGCTCGGCATCATGGCGGTCGGCGCGGCTGTCTCGCTCGCGTCGGCGGCGACGCTGCTCATGGCCGGTCGCTACCTCTTCAAGGTGCCCGAGGGGGTACTCGAAGGGATGATTGCCGGCGTGCACACGCAGCCGGCGGCCCTGAGCGCCGCGCTCTCGCAGCGCCTCGACGACACGCCTAACGTGGGATATGCGGCGGTCTTCCCCCTTGCCACCGTGCTCAAGCTGATCTTCGCACAACTCATCACGCGCATGTGAGCGGGCGGGATACTCACGCCCAACCCGGCCAAGGGGAGCAGCGGGCGCAGGCAATCGCCCGCCGCTCAGACCGTTTCAAACGGGCCGCCGCTACTCCTGTCGCAGCGCCAGCGACGGCTCCACCCCGGCGGCGCGTCGCGCGGGGAGATAGCTGGCGAAGAAGGCGACTGCAGTGAGCAGCGCCGCCACGCCGGCGAAGGTGAGGCCGTCGGACGGTGAGACGTCGAAGAGGAAGGCGCGCATGAGCCGCGTGGCGCCAAGCGCGAGGGCGAGTCCGATCGTCATCCCGATCCCCACCAGTCGCATCCCGCCACCCACCACCAGGCGCAACACGTCCACGCGTCGCGCGCCTAACGCCACACGCACCCCGATCTCGCGCATGCGCTGCGTGACCGAGTAGGCAATGATGCCATACAGTCCCACCGCCGCCAGGAGCAATCCGACCACACCCAGTGCCCCGGTCACCCCGGCCGCCACGCGCTGCGGGAGGAGGACGATGCTGGTGACCTGACGCAGCGTCTGCGGCGCGGGGAGCGGGATGGCGCCGTCGAGCTGCCGCACTACGTCGCGCACGGCCGGAATGACCTGCATCGCCTCGCCGCGCGTGCGCACGAGCATCACCTGCGAGTCGCTCCAGTGCTGCGCGACGGGGAAGTAGATGTAGGGCTTGGGGTCCTCGGTGAGCGTCGAGTACTTGGCGTCGCGCGCCACCCCGACGATGGCGACGGTGCTGCTGTCGAGCCGGAACGTCCGCCCCACGGCGTCGCCCGCACCGAAGAAGTGCGCCGCGAACTGCTCGTTCACCACGGCCACGCGTGCAGCGGCGGCATCGTCGCTGGGCTGCAGACCGCGCCCCCTGAGGATCGGGATGCGCGTGACCTTGAAGTAGTCGGGATCGACCGAGGCAAAGCTGGTCGGGATCCCCCGCCCTTCGGCAAGGCGCGGGTCGCGATAGCCATCGACCACGATCTCCGTCCCCATGTCGCTCATGGTGAGCGGGAGCACGCGTGTCGACGACACCGCCTCGACCCCGGGAAGGGTCTGCAGCCGTTCCTTGAGTACTCGATAGAATTGACGCGCGCGGGCTTCGTCGTAGCCGTACGACTCGGCGTCGAACGACGCCACCGCCACGTTGTTCACGTCCATCCCCGGGTCGACGCGTTCGCCGCGATCGAGCGCGCGCAGGAAGAGCCCCGCGGCGACGAGGAGCAGGGACGAGAACGCCACCTGCCCGACGATGAGGATGCTGCGCGAGCGCGAGCGGCGGCTCCCACTTCCTGCGGTGTCGGAACGCAGCGGATCGTTGAGGTCGAGGCGAGACGCCTGGAGCGCCGGGGCCAGGCCGAACACGACACCGGTGACGAGCGCCGTGATCAGTGCGAAGGCGAGGACGCGCGCATCGGGGGCCAGGTCGAGTGCAATCGGCACCTCGGCGTGGAAGTCCACACGCTCCAGCGCTCGCGTGCCCTGCGTGGCGAGCGCGACCCCGCCTGCCGCTCCCACCAGGAAGAGCAGGACGCTCTCGGTGAGGAGCTGACGCACCAACCGGTGGCGCCCGGCGCCGAGTGCGAGGCGAACCGCCATCTCACGACGACGCCCGACGGCGCGTGCCAGGAGCATCGCGGCCACGTTGACGCTGGCGATCATGAGCACCATGGCCGAAGCCGCCAGGAGCAACGCCAGGAAGCCGAAGACCGCCGTCCCCGCCTCGGACGGGAGCCCCCACAGGCGCGACAGCGTGACGCTGTTGTGCGTCTTCCAGTCCGCCGTCTCGGCGCCGGAGGCGACCCGATCGCTCGTCAGGCGCGCGAGCTCGGCGCGAGCCACCTCACGCGAGGTCCCGTCGCGCAACCGGCCAAAGGTCTGTAGCCACGCGGCGTTGGCGTTGGTGATGTCGCCGCCGCTGCGCAGGCGTGCCTGCATCATCATCGGGACCCACAGCTCGGTCTTGAGCGGAGTAAAGACGCCGCGAAAGCCCGGCGGGGCGACACCGATGACCGTGAGCGGGTGGCCGTTGATGCGAATGGTCCGTCCGAGGATCGCGGAATCGCCAGCGAAGCGGTCGCGCCACAGGGCGTACGCGATGACCACCACGGGGTGCGTCAGCGGCGTGCGGTCCTCATCCTCGGCAAAGAAGCGGCCCAACGTCGGCCGCACGCCGAGCACCGAGAAGTAGTTGCCGCTGACGATGTTGCCGAGGATGCTCACCCCCTCGCCGCCGGTGCTCAGGGTCAGCGACAACATCCCCCAGGCCGCCACGCCCGTCATCGAGCGGGCACCATCGCGCAGCGCCAGGTAGTACGGGTACGACGCCGAGAGCGAGCCGTTGCCATCCTCGCGCGTGCGCTGGATGTCGACGAGTTGCGCGGGGTCGTCGGCGCCAGGCAGCGGGCGCAGGACGATGGAGTTGGCGGCGCTGAAGATCGTGGTCACGGCCCCGGTGCCGATGGCGATCACGGCGACCGCCACGACGGTGAAGACGGGGCTCTTGCGCAACATGCGCAGGGCGTAGCGCAGGTCCTGCGTTAGGCTGGCGAACATGAGGGGGTGTCGGCCGGCGAGGGTGGAAGGCAGCCACGTCCGGCCCCCGATGTCGGGGAGACGCGACGGAACGTGAGGCTCTCCCTACCGCGGTGGAGCCGGCGCGGGTTTCACCGCGGGCGAATGGGACGAACCGTAGCCCTAGCGACGGGTACGGCACGGGGGGCATCGTTGTCGCGCCCAGCCGGTCTCCAGCGACCGGTGCCCCTGACCAGCGAGCCACAACCATGAGTGCAGCGAGCCGCTTCCTCGAGGCGCGCGACTTCCTCCTCGCGCATCGCACCGACTACGAGGAGGCATACAACGGCTTTCGGTGGCCTGCCCTCGACGAATTCAACTGGGCACTCGACTACTTCGACGACATGGCGCGCGGCAACGATCGCCCGGCGCTCTGGATCGTCGACGAGCACGGCGCCGAGTGGAAGGTGACGTTCGAGGAGATGCGCGTGCGCTCCAACCGGGTCGCCAACTTCCTGCGGCGGCTGGGGGTGAGGCGGGGCGATCGCGTGCTGATGATGCTCCCCAACGTCGTGCCGCTGTGGGAGATCACCCTGGCGACGATGAAGCTGGGCGCGGTGCTGAGCCCGGCGACCACGCTCCTTGCCCACGGTGACATCGAGGACCGTTTCGAACGTGGTGGGGTGCGCCACGTGATCACCGACCCCGCAGGCACGGCGAAGTTTGCCACATTCACCGGGGAGTACTCGCGCGTCGTCTGCGGCGGCCCGGTCGAGGGCTGGACGCCGTACGCCGACGCCGACACGGACGCGCCGGACTTCACGGCGGACGGCCCGACAGCCGCCACGGACCCGCTCCTGCTGTACTTCACCTCGGGGACGACGGCCAAGCCCAAGATGGTGCTGCACACCCACCAGAGTTACCCGGTAGGGCACCTGTCGACGATGTACTGGATCGGGCTGCGCGCGGGCGATGTGCACTTCAACATCTCCTCGCCTGGGTGGGCCAAGCACGCGTGGAGCTGCGTCTTTGCCCCGTGGAACGCCGGCGCCACCGTCTTTCTCTACAACCAGGCGCGCTTCGATGCGAAGAAGACGCTCGACGTGCTGGTGCGCTGCGGTGTGACGACGCTGTGCGCGCCGCCGACGGTCTGGCGCCTGTGCATCCTCGAGCCGCTCGCCAGCTACAAGGTCGCGCTGCGCGAGGTGATCAGCGCCGGCGAACCGCTCAACCCCGAGGTCATCGAGCAGGTGCGGGCCGCGTGGGGGCTCACCATCCGCGATGGCTACGGGCAGACGGAGACGACGTGCCAGGTGGGGAACTCCCCCGGGCAGCCAGTGAAGCTCGGCTCGATGTGGCGGCCGATGCCTGGCTATCGCATCGCCCTCATCGACCACGACCGGCACATCGGCGACGACGGCGAAATCAGCATCGCGCTCGACCCCGCCCCGTTAGGCCTCATGGCGGGCTACCTCGACACCCCCGAGCGTACGGCGCAGCTGCTGGGCGGGGCGCACTATCCCACGTCGGACGTGGCCCATCGCGACGCCGACGGCTACTTCTGGTACATCGGGCGCGACGACGACGTCTTCAAGAGCTCGGACTATCGCATCTCGCCCTTCGAGCTCGAGAGTGCGCTCATCGAACACGAGGCGGTGGCCGAGGCGGCGGTGGTGCCGAGCCCTGATCCCATCCGGCTGTCGGTCCCCAAGGCGTTCATCGCGCTCAAGCCGGGGGTCGAGGCGTCGGAGGAGACGGCACGGGCGATCTTCGGCTTCCTGCGCGAGCGCCTGGCACCGTACGCGCGCGTCAGGCGTCTCGAATTCGCCGAACTGCCCAAGACGATCTCGGGGAAGATCCGTCGGGTGCAACTGCGGGCCGGCGAGATGGCGCGCGGCGCCCCCACGGCGCCGCGTGACGGTGAATACTGGGAGTAGCGGAGGGCGTGCTCCAGCTGCGTTGCCGGGCCGGGCTCCCGGGTCGATCGCTCACGCCGGGATCGACAGGACGGCCTCGGACGAACAAGATGGGGGCACCCGACCCGGAGGGATTCGTGCGCCGCTGCTCCTTGCTGCTCCTGACGATGGTGTTGGCCTGCGCACCGCAGGGTGATCGTGCGCCCGCCGCGCCGACGCTGACGCTCGCCGACTCCAGCGAGTTCATCGACCGACTCGGGCGTGAGCCGATGGTCGTCCAGCATCCCGCCGGGACGATCTTCGTGGCCGGCTACGGCGATACCGTGCCCCATTTGTGGCGCTCTCAGGACAACGGACGCACCTGGGCGAGCGTGAACGTGGGCGTTCGGGACGACGGAGCCGTCGGCAATTCGGACGTCGAGCTGGCGGTCGGCCCGGACAGCACGCTCTACTTCCTCAACATGAGCTTCGATCGCCAGAGGCTCGAGGGGACGCGCATCGACCTCGCTACCAGTCGCGATGGTGGGAGCTCCTGGCAGTGGCGGCAGCTGTCGGACACCCGCCTGGACGATCGTCCGTGGATCGACGTGTCGCCCGGGAACGCCGCCCACGCGATCTGGAACGATGGGGCCGGCGTTTCGCACGTTCGGAGCACCGACGGGGGGCGCACGTGGACCGAGATGTCCCGCATCCACCCCATGGGCGGGTCGAGCCACCTCGCGGTGGGTCCGAAGGGCGAAGTGGCAGTGCGCGTGGTGCCCATCTCCGTATCCGGCAACTCGTTCAATGCCGGGGAAGACTGGCTGTTCGTCTCCACCGACGGCGGGGAGACGTGGGTGAAGCACAACGCGCCCGGCACGCGCGTGTGGCGCGCGATGCGCGACACGACGGTGAAACCGCCCACGTGGAGCGAGGCACCGCAACCGCGTTGGGTGGAGCCGATCGCGTGGGACTCGACCGGTGCCCTGTTCAGCCTGTGGGGACACGAGAACCGGGTCTGGCTCGCCCGCTCGCGCGACCAAGGGGCCACGTGGAGCACATGGGAGGTCGCCCACGACTCCGCCGTCACCTACTTCCCGTACCTCATTGCCCGTGGCGACGGCCAGTTGGCCGCGAGTTGGATCACAGGCACCGGCAACGCGACGGTCGCCTCGGTGGCGTACATCGAGACCGCTGGCGAGGGCGCACCGCGCGTGGCGCGTGCGCCGACATTCCAACCCGAGGCCTTCCAGGCCGGCATGCCGCCGGACACCGCGACGTCACGTAGCGCCGCAGGAGAATACCTCGGCATGAGTTTCCTCGCGGATGGGAGCCTCGGCGTTGCCGTCCCCATCCAGCATGCGGCGGCCAAGCGCGCCGGCTTCGCCTTCCGTCGATACACGGTGCGGCGTTAGGCGGTCGTGCCATGTGCAAACCGGGGGGCAGCGCGATGCGCTGCCCCCCGGTTTGTGTTTCTGGATCGATCTTCGTCAGGCCCAGCGAATGCGCTACACCTTCTTGAGATCAAACGGCAGCTTGCGCACGCGCGTCCCCGTCAGGTCGAAGATGGCGTTGGTGAGCGCCGGGGTGAAGCCAGGGAGCGCCGGCTCGCCCGCACCGCCCGCCGCCTCGCCGTTGTCCATGATGTGGACCTCGATGGGCGGGATGTCGCGCAGGCGCGGGAGCGGGTACTTGTCGAAGTTCTTCTCGACGGCGCTCCCCTTGGCGAAGGTGACTTCGTGCGTGGTCGCCGCGCCTAACGCCATGACGATGCTCCCCTCCACCTGCTGGCGGATGACGTCGGGGTTGACCGCCACGCCGCAGTCCATCACCGTCCACACCTTGTCGATGGTGATGCCGCCGGCCTTGGCCTTCGACACCTTCACCACATGGGCCGCCCACGAACTGAAGCAGTAGGTGAGCGACATCCCGTAGCCCTCGCCCGCCTTGCGCTGCTTCCACCCGCTCACGGCTTCCAGCTTGTCGGCCAGGGCGTGCAGACGCGGCGAGTCGAAGTGCTGCCGGCGGAAGGCGATGGGGTCCATCTTCGCCGCCGCGCCATCTCGTCCAGGAAGCTCTCGTAGGCGAAGCCGTTGGTCGACGAATACACCGACCGCCACCACATCACCGGGACCGGCGCCTGCAACGGGATGTCGCCGAACTGGTAGTTCGGGATCGTCTCGAGGTAGGTCTCCGGGAGCCCTTCGGTCACGTTGTCGTTAGGCTTCTTGGGCGTATCGCCGGGCTCCTGCGCCATCAGGTTCTGCGCCGCCATCGTCATCTCGATCGCGGAGATCTTCCCATCCTTGAGCGCGCCGCGCACGTGGTACATCGCCCCAGGCCGGAACGGCCCGACGCTCAGGTCGTCCTCGCGCGTCCACACCACCTGCACCGGCGCCTTCACCGCCTTGGAGACGAGGGCCGCCTCGAGCGGGAAGTCGGTGAAGGCCTTGCGCCCAAAGCCGCCGCCCAGGAAGGTCATGTTCACCTTCACCTGCTCCATGGGGAGCTTGAGCGCCCCGGCCAGGTGCCCGCGGTTCCAGTCCGGCGCCTGCACCGGCCCCCAGATCTCGGCCGAGGTGTCGGTCACGTGCGCCGTGCAGTTGATGGGCTCCATGCAGGCGTGCGCCTGGTACGGCGTCTCATACGTCACGTCGACGGCCGGCGTGGCGCCTAACGCCGCCGCCACGTCTCCCTTGGACTTGAAGCCGAGTGGCTTGCCGGCGAGTGACGACTTGAGGGCCGCCGCGAGCGAGGCGCTGCTCACCTCGGGAATGCCGGTGTCGTCCCACTCGACGATGAGTGCGCGGCGCCCCTTAATGGCGGCCCACGTGCTCGTGGCGACGACGGCGACCCCTTCGCGCATGTTCCCGAAGATGTCGCGCTCCGTCTTGACCACGTGCTTCACCCCCGGTACCAACAACGCCTTGGAGGCGTCGAAGCTCTTCACCTTGCCCACGAAGCGGGGCGAGCGTTCGACCACGGCGTACAACATGCCCGGCAGGCGCACGTCGATGCCGAACTTGGCCGACCCGTTGACCTTGAGCGGCGTGTCCTGGCGCGGCACCGGCTTGCCGATGAGCGTCCAGTCCTTCCGCTCCTTGAGCGCGACGTCCTTGTTGGGCGTGAGCTTGGCGGCATCCTCGACGAGGGCGCCATAGGCCAGCGTGCGCCCGCTGGCGGCGTGCGTCACCTGCCCCATCCGGGCCTTGCAGCTGTCGGCTGGCACGCCCCACCTGGCCGCCGCGGCGCGCACCAGCATGTCGCGCGCGGTGGCGCCGGTCTTGAGCAGCTGCGTGATCCCGCCACGCACCGTCGAGCTCCCGCCGGTGAGCTGGCTCCCGTACTTCGCCGGGTCGCCCTCCGCCACCACGATGGCGATGGCGGCAAGATCGACCTCGAGCTCCTCGGCCAGGATCTGCGGCACGACCGAGTACGCCCCCTGTCCCATCTCGGCGCGGTGCGTGACCAGCGTGACCTTCCCCGCCGTATCGATCGACACAAAGGCGTTGAGCTGGATCCCGGCGGCACTCGCCGCCTCGGGGGTCATGATGCCGTGGGCGGCCGCGGCGGCGTCCTGCGCGCGCGCCAGGCGCGGCACCACGAAGCCGAGGACGAGCGCCGTCCCCCCCGTCTTGAGGAACGATCGACGCGAGACCTGCGACGCCCCGTTAGGCGCCGGCGCCGGATCGATCGGGCTGGCCGCGTCGACCGCCGTCGATGCCGTCACGGCCGCATCCATGGGAGTCCGAATCGTCGTGCTCATGGCGCCTCCGAGGTGGTGAGGCGGCGAGCGGCCGCATGGATCGCTGCGCGCATGCGCGGATACGTCCCGCAGCGGCAGAGGTTGGAGATGGCGGTGTCGATCTCGGCGTCCGTGGGATTGGGCGTGCGCGCGAGCAGCGTCGTCGCCGCCATGAGGAAGCCGCTCTGGCAGTAGCCGCACTGCGGGACGCCGAACTCGATCCACGCGTCCTGCAGCGCCTTGCCACGGGCCTCGTGCTCGAGCTCCTCGATGGTCACGACCTTCGCCGCGCCCACGGCCTGCAACTCCTGACGGCAGCTGCGCACGGCGCGCCCGTCGACATGCACGGTGCAGGCGCCGCAGCGCGCGATCCCGCACCCGTACTTGGTCCCGGTGAGGCCGAGGTGGTCACGCAGCACCCAGAGGAGCGGCGTATCCGGATCGGCATCAACCTCATGCGTCTTTCCGTTGACGGTGAGCTTGGTTTTCATGACCACGTGGAAGAGGTGTCGACCAGCGAGAGACCTAGCAGGAAACCTACGGATGACCGGCGAACTGCAATCTGCATACGTTCAAATGCGTCAGGGCGCTCGACCGAGCGACTTGTCGCGCGTGGCCTTGAACTCGTTCCCCGCGCGCCACTCCGGCATCTTCGCCGCTTCGGCCACGCGATAACCGATCGTGAGGTAGAGGCGCAGGTCTTCCACCCCACCGCTCAGGTCCCACCCTGGCTTGATCTCGTCCTGGGGGGCGTGATAGTCGTTGGCCGTGTACTCGTCGCGCTTCTGCCGCCCGAAGTCGGCCGGCTTGCCGATGTAGTCCATCCCGCCCTCGGCGTAAAACGCGGGGACACCCTGCTTGGCGAAATTGAAGTGGTCGGAGCGGTAATAGTACCCCTTCTGCGGCTCGGCGTCCGGCTTGAGGACGCGCCCTTTCTCGGCGGCTGCGGCGCTGGCGTAATCATCCAGCTCCGAGGCTCCGAGCCCGATGACCACCAGGTCCTTGGTCGGCCCCCAGGTGTTGAGCCCGTCCATGTTGATATTGGCGACCGTCTGGTTGAGCGGATAGAGCGGGGTGACCGAGTAGTACTGCGCCCCCAGCAGCCCCTGCTCCTCGGCGGTGACGGCGAGGAAGACGATCGAGCGCTTGGGGGCGACGGGCATCGCTTTGTACGCCTTGGCCATGGCCAGGAGCCCAGCGGTCCCGGTCGCGTTGTCGAGCGCGCCGTTGTAGATCGAGTCGCCCTTGACCGGCGTCCCGACGCCGAAGTGATCCCAGTGCGCCGAGTACACCACAACCTGGTCCTTGAGCGCCGGATCGCTCCCCTCGAGCTTCGCCACCACGTTGCGCGAATCGACGGTGCGGAGCTTGTTGCGCAGCGTGATGCTCGCG
>Ga0116178_10002759_pt1 | contig 13589 bp, 15 predicted proteins | sample AD_STIC12_MetaG_FD_89880 | JGI IMG/M metagenome (GOLD analysis project Ga0116178, IMG submission 89880) | Active sludge microbial communities of municipal wastewater-treating anaerobic digesters from USA - AD_STIC12_MetaG | ecosystem: Engineered > Bioreactor > Anaerobic > Digestate | place: USA... | reverse complement strand
TCCGCGCACGCAAAAGAACTTTTCGAAATTGGTCAATAAGCCAGCCAACATTATAGCGTGTGATCCTCTCAGCTACCTTGAATTTATTTACCTGATCAAGGAATCAAAGGCTGTGATTACTGACTCGGGCGGGGTTCAGGAAGAGACCACCGTCCTAGGTGTACCTTGTCTTACATTGAGAAACAATACCGAGCGACCTGAGACTGTTACAGCCGGCACAAATGAAATGATCGGAGATAATTTTGTGGCATTGAGCGAGGCATTGAAAAAACTTAACGCAGGAACCTGGAAAGAAGGAGGGATTCCGGAGTTGTGGGATGGCAGGACAGCCGAACGAATCGTAAACACATTATTACAGCTTGGCTGATTTTATTCTTCCCGGATTATCTTTCAGGAAACCTTCCCACGATTTGCTTTTACTTTTAGTTACGCCATTCTGATAATGATGACATACTGCTACCGCCAATGCATCAGAAGCATCCAGTAGTTTGGGCATTTCTTTGATGTTAAATATTTGCATCAGCATTTTAGCCACTTGTTCTTTGGATGCATTTCCATTTCCGGTCACAGACTGCTTTACTTTTTTGGGGGCATATTCGGTAATTGGTACTTCTCTATAAAGTGCGGCAGACATGGCTACCCCCTGGGCCCGGCCAAGTTTCAACATGGATTGTACGTTCTTGCCAAAGAATGGCGCCTCCAGAGCTACTTCATCGGGCTTAAATTCATCAACCAGCGTAAGTACCCGGTCGAAAATCTTTTTCAATTTCAACTCATGCGCTCCATATTTTCCCATTTGAATCACGCCAAACTGGAGTAATTTTACTTGACTTAATTGCACCAGAATAACCGCGTAGCCCATTATATTCGTACCCGGGTCCAACCCGAGAATAATCTTTTCAATAACAGGTTTTTTCTCAACTTTACTCACAGCTCAAACTTACAGAGAAACAGGCAATGCTGATTTATCTGCTCACAATCTTTAGTGTTTATTTTATTTTTTTGATTTTGTTGATTCTGGGTTGGCAAGAGGCAACTTCGAATTATGCAAAAGGCACGCAGAAGGATGAAATGGTTTCTGTGGTCGTGGCCGTAAGAAATGAAGAGACAACTCTTCCTGATTTAATCAACACACTTGCCCGGCAGTCTTACCCACATGAAAAGATCGAGATCATTCTGGTAGATGATCACTCTACCGACCAGTCTTTGGCAGTAATTGCAAAGCTGCAACACAAGTATCCCTTGTTAGCAATCACTACTACAATTTGTTCGGGTACGGGTAAGAAAAGAGCGTTGACCGATGGAATCGGGATGGCCACCGGAGAAATAATTCTGACTACAGACGCAGATTGTCTTTTACCACCTAATTGGATACAAGGGATGTTAAAATCATTCAGATCGAATACGAACATGGTGGTAGGCATGGTGAAGATTAAGTCAGATGACACATTCTTACACTCACTTCAGTTTTTAGAGTTTGCAAGTATTATGGGAGCAGGAATTTCATTTCTCGGCTGGCGGTTTCCTATTATGTGCAATGGGGCCAGTTTAGCTTTTCGCAAGAATGCTTTTGAGGATGTAGGGGGCTACATCGGTAACTTTCATATATCATCCGGTGATGATGAGTTTTTGATGCGCAAGATTGAAAAAAAATATCCCGGCACCATTGAGGTTATTTCTGAGCCGGATTGTGTTGTCAGGACTCACCCGATGAAAACGTTATCGGAGTTTTTTCAACAAAGAGTCCGATGGGCTGGAAAATGGAAAGCTAATGACTCGTTCCTAGCCAGGTTGATAGCTTTGTTCATTTTGACTGCTCAAATTAGCTGGTTAATCATGTTGATCTCGTTGGTGATTTCATTTAAGACTGAGCTAGCTATGATCATAATTATTAAACTGATGCTTGAAGGTCTTTTTCTATGGCGCATTTGTAAGCATCTCCACGAAGAGTTACCAAAAAGAGCATTTCTTGTCTTACAAGTCCTTTATCCTGTCTACGTTATTTGTATAGGCACGCTTTCTCAATTTAAAAAGTATAGCTGGAAAGACAGGGAAGCCTCCTTTTCGCGTTAAGAGATTGTTAATAAGAGTTGGGTTGTGCTTTTATTGTTAAATTTACCCTGCTTAGACTATGAACGAAGTAGAATTAAAAAAACAGGTTGAAAGGAAAGAACTGGAGCTCAATGCCTTATTGGAGATCACTCAATCGATCAACAATAATGTCCCGGAAGAATCTTTATATAAGATTTTCAATTTCACGCTTCGATCTAACCTGAATATTAAGAAACTGGCTCTTTTCGTGCTGGATGAAATCTGGAATTGCAAGGTGAATTTTGGCACGAAGAACAATTTTCAAAAACTAAAACTTGACGATCGATTCAAACTCATTAAAAACATCCATCGGATGGAGGAGTTTGATGAATGTGAATTCCATGAGTTTGATATGGTAATCCCGGTAGCGCATAAATCGGATACCCTGGCTCTGATTTTTGTCGGGGGGTTAAATAATAATAACAATCATGATCGTGACGAGAGCATCAAGTTTATACAAGCCCTTAGCAACATTATTATTGTTGCTATTGAGAATAAAAAGTTAGCACGCAAGCAATTGGAGCAGGAAGCGTTTAGAAAAGAATTGGAAATTGCCAGCGATGTGCAGCAATTCCTATTTCCAGAACGCTTACCCTATACGGAACGCGTTAAAATGGAAGCCAGTTATTTGCCTCATGACTTGGTAGGGGGCGACTACTATGATTATATTCCTATCAACAAAAATCAATTTCTGATTTGTGTAGCGGATGTAAGTGGTAAGGGAATTCCGGCTGCGTTGATGATGTCTAACTTTCAGGCCTCGTTGCGAACCTTGTTACGGCAAACACCTAATCTTAAAGAGATTGTAGAGGCGCTCAATTATCAGGTAATGGAAAACACAAAAGGTGAAAAGTTTATCACGTTTTTTGGAGCCATTTATGATTTGAGTTTGAAGACCATGGTGTATGTGAATGCCGGTCATAATGCTCCCATTCTCATGGATAAGAAAAATGGAACGCGATTGCTCGAGGAGGGATCTACAGTGTTGGGAGCCATGAATCCATTGCCTTTTATGAATGAAGGATTTGTGACTGACCTCGATGACTTTACTCTATTTGCCTATACGGATGGACTTACCGAGACAGTCAATGAGGATGGAGAAGAGTTTGGTCTTAAATCATTGCTTGACTATTTCGAGAAGAACCAAACCAAGGATATCAAAACAATTCATCAGGATATTATTGTTGCACTGGATGGCTTCAAAGGCCGCAATGGGTATCGTGATGACATAACCATGCTCACATGCCGGGTTGAATAAAGTGTTTGAAATTTTGAATTTCAAAATTTAATGATCCCATTCCGAACTCCCTTTTTTCTGCCCTGGTTATTTCCAGATTTAGTTTGGAGGATCCCAACCAAAGAAAAAAAAATCTTTCTCACCTTTGATGATGGACCTGTGCCTGGCCCTACCGAGTTTGTTTTAACAACTCTCAAAAAATTTGATGCCCGAGCCACCTTTTTTTGCATTGGCGATAATGTAAGGAAATATCCAAATGTATTTACACAAATTGCAGAAGCTGGGCATTCCATTGGCAACCATACATTCAACCATCTTAAAGGGTGGAACTTTTCAACCAAGGATTATCTTGCTAATGTGGAATCATGCACTAGTCAAATAGCATTAGGGTATAATTCAAAGTCACCTGTCAACAGTCAACAGTGGACAGTTGACGGTCAGCTTTTCCGGCCACCGTATGGGCGAATCACACGAAATCAAATCAGATTATTGAAGGAAAGCTATAAGATTATCATGTGGGATGTTCTTACATGCGATTATTCCCAATCTGTATCGCCTGTACGCTGTTTTAAGGGATCTCTTGAGGCAACCCGCCCCGGTTCAATCGTAGTATTTCATGACAGCTTGAAAGCTGAACGCAATCTAACATACGTACTCCCTCGGTACCTCGAATATTTTTCTAAGCAAGGGTTTGTTTTTTCCGCACTTTGATGGCTGTGTCAGGTTCTGATACCTTTGCACAATGCCTGAAATCAGGAAGCATATTTTAGTAGCCGTACTTGACTGGGGATTGGGCCATGCTACGCGCTCTATTCCGGTTATCCAATGCTTACTAATTCGTGATCGTAAAGTTTCCATTGCAGGTAATGGTCAATCATTGCTTTTACTTAAAAAGGAGTTTCCTCAACTTGATTTTCACGAGCTTGAGTCTTATAGGGTAGAGTATTCATCTTTCTTACCATTTATGGTGAAAGTGTTTTTGCAACTACCCAAATTTTTGAGGGTAATAAGAAAGGAACATACGCAACTTGAGAACCTTATCTCACAGCATAAGGTTGATGTTGTTATCTCAGATAATCGTTATGGTTGTTGGTCTCGGCAAGTTCCCAGTGTGTTCATTACTCATCAGGTGAATTTGATTATGCCGGAATCTTTTAAATGGTTAAGTGGAGTTCTTAATCATTTTAATCATCGGTTAATCAAACGTTTTGGTATTTGCTGGATTCCGGATTCTGATACAGACCGAATTACAGGTCGACTCACAATGCCAGGCAATTTGAAAGTCCGGTTTATTGGCATGTTATCACGATTTGCCCAAAGTACTGCTCTTGTTGATGAAGATGTAATTTTGGGTGTAGTATCAGGTCCTGAACCTCAACGGCAGATTCTTGAGTCAATGTTAGAACAACAAATGGCAGAACAGACTAAAAGATGTATAATAGTTCGCGGCATCCCTTCGGGACCGGAGAGAAAACATTCCCGGATTACCTTCATTAATCATGCGCGTGGGAGAGAACTGGGTGAGTTAATTCAGAAAGCTGCGATTGTGGTGACGCGTAGCGGATACAGCACAGTTATGGACTTAGCCAGATTAGAAAAGGAAAATGTGATTCTTATTCCGACTCCGGGCCAAACCGAGCAGGAATATTTAGCTGAAGAGTTGGACAAGCGAAAAATAGCCTTATACCAACGCCAGTCGGATTTTTCCTTAAGCTTAGCCATTCAGAAGGTTAAAGAGTATAAGGGTTTTGAAGGCATGGATTCAAAAACTAATTTGCTCAACAATGCCATTGATGAACTGCTTTAAATAAAAAATACCTGATGAATTTCTGGATTGACACGCATGCTCATATTTACTCGGATGAATTTAATCCTGACCGTGAGGATGTATTGAGTCATTGTAAAGATCTGGGTGTTGCTAGAATTTACATGCCAAACGTTGATCATACTTCTATCGATGCTATGCTGGAGGTCGAACATAAACATCCTGATCAATGTATTGCCATGATGGGTCTGCACCCTTGTTCGGTAAAAAAGGATTTTGAAAAGGAACTATATAGGGTAGAGGAGTGGCTTTCAAAGAGAATGTTTGCTGCCATTGGGGAAATGGGTACTGATTTGTATTGGGACAAAACGCACTGGGAACAGCAAACAGAAGCATTTAGAATCCAGATAGGTTGGGGAAAAAAATATAATCTTCCTGTTGTAATTCATTGCCGGGAGTCAATAGACCAAACCATTGAATTGTTAACTCCGCTGGCCGATGGAAAATTGAAAGGCGTCTTTCATTGTTTTTCAGGCAGCGTTGAACAAGCGAGGAAGATTACTTCGATGGGTTTTTATTTGGGCTTAGGGGGTGTGTCCACTTTTAAGAACGGAGGGCTGGACAAGGTAATTCCCGATCTCGATCTGGAAAATCTTGTTCTTGAAACGGACAGTCCTTATCTCGCCCCAGTGCCGCATCGCGGTAAGCGCAATTCACCAGAGTATATTCCTTTAATTGCTCAAAAGATTTCAGACCTTAAGAAAATTACCCTGGATGAGCTAAGAAGCATTACCACCACAAATGCAATTCGATTATTTAATAAATCATGAGCTATAAAAGAATAAGCATCAACACGGCATTACCCGGAAAAGCAAAATCCCGGGTGATGATCATTTACACCGGAGGAACCTTTGGTATGACGTATGATGCTGGAGGAGTGTTAATTCCTTTTGATTTTTCGCTGATCCTGGAGCAATTACCAACCCTACGCAATTTGTTCCTTGATATCACAGTAATTTCGTTTGATCAACCGGTAGATTCTTCCAATATACAACCTGTTCATTGGCAGATGATTGGGGAAATAATTTTTGAAAACTATAAAGATCAGGATGGTTTTGTGGTGTTGCATGGCACAGATACGATGGCCTTCACGGCTTCAGCAATCAGTTTCATGTTACCTGGCCTTGCCAGGCCTGTGATTTTTACGGGAGCTCAATTGCCTATTAGTGAGCCTCGTTCCGATGCACGAGAGAATTTGATCACTGCCTTGGAAATTGCATCTGCGAAAGCAGAGGGAAAACCGGTTGTGCCAGAAGTTTGCATCTATTTCGATTACCAACTTTTAAGAGGCAGTCGCTCCAAAAAAGTTGAAAGCATGCACTTCGATGCCTTTGAATCTGAAAACTATCCTTCATTAGCTACGGCTGGAGTTAAAATAGATTACAATTATGGGGCAATACACAAACCTGCCAATGAGGAGGTTAGCTTGTTAAATCGTTTTGATTCGAACATTTCAATCTTGAAATTATTTCCTGGCATCGATAAACGCACAGTTGAAGCAATCCTGAATACGGAAGGATTAAAGGCGGTTATCTTGGAAACCTTTGGTTCTGGCAATGCGCCTTCTTCACGATGGTTTATCGAAAGCTTACATTCTGCTATTAAGCGTGGTGTTTTGATTTTGAATATTTCGCAATGCCCGGGTGGCATGGTAGTTCAGGGGAGATATGAAACAAGTAAATCTCTTGCGGATATTGGGGTTATTAGTGGCGGGGATATGACTATGGAAGCAGCTGTTACCAAATTAATGGTATTGTTGGGGGAATTTGGTCTGGAAAAGACACGATTATTAATCAGTAAGTCAATGGTCGGTGAGATTAGCTTCTAAGAATATATACCAACCACATATATTCGAAAAGTAGGGTTGATAGGCTAAACGAAGCTACAACGAGAGATGCGCGTGGCAAGCGCAGTTTGTCGGAGAAGGCGGCTGACTTGTTGATTGATACTTCAAATCATTGTGTTCCTGAAGTCTTCGGTTTAAATCATTGGTTGACCCAATGTAAGTGAAATCCGAGGTAAGGCTTTTAAGAATATATACATACCACATATCTTCAAATGCGATTGGCCAGCCAAACGAAGCTATAGCGATGGTCGCGGGTGGCAAGCGCAGTTTGGCGGAGAGGGCGGGATTCGAACCCGCGATACCCTTTCAGGTATACACACTTTCCAGGCGTGCTCCTTCAACCACTCGGACACCTCTCCAAAAAAAGCCCACAAAGAAATAGATTAATAATCCTGAATCAAAGGGCTGTGTCGGTTCATTTTGATTGAACAAAATGAAATTTTTATGTGACTAACGGACATAATTGGAATTCTATGGCGGAAAGCAGAGACCTATCGAGAGAATTTCAGTTTTTTTTTCAAATTCTTGTTTGGGAATGATCAAATCAATTAAATTTGGCCACTTCAAGTATATCTAAACCTTAAACCATGAAAAAATTACTTACGATTTTCGCTTTTCTGGGGGTAATGGCATTCGGTGCCTCCAAAGCCTATGCACAAACTCAGGATTCAACACAAGCCGCTACTGAAGAAGTTGCTCCGGCTGAAACTTCCACAACTGATGAATCCGCTGTCGCAGAGGAAGAACTCTCTTTTCACCAAGGTATCAAAGAAAAATTCATTGAGGGTGGTCCTCCATTTATGTGGCCTATCCTTATCTGTTTGATTTTGGGTCTTGCCGTGGCTATCGAACGGATTATCACATTAAACCTGGCTACAACCAATACGAAAAAACTATTGAGTCAAATTGAAGATGCTCTAGCTAAGGGAGGTATTGAAGCTGCTAAAGAAGTGACTAAAAATACAAAAGGTCCTGTTGCTTCCATATTTACTCAAGGTCTTATGAGATCCTCAGAAGGTATTGATATGGTCGAGAAGTCTATTGTTGCTTATGGTGGTGTTGAAATGGCTCGCCTTGAAAGAGGATTGATCTGGATCTCATTGTTCATTTCACTCGGACCCATGCTTGGTTTCTTTGGTACTGTAATCGGGATGGTGGGTGCATTTGATGCGATTGAAGCTGCCGGTGATATTTCTCCTCAGGTTGTTGCTGGAGGTATGAAAGTGGCGTTGATTACAACGGTGGGTGGTCTTATTGTTGGTATGGTGCTTCAGGTGCTTTACAATTATCTTGTTTCCAAGATTGATAGTCTTGTGAATTCTATGGAAGATGCCTCGATCAGCTTAATAGATATCTTGGTTAAGCATAAACTTTCTAAATAATATACTATATGGAAAGTTATGATATCGGACTTTACATTGCATACGTATTAACCATTATTGCAATTGGAGCAGCCGTAGTACTTCCGCTGATTAATGCAATTAAAGCGCCTGCTGGATTGGTTAAGTCTTTGGCAGGGGTAGGAGGGCTGGTGGTTATTTTTATCATAGCCTACGCAATTTCCGGATCAGAAGTAACTACCAAAGCTGCGGCAGCAGGAGTAGATGCTTCTTCCTCCAAATTAATCGGAGCGGGTCTTTCAATGTTCTACATTGTGATGATTGTGTCTGTGGTTGGTGTAGTTTACTCTGAAATAAATAAAGCTTTTAAATAATGGCACGCAATACACCAGAAATACCGAATGCATCGATGGCAGACATTGCCTTCCTGCTTTTAACATTCTTTCTGGTTACTACAACTATGCCCAATAATAGGGGTCTTAGTATTGCGCTTCCACCACCTCCTGAGGCGACACCGCCAGAGGATGTGAAGATTCAGGAGCGTAATATGTTTAAGATTCAGATTAACTCTTCTGACGCACTACTTGTGGAAGGGGAACCCAGGGAAGATATTAGTAATCTGAAAGAAGAGATTAAAGAGTTCATTCTCAATAATGGCAGAAACCCAGCCAGTTCAGATAATCCTGAAAAGGCTATCGTTTCATTTAAGACAGACCGGGGAACAAGTCATAGACGTTTTATTGAGCTTTTGGATATTATTCAAGGAGCTTATTATGACATCTATGCCGACCAGGCTGGGGTTACAAATGCCAAGTTCAGAGATGCTGCTTCTGATTTATCAATAGCTGAGAATAAGGCGATTTATGAAAAGGGCAGAGCGGGTATTCCGCTGAATATTTCAATAGCTGATCCTTCAAAAGTTGGTAACTAAAAAAGACTATGTCAAAATTTAAGAAAAAAACGGAAGTAAAGCAGGACATACCAACCTCCTCTATGCCTGATGTGGTTTTCATGCTTTTGTTCTTCTTTATGGTTACAACCGAATTGAGAAAGACTTCTATTGAGGTTAGACAACAAATCCCCCGGGCAACCCAATTGAGAAAATTGATGCGCAAAGGATTGGTCGCTAATCTTTATATTGGTGAGCCAACAAAAGTTGCACAATTTGGTAAAGAGCCAAAAATTCAGGCGGATGATGTGTTTATTGATACAAAGGATATTATCCGTTGGGTAAATGAACAAAAGAGTAAACTTGATGAAATTGAACGCGATCAATTAACGGTAGCGCTAAAAGTCGACAAGGATGCTAAACGAGGAATTATCTCTGATGTAGAAACTGAGCTAAGAAAAGCTAACGCAAGAAAGCTACTCTACTCAGCATTGGAAGACAATGAAAGAGATAAAAACTAGTAGTTTATTTTCATGGTAATAAAATAGCCTTCCAAAAATTGGAAGGCTATTTCTTTTTTATGAGTTCAATTACAGCCTTACATAATCCGAAAACAATCAATGCCTGGTGCATGTATGACTGGGCCAATTCGGTTTATAACCTGGTTATCACCACCACCTTTTTTCCTATTTACTTTGCAGGAATTACTAAATCGGCATATGGGGAATATTCTGTGCCCTTTTTAGGTCGAACATTCAAGAATACTTCTCTCTACGACTACTCCCTGGCCTTTGCCTATCTCTCAATTGCCATCCTGCTTCCCATCCTTTCTTCGATTGCTGACTCTCGCGGAAATAAGAAGAAGTTTATGCGGTTCTTTTGCTATCTGGGGGCCATATCCTGTATGTCCTTGTTCTGGTTTAAAGGGCCACAACCAAATGTTTTGTTGGGTGTTGGCTTCTTTATATTGGCTGCCATTGGTTTTGTGGGGAGTTTAGTCTTTTACAATTCTTACTTACCTGAAATTGCAGAGCCGGAAGAAAGAGATTGGATAAGTGCCCGCGGTTTTTCGATGGGGTATGCGGGGAGTGTAATACTTCAGTTGATTGGATTTGGTCTTGTTCTCTATTTTAGTGCCCAGGGAGATCAGACTTCTGGTCCTCGTTACACGTTTTTACTAGTTGGGTTATGGTGGATAGGGTTTGCTCAGATCACGTTTGCTCACCTTCCTAATAATAAGCCACCCAAGACAAAGCGATTGAAAGAAGTTTTGCAAGCAGGCTTTGCCGAACTAAAAAAGGTTTGGGATCAGATAAAGCATCTGCCATTATTGAAATGGTTTCTGACAGCCTTTTTTTTCTATAGTATGGGGGTTCAAACTGTAATGCTCGCGGCCACTCTGTTTGGTAGCCATGTTCTGGGATTACCCACGGAAAAGCTTATTATCACCATTGTGTTGATTCAATTGGTAGCCATTCCTGGTTCTATGCTAATGTCTTTTCTTTCAGGAAAACTGGGGAACATCCGGGTATTAATGGGAGTGGTATTCTTTTGGATTTTAGTCTGCTTCTCCGCTTATAGCGTTGCCAACCTGAAAGAGGACGGAGTAAATGTGGAAATTTATTTTTATTTGCTTGCTCTGGCGGTGGGCCTGGTAATGGGTGGTATCCAATCCTTGAGCCGCAGCACCTACAGCAAACTAATGCCCGAAACGAAGGACACAGCATCATTCTTTAGCTTCTACGATGTAACTGAGAAAATCGCCATAGTGATTGGTATTTTTACTTTCGGCTACATCGATGAAATTTTCGGAATGAAAAATTCTGTCTTGATGCTGATCGTATTCTTTGTACTCGGATTCGCTGGACTAATGATGGCCAGATATCAGGAACTTCGCACTAAAGTTTAGATTAATAACGAAGGTGTTTCACCGTTACCCCGTTATTAATAAGTTGTTTCAGCGATTCAATACCGATCTTAACATGTAAGTCCACAAAGTTTGAGGTTACTACTTTATCGCTCACTTCAGTTTTAATTCCATCCACTACCATCGGCTGATCCGACACTAATAAGATTGCACCAGCTGGAATTTCATTGTAAAAGGCTGTAGAGAATATTGTGGCTGTTTCCATGTCTATAGCCATCGCACGGATCTTCCGTAAGTACTCTTTAAAGTGCTCGTCCCATTCCCAAACTCTTCGGTTGGTAGTGTAAACGGTTCCGGTCCAATAGTCTTGATTGTTATCGCGTATGGTTGTTGAAATTGCCTTCTGAAGTGCAAAGGCTGGTAAGGCAGGCACCTCTGCCGGAAAATAGTCATTGGATGTTCCCTCACCTCGAATGGCTGCGATAGGCAAGATAAAATCACCGAGGTCATTTTTCTTTTTGAGGCCGCCACATTTCCCTAAGAACAAACAGGCCTCTGGCTTTATAGCCGAAAGACAATCAATGATGGTGGCTGCATTAGGGCTGCCCATACCAAAATTGATTATGGTAATACCACCGGCTGTGGCGCTACGCATAGCCCGGTCCATCCCCTGAACTTCAACATCGTTCCACTCGGCAAACTTTTTTACGTAATTATCGAAGTTGGTTAGCAGAATGTACTTGCCAAAGTCTTCCAGTTTAACACCTGTATAGCGTGGTAACCAGTTCTCAACAATTTCTTGTTTTGTTTTCATATCAGCTATTTATCTATTTTTAACGCATGTATAAATTAAATCTCCCAGACTTTAACCCAACGTTACGTAAAGAGGAAGGCAAAGTATGGATTTTTGATATTATCCGAAAGAAGTATATCATACTAACCCCGGAAGAATGGGTTCGGCAGCATTTCATTCATTACCTAATAGATCAGTTTAACTATCCACGATCGCTATTTCGGGTAGAGAGTGGCCTGACCTACAATAAACTTCATAAAAGATCGGATATTGTTATTCACAATCGGCATGGGAAGCCCTGGATGTTAATTGAATGTAAATCCCCCGTCATTAAGTTAACGCAAAAAGCATTTAACCAGGTTGCTGTTTACAACATGACAATTGGTGCACGGTATGTAGCTGTCACCAATGGCATGGCTCAATTTTGTTTTGAGGCGATTGATAAACCGGGGAGTGAAGTAAAATTTTTAGAATCCTTCCCAGACTTTGAATAAAAAAAGCCTTCCTGGTTGGGAAGGCTAAATTCTAAATCCGGAAAAATTATTAGTTCAATACTTCCTGTACATCTACAAATGGAAGATTAAAAGAATCAGCCACCGCTTTGTAAACAACTTTGCCACCTACCACATTTAATCCCTTCTTTAAGTCTTCATTGTCTTTACATGCTTTCTTCCATCCTAAATTGGCAAGCTTTAAGGCATATGGAAGTGTTGCATTTGTAAGGGCCAGTGTAGACGTATAAGGAACTGCTCCGGGCATGTTTGCAACACAATAATGAACAATATCGTCAATAATGTACGTTGGATCTTCGTGCGTAGTCGGTTTACATGTTTCAATACATCCACCCTGGTCAACAGCTACGTCCACCAAAACAGTACCAGGCCTCATGGTCTTCAGCATATCGCGCGTGATTAGTTTAGGTGCCTTGGCTCCAGGTATAAGAACACCACCCACAATTAAATCATGAGTCTTCACCAGTTCGCGAAGAACATAATCGTTGGATGCCATGGTATGAACATTTTTAGGCATAACGTCATCAAGGTAACGCAGGCGATTCAGGTTTACATCGGTTATAATAACATCTGCACCCATTCCAGCAGCAATCTTGGCTGCATTGGTACCCACCACACCACCTCCTAAAATCAAAACTTTGGCGGGCATCACTCCGGGTACACCGCCTAATAAAATACCTCTTCCCTTAAGTGGCTTTTCCAGATACTTTGCACCCTCTTGAATTGCCATCCTTCCGGCAACTTCGGACATAGGCACAAGCAAGGGCAAACTCCTATCAGGACGCTCGACCGTTTCATAGGCAAGACAAACAGCGCCTGTTTTTATCATGGCATGAGCCAATGGCTCATAAGAAGCAAAATGAAAATAAGTAAATACAAGCTGGTCTTTTTTTATCAAGCCATACTCTTGTTCAATCGGCTCCTTTACTTTAATGATCATTTCGGCAATAGCAAAAACATCTTCCGCTTTAGGTAGAATTTTAGCACCGGCACCAATATATTCCTGGTCGCTGAAACCACTGCCTTCGCCAGCTTTGGTTTGTATATAAACAGTATGGCCTTTTCTGATAAACTCCTGTGCGCCAGCCGGTGTAACCGCTACCCGGTTTTCATTATTCTTGATTTCTTTAGGAACTCCTATGATCATAATAGTAAATTTTTATTTTAGCGATGTGATATGGATTTTAGG